>MDTD01114132.1_pt1 | contig 40047 bp, 35 predicted proteins | sample 811221 | NCBI WGS metagenome assembly MDTD01 (sample SAMN05326646, study PRJNA326480) | marine metagenome | isolation source: seawater | place: Pacific Ocean: South West | collected 2011
CATCAGGGTGACCAGCTCCGCCAGGTCCAGCCCCGCCGCCGGTCGGGTCGCGACAAGCGCACCGTCGCGCAGCACGGTGACCCGGTCGGCCACCTCCAGCACTTCCTCCAGCCGGTGGGAGACATAGAGGATCAGCATCCCGTCGGCCTTCAGCCGGGCGATGATCTCGAACAGGTTGCGCTGCTCTGCCAGCGACAGGACGGCGGTCGGCTCGTCCAGGATCAGCACCCGCGACGAGCCGGCGAGGGCGCGCGCCAGCTCCACCATCTGCTGCTGCGCGACGCTCAGATCCTCCACCACCGCCTGCGGGTCGAGCGCCAGGTGGTGGCGCTGCAGCAGCGCCGCGGTGTCGGCCACCATGCGGGCCTCGTCCACCGCGCCCAGGCGGCGGGCGGTGCCGGCCTTCAGCGGCTCGCGGCCCAGGAAGACGTTGCGGGCGACGGTCAGCTGCGGCACCAGGCTGAATTCCTGGTACACGGTCGCGATGCCCATCTCGCGGGCCAGTGCCGGGGTCAGCGGTCCGGCCGGACGGCCGTCGAGCAGGATCTCCCCCGCACTGGGCGCCACCGTGCCCGACAGCAGGTTCATCAGGGTCGACTTGCCGGCGCCGTTCGCACCGACCACGGCATGGACCTCGCCCGCCATGGCGGACAGGTCCACGCCGCGCAGCGCCGCCACGCCGGCATAGTGCCGGGCGAGCGCCCGGACCTGCAGCAGGGGCGTGGCGGGTTGCATGGTCGATGCGCCTCGGCTCAGCGTTCCGCCTCAGCGCTCGGGCAGGTATTCCGGCGGCAGCTCGCTGGCCCACCAGTCGTCGGGGGCATCCATGTCGACATGGTCGCCGACAGTCTCCGGCGAGATGAAGGGGTCCTTCACCGCGGTGCCACGGGTCACCGGCTCGCCGTTCAGGATCTTCAGCCCCTTCTGTACGGCGACCTGGCCGGCGCGGGTGGGGAAGGTGACGGCGCCGCCCTGGCGATGCTCGGCGACCCATTTCAGCCAGCCGTTATATTCGTCGCCCGGCGACATGGTCACCTCGTCCAGGCGGCCGGCCTCCTCGAAGGCTTCCGCCACGCCGATCGACATCTGGCCGGCGGGCGAGAAGACGCCATCGATGCGCGGATAGCGCTGCAGCAGGTTCTCGGTGATCTGCTTCGCCTTGGCGCGGTTCCAGTCGCCATATTCGGCGGTCAGCAGCTCGACCTCGGGATAGTCCTTCAGCACCGTCTTCAGCGCGTCCAGCTGGTCGACCGCCGCCGTGGTGCCGGCGATCGGCAGCATGGCGATGATCTTGCCCTTGCCGCCCAGGTCCGCCATCAGGCGGCGGGCGACATCCTCGCCCAGCGACCATTGGCTGATATAGGCATTGGCGACGGTGCCGGGGGAATCGGTGAAGCCGCCGCCGGTGTTGATCGTCGGCACGCCGGCATCGACGGCGCGCTGCAGCACGTCGGCGATCGCCGCATCGTCCACCGGCCAGTACAGCAGCAGGTCGATGTCCTGGCGCAGCAGGTCCTCGATGTCGGAGACCTGCTTCGCCGGGTTGAAGGCGGCGTCGGTGACGATCACCTCCTCGACCTCCGGATGCTTGGAGGCCTCCCAGCGGATGTGCTGCAGCGCGAAGACCACCCAGGAATTCGACAGGTAGCCGGCGGAGACGCCGATCTTGTAGGGCGGCTCCTCCTTGAAGCGGCTGGTGTCGACGGTTTCCGCCGCCGCCTTGTCCTGGGCGTCGCGGGCGGCCTGGTCGGCCAGCGCGCCGCCGGACAGCAGGAGCGCGGCCACCGTTCCTGCCAGGGCCAGGCCCCTGACCGGCAGGCAGTCTCTGAGCTGGATCATTGCGTCTCTCCCTTGGTTATGGTTCCGGCCGGCCCGCCTCAGGCCCGGCCGGTGCGTGCCTGCAGATGGCCGTAGAGGGCCGAGGCGAGGATGATGATGGCGCCCATCACGACCAGCTGCAGGTGGTAATCGAGGCCGACGATGTTCACGAGGTTGAAGGCCATCACCAGCACCAGGACACCCGCGACGGTGCCGGCGATGCCGCCGCGGCCGCCCTCGAAGGTGGTGCCGCCCAGCACCACGGCGGCCAGCACCTGGAATTCCAGCCCCTGGCCGGCGCTTGTGCTGGAGACGCCGGAACGCGCCAGAAGGGCGATGCCGCCCAGCGCGCCGAACAGGCCGGAAGCGGCATAGGCGATGACCGTGGTGCGGCGCACCGGCAGGCCCGACAGGAGCGCGGCCTGCGGGTTGCTGCCGATCAGGAACAGCCGGCGGCCGAAGGTCGTGGTCTTCTGCACCGCCAGCCCCAGCGCGGCGAGGGCGACGAAGACGATGGCGAGCACCGGCACCAGGCCGTCGATCCGGGTATTGGCGAGGTCGCGGAAGCCGGGTGCCACCTCGCCGCGGGCGGTGCCGCCGGAATAGATCTGGGTCAGGCCGTAGACCGCGACCGCGGTGCCCAGGGTCAGGATGAACGGCGTCACCCGGCTGAAGGCGACCAGCGCACCGTTGACGGCGCCGATCGCGATGCCCACCAGGCAGGTCAGCAGGATCGCCGGCAGGGTGTTGGCGGCGTCGCCGTCCATCTGCACGGCGCAGAAGACGGCGGTCAGCGAGATCACGGCGCCGATCGACAGGTCCACCCCGCCCAGGATCATGACATAGGTGACGCCGATCGCGGCGATGCCGACGGGCGCGATCTGGCGCACCACGTTGAACAGGTAGTTCGGCATCAGGAAGGCTTCCGACACCGCGGCGCCGACCAGCCAGACGGCGATCAGGGCGAGGAAGATGGCATTGGCGGCGAGCAGCCGGTCCAGCCGGGCGCGGGCCCCCGGTGTCATCGCAGTGGTCATGCCGTGGCCGCCTTGCGCGGCTGGTTCGCCAGGATCACCGCCACGACGATCAGCCCCTTGGTGAAGGTCTGCACGAAGGCGGAAACCTCGAGAAGGTTCAGCAGGTTGGAGGCGAGGCTGAGCACCAGGACGCCGGCGACCGAGCGGATCACGCTGCCGCGGCCGCCCGACAGGGCGGTGCCGCCCAGCACGACGGCGACGATGGCGTCCAGCTCCAGCCCGGTGCCCGCCAGCGGGTAGCCGGTGCCCAGCCGGCCGGCCAGGATCAGCCCGGCCAGCCCGGCGGACAGGCCGGACAGGATGAAGGCGAGGAAGCGGATCCGGGCGACGTTCACGCCGGCGCGGCGGGCATTCTCCGCATGGCCGCCGACCGCGACCAGGTGGTGGCCGAAGCGGGTCCGTGTGATCAGCAGATGGGCGCCGGCCAGGACGACGAGCACGGCGATCCCGGCGACCGGGATGCCCAGGATGTCGCCATTGGCGAGGGTCTGCAGCGCCTCCGACGCGCGGCCGACGCTGCGGTCGGCATAGGTGAAGATTGCGCCCTGCAGGATGAACAGCATGCCGAAGGTCAGGATCAGCGGATGGATCCGGAACAGGTTGGCGAGCAGCCCGTTGACCGCGCCGATGCCGGCCCCCAGCAGCAGCATCAGGATCGCGACCGGCAGGGTCATCGCCGCCTCGCCGTCCACCAGCGCGCAGGTCAGCACCACCACCAGGCCGGTGGCCATGCCGACGCTGAGGTCGATCAGCCCGGCCAGGATCACGAAGGTCTGGCCGATCGCCAGCATGCCCAGCACGGTCGACTGGCGGATGATGTTGGCCAGGTTCTCCGGCTCCCGGAACTGCGGCAGGCCGATCGCGGCCAGGGCGATCACGACGGCAAGGAGGATCCAGATGCCGGTGACGGACAGGTCCAGCCGCCGCAGCGCGGCGCGGGAAGCCGCGGCGGGTCCGGACCTGCCGGCTACAGCCATCCGATGATCTCGTCGCTGTCCGCCACCCAGCCGTACTTCATGGCGAAGTTCTTCAGGGTCGCGGCATGCAGGTCGGGGGCGAAGGAGGAGACCGCGTCGGCGGCGATGGTGGTGCGGTAGCCGTGGTGGAACGCCTCGCGCGCGGTTTCCTCCACGCAGATCTGGGTGACCGTGCCGGTCACCACCAGCGACCGCACCCCCAGCACCTTCAGGAGATCGTCCAGCCCGGTGCCGTGGAACGCGCCATAGCCGTACTTGTCGACGATCGGGTCCTCTGCCAGCGGGGCCAGTTCGTCGATCACGTCGATGCAGGGCAGGGGGCGATCGCGGTCGCCATAGCTGCGCTCATGCCCGGGCCAGCAGCAGCGCAGGTCGGGCCGGCATTGCGGCGACCAGTGCCAGAGCAGGTTGCCGCTGCGGCGGGACAGGAAGCGGGTGAACAGGACCGGCCGGCCGCGGCTGCGGAAGGTGTCGATCAGCCGCAGATGCGGGGCGACGGTGGCGCGGGCGTCCGGCACCTCCAGCGGCGCGCCGACCCGCACGAAATCGTTCTGCATGTCCACCACGACCAGCGCGGGGGTATCGACCCGCTCCGCCACGGGGACTTCGTCTGCCGTCGGGTACTGCCCTGCCTGCACCATGCCAAGCCTCGCACCGGATCACCGCCGCGACGGCGCCTGTCGCCGGCCGTCGGAGGTCGGGATGCTATCGCTGCCCGATGCGGGCGGTCAATCGGGTCCAACCAGATGGTTGAAATCTGGTCGAGGTCGAATCTGCCTCGGATTTGGGCAATGAGCGATTTAGCGAACCGGCTATGGAGGACCCGGGCATGGCGGCATCAACTGTACGGTTGAGACAGGTCAGGCCGCCGCGCCGGTGCCCAGGAACGCCTTCTGGACGAAGTCGTCGGCCAGCAACTCTCGCCCGGTGCCCGACAGCACGACCTGGCCTTTTTCCAGCACATAGCCTCGGTCGCAGATCCGCAGCGACTGGTGGACGTTCTGTTCCACCAGCAGGATGCCGATGCCGCGGTCGCGGATCGACCGCACCAGGTCGAACAGCCCCTGCACCAGGGTCGGCATCAGGCCCAGCGATGGTTCGTCCAGGATCACCAGCTTCGGCGCGCTCATCAGCCCGCGCGCGATCGCCAGCATCTGCTGTTCACCGCCGCTCATCAGGCCGGCCAGCTGGCTGCGCCGCTCCGCCAGGCGGGGAAACAGGTCGAGCACGAAGTCCATGCTCTGGGCCTTCGCCTTCTGGTCGCGCACCGCATAGGCGCCCATCTCCAGATTGTCGACGACGCTGAGCTGCGGAAAGATCATCCGCCCCTCCGGCACCAGGGTGATGCCGTGCCGGACGACATGATGGCTCGGCCGGCCGGCCAGTTCCGCGCCGTTGAAGGCGATGCGGCCGCGGGCGGGGCGCTGCGCGCCGGCGATGCATTTGACGGTCGTGGATTTGCCGGCACCGTTGGCGCCCAGCAGCGCGACGATCTCGGTATCGCCGACCTCGATGCCGACGCCGGCCACCGCGATCGCGCCGTCATAGGCGTAGTGCAGATCCTCGACCTTGAGCATGAGCGTGCCCTGTCCCTTCGATGGCATCAGCGGGGGATGGCCGGAGTTTACCGACGTAATCGACGGTAGCAGGCAGGGCCTGCCCTGGCCAGCGCCGCGGGCTGCCTTTGCCCGCCCGGATCGGCTAGCGTGGCGCCGGCGCGGCGGACAGGGAGAGCGAGGATGGAAGCGGCAATGCAGGAGGGCGGCTGCAGCTGCGGCCGGGTCCGCTACCGGCTGGCAACGGCGCCGATGTTCGTCCATTGCTGCCATTGCCGCTGGTGCCAGCGGGAAACCGGCAGCGCCTTCGCCCTGAACGCCCTGGTGGAGGCCGACCGGCTCCACCTTCGGGGCGCCGCGCCGGAGATCCTGCTCACCCCGTCGGAGAGTGGCGCGGGCCAGAAGATCGCCCGCTGTCCGCACTGCCGGGTCGCCCTCTGGAGCCACTATGCCGGCGCCGGGGACGGCATCAGCTTCCTGCGGGTGGGGACACTGGACAGGCCCGACCTGGTGCCGCCGGACATCCACATCTACACCGCCTCGCGCCAGCCCTGGTTCGCCCTGCCGGAGGGGGCCCGGGCGGTGCCCGAGTACTACGACATGGCCCGCGAATGGCCGCCGGAGAGCCTGTCCCGCTACCGGCAGGCGCGTCGCGGCCCGGCCTGACCCGCCCCCCTGACCCGCCGCGGCGGCTACCGGTCCGCCGGCCGCTCCGGCGCCTCCGCCCCGTCCCCTGCTTCGGCCGACCAGATCACGTATTTCAGCGGCCAGTCGCGCAGCACGTCCGCCGGCGGCATCGCGTCGTCGGGCCCGTCCCAGTCGCTGCCGTCGAACAGCAGGTTGATGCGCCTGCTGTCGGCCATGGTGCAGATCAGCATGCCGGACAGCTGGTCGATGCCGCGGACGCAGTCGGCCTTTTCCGCATCGGGAAAGAAGCTCTCGAACGGGCTGCCGATATGGCCCGCGCCCACGCCGACCCGGGGGTGGAAGACCTGGACCAGCCCGATGCGGCCCTGGCTGTCGGGATAGATGCTGAGGACGGGAATGTCGTCGCGCAGCACGTGGATGATCTGCAGCTCCTGGTCCTCGTTCCGGTAGCTGCCGGTGGTGACCGCGAAGCCCGGCGGCAGCTTCTGGCGGACCGCCATCGGGTCGAACGAGGTGGCCGCGTCGATGCCCGCGACATTGTCCTCCACGACCTCCAGGTCCGGCACCTGGTTCTCCTGGCCGTCGGCTTCCTGACTCTCGGCCGCGCCGGCGGCAGTCTCTCCGGACTGCGCCGCTGCCGCTTCGTCCGCCGTCTCTTCCGCCAGGGCCGTGCCGCCGATGACGACCGCCCACGACAGCGCCAGGGCGAGCGCCAGAGTGAGCAACCGGGCGAGCACCTGGTTCAGGGGGCGAAGGCCGTTCAATGTCACGCTGTCCTCCCGGGGGCCCCTGCCGGCGCCGCCGGGACCGGCGCGCCCGCTGGGCCGCTTGCTACGCTATACTCGGGCTCCTTAGCACAGATTGGAACCGGGGGGAGATCGGATGCCGGACGGGGTGAACAGGCAGTGGCTGCTGGCGGCACGGCCGCAGGGGGAGCCGAAGGACAGCGATTTCCGCTGGTCGGAGGCGGCGGTGCCCGAACCGGGGCCGGGCGAAGTGCTGGTCCGAACCATCTACCTGTCGCTGGACCCCTATATGCGCGGTCGCATGAACGAGGGGCCCTCCTATGCACCGGCCCTGCAGATCGGCGATGTGATGGTCGGCGGCGCGGTGAGCCGGGTCGTCGCCTCCAGGACTCCCGGGTTCGCCGAAGGCGATATCGTGGAGGGGCGGACCGGCTGGCAGGATTATGCGCTGTCGGACGGCGGCAATCTGCGCAAGGTGGATCCGGCCCTGGGGCCGATCTCGACCGCCAACGGCGTGCTGGGGATGCCCGGCGTGACCGCCTATACCGGCCTGCTCAACATCGGCCAGCCGAAGGCGGGGGAGACGGTGGTGGTGGCCGCGGCCTCCGGCGCCGTGGGCGCGGTGGTCGGCCAGATCGGCAGGATTAGGGGCTGCCGTGCGGTCGGCGTGGCCGGGGGCGCGGAGAAATGCCGTTTCGTGGTCGAGGAACTGGGCTTCGACGCCTGCGTCGACCATCGCGACCCGGATTTCGAGGCCGCCCTGAAGGCCGCCTGCCCGGACGGCATCGACGTCTATTTCGAGAATGTCGGCGGCCGGGTCTTCGACGCCGTCCTGCCGCTGCTGAACAGCTTCGCCCGGGTGCCGGTCTGCGGCATGATCGCGCACTACAATGACAGCGCGCCGCCGCCCGGGCCGGACCGCCTGCCGATGTACATGCGCCTGGCGCTGACCCACCGGGTGACCACCCGCGGCTTCATCGTCTGGGACTACCAGGACCAGTACGGCCAGGCGCTGTCCGACCTGTCCGGCTGGGTGAAGGATGGCCGGCTGAAATACCGCGAGGATATCGTCGACGGGCTGGAGAACGCGCCTAAGGCGTTCCGCGGCCTGCTGCGTGGGGAGAATTTCGGCAAGCTGTCGATCCGGGTCTGCGAGGACCCGGCCGGATAGGATGCCCGCCTATTCCAGGAAGGCCTTGATCAGCAGCACGGCGAGGAAGCCGAGGAACAGCAGCGCGGTGGTCAGGCTGCTGTCCTCGGCGCCCTCATGCGCTTCCGCCAGCAGCTCTTCGAACACCTGGTAGAGCAGCGCGGCGGTGGCGAAGGCCATGACGCCGATCCCGGCCTCCGCCGGCAATGCGCGCAGCACCAGCGGGCCGACGATGCCGCCGACCGGCAGCAGCAGGGCGAGCCCGGCAAGCAGGACCAGTGCCGCTGTGCTGCGCAGGCCGCGGTTGCGCAGCGAGACCAGCAGGGCGAGGCCCAGGAACACAACCTCCAGGCTCAGTGCCCCGACGATCACCAGCCCGCCCTGCAGGCTGTTCGCCAGGGTGACGCCCGCGAGCAGGCCGTCGACAAGCAGGTCCACCGCGACCGCGACCACAAGCGCGCTGCGCAGCAGGGCGCCGGTGCCGGCCGTATGACCTTCCCCGGCGGTGCCGTACGCGGCATGGCCGTCATCGTCATGGCCCCCTCCGGCGAAGCGGCGCACGGCCAGCATGGCGAGGATGCCGATCAGGAAGCCGATGGCCATCGGCAGGGGCGAGGTCGTGACGTGCAGGGCGGGGACCAGCTCCGCCGCCACCGCGGCGATCACCACGCCGGCGGTGAAGTGCTGGATGCCGCTGCGGGTCTGCGCCCCGGGACGCCAGGCGAAGGCGAGGCAGCCGCCCAGCAGCAGGCCGGCTGCGGGGATCAGGCTCAGGAGGAAGATGTCGAGCAGCGGCAGCATGCGGACCTCCGGCAGGGTGCGAAACGGGTCGGGCAGCCGGGGGCAGCCTATCATGCCCCATCCGCTTCGCCCGCTCGCTTCGCCCGCCCGCTTCGCCCGCCCGCTTCGCCCGTCCGCTTCGCCTGTCCGCCTTGCGCGATCAGCCTTGCATGGGCATGGCGGACTGCCCATGATGAGCCGCCGTTGCACGGCTCATATTCGCAGAAGGGGGTCCTTGATGAGGCATGTTCTCCACGCAACGCTCGGCGCCTGCGCCACGGCTGCGCTGACGCTGACACTGGGTTTCGCGGCGCTCGGCGTGAGCGCGGATTCCGCGGCGGCTCAGACCCCGTCGCAGTGCAAGGCGGCCTATGTCAGCTGCATGACGACGACGCCTGTGCCCGACTATTGCGCCCGCAGCCTGGGCACCTGCATGGGCGGCCAGCCGCCTGCGGCGACGATCGCCTGCAGCGCGCCCTACATGCAGTGCATGGCCAGCGCCAAGTCGATGCGCACCTGCACGCCGGCTTTCCGGACCTGCGTCAGCAAGTAGCGGTCCGCACGGCGGGCTTCCGCGCGCCCGGGGCCGGACCGGCACCGGGCGGCGGACTCCAGACGAACGGCTCCCCGCGCTCGGGCCAGCGCAGGGGGCCGTTTTCGTTTTTCGCTACCAGGCGGCCCAGCCCTCGTCGACCAGCAGGGTCGCGCCGTGCATGGCGCGGCAATCGTCGCTGGCCAGGAACAGGGCCGCCCCGGTCAGGTCCTTCGGGTCGATGAACGGCACGCCGCCCGGCGTGCGCTCGGTGATCATCTGCACATAGGCCTCCTGCCCCGGGCCGCGCAGCGCCGCGTTCATGTCGGTCTTGATATTGCCGGGCGCGACCGCGTTCACGTTGATCCGGTGCGGCGCCAGCTCGCAGGCCAAAGCGCGGGTCAGGTTGGCCAGCCCGCCCTTGGAGCCGCAATAGGCCGAGGCATTGGGAAAGCCGTTCTCGCCGGCGATCGAGGTGATGTTGACGATCCGGCCGCCGCCCTTTGCCTTCATGCCCGGCACCACCGCCTTCACCAGGAAAAACGGCCCCTTCAGGTTCAGGTCGACCTGGGCATCCCAGTCCGCCTCCGTGGTCTCCTCGATCGGCATCGGCATGAAGACGCCGGCATTGTTGACCAGGATGTCGGTGCCGCCGAAATCGTCGGCGACCGCCTTCGCCAAGGCCTCGATATCCGCAACCCTGCTGCAGTCTGCGCGATAGGCCGCGGCGCGGCCGCCGGCCGCCGCGATCTCGGAGACGACCTTGTCGGCCTCCGCCTTGTTGCTGCGGTAGTTGACCGCGACAGTCGCGCCCTCTTCCGCATAGCGCAGGGCGATCTCCCTGCCGATGCCGCGCGACGCGCCCGTGATCAGCGCCACCTTGCCCTTCAGCCGCATCCCCTCATCTCCTCCTGCTTCGGGCCGCACCGCGGCGCAGTCGCGGCGCTGCAGCCCCATGAACCCCGGTGGCGGTTCCCCGGTCGTGATCTTCCGGCCCACCGCGGGTGCCGATGGCGGCAAGGCTTCGCCGCCGGGCCGCCGACGTCAAGGGCGGCGGCTGCCCGATGCCACGGAAAGGTCGCAATGCTGCCCCCACAGGGCCAAACGGGTCGGTCTGACTCCTTCGCCATGACCCGGCCGGCGATCCGCGGCGGTGGCGGCTGATTCAATGCGACACATTCCGCCGGACCAGGGTCGCAATCCTGCCCTCTCCTCACCGCGGACGGGCGGCACATTCCGCGCCATCGCCGGCTGCGGTCCGGCCGAAACCGAAACCTGAGACCGGAAATGCCGCGGCCTGCGAGCCGATGCGGCGGGGGAGACAAAGATGGGCATCGAGACACTGGGTTCCGCGACGATCACGACCGACCTTCCGGACGGGCAGTCGCCGCCGACCGATGCGAACGGCGTGCCGATCGCGCCGAACGTGACGGACGGCTTTCAGGGCCCGGTCCCGACCAACGAGTTCTATTCCGCGCTGCAATATCCGTTCTTCAGCGCCGACGACGCGCGGGTGATGCATGCCAACCCGCTGTCGATGAAGGCGGTCGATGGCGGGCTGGACCTGGGCTACACCGCGCAGGCGACGATCGCCGGCTCCGCCGGGCTGGAGAAGTACGAATACAAGTATCCCTGGGACGCCCAGAGCAACCAGAGCGGCGACCTGAACATCGGCCTGGCCGGGCTGGACGACGGCGCAAAGCTCGCCGGCCATGGCGACTGGACCGCCACCGCCGACTGGGGCGGCCAGATGCAGGCGACCTTCGGCCATGGCATGCCTTTCGTCTATGTCACCCGGCAGGGCGATGCCGCGGCGGAAATCACCCTGCACCAGCAGAAGATCGAGGCGATCGGCAACCCGGTGCAGCCGCTGAGCTACACCCTGGACGGGCTGAACGGCCAGTTCGACGGTTCCGCGCTGCGCTTCAACTTCCCCATCGATGCCGGCACCGACGTGGCCGAAGGGGTGCAGTTCCGCATCTCCTACGACTTCGACGGCGACGGCAGGTTCGACCGGGTGGAGACCTACAACTTCCACGCCACCGACGCCGCCAACGGCTGGGAGGCCTATACCGACGCCAAGGGCCTGTCCGCCGCCAGCGGCGAGATGGCCGACATGGCCGGCGGCAGCATCAAGGTCGAGCTGTGGCGTGCGATCGGCGACGGCACCTTCGAGGTGGAGACCGGCAGCGCCCAGTCCTATGTCGACCTGCCGTTTGCCGACCTGACGGTCGACGGCACGCCGGCGGGCGAGGGCAAGCTGTACCTGCAGGGCGGCGCCGTCGTCGGCGGCCAGGCGGGCGGCCTTGCGGTCGCGCCGGGCGCGGCGGCCGCCGCCGACAGCACGGCGGACACCGTCCCCTCCGTCCCCGGCTGGGACGGGCCCGGCACGGTGTGGTTCGCCGCCGACGGGGTGGTCGGGCTGACCATCAACGGCACCCATTACGGCGTGTTCGGCCCGACCGGGTCGACCTGGAGCTTCAGCGAGACCGGCCTCGTCTCCGACCTGGACGGCAAGGACTATTTCTCCGTCGCCGCCCTGCCGGACAATTCCCTCGATACGCTGATGGCGTACCGCAAGCATGCCTATACCTTCGTCACCGACAGCGAGGTCAGCTATTCGGTCGACCAGGCGGCAGGCACGGTCACCACCCAGTTCGACGTGACCACCCAGCAGATGGAGAGCGGCGGCGACCTGGCCGACACGCCGCTGCTGTCGCTGTACCGGCACCAGTACATCAACTCCGACGCGGCCCTGTCCGACTTCGCCTACAACTCTCCCCGCGGCGAGATGAAGGTGCTGGACGGCGACAGCTTCGCCACCGTGATGGACCTCAACCCGCTGCTGCCCTCCCTGCCGTTCGCGGGGGATTCGGCGCAGGCCACGGTGCTGCGCGCGCTGCTGGACGCCGAGATGGCGAAGGTGCAGCAGGCGCCGGTCCCCTATGAGGACACCTATTCGGTCGGCAAGGAACTGGGCCGGCTCTCCGCCCTGGCGCAGATCGCCCACCAGGTCGGCCATGGCGAGGCGCGCGACCTGTTCCTCGACACCATCAAGACCGAGCTGGCGGACTGGTTCGATGCCGCGGACGGCACCGACAAGCTGTTCTACTACAACGGCCAGTGGGACACCCTGCAGGGCTATCCGGCCAGCTTCCATACCGAGACCCAGGTCAACGACCACAATTTCCACTACGGCTATTTCATCGAGGCCTCCGCCACCGTGGCGGAGTTCGATCCCGACTGGGCGTCGACCGGGAACTACCGCGAGATCGTCAATGAGCTGGTGGCCGATGTCGCCAACTGGGACCGGGCCAACGAGGATTATCCCTATCTGCGGTCGTTCGACGCCTATGCGGGCCACAGCTGGGCCTCAGGCCATGGCGCCTTCCCGGCCGGCAACAACCAGGAATCCTCGTCGGAGGCGCTGAACTTCTCCGGTGCGGTGGCGCGCTGGGGCGCGGCGACCGGGCAGGGCGATATCGAGGATCTGGGCCTGTTCCTGCACACGGTCGAGAGCGAGGCCGTGCAGCAATACTGGTTCGACGTGGACGGCGAGGTCTTCCCCGCCGGTTTCGACTACACTGCCGCGGCCATCGTCTGGGCCGATGGCGGGGCGCATTCGACCTGGTTCTCCGCCGATCCGGAGAAGATCCACGGCATCAACTTCCTGCCGGCAACCGGCAGCGGGCTGTTCCTGGCCGAGAACCCGGAGCATATCCTGGCCAGCGTGGCGGCCATCGAGGCGGAGCGCGGCGGCGACCCGGTGGTCTGGAAGAACCTGATCTGGCAGTACCTCGCGCTCGCAGATCCCGACCAGGCCCTGGCCCGCTTCCAGGCGGACCCGAACAATGCCCAGACCGCGGGCGAGGTCGGCATCGAGAATGGCGGCTCCCTGCCGCATACCCTGCACTGGCTGCAGTCCCTGAGCGAGATCGGCACCCTGCGCAGCGACCTGCGCGCCGACACCCCCTATGCGGCCGCCTTCGAGAAGGACGGCGCTATCAGCTACGTCGCCTACAATGCAGGCACCGAGGCGCGCACGGTCACCTTCTCGGACGGCACCGTGCTGGAACCGCAGGCCCGCAGCATGATGCTGCGGGAGGCCGACGGCACCGTCCATCTCTATGACTATGCCGCGGCCGAATATGGCGGCGACACCGGTGGCGGCGACACCGGTGGCGGCGACACGGGCGGTGGCGACACGGGCGGCGGCGACACGGGCGGCGGCGACACGGGCGGCGGCGACACCGGCGGGGGCGACACGGGCGGCGGCGGCGACGGCAGCCTGGCACTGAGCCTGGGCGATGGCGGGCAGCTGCTGTTCGGCACCGCCGATCCGGTCGCGCTGAGCGACGCGCAGGGCTATTCGGTCAACGCGCCGACGAACGCCCTGACCTTCACGCTGGAGGGCCTGACCGGCAGCTACCAGGGCAGCGGCACGACCGCCTTCACCCTGTCGCTGGATGCCGGCAGCGTCGCCGGCAACGGCACCCAGATGCGCATCTCCTACGACTTCGACGGTGACGGCCAGGTCGACCGGGTCGAGAGCTTCGACGTGCTGCCCACCAACGACGTGGCCGGTTTCGAGAGCTTCGTCACCACGCAGCTGATCCAGTCGCAGGGCGCCTTTGCCGATTTCAACGGCGGCAGCGTGACGGTCGAGATCTGGAACGCCTTCGGGTCGGGTGGGGTCAGCTTCGACCCGGCCGCCTCGAGCATCACCCTGCCGTTCGAACTGTCGGGCGGCAGCGGCGGCGATACCGGTGGCGGCGACACGGGCGGCGGCGACACGGGCGGCGGCGACACCGGCGGTGGCGATACTGGCGGTGGCGACACCGGGGGCGGCGGCTCCGGCGGCAGCGGGACCCTGGCCCTCAGCCTGGTCGCCGGCGGCGACCTGGCCTTCGGCGACGCGGAACCGGTGACCGTCGCCGCGGCGCAGGGCTATACCGTCAACGATCCGACCAATGCCCTGGGCCTGACCTTGGAAGGACTGAACGGCAGCTACCAGTCCGGCGACACGCCCCGCTTCCTGCTTGCGCTGGATGCCGGCCAGTCGGCGGGCAACGGCACCCAGATGCGGCTGTCCTACGACTTCAACGGCGATGGCCAGGTCGACCGGATCGAGGACTACGACATCCTGCCGACCGACGATGTCGACGGCTTCCAGTCCTTTGCCACCACCAGCCTGATCCATGCCGAGGGCGCCTATAGCGACTTCACGGGCGGCAAGGTGAGCGTCGAGATCTGGAACGCCTTCGGCTCCGGTGAGGTGCGGTTCGATCCCACAGCGTCCAGCATCCACCTGCCGTTCGACCTGCAGGCCGGCGGCGACACGGGCGGCGGCGACACGGGCGGTGGTGACACGGGCGGCGGCGACACGGGCGGTGGCGACACGGGCGGGGGCGATACCGGCGGCGGCGATGGCGGGGCAGGCCATGGCGCCTTCACCCTGGACGCCGACGGCGTCCTGCATCTGGACGGCGGCGACCCGGTTGCGATGCAGTCGGCCGGCGGCGGCTACCATGTCAATGCGCCGCAGAACGGCGCCAGCTTCACCGCCGACGGTCTGACCGGGACATTGCAGGATGGCGGCCTGCCATCCTTCCGCATCGCGCTGGACGCCGGCAGCAGCGCCGGCAACGGCACGCAAGTCCGGCTCGCCTACGACTTCGACGGCGACGGCGCGGTGGATCGCACCGAGACCTACGACGTGCTGGCGACCAACGACCTGCCCGGCTACGAGCTGTTCCAGTCCGGCAACCTGCTGTCCGCCGACGGCGCGATGGCCGATTTCGACGATGGCTCGGTCACCATGACGGTCTGGAACGCGTTCGGGAACGGCGCGGTGTCGATCGACCCGTCGCAGACCAGCCTGGACCTGCCGCATCTGCTGTCGACCGATGGCGGATCGACGGGCGGCTCGGGGGACGGCTCGGGCGACGGCTCCGGCGATACCGGCTCAGGCAGTGGCGGGGGCGACGGCGGCGCAGGTGACGGCGGTTCTGGCGATGGCGGCTCTGGCGATGGCGGCGGTGAGCCGCTGGCCTGGACCCTCTACCTGGCGGACGAGGGCGGCCTGCAGTCGGAAGCCCCGGCCGCGGGGGTGGAGACCCTGGCGCCGGCCGGCACGGGCGATGGGGCCAGCTTCAGCCTGGACGGGATCGACGCGACCTATACAGGCGGCAGTCTGGACTTCGCGGCGATCCTGGATGCCGGCCATTCGGTCGGCAACGGGGTTGCCCTGAAGGTGCAGATGGACTTCGACGGCGACGGCAGTTTCGACCGGACCGAGGAGTTCGCCTACTACGCCACCAACGACCTGCCGGGCGGCGAGACCTATGCCGGCGCCGGCGGCCCGCAGGCGGTCAGCGGCACCGGCTACCAGGACTTCGCCGGCGGCAAGCTGGTGGCCACCTTCAAGTCGGTGATCGGCACCGGTGCGGTGGACCTGGGCTATGGCGGGGGCGACATGTCGCACCTGCTGCTGCCCTACCAGCCGCTCTGAACCGGACCGGCCGCCCGCCGATCTTCCGGCGGGCGGCCGGTTCGCCTCATTCCTCGGGGAAGGTCTGCAGCACGTAGAGGGAGCGGAGGAGTTCGCTGGGGCGGGCGCCCATCGCACCGAACCACGCGCCGTAGATCTCCGTGATCCTTGGCGTGCTGTACACCTTCGACAGGGCACGGTTCACCACGTTGCGGAAGGCATGGTCGTTGGGCCGCAAGGCCAGCGCATAGGGCTCGTGGCTGAACAGGCCGCGTGCCAGGCTCAGCATGCCGGCATCCGCGGAATCCCGCGCCAGGCCGATCAGGATCGTCCGGTCCGAGGCATAGGCATCGATCCTGCCGCCGACCAGCATCTCCAGCGCTTCCGCATGGCTGCCGACCGGCACAATGTCGGGCGCGATCCCGGTGCGCTTCGCCACCTGTTTCAGCGCCGTTTCCGTGGTCGTGCCGGGCAGGATGCCGACCCGCCGCAGGTTCGCGTCGTTGACGGTGTTGATGCCGGTGTCGCGGCGGGTCAGCAGGGTGGCGCCGGTCACGAATGTGAGGCTGGAAAAGTCCATCCTGTCCTGCCGGGCCAGGGTGTTGGTGGTCGCGCCGCACAGGATATCGATATCGCCCGCCAGCAGCCGCTCGAAGCGGTCGTCGGCATTGACAGGCACATAGGTGACCTTGAGGTTCGGGCGGTTCACCGCCGTCTTCACCTCTTCCGCCACCTCGCGGCAGAGGTCGATCGTATAGCCGACGACGCTGCCGTCTTCCCGCTGGAAGGAGAAGGGGCGCGCGCCCAGCCGATGGCCGATCCGCAGTTCCTCGTTCACCGCGATCGTCTGCAGGGTGCCCTGCATGGCGGTCTCCGCCGTCGCAGGCAGCGAGGCGGCGAGGCCGGCCAGGGCGATGGCCGCCGCGGCGGCCAGTGAGAGTTTCGGATTGCGCATCGGTCTTGCCCCCCTTCCGCATCCCGCACCTGCGCGACCGGCAGGCAGCCGCCACGCGCTGCACGATTTTAGCGCAGCTCCTTCGCCACCATAATTGTACTCCAGGACGATGGCGGCCTGCGCTTTTAGCCGCCGCTTGCGGCTGCCTATGATGGCGCGGCATCGCCACGCCGGGCGGGAACAGGGCGGGGCACAGGGCGGGGAAGAGGGGAAATGGTCGCAGGGCAGTCGTTCGGGCACCGCGTTCGCGCCGCCTTCGGCCTGGAGCCGGGGCTCACCTATCTCAATCATGGCGCGTTCGGCGCCGTGCCGCTGTCGGTGGCGGAGGCACAGGCCGGCTGGCGGCGCAGGATCGAGGCCAACCCGACCCGCTTCTTCAGCGACGACGGGCCGGAGGCGATCCGCGCCGCGGCGCGCGGCCTGGCGCGGCGCTTCGGCGGGCGCGGGCGGGACTGGGCCTTCGTCACCAACGCCACGACGGGGGTCAGTACCGTCCTGGATTCGCTGCGGATCGGTGCCGGCGACGTCATCCTGACCACCGACCTCGCCTATCCCTCGGTGCTGCGGGCGCTGCACTACTTCACGGCGCGGGCCGGGGCGGAGCTGCGGATCGCGTCCCTGCCGGTGCCGCTGCCCGGGCCGGAGCCGGTCCTCGACACGGTGGCGGAGGCGCTGTCCGACGGTGCGGTGCGTTTCGCCCTGTTCGACCATATCGCCTCCCCCACCGGCGCCGTGCTGCCGGTGGCCGAGCTGGCGGCCCTGTGCCGGCGGCACGGCGTGCCGGTCCTGGTCGACGGCGCCCATGCGCCCGGCCAGCTGCCGCTCGATGTGCCTGCGATCGGCGCCGCCGCCTATGTCGGCAACCTGCACAAATGGTGCTTCGCGCCGCGCGGCGCCGGCATGCTGTGGGTGGACCCGCAGTTCCAGGGCCGCATCGAGCCGCCGGTGATCGCCAAGCCGCTGGACGAGGGCTTCCCCCGCTCCTTCGACTATCTCGGCACCTTCGACCCCAGCGCCTGGCTGGCCGTCGGCGACGGCTTCGCCTTCGCGGACATCTGGGGGGCCGATGCGATCGCGTCCGCCAATGCCGCACTGGCGCGGCGGGCCGGCCTGCAGCTGGCCGCGGCCTGGGACACCGAATCGGCGACCGCGCCGGACATGGCGGCGGCCCTGGCGGCGATCCGCCTGCCGCTGGATGGAGAGCGGCTGCGCGCCCTGGCGGAACGCCACGGCGACCTGTTCCGGGCCGGCCGCGCGGTCGCACGGGGATTGCGGGAGCGCCACCGCATCGAAGTGCCGGTTGTGCCCCATCGGGGCCTTCTCTGGGTGCGGGTATCGGCACAGATCTACAACGAGATGGAAGACTCCGCGCGGCTCGTCACGGCCCTGCCGCAGGAGCTGGCCGCGCAATAGGAGGATATCCATGCGCCGCCTGCCGATCCTTGTCCTGCTCCTCGTCCTGTCCCTGTCCCTGGCCCTGCCCGGCCTGCCGCATGCCGCAGCCGCGTCCGACGACCCCGCGGAGGATGTCTGGGCCGCCCTGGCGCAGGGCCGTACGGCGGTGGTGATGCGCCACGCGCTGGCGCCCGGCACCGGCGATCCGGCCGCCTTCGACCCGGCCGACTGCGCCACCCAGCGCAATCTCGACGCGGCCGGCCGGGCGCAGGCCCGCGCCATCGGCGACGCCTTCCGCGCCGCCGGGATCGACCGCGCCCGGGTCTATTCCAGTGTCTGGTGCCGCTGCCGGGAGACGGCGGAGCTGCTGGACCTGGGGCCGGTCGAGGTCCTGCCGGCGCTGAACTCGTTCTTCCGGGAGCGGGGTAGGGCGGATGGACAGACCGCGGCACTGCGCCAGTTCCTTGCCGGTACGGAGGGGGCCGATACGGAAAGCGCCGGACCGATCGTGCTGGTCACCCACCAGGTGAACATCACCGCACTGACCGGCGTCTATCCAAGCTCCGGCGAACTGATCTTCGTCACCCGAGACGACGCCGCCAGTACGGTCGGTCGTGCCCTTCCGGCGGCGCCCTAACGACAACCGGGGGCGCGGCGTCAGCCGGCCTCTGGCAGTTCCACCGCCCCTTCGGCTGCCAGGGCGGCGACCTGGCCCTCGTCATAGCCGAGATCGGCCAGGATCGCCCGACCATCGGCGCCCAGGGCGGGGGCCGCCAGGTCGGGGCGTGCCGGTTCTGCCGCGAAGCGCATGGGCACGCCGATATGGCGATGGCCGCCCGCATCCTCCAGCAGCATGCCGCGCTGGCGGGCGAGGGGGCCTTCGAAGGCCTCCTTCAGGTCCAGTACCGGCGCGTAGCAGATGTCCCTGTCGGCGAACCATTCGGTCCATTCGTCGCGGCTGCGGCCGGCAAAGGTTTCCGCCAGGAAGGCGCGGACCGGCGCCTGCGCCGCGCCCGCCGGCTGCCGGCAAAGCGGGATCAGGTCGGGCCGGCCCAGCGCGTTCAGCAGGTTCTCGGCGAACTTGATCTCGCTGCCGCCCAGGGCGACATGGCCGCCGTCGCTCGTGGCATAGACGCCGTACAGGGCGGCGCCGCCATAGAGCCGTTCCTCCGTCGAGACCGGCGGCTGCCCGTCGGCGAACAGGCGCCCGGTGATATGCGGCGTCCAGGCCAGCAGGGAATCGAACATCGCGACATCCAGATAGTCGCCTTCGCCGGTCTCCCTGGCCCGCAGCAGGGCCATCAGGATGCCGGACAGCGCCATCAGGGAGGCCGCCACGTCCGCCGCCGGCACCGCCGGGATGCCAGGCGGGCGATCCGGTCCGGTGCCCAGCGACAGGATTCCCGCCAATGCCTCCACCGACAGGTCGTGGGCCGGCCGCTCGCGATCCGGGCCGTCCTGCCCGAAGGCGGACAGGGAGCAGTAGACGATCTGCGGCGCCACCGCCCGTACCGCCTGATAGTCCAGGCCAAGCCGCGCGGCGACGCCGGGGCGGTAGCTTTCCAGCAGGACATGGCTGCGTGCCGCCAGGCGCAGGACGACCTCCCGGCCTGCCGCCGATTTCAGGTTCACGGCGATGCTGCGCTTGCCGCGATTGGTGTTGCGGAAATAGACGGATTCCCCGTCATCGAAGGGGCCGATGCTGCGCGTGGCGTCGCCGCGGCCGGGCGCCTCCACCTTGATCACCTCGGCACCATGGTCGGCCATCGTCATGGTCAGGTGCGGGCCGGGCAGGAAGCTGGACAGGTCGACGACACGGATGCCGGACAGTTTCATGGGACCTCGCGGGTTCGTCGGCCGGCCGGGGCAGGCCTGAAGCGGGAATTGCGGCCGGACTATCCACCAGCCGGCGCGCGGAAGAAAGCGCCGGCCGGCCGAACGGCGCTCCGCCCGGCCTGCCGGACGGCATGCCGTCCGGCAGCGGTTGCCACCACGTCACAGCCTGCTAATTCTTTCGTAGGAAGTCAGCGGCAGAGTCCTTGCAAGGGAATCGGGCCGCGGATCATGCTGCCGAAGCGGAAACGGCCGGCCTTGCGGGCCCGCCGCGCCGGATCGCATGCGGCGTGCCGCGGCGGTCGGCGGCCGCCGAAGCGCGGAAAGTGTTGGAGTGCCGCGAGTGTTGCAGGGGCAAGGAACCAGTCCGATGCTGTTCAGAGAAAGCAAGTTCGGGATCGGGGATATCGTCCGCCACAGGTTCTATCCCTTCCGCGGCGTGATCTTCGACGTCGATCCGGAGTTCAACAATACCGAGGAATGGTGGCAGTCGATCCCGGCGGAGATCCGGCCGCGGAAGGACCAGCCCTACTATCACCTGCTGGCAGAAAATGCCGAGACCACCTATGTGGCCTATGTGTCGGAACAGAACCTGCTGCCCGACGAGAGTGGCGATCCCGTCTCCCATCCCGAGGTGAAGACCATGTTCTCCGGGCTGGAGGACGGCCGCTACGTGATCCGCAACCAGCAGGCCAACTGACCGGCGGCCGGCTCCCGGCCGGCTTGCCGCCTGATCCGCCGCCCGGCCGGCAGCGTATCGACAGAATGCAGTGCCCCGGCGGGGCGCCGCGATCCGACGGCCGGCCAGGGGAGCAACAATGATCCGGTTTCTGACCCGCGCAGCGGCGCCGGCGGCGGCTGCCGCCATCCTCACGTCCTGCGCCTTCCTGGCCCCGTTGCCGGAAGCGGCCGACACCCGCCAGCGGCTGGCGGCCTTCCCGGTCCGCGACCTGCCGGTCGAGGCACCGGTGGAGATCCGCTGGAACGACTGGGCGGTGCCCTTCATCGAGGCGCAGAGCGACCATGACGCGGCGGTCGCGCTGGGCCTGGTGCATGCCCATCTGCGGCTCGGCCAGATGGAGCTGCTGCGGCATGTCAGCCAGGGCCGGCTGGCGGAGGTCGGCGGGCCGCTGGCGCTGGACATCGACCGCTCGCTGCGGATTCTCGACTATGGCAAGGCGGCGCCGGCGATCGTCGCCTCGATGCCGGCGGAGACGCGGGCCTGGCTGGACGCCTATCTGGCCGGCGTGAACCACTACCAGGACCGGGTCCGCCCGCTGCCGCACGAGTTCCAGCTGATGGGCAAGGAACCGGAGCCGTGGACGGCGGAGGACCTGATCACCATCGGCCGGCTCGCCTCCACCGACGTCAACTGGCTGGTCTGGTTCCGCCTGCTGGAGATGCGCCGCCGCGACGACTGGCCGGACGTCTGGGCCCGCCTGGTCAGGGAAGGCACCAGTTCCGCGCCCAGCTATGCCGGGCAGGACAGCGCCGCTCTCGGCCCGCTGCAGGACATCATGACCGGCTTTGCCAAGACCGGCAGCAATGCCCTGGTCGTATCCGGCGCGCACAGCCGGTCGGGCGCGGCGCTGATTGCCAGCGACCCGCATCTGGGCCTGCTGCTGCCCAATACATGGCTGCTGGCGGGGGTGAAGTCGCCGGGCTACCACATGGTCGGCATGATGGTGCCCGGCCTGCCGTTCATGGCGCTGGGACGCAATCCCGACATCGCCTGGGGCGGCACCAACCTGCGTTCCGCCAATTCCGACCTGTTCGACCTCACCGGCGTGCCGGCGGCGGAGATTAGCAGCCGCACCGAGCCGCTGGCGGTGCGCTGGTGGTTCGACAGCGAGGTAACGATCCGGGAGAGCCGCTGGGGCCCGGTGATCTCAGACGCGCCGATGCTGCCGGGGACGGAGGGCGAGACGCTGGCCCTGCGCTGGATCGGCCATGACGTCTCCGACGAGCTGACGGCGATGCTGCGGATGAACCGGGCCAGCAACTGGGCGGAGTTCACCGCGGCGATGGCGGGCTTCGCGATCTCCGCCCAGAACATGCTCTATGCCGACCGGGAGGGCCATATCGGCCAGGTGATGGCGACCCATCTGCCCAGCCGGCCGCAGGGCCTGCCGGACCGCATGGTGCGGCCGCCGGAAGCGATCGCCGACTGGGACGAGATCGTCACCAGCCGCGAGCTGCCGAAGGCCTACGACCCGCCCGCCGGCTTCATCGCCTCCGCCAACAACCGTGGCGCAGAGGCGCAGGTGCCGGTCGGCTGGTTCTTTTCCGCCAACGACCGGGTGCTGCGCATGCAGGACATGGTCGGCAGCGCGATCGCGGCCGGGCGGAAGCTCGACGTGCCCGACCTGATGGCGATGCAGCAGGACGTCTACATGTCGTCGGCCCATGCCCTGGCGGAAACCCTTGTGGCCCGCATCGAAGCCGCCGGGATCCGGCCGTCGCCGGACAGCGCGGAGGCGCGCCTGCTCGACCGGCTGCGGGCATGGGACGGCCATTTCCGGGTCGATTCCGCAGGCGCCGTCGCCTTCGAGGCGGTACTGGCGAAATTCCTGCCCGCGTTCTACGCGCCGGAGGAATTGGCGGTCGCGGAGGCCGGCGGGCGTCTTGCCGCGATGGTGCGCGAGGATGTGGAAGCGGCGCCCGCGGCCGCGCTGGACCCGGCGCTGCGCACCGCCCTGGCGGAGGCGGTGCCGGTGGCGGCGGAATTCCCGACCTGGGGCGACATGCACAGGCTGGCGCTGCGCCACCCGATGGGGATGGTGCCGGTCCTGGGGGAGGCGTACCGGGTCGGCGACTATCCCACCGGCGGCAGCACCGACAGCCTGATGAAGACCGCCCACAACGTGACGGACCAGCGCCACGACACCCGCTATGGCGCCAATGCGCGGCATGTCTCCGACATGGCGGACCCGAACGCCAACTGGTTCGTGCTGCTGGGCGGCCAGGACGGCTGGCTGAACAGCCGCAATTTCGCCGACCAGGTGGATCTCTGGCAGGATGCGGAATATATCCGCATGCCATTGGAGATCGATGCCGTGCGGGCGGCCTTCCCGCGGTCGATCACCCTGCAGCCGGCGGCATCGCCGCAAGGGACGGTGCCGGCGACGGCCGCGAACGCAAGCTGACGGGGTTTCATGGTCGATTTCACCCCGATCCTGCGCCACTACGCCCGGCGCCGGGATCGTGCCCGTGACGCCGTCCCGCCGGCGGCCGCCCAGGCGATGTCGCTGGCTCGGCTGGTCGGCGCGGCGCAGCGCACCGCCTTCGGCCGCGCCCACGGCTTCCGGCGTATCCGCGGCGTGGAGGATTTCCAGGCCGCGGTGCCGCTGCGCCGCTACGAGGATCTCTGGACCGAATGGTGGGAACCCCATTTCCCGCATCTGCGCGACGTCACATGGCCGGGGAAGATCCCCTATTTCGCCGTCAGCTCCGGCACCTCGACGGGCCGCACGAAATACCTGCCGCTCAGCCGGTCGCTGGTCGCGGCCAACCGCCGCGCCGGCCTGGAGCTGCTGTCCAACCATGTGCTGAACAGGCCGCAGAGCCGCATCCTGGGGGGGCGCCTGTTCATGCTGGGCGGCAGCACCCGGCTGCAGCGGCTGGGCCGCGGCGTGAAGGGCGGCGACCTGAGCGGGATCCTGGCGGCGGAGACGCCGTCCTGGTCGGGCTTCCTGACCTATCCGACGAAGCGCCTGCTGCAGATCGAGGATTGGGAGGAGAAGATCGCCGCCCTGGTCGCCGACCTGCCGCGCCGCGACATCCGCTTGATCGGCGGCACGCCCAGCTGGCTGCTGCTGCTGTTCGATGCGCTGGCCCGCGCCCACCCGCAGGCCGGCTGGGGCGCGAAGGCCCTGTTCCCGAACCTGGAGATGGTGGTGCATGGCGGTGTCAATTTCGCGCCCTACCGGCATCGCTTCGCGGAATGGATGGCGGGGACGGGGGCGGAGACCCGCGAGGTCTATCCGGCCAGCGAGGGCTTCATCGCCATCGCCGATGCCGGTCCCGACGACGGCCTGCGGCTGATCCTGGACGACCGGCTGTTCTTCGAGTTCGTGCCGCTGTCGGAGCTGGACGGCGAGGCGCCGACCCGGCACTGGATCGGCAATGTGGAAACCGGCGTGAACTACGCCGTGATCCTGTCCAGCAGCGCCGGCTTCTGGGCCTATGTGCTGGGCGACACGGTGGAGTTCGTCTGCCTGGACCCGCCGCGGGTGAAGGTCACCGGCCGCATCAGCTACAGCCTCTCCGCCTTCGGCGAGCATCTGGTCGATGCCGAGCTGGAGGCCGCGATCGCCGCCGCCGCGCAGGAGATCGGCGCCGACGTGACCGATTTCAGCGTCGGCCCGGTCTTTCCCGACGGCGACGAAGCGCGCGGCCGACACCGCTTCGTTGTGGAATTCGCCGCGGCGCAGCCGGACGCGGCGGTGGCGCGGTTCGCGAGCGCGCTGGATGCCGCGCTTTGCGCGGAGAACGAGGATTACGAGGTCCACCGGCGGGCCGATTTCGGCATGGCGGCGCCGGAGGTGCGCGCCGTGCCGCCGGGCCGTTTCGCCGCCTGGATGAAGGGCAAGGGAAAGCTGGGCGGCCAGCACAAGGTGCCGCGGGTCGTCGGCGACGCCGCCGACCTGGATACCCTGCTGCACGACTGACCGCCGCATGAGGGGCCCCTGCGCGACTGCGGGGAAACTTGTCGCTGCCACACGGCTTCCGCTACCTTTGCGGTGGCCGCGGGAACAGGACATCTGCGTTGGCGAAAACCGCCTCAGCCTCACTCGACTTGCGGCTCCGCAACGATCTTCCGGAGCTTCGCCGCCTTGCCCTGGCGGTGGAGGGGTTCTTCGCGCGCTACGACCTGCCGTCGGACGAGGGCGCCCGCATGGTGCTGGCCCTGGACGAACTCGTCACCAATGTCATGCACCATGGCGGATCGGCCGCGCAGCCGGTGGCGGAGATCGAGGTCAGCCTGGACCTTGCCGGCGACCGGGTGGTGGCCGTGATCCGCGACGCCGGGCGCCCCTTCAACCCCCTGACCATGCCGGAGCCGGATATCGGGGCGCCGCTGGAGGCGCGGCCGATCGGCGGCCTGGGCATCCATCTGGCGCGGCAGCTGATGGACGTGATCCGCTATCGCCGCGATGGCGACCGCAATTGCCTGACCCTGGTCAAGGTCCTGCCCGGCGCGCCGCCCGTCGGAGGTGGCTGAGCGGGCGCCCGTCGAACACCAGCAGGCCCAGGGTGATCAGCGCCAGGGCAGCGGCGGTGCGCAGGCTCAGGCCATGCCCCAGCAGCAGGGCGCCCAGCGCTGCGGCGCTGAACGGCACCAGCAGGGTGACCAGCAGCACGTTGGTCGCCCCCGCCGCGGCCAGGATCCGGAAATAGAGGATATAGGCGAGGCCGGTACTGCCGATGCCCAATGCGGCCAGCGCCGCCCAGCCCGCAACACTGCCCTGCTGCAGGCTGCCGGCGCCGGCCCAGAGCATCAGCGGCGTCATCATCACCGCCGACATGCACAGCATGGCGGTGGCCAGTTGCACCGGCGGCCGGCCGCGGAAGCGCTTGCCGAAAATGCCGGCGGCGGCATAGGAGCAGGCGGCCGCCAGCACCATCGCCTGGCCCGCCAGCCCGCCGCCCGGGGCATCCCCGCCGCCGACCGCCTGCCAGGCGGCCGGGCCGATCAGCACCGCGACCGCGGCGATGCCGATGGCGATGCCGGCCAGGCGGTGCAGGGTCAGGCGTTCGTCGCCGGTCAACAGGTGCGCCGCGATCGCCGCGAAGAACGGCGTGGTGGCGTTCAGGATCGCCGCCAGGTCGGGCCCGATCCGCTCCTGCCCGGCGGAGATCAGGCTGAACGGCACGATGTTGTTCAGCAGCCCCATCGCGGCGGCCGCCAGCCAGAAGCCCCGCCCGCCCGGCAGGCGCTGCCCGACCGCCAGACAGAACAGCAGCATGAACAGCGCGCCGCCGGCGATCCGCGCCCAGGCGACCTGGATCGCGCCGGTATCGTGCACCACAGCGCCCACCAGGACGAAGGACAGGCCCCACAGGAGCGACAGGGCGAAGAGCTGGAGCCAGACGAAAGGGGACATGGGCGGGCCGGCCGGGACAGGTTGCGGGAAAGACGGGTCCGGACCCTAGCGCAGGCCGGCCGCCGGCACTTCCCGGATGTTGCGAAAGGTGCTTTCCGCCTCCGCCGACGCAGGGCAGGATGGCATATCGGCGTAACAAGGTCCGAAGGGGATAGCGGGAATGCGCGAGATTGCGGGAAAGGTGGCCTGGATCACCGGTGCGGGGTCGGGCATCGGCGAGGCGGCGGCCCTGGCCCTGGCGGGGGCGGGCATGCATGTGGTGCTGTCGGGCCGGCGGATGGAGGCGCTGGGCGCCGTGGCGCAGAAGATCGAGGCCGCCGGCGGCAGGGCGATGATCGAGGTCCTGGACGTCGCCGACCGCGACGCGGTCTATCGGGTGGCGGAACGCATCGCCGAGCGCTTCGACCGGCTGGACATGCTGGTCAACAATGCCGGCATCAACATCCCGAAGCGCAACTGGGGCGACGTGACCCTGGACGGCTGGGAAGAGATCGTGAACATCAACCTGAACGGCGCCTTCTACTGCATCGCCGCGGCGCTGCCGATGATGCGGCGGCAGCAGGACGGGCTGGTGGTCACAACCGCCTCATGGGCGGGAAAGTACGTGCTGAAATTCGCCGGCCCGGCCTACAACGCCACCAAGCACGCCGTGGTCGCGATGAGCGAGAGCCTGAACAAGGAGGAATGCGGCAACGGCATCCGCGCCACCGCCGTCTGCCCGGCGGAAGTCGCCACCCCGATCATGGACAAGCGCCCGGTGCCGGTGCCGGCCGAGGACCGCGCGAAGATGGTGCAGCCCGAAGAGATGGGCGAACTGATGCTGTTCCTGGCGCGCCTGCCGGAGACGGTCTGCCTGAACGAGGTGATCATCAGCCCGACCTACAACCGCATGTACATCGAGAATCTGGGATAGGGGCGGCGCTGTGGCGCCACCGACCAGCCTCGCACTCGTCACGCGCGGACTTGATCCACGGCTGTCCGGTTAAGATCTGCGGCGCTTCGAACTCTGCCGCCTGCCTTTTCCTCAAGCGTCACCCGCGCACTTGTTGCGCGGGTCCATGGTGCCGCTGCCCAATGGATTGCAGGACTTGCTGCTCATATTGAGGTTGGCCGCGCGATGGACCGCCGGGACAAGCCCGGCGGTGACGATCTTTGGAATGGTGTTGCCGGGTTCGCGTCCCTTTTCGGCCAGACGCAGCAGAACGCCAATGGTACAGCGGCTCTGCGCACCAACCTTTCTCGCTCAACCGGACACCAGTGGACTTGATCTTCGCGTCCATGTTGCGGCCACTCAATGAGGGCCTGGCTTCTATTGAGCCCGGCGGCACCATGGACCACCGCGACGAGCGCGGCGGCGACGGGTTTGGGTGAACGCGAGGGTAGCCAGGCGCTTCGCCCGACCGGCCGCCGCCCTCAGCCCTCCGCCGTCATCTCCTCCAGCCGGCGGAAGAAGCGCGGGCCGTCGACGACGGCGCGGCCGTGTCGGCCCTTCATCAGGATCCGGCCGTTCCAGCGGGCCTCGACGGCGAAGGTGACCCGGTTGTCGTCGATCGCGGTGACCCTCGCCGTGCAGTCGATCGCCGCGCCCACCGGCGCCGCGCCCAGATGCTGGACGTCGATCATCGTGCCCAGGGTGACCTCGTCCGGCGACATGTAGGCCTTCAGCGCGCGGCCTGCGGCCTGCTCCAGGAAGCCGATCAGGGCCGGCGTGGCGACCACGTCGACCCCGGCATTGCCGAAGCTCTCCGCCGAATCCTTGGCCGAGGAGGTAATGGTGAGGCGGTTCTCCAGACCGACCGGGATGTCCAGCATCGCAGACAGACTCTCTGGCACGCAGATCTCAGCGAACGGGTCGTGCAGCCCGCGCCCAGCCTCCCACGCACCCCGCCTGGGACCCCGCAGCCGGACCGAAGGACGACAGGTTCAACCATTACAGTTGCGTTGACAAGCATCCGGAAGCCTAACGGTCGACACTTTGGCAGCGGCGCCGGCCGGTCTATCGTCGGGGCCGCATCGCCGGCCGCGAGATTGCGACCGGCCGCTGTCAGGAGGAACGCCGATGGATGCCCCCCCCAAGGGTTCGAAGCAGGTGCCGCGCTTCCATGACCTGCCGCCGGAGGAGAAGGTGGCGCGGGTGGACGCGCTGATTGGGCTGCTGGCGCGCAAGGGGGTGCTGGACCCGGCGGCGATCGACACCATCGTCGCGACCTACGAGCAGGATGTCGGCCCGCGCAACGGCGCCCATGTCGTGGCGAAGGCCTGGACCGACCCGGCCTATCTGGACTGGCTGCGCCGCGACGCCACCGCGGCGATCGCCAGCCTGGGCTATGGCGGCCGCCAGGGCGAGGACATGGTGGTGGTGGAGAACGGTCCCGACCGCCACAACATGACGGTCTGCACCCTCTGCTCCTGCTATCCCTGGCCGGTCCTGGGCATCCCGCCGGACTGGTACAAGGCGGCGCCCTACCGCTCCCGCGCGGTGCTGGACCCGCGCGGCGTGCTGGCGGAGTTCGGCGTGAGCCTGCCGCCGGAGGTGGAGATCCGGGTCTGGGATTCCACCGCGGAGCTGCGCTACCTGGTGATCCCGATGCGGCCCGCCGGCACCGAGGGCTGGGGCGAGGCCGAGCTGGCCCGGCTGGTGACCCGCGATTCGATGATCGGCACGGCCCTGGCCCTCGATCCGGCCGCCCTGCAGGCGTCTGGGCAGGAGCAGGCCTGATGCACGGCATCCACGACCTTGGCGGTATGCACGGCTTCGGCCCGATCGACGTGCATGAGGACCCGCACGATCATTTTCCGGAGCCCTGGCAGCGGCCGCTGTTCGGCCTGGTGCTGGCGATGGGCGCCTCCGGCCTGTGGAACATCGATATGGCCCGCGCCGCGCGGGAGACGATGCCCGCCGCCGACTATCTGGCCAGCGGCTATTACGACCATTGGTGGCACGGCCTGGTCGCCCTGCTGCTGGAGAAGGGGGTGGTGACCCCGGCGGAACTGGCCGCCGCGACGCCGCCTGCCGATCCGGCGCCGGCATCGGCGCCGCGGGTGCTGCATCCGGACCAGGTGCCGGCCGTGCTGGCGAAGGGCGCGACCGCGCGCCGCGAGCCCGCCGGCCCGCCGCAGTTCCGGCCCGGCGACCGGGTGCGGGTGCGCAATGCGCGGCCCCCCGGACATACCCGCACGCCGCGCTACTGCCTGGGGAAGGTGGGGGAGATCGCCCTGCACCACGGTGCCTTCGTGTTTCCGGATTCCGCCGCCGCCACCGGCGACCCGGACCCGCAGCACTGCTATGCCGTGCGTTTCACCGCGGCCGAACTGTTCGGGCCGGACGGCGACCCGAAGGCCGAAGTGATGATCGACCTCTGGGACCCCTACCTGCTGCCGGCGGCGGAGGGCGGTCGTGGCTGACCCGGCGTCCCTGGCCCTGGCGATCGCTGCTGCACGGGCCGGCGGCGGCGCCGCTGACGACCCGGATGCCGGCCCGGTCTTCGCCGCGCCCTGGCAGGCACGGGCCTTCGCCACCGTTGTGGCCCTGCACCAGGCCGGCGCGCTGGACTGGGCCGACTGGGCGGCACGCCTGTCGGCGGCGATCGCCGCGGCGCAGGCCGCCGGCGATCCGGATCTCGGCGACAGCTATTACGACCATTGGGCGATGGCGCTGGAAGGGCTGCTGGCCGATGCCGGGCTGGTGGCGCCGGCGGAACATGCGTCCGACACCGCCGCGCTGCTGCAGCACCGGGCGGTGCATCGCCATGGCCTGCCGGCGGTCCCCGGCCATGAAGGCCATCAGGACGAGGGGCATCGACATGACTGAGCCGGCAGCGATGGTCGACGGCCCGGTGGTGGAGCGGCCCTGGCGGGTGATGGCGGAGGGGCTGCGCTTCCCGGAAGGGCCGGTCGCGATGCCCGACGGTTCCGTCCTGGTGGTGGAGATCGCCCGCGGCACCCTGTCCCGGGTCACCCCGGACGGCCGGATCGAGGTGGTGGCGGAGACCGGCGGCGGGCCGAACGGCGCGGCGCTCGGCCCCGACGGCCGGGTCTGGCTGTGCAACAATGGCGGCTTCGAATGGGCGGAGCGCGACGGCCGCCTGATGCCGGGGGTGCAGGCCGCCGACTATGCCGGCGGCCGGATCGAGGCGGTGGACCTGGCCACCGGGCGGGTGGAGGTGGTGCATCGCGCCTGCGGCGGCGAGCCGCTGAAGGGGCCGAACGACCTGGTGTTCGACGCCGAAGGCGGGCTCTGGTTCACCGACCATGGCAAGATGCGGCCGCGCAGCGAGGACCGCACCGGCATCCTCTACGCGCCCCCGGACGGATCGGGGCTGCGGGAGGCGGTGTTCCCGATGCACGGGCCGAACGGCATCGGCCTGTCGCCCGACGGGACCACCCTCTACGTGGCGGAGACGCCGACCTGCCAGCTCTGGGCGATCGCGCTGGACGGGCCGGGCCGGCCGGCGAAAGGGTCGCGCGCCGCGCCCTGGCGGCGCGGCCTGATGATCTACACCCCGCGCAGCTACCGCCTGTTCGACAGCCTGGGGATGGAGGCCTGCGGCAATGTCTGCGTCGCCACCCTGGTGGAGGGCGGCATCTCCGTCATCGCGCCCGACGGCACCCTGGTGGAGTTCGTGCCGCTGCCGGACATGTACGTCACCAACATCTGCTTCGGCGGGCCGGAGCGGCGCACCGCCTACGTCACCTGTTCCTCCACCGGCCGCCTGCTGGCGATGGACTGGCCGCGGCCGGGGCTGAAGCTGAACTTCGAGGCCTGAAACCGACCAATGGGGCCGCCCGGGCCGCAAGGCCGGGCGGGACGCGCATGACCGACCTGAAGGGCAAGCGGATCTTCGTCACCGGCGGCAGCCGCGGCATCGGCCTGGCCATCGCGCTGCGCGCCGCCCGCGACGGCGCCGCGATCTGCATCGCGGCGAAGACCGCGGAACCGCATCCCAAGCTGCCGGGGACCATCTACACCGCGGCGGCGGAGATCGAGGCCGCCGGCGGCCGTGCCCTGCCGCTGGTCTGCGACGCGCGCGACGAGGGGCAGCTGGAGGCGGCGGTGAACAAGGCGGCCGAGGCGTTCGGCGGGCTGGACATCTGCATCAACAATTGCAGCGCGATCCAGCTGACCGGCACGCTGGAGACCGATATGAAGCGCTACGACCTGATGCACGACATCGGGCCGCGCGCCACCTTCGCCGCGTCGAAGTTCTGCCTGCCGCACCTGCTGCAGGGGGACAACCCGCATATCCTGACCCTGTCGCCGCCGATCGGCATGGCGCATGAATGGTTCGGCCGCTGGCCGGCCTATACCACGGCGAAGTACGGCATGAGCCTGATCACCCTGGGCCTGTCGCAGGAATTCGCCGGCCGGGTCGCCGCCAACGCGCTCTGGCCGCGCACCATCATCGCCACCGCGGCGATCCGCAACCTGGGCGGCGGCGGGCTGGAGAAGGGCGCCCGCACGCCGGAGATCATGGCCGATGCCGCCCATGCCGTCCTGACCAAGCCGGCGGCGGATTTCACCGGCCGCTTCCTGATCGACGAGGCGCTGCTGCGGGACGAAGGGGTGACCGATTTCGACCGCTATGCCTGCGTCCCGGGCGAGGAGCTGCAGATCGACCTGTTCGTGGACGAATAGCAGCCCCGCTCAGGCGCCGCCCTGCGTCCGTCGCAGCCGCCACAGGGCGGCGGCCATGTGGACGCCGAAATAGGCGGCGGTGCCCAGGAAGATGTGCCACAGGAAGTGGCTGCCGAAGGGCACCACCGCGCAGGCCGCGCTGTCCAGGCTGCGGAACGCTGCCGCCACCGCCGCACAGCCGACCATCGCCAAAGCGGGCCGGAAGGCCGGACCGGCCTCGCGCCAGGTCAGGACCAGCATCAGGCCGGCGGCCAGGGCGATCGCCAGCACCACGACCGCCACGGCGATCGCCATGCCCGGGCTGACACGGGTCATCGCCCAGATCACCAGGGCGAAGGCGGCCAGCAGCGCCGGGCCGAGCCAGATCCGCCGCAGCAGCCAGGGCCAGGCCAGCACGACTACCAGGAAGTAGATCACGCCGGGCGCGGTATCCAGGGTCAGCGCCAGCGGCGTGCGCAGCGCATGCCAGGCGGTGCTGCCCAGCCCGGTCAGGATGGCAAGAACCGCGAGCAGCAGGGCGGCGGGCCCGGCGCCCCCTTGCCGAAGAATCTGGAGCAAAGCCAGGGCGCCGGCTGCGACCGGGAACAGGCTGGTCAGGGCATTGATCGGCTCCGCCGGAAAGGTGCCGATTGCGTTCAGCGCCGTCTCGCAATAGTAGGGCATTTCAGCAAGCGGTCCCGGACCGCCGAACGGGCGGCGTGCCGGGGGTCATCGCCGGTCGCCCCAGACGGAACCAGATCGACATGATCCTACGCGCCACCATCCTGACCCTGCTTCTCCTGCTTGCCGCAGCCACCCACGGCACGGCCTGGGCCCGGACCGCCGAACAGTCCATGGCGCCAGCCTCCGCCGCCGCGTCGCGGCTGCTGTCGCTGCCGGAACCGGATTGCGACCGGCTGCGGGACGAGCCGCTCGCCTGCCTCGCCTGCAACATCTATCACGAGGCCCGCTCCGAAGGCGCGGAGGGCATGAAGCTGGTCGGCAAGGTCACGATGAACCGGGTCGGCAGCGACGATTTCCCCGACGATGTCTGCGCCGTGGTCTGGCAGCGGCTGGGCGACGGCCCGGCGCAGTTCTCCTGGACCCGGGACGGGCGCTCCGACCGGGTGTTGAACCGCAGTGCCTGGCGCCGTGCGGTGGAGGTCGCCGCCTTGATGTTCCGCGACCATTACGACCCGGACTTCGCGGTGCTGATCGCCGGCGCGCTGCGCGGCCCCGACTTCATGTGGTTCCACAACGGCACGGTGCGCCCGGCCTGGACCCGGAACCTGGAGAAGGTGGCCCAGATCGGCGGCCATACCGTCTACCGCCGCCGCGGACGGTAGCGACTTCCCCCCGTTTACCGCCTGGCGAGCTGGGTTCCCGGCACCAGCATCCCTGCACCGACCGCCTTCAGCCGCGGATGCTCCGCCGCGCCCAGCACCTTGCGCAGGTGCAACAGGAAGGCGCCGCCGGCCGTGGCATCCCAGAACCAGTCCGCCAGGACCGCCGAGGGCGGCGCCGCGGCCCCGTCGTCGGCGGCCTCCAGGTGGAACGCCTTCAGGTCGTCGGCGGCATAGCGCAGGGTCTGCGCGGCCTGCTTCAGGTCGCTGACCCCGCCCTGCGGCTCGCCCGCGGCAAAGGGTGCCATGAAGGCCGGCAGGTCTGCGGGCGGCAGGCCGGACAGGCCGACGGTGGTGCGGCCGAACGCGGCGCGGCGTGCCGTCCAGCGCGGCAGCAGCGCGTCGATATCGGCCTGCAGCGCCGCCTGCCAGGCCGCCGGACCGGCCGGCGCGCGGCCGGCCCAGGGCAGGGCGGGCGGCGACCAGTCCATCGCTTCCGAAGGCTGCTCTTCCGGCCAGTCCTCCAGGACCGGTCCCGGGCCGGGGCGTTCCAGCAGGCCCAGGGCATGCCGCAGGACGCGCAGGCGGGTTTCCGCATCGCCGGGATTGCCCAGTGGGCGGCCCAGCTCGAACGGCACCCAGAGCGCCCGCGGCGGACGGCTCTTCTCCGTATGCAGACGGATCAGGCTGATGCTGGTGGTGGCGATGCCTTCCGCTTCCAGGTAGTGACCGAGCCCGCCCACGGCGCGCGTACAGAAGGGTCAAACCGGGATCAGGATGGCGCTGTCGCTGCCTTCGGCCTTCAGCGATGCGGCGACCCGGGCGGCCTGCTCGGCCATCGCCTTCGGGTCGGTCGCGCCCATGAAGGAATAGTGGGTCGCTCCCGCCGCGCCGATCTCGCCCGCCGCGGCCAGGGCATCCAGGCTGCTGCGCGGCAGTACCACCTCCGGGTCGCGCTGCCAGCCGGTGCGATCGTAGTTGACCGAGACATGGCTCATCAGCAGCGCATCCGGGGGCGCGTCATGGGGCAGGCGGCGGAAATCCGCGTCGCCGCCCTGGAACGGCGTCTCCCCGCGTGGATAAAGGCCTGCCGTGGAGACGATGGCGATCCGCCGCTGGCTGAGCGGCGGGCCCTCCGTCCAGGGCGCCGTCTCGAATTCCGGGCATTCCAGCTCGGTGAGGCGGATCCTGGTCGGCTCCGGCAGGTCGGTCAGGCGCGCCATGGCCGGCCTCCCTGGTCGTGGATCGGATGCAGGCGATTGCATCTGCGGCGATGGTAGCGGCTCGCCGTCGGGCGCGCCACTGTCCGGCGTTGCAGGTCGGCGCCGCGCCTCACCGCTTCTGGGGCGCGGCGATATGGCGGTACTTCTGCCGCTGCCGGTCGATCAGGCGGGTCCGTTCGGCGAACGGCGGCGGCGCCTGCGGGTCCAGCAGCGGCGCGTCCAGTGGCGGCCAGCCGGCATCCTGGAACTCCAGCGCGATGCTGAGCCGCGGCCCCCGCGCCCGCCGGGTCATCCGCCCGCCCCAGTGCGGCAGGTCCTGGCGCCACATCAGCACGTCGCCGGCACGGGCCGGCAGGGCGATGGCGGCGCCGTGCACGGGCTCCGCCCCGCGCATCCCGATCTGCGGCCGGACATGCATGCAGGCATTGTCCGGCCCGGTATCGCTGAGCGCGAGCCAGAAGGAGAGCGAGATCGCGTACGGCACCTTGCCGTCCAGGGCGCTCAGGCCCGGATAGTCGACATGCGGCGGCCAGCCGCGCGCGCCGCCATGGCTGCCCAGCCGACCGGGCAGCAGCGCCATCGCCCAGAGGTTCGGCAGCATCGCGCAGCGGTGGCCCAGGAAGTGGATGGCGACCGGCATGACCTGTGCGGCGGCCTGCCAGGTGGCGCCGTCCCGGAAGATCCCCACCGCCGGCACCCCGGCCTGCCGCAGCTGCAGCAGGCGCCGGGCCAGCGGCCGGTGCAGGCGTGGCGGCAGCAGGCCGGGCAGGCGGGCATAGCCGTGACGCCAGAGGCTGTCGGCGGCGTCGCGCAGCAGGGCGGGCGCCGGTTCCACCGCCTCAGCTCCCGTGCGTATCGAGCAGCGCCTGCACCTCGGCGGCCGGCCGGCGGCTGAGGACGGCGAGGGTGGTGCCGGTCGCGGCCACCACCAGCGCCGCCGCGATGTCCCAGCCGAACGGCAGCCAGCCCATGCCGCCGCCGAAGCTGCCCGTCCAGGACAGTGCCGCCAGTCCCGCCAGCCAGGCCAGCAGCCAGAGCGAGCGTCGCCACTGGCTGGGCGGCCCGCCCGGCCGCCGCAGCACCGGATGCAGAAAGACGCCCAGCGCGACCAGCCCGGCCAGGACCCGCACCGTGTCCCAGCCGCCCCAGTAGATCAGCAGGGTGATGATCCAGACCGCCAGATAGCTGAGCGGCAGCGCGAACGGCAGGCGGAAGCGACGCGGATGGCCGGGCAGTTCCCGGCGGAAGGCGAGCAGCGCGACCGGGCCGCTGATCAGCGACAGGGCGATGGTGCCGGTCACCAGGGTGACCAGGCTGTCGAAGGGCATGAACATCAGGCCGACGGCCAGCGCCAGGTTCACCGCCAGCGACAGCGCCGGGATGCCGTGGCGGGTCAGCACCGCGAACATGGCGGGCAGCATATGGCCCTGCGCCATGCCCTGCAGCAGCCGGGTCGCCGCCCCCATCATCCCCAGGCCGGTGCCATAGGGGGACACCACGGCGGCGGCGTGGATGACGATGCCGACCCACAGCAGGCCGGCCGCCGCGGCCACCGCCGCGAAGGGCCCCAGTGCGGCGCCGAAATGCAGCTTGCCCCAGCCGCCGGACAGGGCATCCGCCGGCATGTTGGCGATCATCACGAACTGCAGCAGGCCGTACAGCGCCAGCGCGGCGACGATGCCCAGCGCCAGGGCGGCGGGCAGGGTGACCTGCGGGTTGCGGGCATCGCCGGCCAAGTCCACGACGTTGCGCCAGCCCAGATAGGAAAAGATCACCCCGCCGGTGGACAGGGCGGCGAAGATGCCGGGCAGGCCGAAGGGGGCGAAGCCGCCATGGGCGGTGAAATTGCCGAAGTCCAGCTGCGTGCCCAGAAGCGCCACCGCGACGATCACCGGCAGCGCGATCTTCAGGGCGGTGATGGCGTTGTTGACCCGCGCGAACAGCCGGGCGCCGAACAGGATGGTCAGGCCGACCAGCGCCAGCAGGCCCAGCGCCAGCAGCCAGCCCCACAGGGTCAGGAAGGCGGCGCTGCCGTCATGATCGCCCGGCTGGTAGATCCACGGCGCGATCGGCACCAGGTAGCGCAGCAGGATCAGGGTCTCCAGCCCGGCCACCGCGGTGCAGCCGATCCAGGAGGTCCAGCCCATCAGCATGCCGTTCAGCGGCCCGTGCGCCGCTTCCGGGATCCGCGCGATGCCGCCGGAAACCGGCAGGATCGCCGCCACCTCGGCGAAAGTCAGGGCGACCAGCAGCATCGCGACCCCGCCCGCCAGCCAGGCGGCCAGGGCGGCGGGGCCGGCGGCCTGCGCCGCCAGTTCCGGCGCGAACAGCCAGCCGGAGCCGATCATGCTGGTGATCGCGACCAGGGTCAGGCCGCCCAGGCCGATGGTGCGTTCCTGTCGGGCCCCCGGCAGGGCGGCCGGCATGGTCAGTACGGCGTGGAGTCGGTGAGGATCACCTCGTCCACCTTGTGATGCGCGATCATCGCCAGCAGCTCCGGCCGCCGGGTGCGCGACATGAAGGCCAGGACGAAGCCCATCACCGCCAGGGCCAGCGCCACCAGCAGATCCCAGCCGAAGGGGATCACCTCCTCGCCGCCGCCGAAATTACCGAGCCAGGACAAGAGCGCCAGCCCGCCCAGATAGGGCACCAGCCACAGCGCGCGGCGCCAGTGGCTGGGCTCGCCGTCGGCGCGCTGGCGCAGCAGCGGATAAAGCAGGATGCCGACGGCGATCACGGCGATCAGGATCTTGGTCGTGTGCCAGCCGGACCAGTAGACCACCAGGGTGACGACCAGCATGCCGATCACCCCCACCGCCGGGGCGAAGGGCGCCTTGAACACCCGCAGCCGGTCCGGCAGCTCCTTGCGGAAGGCGTAGATCGCGATCGGACCGGCGACGAAGGACAGGGTGATGGCGGAGCCGTTCAGGGCGACGATGGTCTCGAACGGCACGAACAGCATCACGGCGCCGATGACGAAGTTGACCAGCATCGCGATCATCGGCACGCCGGACCCGGACAGGTTTTCCAGCACCCGCGGCATCGACTTGTTCCGCGCCATGCCATAGAGCAGCCGCGCGTTGGAGCCGACCGCGACCAGCGCGCCGCCGAACGGCCCGACCACCGCGCCGGCCAGCACGATCGACGACATCCAGACCAGGCCCACTGCCATCGCCACCCCGGCCAGCGGCCCCAGGTTCTGGCCGAAATGCAGCTTCGACCAGCCGCCCGAGAGCAGGTCGCCCGGCACCGCGCCCATAAAGGCCAGCTGCAGCAGCACGTAGAGCACCAGCGAGATCAGGATCGCCAGCATCAGGGAGAGCGGCAGGTTGACCTGCGGGTTCTCCGCCTCGCCAGCCAGGTCGATGGCGTGTCGGAAGCCGATGAAGGAGAAGATCACCCCGCCGGTCGACACCGCCGCCATCACCCCGGCCCAGCCATAGGGCATGAAGCCGCCATGGTCGGTCAGGTTGCTGCCGTCGAAGCTGTCGTACAGCAGCACCGCGACGATCAGCAGCGGGATCGCCAGCTTGAACCAGGTGATGGTGTTGTTGATCTTCGCGAACAGCGCCACGCCGAAGGCGTTGATCACGACGAACATCGCGAGCACCGCGACGGCGAAGATCCAGCCGATGGTGGTGAAGTCGGTCTCGCCGCTATGTCCCGGCAGGTAGAGCCAGGGCATCACCTCGGACGCGTAGCGCAGCATCACCGCCGTCTCGATCGGCGCGGTGCTGCAATAGCCGATCCAGGCGGACCAGCCCATCACCATGCTGGTCGTGCTGCCATGGCTGAAATGCGGGATGCGGGCGACGCCGCCGGCCAGCGGCAGGGTGCCGGAGACCTCCGCGAAGGAGAGCGCCAGCAGGAACATCGCCACGCCGCCGATCGCCCAGGCGAGCAGGGCCGCCGGACCGGCGACCTGCGCGGTCAGCATCGGGCCGAACAGCCATCCGGAGCCGACCATGCCGGTGAAGGCGGCAAAGGTGAGCCCGACCAGCCCGATCCTGCGCTGTAACTGCATCGGTCCCCCCGAATGTACGCCTGCCCCAACGCGCCCCGATCCGGCCTGGTGGCTTGTCGGACGCGCCGCATCCGGCCGGGATCGGTCAGCTTACCGGAGCCGGCGGCACGATGCGACTGTCGCGGGCTGGCGCGGTACGGTCATGCGTCGGCGGCGCGCGGCCCCTGCGACCTGGGCTCTTGAAAGCGGCCGGGCGCATTGGAAGAATCCGCCGCGCGCCGGAGTCGGGCGACAGCGAAGGGCGGGAGGAGACAGGCATGCACTGGGCCACGGACGAGCGATGGGCAATGCGTCACGAGACGCATTACGGCAGCCGCGTGGTGCGCGCCTATCGCGACCGGCCGGCGAACCTGGATGCGATGCTGCGGGCCACCGCCGCCCGCGCGCCCGACCAGGCGGCGGTCACCGACGAGATCGCCGGCACCCTGACCTTTGGTGCCCTGGATGCGATGGTCGATGCCCTGGCCGGCAGCCTGTCCGCCGCCGGCCTGAAGCAGGGCGACCGCCTCGCCCTGCTGATCGGCAACCGCATCGAGTTCCTGGCGCTCTGCTTCGCCTGCTACCGGCTGGGCGCGATCGCCGTGCCGATGAACATCCGCCACCGCGCCCCGGAAACGGCGTTCGAGCTGCAGCAATGCGGCGCCGCGGCGCTGGTCTACCAGCCCGACATGGAACCGCACCTGCCGGACCTGAAGGCGCTGCCCGACCTGCGCCTGGTCTATGCCCTGGACAGCGACGGCTATGCCGCCCTGCTGCGCGATGCGCCGGCGCCGCCGGCGGTCACCATCCACGAGGACGACCCGGCGACCCTGCTCTACACCTCCGGCACCACAGGCAAGCCGAAGGGCGCGGTGCTGACCCATTTCAGCATCGTCTCCTCGGCGGTGCATTTCGCCCATGCCTGGCAGGCCCGCCCCGGCGACGTGACGATCCTGGCGGTGCCCGCCAGCCATGTCACCGGTCTGGTCGCGATCCTGGTCAACATGGTCAATATCGGCGGCCATACCGTGATGATGCAGGCGTTCAAGGCCCGCGCCTTCCTGGAACTGGCAGCGAAGGTGCGGATGACCGTCGGCATCCTGGTGCCGGCGATGTACAACCTCTGCCTGCTGGACCCGGAGTTCGAGCGCTTCGACCTGGCGCAGTGGCGGGTCGGCTCGTTCGGCGGCGCGCCGATGCCGGAAGCCACTATTACAAGGCTGGCGAAGATCCTGCCGAACCTCGAACTGATGAACGCCTACGGCTCCACCGAGACGACATCCCCCGCCACCCTGATGCCGCTGGGCCATACCCCGGAACACACGGCGTCGGTCGGCCAGCCGCTGCCCGGCGCCGACATCCTGGTGATGGACGCGGAAGGCAACGAGGTGCCGCGCGGCGAATCCGGCGAACTGTGGATCGCCGGCCCGATGGTGGTGCCCTGCTACTGGAACAACCCGGAGGCGGACGCGAAGTCCTTCCTGCACGGCTACTGGAAGTCGGGCGATATCGGCCGCATCGACGAAGGCGGCTATGTCCATGTCCACGACCGGGTGAAGGACATGATCAACCGCGCCGGCTACAAGGTCTTCTCCGCGGAGGTGGAGAACGTGCTGTCCCACCACCCGGCGGTGGTCGAATGCGCCGTCGTCGCCCGCCCCGACCCCGTCCTGGGGGAACGGGTGCAGGCCTTCGTGGTGCCGAAGGCGGACGGAGTCGGGGTGGCGGAACTGCGCAGCTTCTGCGCGGAACGCCTGTCCGACTACAAGGTGCCGGACAATATCACCTTCCTGCCCGACGCCCTGCCGCGGAACCCCAACGGCAAGATCCTCAAGACCGA
>MDTD01013248.1_pt1 | contig 40012 bp, 40 predicted proteins | sample 811221 | NCBI WGS metagenome assembly MDTD01 (sample SAMN05326646, study PRJNA326480) | marine metagenome | isolation source: seawater | place: Pacific Ocean: South West | collected 2011
CACGGCTGCGGGTCGAGGAACGCAGGCATCCCCGGCAGATATAGGCTCAACAGGCCCGTGCAGAGGACCACGGCCGCGCCGCCGATCAGCAAGCCGCCCTGGCCTTTTCCGCCGATCCGCAGCGGACGGTCCATGTCCGGTTCCCGTCGGCGCAGCACGAGGAAGACGATGGCCACCAGCAGGTAGGCGATGACGATGCTCGGCGATCCTGAGTCGACGAGCCATCCCAGCATCGCCTCGCCGAGGAACGGCGCGAGGAACGACAGACCGCCGATGAACAGCAACGCGTTGACCGGTGTGTGGAATCGCGGATGCACCTTGCCGAACCAGGCGGGCAACATGCCCGAGCGCGCCATCGAGTACATCAGCCGAGAGGCGCCCAGCAGCAGCGAATTCCACGACGTCAGGATTCCGGCGATGCCGCCGGCGATCAGCAGCTTCGCCATCACGTCACTGTTGAACAGCGCGCCGAAGGCGTCGGCGGTGGCGATGTCCGCCTCACCCAGGTCACCCGGCGGCATCGCCGACGAAGTGGTCACGATGACGAGCAGGTAGAAGATGGTCGCCAGGATCACGGCGATGACGACCAACCGGCCGATCTGACGGGCGGGCACGTCCACTTCCTCCGCCGACTGCGGGATGACGTCGAAGCCGACGAACAGGAACGGCACCACCACGAGGACCGCGAAGAAGCCCGCGACCCCGCCGGTGAACAGCGGCTGCATGTTGTCCGGCGAGCCCCCGGTGAACGATCCGAACACCAGCATGAGACCGATGATCAGCAGGAGCACCACGACGAACGTCTGCACCACGCTGGCGAACTTCACCCCGAGGATGTTGATGGTGGTGATGACGATCGCCGCGATCGAGCCCACCAGTGCCCAGGTGAGATAGACCTCGCTGCCTGCGACATCCCACAGGTGAATCTGGTTGAGGTCGGGAAACAGGTACACCGCCGTTCTCGGCAGCGCCACGGCCTCGAACGCGACGATGGTGACGTACCCGCCGACGATCCCCCACGAGCCGATGAACGACCAGCGCGGACCCATGCCGCGCAGCAGGAAGTTGTGCTCTCCGCCCGCCTTGGGCATCGACGCCGTGAGCTCGGCGTAGGTCAGCCCGACGACAGCCATGATCACCCCGCCCGCGGCCATCGCCAGCACCGCCCCGAGTGTGCCCGCGGAGCCGATCCAGTCTCCGGTCAACACCACCCAGCCGAAGCCGATCATCGCGCCGAATCCGAGCGCGAGGACGTCCCAGTTGCCGAGGACCTTCAGCAGAGAGGCGTGTTCGGGCTCGGTTGCGACGTCTCGGTCCATGGTCCCGACCCTTCCCCAGCTCAACCAGTGCGATGGACCTACCCGGATTCCTATCTCCGGAAACCGCCGCCCTGATGGGTTGGCGCGCGACGGGGTATAGGAGTCGAGCCACCCGATTAGGGTGGATGACGGGCGGGCCGGTGTCGGCCGGCCGTGCGGAAGCGATGTGGAGGACACCGATGCGCCGACTGCGACCGAACCGAGCCGGGGCCAGTGCGGCACTCCTCGGTGCCGCGCTGCTCCTGGGGGGATGCACCCCGCAGGTGTCGGGGGCGCCGCCCGCCGCCGATCACACCCCGCAGGCGCCGCGCCCGACGTTGATGCCCCAGGCCCCGCCGGCTCAGCCGCCGGCCCCTCTCGCCGGACTCGAGAACCGTGTGCAGCAGGCCGCCGCCCAGGCAGCCGACGTGGGCGCCGAGATCGAAACCGCTGTGCTGGACCGGCAGACCGGTCAGCTGGCGTCCCACGGCGCGAACACGCCGTTTCCGATCGCATCGGTGGTGAAGCTGTTCATCGCCGATGATCTGCTGCTGCGGGAATCGGAGGGTCAGATCGACCTCTCGGCGGCCGACCGGCAGTCAATCGATGCGATGCTGCGGTCCTCCGACGACAGTGCGGCGCAGATGTTCTGGGACCGCAGCGGTCAGAACGCCGTCATCGACCGCGTCGTAGCCAGGTACGGGCTCACCGGCACCACCGCGCCGTACAACGGACATTGGGACGTCACGCAGAGCACCGCAGGCGATCTCGTCCGTTACTACGACATGCTGCTGGCCGGCACCGGCGGGTTACCGCGCGAGCAGGCCGACATCATCATCGGCAACATCGCCCGGTTCACTCCGACGGGCAACGACGGCTACCCCCAGCGGTTCGGCATCCCCGACGGCCTCTACGCCGAACCCGTTGCGGTCAAGCAGGGTTGGTTCTGCTGCTGGAACGGCGGCAACCAGCTGCATGTGTCCACCGGACTGATCGGACCCGACCGGCGCTATGTAATGGCGATCAGCTCGTTGGACCCCACCGACGCCGCCACCGCGCGGGAGCACATCACCGAGGCCGTCAAGACGGTGTTCCCGGGTGGAACGGTCTGACGGCTCGCAGGGCCAACCGCGGTCACGCAGGGACGAGCCGCACCGGCAGGTGATCGTGACGGTGGATGATGTTGTTGACGGCCCAAGTCGGCGTACCGGTCATCTCGATCCGCGCCACCTGGTCTACGAGAGCGCTCAGGATTGCTGTGGTTTCCAGGCGGGCCAGCCCCTGACCGGCGCATGCATGTGAGCCACTACCGAATCCCACGTGCCGACCGGCGTCGTTGCGGATGTCGAAAACGTCCGGGGCATTCCATTCGTGTTCGTCGCGGTTGGCCGAGGCATAGAGCACCAGCACCCGCGCGCCCGCCGGGATGCGTGTGCCGGCGACAAGGTGTGCGCGAAATGCCTTGCGGGTGAACCCGCGCAGCGGCGACGCGTAGCGCACCACTTCATTGACCGCATTGGGAATGAGCGTCGGGTCACTCTTCACCAGCTCCCACTGCTCGGGGTGGGTGGCGAACAGGTGGATCGCGCTGGAGATCGCGCTGATGGTGGTGTCCATGGAGGGGCCGATGTAGTCGATCAACAGCGGTGGCACCTCGTGTGGCGGCAAGGTTCCGTCGTCGACCGCACTGAGCAGTTCGTCAGCCATGCTGCCCGGCATCACATTGCGCTCGCGGACCACACGGCGAGCGAAGCGGAGCATCTGGAGGGCCCGCGGTGCGGCCTTGGCCGCCTGCCAGTTCAACGGACCGAGAATGTCGAATGTGGCTGCGCCCCAATCCAGCAGCCTGTCACGCTGGTCGGGCGGCCAGCCGACCAGGTCGGGCACGACAGCCGCCGGAAGGGCTGTCGCGATGTCGGCGACTGCTTCGACGTTTCCTTTACGGACAGCTGCTTCAACCACCATTCCCGCTTGCTGTTCGACGCTGTCTCCGAGGGTGCGAAGCGCCCGCGGCATCAACCGGTGAGCGACGAGCTTTCGGCGGCGGTTGTGCTCGGCGTCGTCGCTGTTGAGCGTCGTGCCACGGGAGAGGCGGTTGGCGACCGGGTTGGCTCCGACCCCGTGCCCCGACCGGTAGAGAGCGTCGTCCCGCAGCGTGGCTTTGCATTCGGCATAGCGGGGCAGGGCGTAGAGCCGGTGCCGGGCCAGCCACACCACGGGCCCGAGCGCCCGGAGGGCACGATAGTGCGGGTGGGGGTCGAGTATCGCCGACCTGCTGTAGATGCTCGGCCGGTACACCGCGAGATCTTTCGGGCGGGTCCTCATACGCTACCTCTCACTCGGTCGGGACGATCACCGGTCGGGTCCCGGCCCTCACGGCTGGCGCATCATCGACCCGGAACCTCGGTAATGTCCGGATCAGCGCGGTCAGATCGCGCCCGGCACGCATGACCGTGCGATCGGGTCGAACGACGGCGGCCGTTACGTGCCGGTCGCGCAGCCAGTCCGACAGCTCCGAACCCGGGGGGACGATGACGGTTCGCGCTCCCCTCTCATCGACCATGCGCCGCTGTTGCGGTGTCATTCTTGCGGCCGTGACCACGCCGAAGCCCCCGCCGAGCGCCTCGTCCAGACGACAGCCGTTGGGCAGGAGAACATTCGGGCACAGCCGTCCGACGATTCCGCGGGTGATCACGGTGGGTCTCACCATCTCCGATCGCCGTAGTGCGGGCGTCTCCGAGTCCGTGACCCTGGTGCGCATGCCCGGTACCAGCCGCAGCTTGGGCAGCACGAGGCGTCTGAGCGCCGAGCCGAATCGGCCACCCGCGGTCATGGCGCGTCCGATCCTGAGAGCCAGAGTGATCAGCTGGCGCGCATGATGTTCCCGTTCCTGCTGGTAGCTGTCGAGGACGTCCGGCGAGAGCTGCGCGCGGTGCACGCCGGCGATCTTCCAGGCCAGGTTCATCGCGTCGCGCAACCCTGCGCCCATGCCCTGACCGATGAACGGGGGCGTCAGATGCGCGGCGTCGCCCAGCAGGAAGATCGGCCCCGACCGCCAGCGGTCGGCGATCTGGGCGCGGAAGGTGTATTCGGCCACCCGCATGATCTGCAGCTCGGCATCCTCGACGTGACGCGTCCACGGAGCGATCAGCGGCCGCAGTGCCGGTAGCGAAGCGAAGTCGTCCGCCGACTCATGTTCGAGGAGAGCGAATTCCCACCGATAGCGGGTATCGCCGATGCGCATGTAGGTCGCGGCGCGCCGCTCGTCGCACACCTGGTGGACGCCGTCCCACTGGTGCAGGTCCACCGCCGTCTCTACGTCGACCACGAGCCATCGCTGGTCGAACTTCAGGTCCCGCATCGTCGAGCCGATAGCGTCACGCACGACACTGTTGGCGCCGTCGCAGCCCAACACGTAGTCCGCCGTGACGATCGATTCACGACCGCTCGCCCGGTCCCTCAGCTGCACGTGGGGTCGTCCTGATACGCCAGTGGCGATCCCGAGCACCTCGGTGTCTGGTCGCAGCCGGGCGCACGGGTACCGCATCAGGTTTCGTCGCAGCAGTTCTTCGAGCGCGGGCTGGTCGAACATGTTGGCCGCCGGAAAACCGTTCGGCGTCAACGTATTGTCTCGGTTGAATTCCGCCAGCACGGTCAGGTCACGGCTGACCAGGCGCAGACCCCGGGCAGGTCTGGAGATGACGCCGAACTCGTCGGCGACGCCGAGCCGCGCCAGGATGCGGTAGACCTCGTCGTCCAGGTGGACAGCGCGGGGCTGGGGATAGACCTGCGACCAGCGCTCGAGCACTACTGTGTCGACGCCGTACTGGGCGAGCAGCGTCGCCGCGGTGATTCCGGTGGGTCCGCCGCCGACGACCACGACCGAGACGTGCTCGCTGTCAGCGTCGGGACCGGTTCCTGCCCTCACGGCACGCTGGGCCGGAGCGTCTCCGGGACATCGCCACTCATGCGTGCCGCACCGCCAGCCGCTGCGTACCGAGGTCGATGGCGCCGTCGTCGGTGGAGATCGTCGCCTCGACCCGGTCGCCCTGCTGCAGGTAGTGGGGATTGTTCGACTGGCGGCTGAAGAACGCCTTCCATTTGACTGCCGGGGGCAACAGGTTGCCGATCAGCTCGATCGGCTTCGGCGGTGCTTTGAGCGCGGTACCCGCCGGCGTCCCGGTCAGAATCAGGTCTCCGGCACTGAGGTGTTGGAACCGGGTCAGCGCCTGCAGGGCCTGCAGTGGCCGATACAGCATGTCTCCGTCGACGAGGGCGTTCTGCCGCTCGTCACCGTTGACACTCAAGCGCAGCCGCAGATCACCGAAGCGCGCCAGCTCGGCGGGGTCGAGCAGCACCAGCGCCGGCCCCACCGGAGTGAATGTCGGATAGGACTTCGCTTCGTAGAACTGGGTTTGCGGCAACTGGATGTCGCGGGCCGACACATCGTTGGTGACCGTCAGCCCGGCGATGTAGTCGCCCAGATTGGCGTCGGTGAGGCTGGTGCCGACCGGGACGTCGCGTCCGATGACCAATCCGATCTCGACTTCGTAGTCGAGCAGTGTCACGTGGGACGGGCGGACGATCTCGCCGTGCGGGCCGCTGATCGACGCTGATGACTTTCGGAAGAAGGTCAGCGGCACCGTCTTCGGATCCATCCCGGAGTCGAGTACGTGCGATTCGAAGTTCGTCATCTGCGCGACGACGCGGCACGGCGCTGTCACCGGCGACAGCAAATCCAGGTCGTCCACCGCGACGGTTCCTTCCGAGGCGGCAGCCGCGTCGACGGCGGCGCGGTCCGCGAGAAGTTCACCGGTGCTGGTGGCCGTGGTCGAGATTCTGGCTGCGCCGGTCGGGGTCTGGACCCACCAGGCGTCGGCGGTGCGGAGAACGGAGACGGTCACGAGGCTGCAACTTTCAGTAGTCCGATGAGGCGGTTCAGGTCGAATTCGTTGTCGTGGCGTAGGGCGGTGAGCATGGAGGTGAGTTGATGACGCGCTGCGCGCGGGCTGGTGTCGAGAAAGTCGCTTGTCGCCGGTTGTCCCCATTGCGCCAGGCCGGACGCGGTGAACGGAGCCCACCCGGGTTCGAGCGAGTTGTCGAACTTGTCGCCGTCGGCGAAGTGCTCGACGAGGAAGCCGTCGGGATCGCGCCAGTAGTCGAACAGTTGGCTGCCCTGGATGTGCCGGCCGATGCCCCAGGACCGCACATAGCCCCGGTCCTTGAGGTATTCCCCGCCGGCGGCCAGCGCGTCGAGATCGCAGACTTCGTAGGCGGAATGGACGTAGCGATCAGCCGGGCCGAGCGCCAGTGCGAGGGTGTGATGGTCGGCGGGAACGGACCCGAGGTCGCAGCGGATGAAGCTCATGGCCGGACCCCGGTCACGTTGGCCTGGGAAGAACAGGAAGTCGCTGACGATCATGCCGAGGGTGTCGAGGTACCAGTCGAGGGTTCGCCGATACGTCGTCGATTGCAGCACCAGATGTCCGAGCCGTTGCACTCGCGCGGGTACGCGCGGCGGCCGGACCGTGGCGTTGATGCGGGCATCCCCGCCCCCGGTGTTGCCCACCTGCGGTGTCTGCGACGGATGAGCCGGTAGTTCATGCATTCCGGCCACGACCTTGACGGCGTTCCCGCTCGGGTCGGTGAGCTGCACCGAAAGGCCGCCGATCGGTTCCGGCAGCCGTTGCACGGGCACTCCGAGCTTGTCCGACAGGCGTAGCACGTCCACTTCGCCGGCTGCGCGGAACGCGACTCCGGCGAAGCGGGTACGCGGCCCTCGCCGCAGGATGACGCAAGCAGCCCCGGCCTCGGAGCCGCGGAGATGCAACTCCTGCGGCGAGCGGAGCGCGACACCGAACCCGAAGGCACGCGCGAACGCCTCGGCGCGGACCAGGTCGGGCTTGTCGAACTCGAGCCACGCGATGTCAGCGATGCGGATGATCGGGTCACGGGAGCGACCGGTGTGTTCCCCGCGCAGCGCACCCCGCTCAGCGTGCAGGTCGTTGTGCGCGCCGGACATCGGCGTCTGCGTAGTCGACATGGACATCCAGAACCTCTCCTTGGTTGACGAAATCGTCACATGCGATCAAAGCGTCAGTCAAGCGTTTCTGACGAAATCCTCAGTATTGACTACAGCTGGTACTCTGCCAGCCATGGATGCGCCCGAGCGCGAGAGCCGCGAGCGGCCAGAAGAGCCGGTCAACCGGCTGGAACGGCGCAAGATGCGGACCCGGGCCGCCCTCGTCCGCGCCGCCCAGGGATTCATCGCCCGAAACCGGATGGACGTCCCGGTCCTGGAGATCACCCAAGCGGCCGACGTCGGAATGGGCTCCTTCTACAACCACTTCGGCAGCAAAGAGGAGCTGTTCGAGGCGGCCGTGACCGACGCCTTCGACCGGTTCGGCGCTCTGCTGGACGGTCTCACCGCATCGGTAACCGATCCTGCCGAGGCCTTCGCGGCGAGGTTCCGCCTCAGTGGCCGGCTGTTTCGACATCGCCCGCAGGAGGCGGCGCTGCTGTTGGCCAATGGCAGCTCACTGATCCTGTCCGAGCGCGGCCTTGCTCCCCGCGCGCTGCGTGACATCACCGCGGCGATCGAGCAGGGGCGCTTCACGATCGACGATCCCGAGGTGGGCCTCGCTGTCGCCGGCGGTGCGCTGTTCGGCTTGGGTGCCCTGCTGCGTGACCGCCCCGACCGGGACGTGGACGCCACGGTCGACGAGATGACCGAGAAGGTGCTGCGCATGTTCGGGATGACGTCGAAGCAGGCGCAGGCTCTGTGCCGTAAGCCGCTACCCGATCTGTCGTCGTTGCACGAGTCGCCGGTCGACTGGCCGACGCCACGGCGGTGAATCGGGTCTGCTGGGCGGGCGCGGCGAGGAGGCCCGCCGCTCATTCTCTCCGGACGGCCGCCGGTCCGTGCAGTACAGCCGGCGGCGGTCGGTTTTGTCGTACCCGGGTGCTGTGATCGACTTCCGCCGCCGCGGCGTGGCGCCACTATCAACAGCTGTCACTTTGTTAACATCCCGCCGTGCCGGAGACACCATGGGCCAGAGCTGAGCAACGCTCGCGCCCGGTAAGCCGGCGACAAGCACTGCGCATCGCGGCCGCCGCGTCGGCACTCGCCGGGTTCGGTGCCGCGTCCACCCATCGAGCGCCCACCGCGTCCGCCGCACTGCCGACGCTCATCGACTACGCCATGCGCCAGATACCGGCGCAAGACATCCGCGCCGCCGGCCACGCCGGCGTGATCAACTACGTCTCCACGTCGCGACCCGGATCGAACTTCGGCGCCAAGCCGATCACCCTGCCCTATGCCCGATCGCTCAATGCTGCAGGGCTGGCCATCGTCAGCAACTACCAGTATGGGAAGCCCGGGGGGACCGCGCCGTCGGACTTCACCCGGGGGTACGCCGGCGGAGTCGCCGATGCGCGCACCGCATGGGCTCTGCACACCGCAGCAGGGGGTGGCCGCAGCGCACCGATCTTCTTCAGCGTCGACGACGATATCGACCGAACCGCATGGAACGACCTGGCGCTGCCGTGGTTTCGCGGCATCAACTCCGTGCTCGGCGCGCAGCGCACGGGCGTCTACGGCGGGATCAACACCTGCCAGTGGGCCGCGGCCGACGGGGTCATCGGGCGATCGCTGTCACCGGGGCACGTGTGGGCATGGCAGACCCGATCCTGGTCTCGCGGTCAGATCTACCCGGCAGCAGTGCTCTACCAACGCATCATCGACACCGCCTCGAATCCCGGCCCGATCGTCGGCGGCATCCGCGTCGATGTGAACGACGTGCTGGCCCAGGACTGCGGCCAGTGGAGTCTTCACCCCTGAGCGCTGCGGGTCACCCGGGCGTCGTGGTGATGTGAATGTGGTCGTAATGCCCGTACCCCGAGGATTGGGGACCGGCCGGCGTGTAATACGTGCCGCGCCAGATCACGTCCTGCAACCCGAACCTGGCGGCGTTGCTCATTGCGAAAGCGAGTATCTGGTCTCCGAGTGCGATGCCCTCAGGGCTCGCGGAGTTGGGAATCATGATGTCGATCGCCAGGCCGCTCGGATGCCAGGGCTTGGAGTCTGGGCGCACGCCGTCGATGGCGGCGATCTGGGGGAACCTGGCGCTGACGGCCCGGGCCGCCAGGATGGTGTTGGGCTGCAGCCCTGCCTCGTTCGCCACGCCCACCGGCAGCGCCTCCGGCAGACCGGGGGGCTGTGCCGGTATTGCCGCGTTCGGCGGATCGGCCGGAATCGGCGCGGCCGGCGCGGGCGGGAGGACGGCGGCGGCGTTGTCGACAGCGGCCTGCTGGGGTGGCGTCAACGCCGCATACTGCGCCTCGGCCGCGAGGATCTGCTGCTGGAGATCGGTCCACTTGACCTGCAAGTCCGTTTGCACCTTTGCCGCCCGCTCGGCGGCCCCGCGGGCCTCGGCGGCCGACTTCTCGGAAGTCCGGGCGGCCGCGGCGGCACGTTCCCGCGCTGCCCGGAAAGCTTTCATCTGATCAGCCATCTCCGCAGCCATCGCACGTTGCAGAGACAGCTCGTCGATCAGTTGTTGCGGGGATGCCGCGCTGAGCACGGCGGCCAACTGATCGGTGCGGCCACCCATGTACGTCATCGCTGCCACCCGGTTGACGGCGGCCTGATAGGGCTGCAGCGCTGAATTCGCTTCATCGAGGGCCCGCAGTTCGGCGCGGTGGTGGTCTTCGGCCGCCGCCTGGGCCGCCAGTGTGGCGTCCACGTCACGCTGCGCGTCCGTGACCGCCTGCCGCGTCTGCACCGCCTGGCGGGACAGCTCGTCGAGCTGGGACACCGCGTCGGAAGCCGGGTCCGCATGGACGCCGACCGTCGTCACTGCCACGGTCAGGATCGCAGCCACGAAACCGTACGTCAGGCGCCGAAGTGCGCAGCGTCCTGACGTCATGCGCAGCGTCACCCTCCTTCGCGGCGGAGACCGGTGTCATCCCGGTCACAGGTCTGGGACAGGTTACGAAGTGCCCCGGGCGATGTCCACCCGACGGGAGTTGTCCCCTGCTAGCGCTGTTCGCAGCCATACCGCCAGCACCGCGGCGATACCGATACCGCTGGTCACGGCCAAGAGCACCGACTGGCCACCCACGTTGACGACGACCGCCGCCAACGCCCACACCGCCGCCACCGCGACGCCGTCGGAACCTCGCCCGAGCCAGAGGGCCGCCAGTACCGCCGCAAGCGCGAAGATCAGGACTACAGTCTGCCAACCGGCCGATGCCGGCTCCGCCAGCTCCTGATCGCCGAGGGCGGAGGCGAGGTTGACGAACACCGCCACGGTCACCCAGCCGCAGTACAAACCGACCGTGAAACTTTCGAGCCGCGCCTCCCAGCGGCGCACACCCGAGCGCAACGGCTGGGTCACCGCCACCCGCAGTGCGCGCAGCGCGGCAGCCACCATCACCACAAGCACCGCGAAGGTCAACCAGGAGTTGCCGACCGTGAACGCCACCGACCACGACGCCGATGACAGGTACAGCGCCGCCAAGGGCGCGACCAATGCCGCTTGATCGGCGACGGCGGTGCCGTTTCGCACCACGACCGCGGCGTGGACCGCGCACAGCAGGTAGATGACGCCCCAGATGGCGAAGGCGTAAGGCGCCGGACTGATCAGCAGATCCACACCCCGCCCACCGGGTGAGTTGCCGCCCGAGAACTGCACGACGGTCATCGCCGCCTGGAGCACCGCCAGGAGCAACAGCACCCATAACCCGGCACGCCGCTGTATCCATGTCATCGTTGCCAAGCTAACGCCTCCGCCGAATCGGTGATCGGAGACGTGGTGGCCGGCCGTTAGGCTGAGTTCTCGAATCGGTCGGGCCTTGGGGGAGGTCGTGATGCCAGGTGATGCACCACCCGGCTGGTACCCCGATCCGTCCGGGTCGGGGTCGCCTCGGTGGTGGGATGGACAGCAGTGGACCCTGCACTTTCGTTCCACCGCCCCGCGACCTGACACTTCTCCGACAGCCCGGGTAACGCTGGGCGGCACCGAGCGGATCGCCGTCTTCGTCGTTCTGACGTTGGTGACCGTGGGCATCGGCCTGGCAGGAGTGCACGTCCTCAGGGGTCGCGACGTGGGCGACTCGTTCCAGCAGGGCTACGAGCTGGGGCGGCGCGTTGTGCCCTACGTCGAGGACGGCACGTCACCGCAAACGGCGTGCGAAACCATGGTGTGGGCCGACCAGATCGGCCGGGGTGCACGATATTCGCGCGCAGAAGTTCGGGAACGCACGGCGGGGTGTCTGGAAGCAGTGAGCGACCTGACGCAGCGGTGAGACGTTCCGCGTGGACGTCCCCCCAAAACCCCGGCATTTGATCCAGCTTGGTGAGGAGGCGGCCCCGACTCAGCCACAATCACGCGATCAGAGCATTCCGCAGCGGCTAGCCTGCACGGATGCCATCGACGCCTCTCCCCGTGGTGCTGGCCACCCTCGCCCTCCGCCGCCGACTCAAGCAGCTCGCGGACCGGCTGGTCCCGCCCCAGATCGCGATGCTGGATCTCGGCGAGGGTGTCGGCGCTGTCCAGGTCGCGGCCACCATCGCCGAACTCGGCATCGCCGACGTTCTCGCCGACGGACCGATGACCGCGCCGCAGGTCGCCGCCCGGCTCGACTGTGACCCGGAGACCACCCATCGCCTGCTGCGCGGGGCGGTGGCGTGCGGGCTGTGCACCATCGACCGCCGCACGGGGGTGGTGGCACTGACCCGCACCGGGGCCGTATTGCGCAGTGACCATCCCGCATCCCTGCGGGCCTGGATGCGCTACAAGGGGATGCGGTCGACCGTCGACGCCTGGGGCGGACTGGCCGAGAGCGTGCGCACCGGACGGAGCTCGTTCGAGATGGTCCACGGCATGTCGGTCTGGGACTGGTACGCCCGGCATCCCGACGAAGAACGCGTGTTCGCGTCGACGATGCGTCAGGCCACCGAGATCAGTGCCCGCGCGATCGCCCGGGCCTATCCCTGGCCGGACGGTGCTGTGGTGTGTGACGTGGCCGGCGGAATCGGGACGCTGCTGTCGACGATCGTGGCCGAGTCCGAGGGGAATCTGCGTGGTGTGCTGGTCGACAGTTCCGGCATGATCGCCGAAGCCAAGCAGCTCCTCGCCGACCGCGGTGTCGCCGACCGGATCGACTGCATCGAGGGCGATATCTTTCGCGCCGTGAACGCCGCCGCCGACGTGTACCTGCTCAAAGATGTCCTGCACGACTGGGACGACGAACGCTGCCGCAAGATCCTCGCCGCGGTGGCGGCGAGCATGCCCAGCGGTGCGAAGCTCGTGGTAGCCGAATACCTCCAGAAACGTCATCGCCCGAATGCGTTCTCGCCGCTGCTCGACCTGCACACGCTGACGCAGCGGGATGGCGGACGGCTGCGGTCCGAGGCTGAGCTGTCGGCGCTGTTCACCGACACCGGCCTGCACCCCACCGGACGGAGGTTCTCGGTGGTGCCGCACGACCTCGTCGAAGCGGAGAAGATCTGATCGTCGGTAGAGTGGTTGAGCACTATGACTGTCAGACGCGGTGTGGTGCGATGGGCCCTCTTCCTCGCCGCTCTGGTGCTGAGCGCTGGCTTCGGATCAGGCACGGCTGTCGCTGCCGAACTCGGCGACTATCGCTGGGAAAGTCGTCCCCTCCTGCTGTTCGCGCCGACGAACAGCGATCCGCGCCTGGTGGAAACGCTGAGCCGAATCGGCGCCAATCGCTGTGACGTGCTGGATCGCGACATGGTCGTCGGCGTCGTGGTCGAAGAGGGCACCAGCACGCTCGATGGTCAGGTCATCGACAGCGAACAGGTGCAACAGCTGACGGGCCGATACGGCGTCGGTGACACCGACTTCACCGTGGTGTTGATCGGCAAGGATGGCGGCGAGAAGTGGCGCGTGAACGATGTCCCCAGTCTCCAAACAGTTTTCGCCGTGATCGACGGGATGCCCATGCGTAGCCGTGAGATGGCCGCAGACCCCGGCCGATGCTGATCCCGGACACAGCTCGGCGAGGTGCCGACGCCGTCGACCAGGGCCGGCTCCCACCACACTGTCACGCTGAGAGCAGTGCTGCCCACATATATCCATGTCGGCACGCTCAGAACGACATTGCGTCCACCAGGAGGACCGGTTGGCTGGTCGGCATGCTCATCTGGGCTGCACTACTGGTCACATCGTGCGGCAAGGCCGGCCCTCCGCCCGCCGACGACACGACGGAGCCGGCGGCGACAGCCGGCGCATCTGAGCAAGCAGTTGCGCTCGTCGACCTCGACGATCCCGGCGAGGTGGCCGCCTGGACCACGGTGAACGACCCGGTCATGGGCGGCATGTCGACGTCGCGCATCGCGTTCGGCAACGGTGGCCTCATGTTCTCCGGCGTCATCTCGCTGGAGAACAACGGCGGGTTCGCTTCGGCCCGCAGCCCGCAGAACCCGGAGATCGGGCAGCGAGCGGCAGGCGCGAAAGCGCTTCGCGTTCATGCTGTGGGCGACGGGAAAACGTACATGGTGAAGGCGGGCATTGCGGGGCAGCCGTGGTCCTACATCCAGCGCTTCCCCACCGAGGCCGCCGTCCCACGGATCTACGACCTTCCCATCGACGGATTCGAGCCGGTGGGCAAGCGCCTCAAGCCTGCTCCCGACGCGCCCCCGACGATGGACCCGTCAACCATCGACCAGTTGGCTGTCTACGTTCTCGACAAACAGCAGGGGCCGTTCGACATCACCGTCACCGCGATCGACGCCACCCTCTGACGACGCCGCGCGATCAGCGCACGGGTGATCGGCGTAGCGTTCGCCGCTGAACAGGTCACTGAGTGGTTGCACCTGGGACAGCGCGTCGGTGTCCGACTCGACAGCGCAGAAGGCGCGAAAGTTGTTGGGGTCCAGTGTCGAAATCCGCACGGTGTACCAACCCACGGAGGGGTCAGCACCGCCGAAACCCCGGGTGCCGGTCGGTGCCTCAGATCGATGGATTGATCAGCGCGATGCTGCTGCGGACCGCTTCCTCGGTGACCTCGGCCAGGGGCCGGTCGCGTTCGACGGTGTGCGCCGTCAGTTCCCGGAGGCCACCGATCAGGAGGACCGCGCGCGCCTGAGGGATCTGGCTGATCCCTGCAGCTTTCAATTCATCGGTGTCGCTGAGTGTTTGGACCAGTTGAACGAAGCGGTCCATGGCTTCACGCTGCAATGAACGTGCAGCGGGACCGAGCGCGGGGACATCGCGGATCCAGCTGAGGGTCACATGGCGACGACGCTCGGACCAGTCGAACCACGTCTCGACCGCCTGCCGGACCTGGGTCTGCCATGGTGCGGCGGGGTCGACCGCGGCGGCGACGGCCGCGAGGTTGGCGTCGTTGGTCTCGGACAACAGCGCGAGAAGACAGGCCTCGCGGTCTTCGAACTCCGCGTAGAACTTCGACTTCGATGTCCGCGCGCGCCGCACCACGTCGGCCACCATCGTGCTGCCATACCCCACCTCGGCGATGGATTCCGCCATCGCGTCGAGAAGGCGGCGTCGATAGACGCCCGACACATCTCCGTGCGGCCGCGTGCGTGCGCGCTCGTCCACTGCGTTCAACCCGCGGTCCCTTCTCTCAGGTCGATGGTAGGCCCGGCAGCGCGGGCGGTGGTGGGCCGAGCCCGCGGTACACGGTTCGCCGTTTCATCACGGCGCCATGTGGTACACCGGTGTACTAAGACTAGTACACTCGTGTACCAAAGGAGGCTTCATGGCTCACGCCACACTTGATCCCGTCCGATTGCCACCCGGTCCGACCGCTCCGCGCATCGTCCAGGGCGCGGCCATGCTGCTCAATCGACCGCGTGCGCTCGAATTCGCCCGCCAACGCCACGGCTCGGCATTCACCGCCTCGCTGCCGCTTTTCGGTGACAGCGTCGTCCTCAGCGATCCCGACCTGATCAAGGAACTGTTCACCGCAGGCGACCTGGTCGAGACGATCACCAACCTCGGTGACGTCATCGGCCCGGGTTCCACGTTCAGCCTCAACGGCGAACCGCATCTCGCCCGGCGCAAACTGCTCATGCCACCCCTGCACGGCAAGCGGATGCAGGTCTACGAGCAGATCATCGAGCAGGAGGTGGCCCGCGAGCTGTCGACGTGGCCGGTGGGCACGCCGTTCGCCACGTTGCCGTCGATGATGCGCATCACCCTGAACGCGATCCTGCGGGCGGTGTTCGGCGCCGAAGGCCCGGAGCTGGCGGCCATGCGGGAGCTCCTCCCGCCGGCGGTCCTGCTCGCGTCCCGGCTCACGGTGCTGCCCCCTGCCTTGCGTCGCGACCTCGGGCGGTGGAGCCCCTGGGGCCGGCTGGAACGGATGCGCCGAGAATGCGACGAACTCATCGGCACACTCATCCACCGCGCCAGATCCGCCCCGGACCTCGACGCACGCACCGACGTGTTGGCCATGCTGGTGGCCGCCCGAGATGACAGCGGCCAACCGATCCCCGACGACTACATCATCGACGAGCTGCAGACGCTGTTGGCCGCCGGCCATGAAACGACGGCCACCACGCTGGCGTGGGCTGTCGAGCGCCTCCGCCGCCACCCCGACGTGCTGTCCCGGCTGGTCGAGGAAGTCGACGCAGGGGGCTCGGAGCTGTTGCAGGCCACGGTGTGGGAGGTGCAACGCAGCCGGCCGGTGATTCCCGGCGTCCTGCGAGTCACGAAGGGCCGCACCCGGTTGGGCGAATGGGTCCTGCCCGCGGGGCACACCGTCATCGCCAGCATCGCGCTGTCGCACAGTTCCGCGGCGAACTACACCGACCCGTCCCGCTTCGATCCGACCCGCTTCGTCGAGACCAAACCCGACACCAGCTCATGGATTCCGTACGGAGGCGGGGTACGTCGGTGTGTGGGCGCAGCGTTCGCCAACACCGAAATGCTCATCACCCTGCGGGAGCTCCTGCGCACCTACACACTCGAACCCACGTCCGAGCCGGACGAGCGACCCCGTTCCCGAGGCATCGCCAATGCCCCGGCTGCCGGAGCGGTGGCTGTCGTGCACTCGCGAAACCCCAGAGAGCCCAGCGGCTCCTGACGATCCCGAACGAGACTGCCCTCTGACCGGTACGAGGTGGTGACACGTGAAACGGCCCTGGTTCGCCGACCTGGAACCCGCCGCGCCCCGCGAGATCCCCGGCGACTCGGTGCTCCCCGACCGCGCTCGCATGCTCGCCGAGCTGCTCGGGCCGGGGCCGGCCGGCTGGGCCGTCGAGCTGGGCGCCACGATGGCGGCCACCATCACCGCCACCATCCCCGAGCTCGCGGTGGATGCGGTCGCCGGCGAGGTTGCCAAGGGTTGCGAGGCCGTCGCCCTGGGCGCCCTGTCGGCGCTGGCGTTCGACGAGCAGGTGCCTTTCGCGGCGATGCCGGAGGTCCTCGCGGGTCCGACCGAGGTGGTGTCCCGCGGCATCGGTATCGAGCACATGCTGCGCAGCATCCACCTCGCCCACTCCACGGCGGTGGACGTCCTGCTCGACGCCGCGGAACGCGTGGTACCCGCGCCGCAGCGCTTCACCGAGATGCGGCGGATCAACGAGGCCCTGTTCGGCATCGTCAACCTCCTGACCAAGCACATGGCCGACGAGTACGCCCGCGCGCACGAGGCATGGCTGACCAGTTCCGTGGCGCTGCGCGCGGAGATCGTCGAGGATCTTCTGCGCGGAACCGCCGTCCCGATGGACCGCGCGACCCGAATCCTGGGCTACGACCTGAGCCGCTGGCACCTGGCGGTCGTCGTCTGGACCACACCGACCAACCCTGCCGAGCCACTCTCATTGAGAACCGCGGCGACTCAGACGCTCGCCGCTGCGGGGTGCACGTCCACACTCGTCCTCCCGGTGGGCGCACAGCGCGTATGGGCCTGGGGTTCGCGAACGTCCACTCCGCCGGAACCAGCAGCACCCCAGCCGCTTTCGTCACCGCCGACACCCGTAGCACCGCCGGCGCCGCCGGCACCCGTAGCACCGCCGGCGCCGCCGGCACCCGTAGCACCGCCGGCGCCGCCGGCACCGGGCGTTCGCATCGCCATCGGGACGGCGGGGGCCGGTGTCGAGGGTTTCCGGCGCAGCCACCGGCAGGCCGCTGAGGCCGCGCGGGTGGGTGCCCAGTCGACGCGTGAGGCCTCGGCGTTCTGCTATCAGGACCTCGACATCGTGGCGATGCTCACCTCCGACCTGCCCGCTGCCCGCGAGTTCGTGCACCGCGAACTGGGAGACTTGGCGGGCTGCACCGAAGCGGTGACCGCAGTGCGGCATACGCTCAAGCGCTACCTCGACTTCGACCGGAGTCTGGCCCGCACCGCGGCCGATCTCCACGTCGCGCGCAACACCGTGGCCTACCGTGTGCAACGCGCCGAGCAACTCCGCGGCCGGCCGGCGACAGTTCGCCGCCTGCACCTGCACGCGGCCCTGGTCCTCGCCGAGGAACTCGGTGACGTGGTTCTTCGGCCGGACCCATCGTTGGACTGAAGTCCATTCGGACGCTGCCTTTTCTGGACTGCGAACCAGGCACCCCGGGGTCGTGTCGCAGTTCACTGGGAAGGTGAGCCGGTCGAGCGACCGGCAGAGGCGGAGAAGTCGATGGTCGTCCATCTCGTCCGATACGAGCACAACGAGGGAGCCTCGTGGGGTGTCCTCACCGGCGGCCTCATTTCGCCTCTGCGCGGCGAGTACCCGGCCACCGCCGACCTGATCGAACACGGTAGATCCGACTGGACAGCCGCGGCTGCGCAAGCCGGTGAGGTGAGAGTGGCCGACGTCGAGTTGCTCTCCCCGGTCACCACGCCGTGCCGGGTGATGTGCCAGGGCGCCAACTACCGTCAACACGCCATCGAGTCCGGGATGGACCCCGACAACCGCGACTTCAACCTGTTCTTCGACAAGACCGACGCCGCCGTCACCGGACCATGCGCACCGGTCACCCGCCCGTCGCACGTCACCCTGCTCGACTACGAGATCGAGCTGGCGCTGGTCCTGCGCGCCACGGTCGACGCACCGACCACGATCACCCGGGAGAACCTGCACGACTACGTCTTCGGCGTCACCATCGCCAACGACCTGTCTGCACGCGACGTCCAGTTGCCGCAGGGACAGTTCCTCAAAGGCAAGAGCTACCGCGGGTTCTGCCCGCTGGGGCCCGTGCTGGCCGTTCTCGAACCCGAGGACTTCGGCCTGCTCGACGACCTCGAGCTGCGCCTGGAGGTCAACGGGTCACTGCGCCAGACCGACAACACCGCCAACCTGCTCTACAAGCCGGCCGAGACGCTCACCGAACTGAGCGAGTTCTGCAACTCCAGCCCCGGCGACGTTCTGCTGACCGGCACCCCGCACGGCATCGTCGCGGGCTCGCCGCCTGCCCTCATCCGCCGGCTCGCCACCGCACTGCTTCCCGAGGACAAGCTGTGGGCGGCGTTCGTGAAGATCAACCAGCGCAAGCCCTACCTGCAACCGGGTGACGTCGTCACCGCCTCCATCCGCAACGCCGCCGGGACTCTGGACCTGGGCACCCAGCGAAATCGCATCGTCGCCCCGACCCGCTGAGAGGAGAAGGCGAATCATGAGCGCCACACCGAGCCCGCTGCAACCGTCCGACCCGGACCGCTCCGGCACCGAGAACTCCGCTCCGGATCTCGGCCAACTCCCCGACCGACTGGTGCCCGACTTCATCGCCCACTGGGTCGTCAAGACCGCGCGCAGCGCCGAGATGATCGACTGGTACGGACACGTCTTCGGCGCCCGTGTCGTCCACGAAGACAACCAGATCGCCTTCCTGACGTGGGATCACGAGAGCCACCGGCTGGCGTTGGTGAAACTCCCACCGCCAGTGCGGTTCGCCTTCCCGCTGTCGCGCTGGCGCCGCAAGACCTACGGCATCGACCATCTCGCGTTCACGTTCACCTCGGTGGAGAAGTTGCTGCTGACCTACGAACGGCTCACGAAGGTCGGCATCAGCCCCGTCTGGTCCATCAACCACGGACCCACGACGAGCCTGTACTACGAAGATCCCGAAGGTATCCGGCTGGAGTTCCAGACAGAGAACTTCCCCACCGCGCAAGGGACCGCCGAGTACTTCACCAGTGCCGACTTTGCCGAGAACCCCATCGGTACCGACATCGACCCGGACTACCTGCTCGAGCAGCTCCGCGCGGGGGTGGACCGCGAACAGCTGCTCAGGCGTGGTGCCGGCACCCGGCCCGGCACCAAGCCGCGCTCCAACAAGCGGGCCATCACGTGGAAGACGCTGTGAGACAGGGATGTTAGATACAGACACCGCTTCGGTGGTCATCGTCGGCGCCGGCGCCGCGGGATGCACCATGGCCCTGCTGCTGGCTCGCTATGGCATTCCCACCACCGTGATCGAAGAACGGCAGGACACCCGCCTGCATCCGGCCGCCCACGTCATCAACGCCCGTACGCTGGAGATCTGGAACCAGGCTTCGCCCGCCCTGGGGCGGGCCCTGGAAGCGATCACGCCGCCGATCGACACCGTCAACATCATCCGCTGGTGCACCGACGTGCGATCCGATCCGATCGGGGAGATCGACCTGCTCTCCCAACCGGATCGGCTCGCCGAGGTTCGATCGCACAGTCCCTATCTGATTTCCCACATCGGCCAGCATCTGCTCATGCCCGAGATGTGGCGGGTTCTCGACGACGAACCGCTGATCGAGCTGCGGCGTGGCTGTCGTGCCGAACTCGATGGTGAGCGGTTGACCCTGTGGTCGGCGCACAGCGATCCGGTTGTCGTCGAGCCGAGGTTCGTCATCGCCGCAGACGGCGCGAACAGCGGGTTGCGCGACGCCGCCGGGATCGACATGACCGGGCCGGTCCTGGCCAACATGGGAAGCGTGTTCTTTCATGCGCCGCAGCTCTACCCAGACGGCGCAAGCCGTCCGCTGCTGAGCTGGATCTACCACCCACGATTCAGTGGCGTGATGATCGCCCATGCCGACGACGACTACGTGTTGATGACCCCGTATCTGCACGCTGCCCAGTCGATCGCGTCGGACAGCCGCACGTATTGGAATCGCGTTCTCCCCGAGGTGATCGGGTCCACCGCCTACCGGATTCGGTCAACCGGAACGTGGACGATGACCAAGCAGATCGCCGATCGGTTCCGCCGCGACACGCTGCTGCTCATCGGAGACGCCGCTCACCGCTTCCCCCACACCGGCGGCTTCGGGCTCAACAGCGGTGTGCAGGATGCGCACAATCTCGCCTGGAAGCTCGCGGCCATCCTGCGCGACGGCGCATCGGAGTCTCTGTTGGACACCTACGAATCCGAACGACGGCCGGTCGTCACGCGGTTCGCCGAGCAGAGCACGAACAACCACTTCAGACTCGACGATGTCACCGAGCCGCTGGGCATCACGAATCGCTCGCTGCACACAGCCACCGAGATCATCGGCAAGCTCCCGGTGAACTGGCTGCCCGATTCGGTGATCGCACGTGTCGCGGATGCACTGACCGGCGCGCAGATGTCGCGGACGCGAGGACTGCTCCGTCAGACTGCGCGCAGCACCAGGCTGCGCGCACGGATGTCGGCTGCCATTCCGGGCCAAGAGGAACATTTCGTGGCCAGCGGCCTGGAATTCGGCTACGCCTACGCCGGTCCGCTCATCGACGCTGCCGAGGGTCGTTGCCCCGACGGCGACGTCGCCCTGTACCACCCCACCACCCAACCCGGTGCGCGCGTCCCCCACGCGATCATCGACGATCAGGACGGTAGGGAGATGTCTACCCATGACGCCATCGCGCGCAGAGGACTCACCGTGTTCACCGCCGATGCCCACGGCTGGACCGATGCCCTCAACGGCACATCGGTATCGGTGCCGCTCACGGTAGTGGCCCTGACGTCGACCACCACCGGCGAAGGTCGTTCCGCGGTCGAGCTGTTCGAGGTCGGCGACCGGGGGGCAGTGGTGGTGCGACCCGACGGTCACGTCGTATGGCGCAGCCGTATCGGCCCGTCGGAGGCGGATCGACTTCGAACGTTCCTGGTGCGTCGGTGGGAGTCGGTGTATCCGGATATTCCCGCCGCCGTGAATCTGTACTCCGTGAAGGCCGAGGGACGGTAACGTCGTGACGATCGCTACGCCCTCTGGACCCGTGCCCGGCGCCGAAGACCGCTCGACTTCCTCCGATCTCGAGCTGATCGCCTCGCGGGTGTTGTGGTTGTCGACCGCGATGGTCCACCACGCCAACCGGGTCCGCCCCAACCCGACCGGATTGAAGGTCGGCGGCCACCAGGCGTCGTCCGCGTCCATGGTGCACATCATGACCTCGCTGTACTTCGGTCAGCTTCAGGCCGAGGACCGCGTGTCGGTGAAACCACATGCCTCGCCGGTGCTGCACAGCATCAACTACCTTCTCGGCACGCTCGACGAGCGCTACATGACGACGCTGCGCGAGTTCGGCGGCATCCAGAGTTACCCGAGCCGAACCAAGGACCCCGATCCCGTCGACTACTCCACCGGTTCGGTGGGCATCGGTGCCACGGCCCCGATCTGGGCCGGTTTCGCGCGCCGCTACGTCGACACCGTGTTCGGCGGCGCCGGAACCGGCCGCCAATACTCACTGGTCGGCGACGCCGAATTGGATGAGGGGGCGATCTGGGAAGCGGTGATGGATCCCGCGGTACGGGACCTGGGTGAGATCGTCTGGATCGTCGACATGAACCGCCAGTCGCTGGACCGCGTCGTGCCCCATATCGCGTCGGGGCGGCTGCAGAACATGTTCGCCGCGGCGGGATGGCAAGTGCTCACCGTCAAATTCGGCACGCTGCTCGACGAGCTGTTCAGCCGTCCCACCGGGCAGGATCTCCGGACCCGGATCCTGACGATGCCCAACGCGGAGTATCAACGGCTGCTGCGCTGTTCAGCGGACGAACTGCGCAGCAGGCTACCCGGTGTCGGCGCGGAAGCCGGCGGCGTGGCCGCACTGATAGCCGACCTCGACGACGCCACGCTGCTGAAGGCGATCGGCAACCTCGGTGGGCACGACATCGCGACGATGCAGGACGCCTACAGACAGATCGACGACACCCGTCCCACGGTCATCTTGGCCTACACGGTCAAGGGCTATGGTCTGCCGACGCAGGGGCATCCGCAGAACCATTCGTCGCTGTTGACCGACGAGCAATTCGCGCAGCTGGCCGGTGAACTCGGTGAGGACCCCCAGCATCCCTTCCGGCGTTTCGACCCCGAGTCGGCGCCCGGGACGCTGTGCCGGCAGGTCGCCGAGCGACTGTGTCGAGACGACGTCCGCCGCGTCGAACCGCCACGGGTCCCGACCGAGATCGGACGCACGCCACCGGCAGTGTCGAACACCCAGAGCGCGCTCGGACGCACTCTGCTCGACCTGACTCGCGATGCACCCGAGGTCGCGCAGCGCGTGATCACCGTGAGCCCGGATGTCAGCTCGACCACCAACCTTGCCGGTTGGGTCAACAAGGTGGGCGTGTGGTCGACATCGGAGCGGCCCGACTGGTTCGCCGACGACGCCGACACCCTCATGCATTGGCGTGAACGCCCGACCGGGCAACACATGGAACTCGGTATCGCCGAGGTCAACCTCGTCGGTCTGCTGGGCGAGCTGGGAGCGACCTGGAGCCGTTGGGGTCAGGCGTTGTTCCCGATCGGCGTGCTCTATGACCCGTTCGTCGAGCGGGCTCTGGAACCGTGGTCGTTCGGTATCTACGCCGGTGGCCAGTCCATTCTGGTCGGCACACCCTCTGGGGTCACGTTGGCCGCGGAAGGTGGCGCGCACCAGTCGATCACGACACCGTCCATCGGACTCGAGCAGCCCGGTTGCGTCAGCTACGAGCCGGCCTTCGCGGTCGAGGTGGAATGGATCCTGCTGCACTGCCTGAGCCGACTGGGTCGCCCCGACGGCACGTCCTCTTATCTGCGGCTGTCCACGCGGCCGGTCCGGCAGGACCTGACCGGGATCCCCTCCGATCCCGCGGCCCGTGAGCGACGCCGCCTCCAGGTGATCGCGGGTGCCTACACGGTGCGTCACTGCGCTGCACCGCAGGTGTGCATCGTGGCGGTCGGCGCTCTGGTCACCGAGGCCGTTGAGGCTGCCGACCGGCTCGCCGACATGGATGTCGCCGCCGAGGTCGTGTGCGTGACGAGCCCTGACCTGCTGTACCGCGCCCTCCAGGCCCGCAACGGACTCTCCGAGGCGCCGACCTGGATCCTCGACCAGGTCTTCCCCGCCGAACGCGCCGCGCCGATGGTCACCGTTCTCGACGGCCACCCCCATACGCTGACCTACCTGGCAACGATCAACCAGGTTCGCGGTAAGTCCCTGGGTGTCAGCACTTTCGGACAGGTCGGTGACCTCGACTCGGTGTACCGCTACCACGGCATCGATACCGACAACATTGTCCGGGCAGCGCTCGACGCCGTCGGGTAGCCGGCCCGCTGCGGCGGGCCATCGCGCCGCCGTCCGCCGCGATTTTGGTAGCGTGCGCAGACCATTCGTCAGAATCCGAGGAGCCCGCATGCGCGTCGCCGCGCCGATGTGCCAGCACCACGCGCCGTCTCGCGCCCCCGTTCGGATTCCGGCATGACCGACGAACCGGCGATCGCGCCGCCCGGCTGGCTGTCGGCGACGATCCAGACCTACCTGCGGGTGTATCACCGCCACGAGGTTCGCATCGACGCCCCGGTCCCCGACCGCCCCGTGCTGTTCGTCTGCAACCACGGTTTCGGCGGTGTGATCGACCTCAACGTCGGGGCGTTCGTCGCGGCACGGCAGGCTGCCGGCGTCACGCGCCCCACCACCGCGATGGTGCACCAGATCGCATGGACACTCGGCGCGGGTCCACTCGTCGAACGACTGGGCGGCACGCCCGGCAGCCGCGAGGCCGCCAACAACGCGTTCGAGGCCGGTCACAACGTGCTCGTCTTTCCGGGCGGTGACGTCGACGCCGGCAAGTCGTGGCGCGACCGCAACACCATCAAGTTCCACGGCACCGGCTTCGCGCGACTGGCGCAGGAGCACCGCGTTCCCATCGTGCCGGTCGTCACGGCCGGCGCAGGTGAATCACTCCTGGTGCTCAGCGACGGTCAGGCTGCGGCCAAGGCGCTTCGATTGCCGAAGTTGTTGCGAGTCAAGTCTCTTCCGCTCAGCATCTCTGTCCCCTGGGGGCTGAACTTCGGCGTGGTCGGCCTGCTGCCTTATCTGCCGCTCCCCAGCAAGCTCGTCACCGCAGTGCTACCCGGGATGCTTTCCGGTGATGACGAAGCGGCTGAGGACTTCGCAGAGCGAGTGCGGGAGGCAATGCAGGATCGGCTCGACACCCTGACCGCACGGCGCACGCCGCTCATCGGCTGATTCGCCAAGCGGCCCGGCGAACTTCTGCGCCGCGACGGTGAGCTGTCTGTGGCTCGGATCGGTCGGGTGATACTCGCCGGTCCAGGGTGCGGCTATCGATACTGGTCGTCCTCGATGGCGCGGCGGACGGTGGTGAGTGCGTCGGCGAGTGTGCCGAGTTCTGTGGAGCCGAGGGCCAGGCGGATGGCCTGTGGCGGATTCTCGGTGATGGCAAACGGCTCGGCGGTGGATATCGCGACCCCGTATGTCGCGAGGGTCGCAGCGATGCGGTCGGCGCGCGCGCTCTCAGGCAGGGGCACCCAGGTGAAGTACGAGTTCGGATGCGCCTGCGGATGAAAGGGTTTCAATGTCTTTCCGGCGACGGTCTGCCTCAGCCTGGCGTCGGCACGCTTCTCTGCTTCGAGGCGGGCCACGGTGCCGTCTTCGAGCCAGCGCGTGGCAATCGCGGTGGTCAGAGCGGGAGTGTTCCACGCGGTTGCCCGGATCGCCCGCTCGAGGGCGGGGATCCGCACGGTCGGCGCGGCGACGAACCCGACGCGAAGTCCTGTGGCCACATTCTTGGACAGCCCGGAGACGTACACGGTGACGTCAGGAGCGGTGGCGGCCAACGGCGGCGGCGGGCATTCCGCGAGGTAGGCATAGGAAGCGTCCTCGATGAGGAGCAGCCGATGCCGACGGGCGATGGCGACCAGTTGGCGGCGTGCAGCGTCGTCCATGACCCAGCCCAGTGGGTTGTGCAGAGTCGGCATCATGTAGACGGCGCGGACCGGCCGATCCACGCACAGGCGCCCCAACGCATCCAAGTCCGGTTCCGTTGGAGTCGTTGGTATGGGCGCCAATTCGAGGCGTAGAGCTTCAGCGATCACCTTGAAACCGGGGTAGGTGAGGGCGTCGGCGGCGACCAGGTCACCCGGCCGCAACGCGGCCAGGGCGACGACCGTCAGACCGTGTTGCGCGCCGTTGACCACGACAACGCTGTCCGGGGTGGTGTCCAGTCCGCGGTTGAGCAGATGGTCGGCCACGGCCGCCCGGTCGCGCTCCCGGCCGCCGTGCGGTTGGTAGCGCAGCAGCGATTCCAGGTCACCGGAGCCGGCCAGCTCACGCAGCGCCTGGCGCAGCAGGTCAACCTGACCGGGAAGCGCGGGGTAGTTGAAGTTGAGGTCGACGGACTCGGCGGCAAGCGGGCGCTGGTCGATACCGTGGCCGGGAGGCAGGGTTTGGTCTCGAACGAAGGTTCCGCGGCCGTGTTCGCTGCTCACCAGACCCATCGCTTCGAGTTCGGTGTAGACGCGCGAGGCGGTGACGACGGCGATGCGCTCCCGCTCGGCCAGGCGGCGGTGAGTGGGCAGCTGCGTGCCGGAAGTCAGCCGACCGGAACGAATCTCGGCCGCGAAAGCGTCGACGAGACGTTTGTATCGCGCGGCGGGCACCCGTGAAGTGTATCCATGACAATTCTTTGATCGTCCTGCACTTCGGGTTCTACGGTGGATTCACCACCCGGAGAGGACATCGACCGTGCACATCGCCATTCTGACTTTCGATGGCTACAACGAACTGGACTCCCTGATCGCGCTCGGGGTGCTGAACCGCATCAGGAGCGACGATTGGCGAGTGACGATCGCGACCCCGACCGCCCGGGTGACGTCGATGAACGGCGTCACCGTGGAACAGATGACAAGCCTGGAGGAGGCGGTGGAAGCCGACGCGGTCATCGTCGGCAGCGGCATCGCCACTCGCGAGGTGGTGGAGACCCCGGCGATCATGCATATACTGAGCAGGCTCGACCCCGGCCGTCAACTGATCGCCGCGCAGTGCTCCGGGGCGTTGATTCTGGCCAAGCTCGGCCTGCTGCGCGATGTGCCCGCCTGCACCGATCTGGTCACCAAACCCTGGGTGACCGCCGCCGGGGTACGCGTGCTCAATCAGCCGTTCTTCGCCAAGGGCAATATCGCCACCGCCGGCGGCTGCTTGGCGTCGCAGTACCTCGCCGCGTGGGTGATCACGCGACTGCTCGGGAGGGACCAGGCCGTCGGGGCGTTGCACTACGTCGCCCCGGTCGGTGAGAAGCAGGACTACATCGACCGAGCGTGGCGCAACATCGAGCCTTATCTGGCGGCCGAGATTCCTGCACGTCTCTGACAAACGACGTGCTTTCGCCGCGATGTCTCGCCGTTCGGTGATCCGAGGCCAGGAGAGGGACGCGGTGAGTCACCGGAGATTTCGGCGTAGCAGGTCGTGCACCCGCTCCCAGTGCAGCTCGGACGCGGCCCGGTCATAGCGGGGCCCGGCTGGGGCGAACCCGTGCACCGCGTCGGTGATCACGTCGACGGTGTACACCACCCCGGCATCGTCGAGCGCGTCGCGTGTCAGGCTGAGGGTTTCCGGCGGAGCTGTGTCGTCGGGGTCCACCCACGCGAAGTAGAACTCGGCCTGGGTGGTGTCGTGGTGGAGATGTGGTGAGTCGTCGCTGTCACGGACGATCCAGGCGCCGTGGATCGACGCCGCGGCGCGTACCCGATCGGGGAAGGCGCGTGCCACCGACAGCGCCAGGCCACCGCTCATACAGAATCCGACGGTCCCGGCGGGACCGTCGGACGCCCCGGGGTCGCCGGCAGCCGTGTCGAACAGCGCCCTGGCGTCACCGACGATGTTGCTCGGGGTGACCGAACCCATCAAATCCTTGCGGGCGTGCATGTCCTCGTCGCTCGTGCCGAACTCCCGAAACGGACCGCCGCGGTAATAGAGGTAGGGAAGCATCACGTAGTACCCCGCCGACGACAGCCGGGTGGCCATGTCGACGAGCGCCGGACGGATACTCGGCGCATCCATCAGGTACATCACCACGGGGTGTGGACCGCCGTGGGTCGGATGGAAGACGAAGGTCGGCATCTCGCCCTCGGACGTGGTGACCTCGATCCTGCGCTCGATCATCGGCCGAGTGTCTCATGGAGGGCTCACTCACGATCCGTCCGCAGACAGCGCGGATGCGCTCCGCCTTCGAACCCCGGGGCGTCACTCCTGGGCCCCTTGACGGCCCTGCCGGAAATCTGCAGAGTCCGTTATTCTTCTCCGCGAAAATAGGGTTCCACCGTGCCCTTGAGCTTGACGACCATCGGATTCCCGCGGCGATCCTTCGCGGTGGGCACCTCGACTCGAACCCAGCCCTCGGTCACGTCGTATTCGTGCACATTCGTTTTCTCGACGCCGTTGAAGCGAATGCCCACATCGCGGAGCAGGACCTCTTCGTTGTAGAACTCGCTGCGCGGATCGATGGACAGATGGTTCGGGGGGACGTCGGAGATCTGATCGTCAGACATGATGGCCTTCGTCGAATGCTGCTTCTGGTGCTGAGATTGCTCGAACGAATTTACGCGACCCTGCACGAGCAGGCTGCGGGGGAGGTCTGAGGGCCCCCAACACCCCGCCATGGCCGGCTCGGGCGCTGAAAGTTCGGCCGGCCGCTTCTTACCTGAAAAGCAAAGAGAGTTGCCGAACGGTCAGCGGTGCCGTCATCCTCACGAGGTGACGTCGTGTTCGACACGATCGGCGGTGACGCGCTCACCACACTGGTCGAGCGTGGACTTGTCAAACCGGTCATCGGTGCGACGCTTCCGCTCGCGCGAACGGGCGAGGCGCACGAGATCCTGGAGAACCGGCGGTCGTATGCGCTGCGCGGCAAGGTCGCCATCGATGTGGCGGGCGGGACCGTTGATCTACCCCCTCGCATCGATTAAGGGCTCTGGAGAAGAAGCGAATTGAACCCGGTCGGACACCCGACGGCCCGCTGCAGCCATCACGGGCACCACCGACTGGCCGAGGGGAACCTCCAGGGTGGACACTGAGGCGTGGCCCTTTCCGCAACGGTGTTCAAGGTGGAACTCGGCGTCTCCGATGTCGATCACGGCTACTACGCCGATCACTCGCTGACCGTCGCCCGTCACCCCAGTGAGACCGATGAGCGGATGGTATTGCGCTTGCTGGCATTTGGGCTGCGTGCGCACCGGTTGAGCGACGTCGACGGCGAGTTGACGTTCGGAGCGGGCCTGTCCACCCCTGGCGTACCGGACTTGCGACTCGCCGATTACACGGGCCGGATTCTGGAGTGGATCATCGTCGGCCAGCCCGATGAACGCGCCTTGAGCAAGGCCGCCGGCCAAGGCGAACAGGTGCTGCTGTTCCCGTTCGCAGCCGGAGTGCCCACGTGGTGGCGCGCCGTCGGCCCCAAAGTGGCGGGGCTGTCGAACCTGTCCGTGGTGCAGATACCGCACGATCCGGTGCAGCGGCTGGCTGAGACTGTCGATCGGCGGATCGCGGCGCAAGTGATGGTGTTGGAAGGTCAGGTCACCATGACGGTGGGCGGAGTCGACGTCACCTTCACACCCGACCGATTGATGTGACGGTCACGCAAGCCAACATGCATGCACTACAGCACAACCGGTCTGGGTGCGAGCACGATGCGCCAGCCGTCAGGGTCCTCGAAGGTGAGCGCACCGGTCCTCCCCCAGTAGGGGTTGTCGGCGTCGACCGGCACGTGTCCGAATCCGGCGAGCCGTTCGACGGTGTCATACATCGCGGCTTCGCCCTCGAAGTACAAGACGAGCAGATTCTCCCTTGACGGTGCCGGACATGGGCTGCCCGCATGGCTACTGGTGAACTCGAGGTGATAGTGCCCGCCGGGCAGGCCGAGCATGACGCCGTCGAAACCATCGTGATCGACGAATCTGTACAGGACGGGCAGTCCCAGATGGCCGGAGTAGAACTCTTCGACCTGCGCAAGCTTGTCGGTCGGTCGCGCGACCCGCACTTGAGCGACACGTAACCCCGTGGGCCAGGAATCCTCGCGGACGAGAGTGGTTTCAGTCATGGAACTCCTGACGTCTATGAGCACCAGGCGTGGGTGCACCAGATGTGTTGTCCAGCTTGCGCAGCCGAGCGTAAGACCTCAACTTTGGTTCAGGTCAAGCGGCAGGCTCCATCAGTCGGCGGCCGTCCGGGTGGCCGAGACGCGCTCGGCCGAAGCGCATCTCGCCCGACAGGCGATCCGGTTCGCCCGCCATGGTTCGCTGGGTCGCAGCCCTCGGGCCCGGTTGCATACCCCGCGACCAAAGCACTCACCGGACTAAACATGCGCATTACGCAATTTTGCGCACCACGCAACAATTGGATAGCCTGGTGACCATGCCGAAGCCTTCAGTCTTGATCTCCGGTGCCAGTCTCGCCGGGCCCGCTACCGCGTACTGGCTCGTCCGAGGCGGTTTCGAGGTGGCCATCGTCGAACAGGCCCCCGCTCTACGCGCAGGCGGCAATGGTGTCGACATCCGGGGTGAAGCGCTGAAAATCGTCAACCGAATGGGCCTCAGCGCAGCCGTTCGGGCCCACGCGCTGAACACCCAAGGCATGCGATTCGTGGACAGCCGCGATCGTCAACGCGCACGCGTCACTACAGCCGGCCTGCACGCCATGGTGGGTTCCGAAGACATCGAAATCACCCGCGGCGATCTGGCGTCCTTGCTCAACGAGGCAACCCAGGATGACGTCGAGTACCTCTTCGGCGATGCAGTCACTGCCATTGATCAAGACTGCGACGGAGTCGACGTGACCTTCCGCGGAGGGTCTCGGCGACGCTTCGATCTGGTCATCGGAGCCGACGGAATCCATTCCGGCGTAAGACGTCTGGTGTTCGGGCCCGAAGAGAACTTCCGCGTCTTCAAACATCACTATTATGCCGTTGCCAACGCCGATCTTGCTGTGGGCGAGCGTCTTTGGACCACGTTCTACAACGAGCCCGGTCGGTCCGCAGCCGTGTTCCGTGCTGAGAACGGGCAGGCGCTGATGAACTTCATGTTCCGCAGCAAGTACCCGCTCAGCTACGACTATCGCGATGTCGCCGCGCAGCGGCGGCTACTTCGGGAGGCGTTCGTGGGTATGGGATGGCATGTCCCCCAGATGCTCGCTGCCGCCGACGCTGCCGGGGATTTCTACTTCGACGCCCTGGACCAAGTGCAGATGCCGTCCTGGTCGAACGGACGGGTCGTCCTCGTCGGCGATGCAGCCTATTGCGCATCGCCCGCCTCGGGCGCTGGCGCGCTCTTGGCGCTGTCCGGCGCGTACCGACTCGCCGGCGAGATCGCTGTGGGCGGCTCGATCACCGCAGCATTGGACCGCTACGAAGCGGCCCAGCGCCCCCTGGTCGCACAGAAGCAGTCCGGACTCTTCACCAACATCTCGGTCCCCAGGACTCGACTCGGTATCCTCGCCAGGAACATGCTGCTGTCCAGCCGATTGACGTCCTACCTGCTGGGTCACCAATCGGACCAGCCACGTAGCTTGCGCGAGTACGCCTTCGCCGACCGCAACGAGAATTCAACCCATGACCGCCCATGACCATGCCGACGGCCTCGGACTGCGCGAACGCAAGAAACGCCACACCCGCGCCCAGCTCAGTTCCATCGCACTACGGCTGGCAGTCGAACGAGGAGTAGCGCACGTCCGCGTCGAGGACATCGCCGCCGAGGCAGGGATCTCGCCACGCACGTTCAACAACTATTTTCCCAGCAAAGAGGCCGCCATCGTCAGCGTCGCGACCTTTCGCGCCGACACCCTTTGCTCAGCCCTGCGCGCGAGGCCAGCCCACGAACCCCTCCACGATGCACTCACTGCAGCCGTGCTCACCCTGTTCCCCGGCGAACCCGACCGCGACTGGATCGCTCGGTCACAGCTGATCCGCAACGAACCATCCCTGTTCGCCGAGGAGCGAAAATCCGATGCCCACGTCGAACAGGCCATCGCCACGGAAATCGCCACCCGCACCAACGCGGACCCAGCAGAACTCAAACCCCGCCTCGCGGCTGCCCTGGTCGTCGCTGCCATCCACACCGCAGTCCAATACTGGCTCGACAACCCCACAGTCGGCACACTGCGGGACGCACTGACCGCATCAATGCAGGGATTCCACCTTCCCGAGATACCTGCCACCAAGCCGACTTAACTGAAGCTCACCCGTTTACAGATTCCGGTTCTCCTGGCACAACTAAGCGTGGGATCAAATTGCTGATGCTGCCGTAACGTAAGACTTCATGCGCGGCGCAAATCCGGGGTCGATAATTCGGGTCAGTGCGGTCGTTCTTCGCGACGACCATGGCGGTGTGCTCACGGTTCGCAAGCGGAACACCGGTCGTTTCATGCTCCCAGGCGGTAAACCCGAGGCCGGTGAGACTTCGACAGCCGCGGCGATTCGTGAGGTGGCGGAAGAACTTGCCGTGGAGCTGGATGCAGCACGGTTGACGTTGTTCGGTGTGTTCACCGCCGAGGCTGCCAATGAGCCTGGCCGCATACTTGAGGCGACTGTTTACACCCATCCGTGGGTGGCTGTGCGTGGGACTGCCGCTGAGATCGAGGAATTGCGCTGGCAGCCTGTGCGGCAATGCCCCTACCCCGGCGACTTGGCGCCGCTGCTCGTTGATCACGTCCTTCCGGCGATGCTGGGACGCTGAAGCGATGCTGACCCATAGCGGCACCAACAAATGGGGCACGCGCGCGTCTTCCGTTTCCGTCGGACTGCCATGTCGCGTTTTCTGGCAACGGGTTCCGCCGCGTCCCATGTGGGGTTTCTGAGGACCGCGGCGTTCTCCTTTGGGCAGCCCGCGGCCGGCACTACTCCTCGGGCGAGACTCGCAGGTGCTTGCGGGCGTCGAGCTCGTCGTCGTCGACCGGTGCGAGCATGGGTTCGCCCGGGGCGCACAGCATCGTGACGGTGAAGCGGCATCTGATGTCGTCACGGTTGTTGGCGTCCGAGTAATGGATCACGACGCCGCCGGGTTCCCAGACGGCTTGCCCTGCCCGTACCACCCGGGGTGGTTGGCCTTGAACTTCGAAGAGCATTTCGTCTTCCAGCACCAGGCCGAATGCCGGCCCGCTGGGATGGCGGTGCGGCGGGGGCGCCGGGGTTGCCCGGCGGGTAGTCCACGACAACGGTCATGGCGTGCCAACACCTGGACGTCACCGGAGCGGTGTTGCTGTGCGTGCTGGGGGTGCGATCATCGCGCTCCTGCACAGCACGTCTGCCAACCTCGCCCATGCTGCGCTGCTCACGATGGGTGTGCCGCGATCTGTACGGCGCTAGCGCTCGTCTTCCACGTGCGTCGCCACCCGTGTGGATTCGTCCCGCGTAGCGTCGTGACCCCACCGGGAGTACTGCCGGGGGCCACCGCCGGCCTGACTCTGTTCGCCGGGTACTCGCGGTGCCGAGCGCCGCTCCTGAGCTATTGGCCCGACATCACCGGGGTGTGCGGCAGGTGCGGCTATTGCGGTCGGGTGCTCTGCTGGGTCGTTTCGTGCGCGAGTGTTTCGAGGATGCTGATGACTGCGTTGACGGCGGGACGAGCGGTCGCACCGGCACGGGTGACAGCTTCGATGCGGCGCGCAATGCGGATCCCGCTGAGCGGTTTGCGAGTAATTTCCCTGGCGGTCAGTACGTAACGCGGAAGCAACGCAACTCCGATGCCGGCTGTGACGAGTTCTTCAACGACCCGAAAGTCGTTGACTCTTTGGACGATACGCGGATGCACCCCCGAGACGGTGGCCAGCGACCGCAGCACATCGTCGACCATGAGGCCGCCTTCGACACCGATCCATGGATCGTCGGCGAGTTCGGCAAGGGCTACCCGCTTGCGCTCGGTGAGGCGATGGTCTGGCGGTAACAGAATCTCAAGGGGTTCTCGCAGAAGCAGGGTGGATTCGATGCGAGGACCCCAGTCCGCGGCGTCACGTTCGTCGCGGTGTACAACCACGACGTCGAAGTCGGCGAGCTGCATCGGTGCGTGTGCGGCAGGCTGATCGATATCGCGTCCGAGAACCTCCACGCCGATCGCTGCAGCCCTGGTGATGAGTCCGGCCAACAGCATCGCGGCTCCGGAGGGGAACATCGCTACTCGCACGGCTCCGCGGGGCGTATTGCGATAGGCGTCCATGTCGGCGTGGGCGCGATCGAGTGCGGCGAGCACTTCGTCGGTCCGTGCAACAAGAACCCGGCCGGCATCAGTGAGCCTCAATCGGCGTCCAGCGGTTTCGAGAAGAGGAACGCCGGCCTCGCGTTGCAGGATCTTGAGCTGCTGGGAGACCGCCGACGGAGTCAGCGACATCGCGGTCGCAGTGGCGTGGACCGTGCCGCGTTCGGCCAGTTCGCGCAGCAGTCGCAGACGTTCAACATCCATGTAGCAAATCTACTTCTTTGCTGAAGATAGTGTTGCTTGTCTAATGTGTCGCGCTCTGGTGATGATGAATGTTCGCCGCGGCATGGGGGCCCGGCGGTCGCCGAATCTGGCTCGCCGGCGGCGTCCTTCGAGCTTGGAAGCTGCTCGACAATTTAAGCCCGCTCCTGATTGAGGAAAGCCTCCAGCGATGACCACATCGACCACCGACAACCCGACTGCTTCGGCCATTACGGCCGCGATGAGCGGACCCGCTTACCTCCATTTGGCCGCAGCGCAGACCAAATCATTGGCCGGCGCATCCGCCAATGACCGGACCGACACGGCCACTCTGCACTCCGTCACTCCTATCCTGCCGGCACAGGGATTCGACCACGGGCATCACGGCGTTCTGGTCATCGCCTTCACCGCCGAGACCTTCTGTTGAAGATCCCCGACCGAGCTAGCCGCAACCCGGCAACCAACCACATTCGGCCGCCATCGGGGCCCCCCTCCCCCAGAGCAGTCGATGCCGCGCTACTCGCGGTTGCGGTCATCTGGGGATCGAGTTACCTGGCGGCTAAAGAAGTTGTCACCACCGACAGCGTGTTCTCCTTCCTCGTCATCCGATTCGCCCTGGCCGCAATAGGTCTGGCCATCGTTCTGGCGCCAAGGCTGCGGCACATTAATCGCACCGAAAGTGCGCTCGGCGTGATCTTCGGGACGATCTTGAGCATCATCTTCACTCTCGAAACATTCGGGGTGACGATGACCTCGGCCTCGAACGCGGGGCTCATCATCTCCCTGACCATCGTGATGACACCACTGCTGGAACAATGGGTACGGCACACCTACTTGCCGCCCACGTTCTACGGAGCCGCGGCCATCGCCGTCGTAGGCGTCGGGCTACTCACTCAAAACGGTGGATTCGCCACGCCAAGCCCGGGGGACCTGTTGATCCTGCTTGCTGCCGCGGCCCGCGCAGTGCACGTCACCGTGATCGCGCGACTGTCTGAAGGACGCACCCTCGACTCGGCACGCGTCACACTCGTGCAACTCTGCACGGGCTTACTCGTATTTACGGTGCTCTCACAGATCTCCGGAAGAGGAGTCAGCGAAGTCGCCACCCAGATGAGCACACGATCGTGGATCCTGACGATCTACCTCGCGCTGGTCTGCACTGTATTCGCCTTCTTCATCCAGATATGGGCCGTCCGACGCACCTCGCCAGCCCGGGTAAGCCTGCTTCTAGGCACCGAACCACTCTGGGCCGCAGCCGTTGGAGTGCTCCTAGCTCACGACCCCGTTACCACCATCGGCGTCACCGGCGCGCTACTGATCCTCTTCGGCACAAACTGGGGACGACTCATCGACAACCGCCGCATCGCGGGAATGCCAACGCCCACAACCCGCAGTCCGAAGCCGTCCCGGAATTCGTCTCGTTTCTAAACAAGAGAGACTCACCGGAGAGACCGCCTCCCCGCACTATTCGTGACCAACTGGCAACCTATAAGCTTTACGCGAATCAAGTTGCGGTCGAACATTTTCGATTGGTCATAGGCCGCTCAGTTGAAACGGGCCCGAAAATGCGTTCCGTCGAAGTATGAATCTGTGAGTCGAGGGCTCAGGACGAACGCATCGAGGGACTCGCTGCTGTGCTCGGCATCCCCCAGTCTCACCCCGTGTTGCCGGTGCGCAGTCTCATCTGCGTGTCATGTTTCTGCACGGTCTTCGGTTCCTGCCTAGGGCGGAGCCGGAATGTGTGGGTTGCGCGGCCGCCGCTTGCCTCCTACCAGCGCGCGGGCGCAGGGACGTCCATCGACAGCGGGCGCTCGTAGGACAGATCCGAGCGGTCGCGTGTGCCGACTAGATAGCCCTTTTCGGTGAAGAGCGGCGATTGCAGGACGCGGGCGTCGGCGCGGACGTGGAGGTTCGCCGAGGCTATTCGTCGTCCGACGCCGAGTCGCCGTAGTACCAAGACAGGGTCCGCGCGGGGGTCACGTAGATATAGGTGGCACCCGGTCTCGGCGCGGTGGGCCACCCCGACTCTGGCACGCCGCGTGACCGGGCGCCGTGGCGTGCGAGCTCCAGCGTTTCAGTGGGTTCCCGAACGATGCGCGCGTGACCTTGGAACATCACCCCGCGGATATCCGCCATGGTTGAGCCGTCTTCGAGCATGACGCTCACGTTCGGATTGCGCTCTACGTTGGCCACTTTGCGCGTGCCATCTCGCACACCCATGACGACGTCACCGTCCATCCGAAAGTAGCCCAGCGGCACGGTGTGTGGGAACCCGTCCTTATCGATGGTGGTCAGGACCGCCCAGCCCGGACGGCTGTCGAGGAGCGCCGTGATTTCTTCGTCAGTCAGTTTGCGCGGCATGTGGCGAGGTTACTCGTGGGCCGCTCTCGCCCGCATTGCAGCGAAAGCTCGGCGGCAGCCCCTCGCTGTCGGTCGGCCCCGGCAAGCCGCTCACTTGGCGGCTTTGGAGTTCTTCGAGGTCTAACGTTGGCGGAATGGGTTTGTTCAGCCATGAGGAGTTCCGGGACCTCGCCGACCGCACTGCGGGCGGCGCTAGTGATGGGGTCGTCGAGAGGGCGCGCGGTGCTGAGGTGGAACAATTCGGGGCGGATGATCCTGTGGTGGTAGGTCCGGGGTTGCCGCCCGAGGATGGATCGTGCGGTCAATTCACGGTGCAGTTTCACGTATCTACGTCACTGCTGATCGGGTTGAAACGTATCGCTGATATGCGCGGGGAGAGCGTGCCGGAGGTGTGCCGCCAGGTGATCGGTGTGTTTGTTGCCCAGCAGGAGGGCGAATTGGGTGCGCTGCTTGCTGCTGAGTCCGAGGTGGCTGACTACCGGCCAAGTTTGGGCCACTCGTAGTTGAGTCCCGCTGCGGAAGGATTACGCGGACGGGGGCCATGAGGAGTTCCGGACTTCGCCGACCGCACTGCGGGCGGCCCTAGTGGTGCGCTGCACAAGTGCAGTCCTGGTGCAGCGAAACGTGAGAAAGTGCAGTCAAAAGTTGAGAACCTACAGGCCTGTAGGTTCTCACTCCTCGTAGCATCGGCATCCGCCGCTGAGCTGCGCCTTCGCAAGTTGTCTCATGACGGTTGCCGCGTGGTTTGTCTCACAAACCACTTCATTTCCTACAGTTTGCGGTCACGCCGGTCTCACGTGTCGATACCCGAGTTGCGCTGCTGAACGCAATCGCTGCAGCCTTGTCAGCCCGCGATGCGCTGATGCCTGCCATTCGCTACGCGTATTCGAAGTCTTCACAGATGTTCAAGGAAGACACCGGCTAATTTGGGCAGCCGAGCATACGCTTCTGATCCAAGATCGAGCGATGATCTGTTGCTGGCCAACGGCTCTCACACGAGCGCGCTGATAAATGGCGGCTGCACGGTCGAGGTCATCGGATTCAGCGATCCGGTCTCGAGTTTGAGGGTGGCCCCAGCGCTGGGTCGTAAGTGATTCTGACTCCCTTACCGGGTGACGTACCTTGGTTGTCCCAACTGAGCGCTACGACTTTAGAGTTGGCGCTATCGCTGCGGTCAAGGAACATGGCACACGGTCGATGGGCAACGGTGGCGCCTCCTCCGCCGCTGAGCTTTCCGAGGCTGAAGTACAGTTCCACCCCTCCGACGATTACAGATCCGCCCCACAGTTCACCATCGATATCTTGAAGCTCGACGGAGATCGCCTGGCCCGGTGCGCTTTGCCTCCCCTGCCGTAGGCCTTTCGTGTAAAGACCCCAGTCTGCGGGGAGCCTTCCATCGCGAAAGAGATACTCGGCCAACATCGCTCGATCTGCATCAGCACGGATTCTAGGCACGGACGGGAAAGCCGCCGTGGCCCCCCACAGCATTTTTAGGAGCCACCGTTCAAGCTGTTCGCCGCTCAAGAGATCGATATGGCTTCCGCCAAGATCTGCGCGACTGATTTGCTCCAGGTAGAACTTGTCCATGACCTTAAACGCATAGGCCGCGTGGGCATCGAGGGGCGACAGTGCGTGATTATGCCTCTCGCAGAGCACATTTGAACCGAGCCTGTTCGGCGGCAGATCGTTCACACTACCCTCGGCTTGCCACGGCAAACCGCCGATCCGGACTACCTTGCCATCGCCCGCCTCAATTAGCAGTCCTTTACTGAGCCAGTGTTCATTGGAGAGCCCGCCCTGGCAGTCCCTCGTCAACTCCGCGTAACAACCGCGAACAGAGAGGCCTGTGGACGGCCCGGAAAGTAGAGCCTTGAATGGAGGCAGTCGCCATCGGTGCGTCCGGGGGTCGAAATGGCAGCTTGCGGTGGGATGTCCCGAACCGCATGGGCACGCATCGACATCCGCGGGACCCAAGCCCGGCCCCCGGCCTGTGAACGGAGCGGGCCGCTGAGCTGGGTCGAATGGCGTAGCAAACCCCATTACACGAGGGTAGTGCCAACGCTGGTCCGCGCGGTCGCGCCTGGTGTCCGGCATTCGCGTGGACCCGGTGCGCGCGACATCGCAGGCCGCGGGATACCCACCCGATGCGACGCCTGCTCGATATCCGTCCACAGTTATAGTGGCGGACGCTCACGGCGGGCAACTAGGACAGCTGCGGCGTGGACCGTTCATAGGAGGATAGATCGATGGCGGACGACCTCCGACAGGAATGCACCGACTGCGGCCTTATCTACGATCCTGCCGATCACGGCGGCGTCTCTGTATTCTTCCTCGACGCCTGGGAGTGCCCAAATTGTGGCGCCGGCGTGGATAAGTTCGAATTCGCGGTCGAAAAGGTCACAGCAGGGCTCCATACAGTACCGTCCAACTGTCTGACCGTAACGGTGATCGAGGATTCGGATCGCTTCGGAATTGAGATCTCACGCCTGGGGTTGCTTCGAACCCCGGCGGGAAACACTGTGTTCAGCCCGAACAGCGCCCTGCTATTGCACATGGTTCGAGAGTTGGAAGAACACCCGGTCCTTCATGTGGAAGACGGAATCATCCTCGAGCCACGCCCTTTATGCGCATACCTGCTCTTCTCGAGCCAGCGTGACTTCATCGAGATCGATCCAGAAGTCGACCGCGATACGGTTGCACACGCGCTCAAGCACGATCCAATTCTCGACCCGGCCGCAGGTCCCGAGTGGGCAGAACAGCTCCGGGCGTGGGAACCGGTTGCCAGTTTCGTCCGTGGAGTTGGCGCAAAGCTTCGCCCACGTGCGGCGTACAGCGAGGATGAGCTGGCTGCTCTCATCGATGGAGTTGCGACCCGCTGGAATCGACTGTCGGAGGCCGGAAAATCCGTCGTCGCGAATCTGCAAGTTCTCACCGAAGGCAACATCATTGCGTCGGTAGCGTTTGCCGCAGGTGAATGCACTCCGGTGGAATTCGCCAACGCTGTACTCGCAGCCACGCCCTTACACCACCTTTTCGGCATCGACTTCGACGACGATGTGTCACCCGAGGAGCAGCACAGCGACGCGTTCAGGCAATACAAAGACCTTGCTCGCGTATGTGCCGACTATCTCGCCTTCTTTCCGCAAGAAGGTGTTTCGGGCCTCGTCGCGGCAGGCGAGAGCACATCCCTGGAATTCAAATCGACCCTTCGTTGGGACCTCCGGCAGGACAAGAAGAACGACGAGATCACCCACGCAGCTCTCAAGACCATCGCCGCCTTCGCAAACTCTGAGGGAGGATGCTTGCTGCTTGGAGTGGCCGACGACGGGACGGCCGTGGGAATCGATGCAGATAACTTCCAGAACGAGGACAGGTACCTCCTTCACTTGATGGACGCGATCAAGACGACGATGGGGGCCAACGTGGCCGCCCTGGTCGATCCGTATTTTGACGTGCTCGGGGGGAAACGAGTTTGTGTGGTCCGCTGCCGCAAGAGTCACGAGCCGGTGTACCTGCGGAAGAAAGGCGGCGATGAGGCGTTCTTCATCCGCACGGGCCCGTCGAGCGCGCAGCTTTCCCTGCGTGAGCTGGTCAGTTACATGCGGGAACATTTCCAAACGTAACGGCTGTGCCGATCCCTCCACCTCGACCGGGCACCTAGTTGTACTGACCTGAGAGGTTAGGTACGCGGCTGGCTGGTGGTTGACCGCCGAGTGCGGTGTGACCGCGGTGATGATTGTAGGTGTGCAGCCAGTGGGGGA
>MDTD01111567.1_pt1 | contig 40012 bp, 24 predicted proteins | sample 811221 | NCBI WGS metagenome assembly MDTD01 (sample SAMN05326646, study PRJNA326480) | marine metagenome | isolation source: seawater | place: Pacific Ocean: South West | collected 2011
GCTTGTACTGCCTAAAAGCCTCCAGGGAGCATCCTTGTCATCCACAGGGGGAGTGTTAGGGTGAGGGAAAACTGAAAGTCTTTCTCCACCAGTAGGTGTTACTTTTAAGCTTAAGCCAAGACGATAAACCCCCAGTGTAGTAGAAGCTAAAACTGATATTGGGGTTGTGCTAGATAAGGTATCTGAATTGTTATCGATGATTCTAAAGTTTGAGACGGTAGGAGTTGATAATCCACTCGAAACAGTTCCACTATATATGTTTTCATTAAACCTAACTTCAACATAACTGTTATTTGTATCAATGCTTGTACTTAACAGATAAGGTGGTGTATTTAAAAGATTGGTTGTATTTGTACTTTGGTCTGCACTTGCGGGATTTCCAAATCCATCAAATATGGTGTTAGAAGCCACACTAACAGTTAGAGTTTCTGACCCTGTGGTTATTCCAGTTACATTAAAGTCAATAAAATAAGTGTCACCATCTCCATTAATACTTAGTGGAGATGAGATGGTTATGGAATTAGTACTAGAAACTAATAAAGAAAAATTGTTAGGGCTTAAATTCGCATTTGTACTGCTACTTGACCCTGATACAGATTTACTAAACTTAACTTTAACCGTATGTTTTATGGTTTTGCTAGCAGTAGTCGCTGGGTGCGCGTCTTTTGGGACAATAGAAACTTCACTAATAACAGGTGGTGAGAGTCTTTTGATTTCTTCAGATGTTAGTAGCCTGTCCCAAAGAGCAACATCATCAATTTCTCCATCGAACCATCTTGGATGAGTATTATTATGTAATCCAATTCTGTAATTTCCTCCTTCATTTCCTCCTTGATTAAACGTTTTACTTCCTATGAATACACCATCAACATAAAGCGAAACTTTTCCGCTCTCAAATAATGCGATGGCATGCATCCACTGATTAACATTATATTGTTTAGGTGAATTATATGAACCATTGTGATATTGAATATCGATTGTCTTATCACCACTTGGATAACCTAGAATAAGACTGTTTCCATATTTTCCTATAATATCTTGATCAACTATTGATTGTCCTAGATTTAAGTTATCTCTATCTGTGTTAAACCAAGCAGAAATCGTAAAGGGTAGACCCGAGTAATTGATAGGTAAATTAATATAATCATTTGATCCATCGAACTCAAAAGCTTTATTGCTAGCAGTTCTATTTGTAGATGTTAATCCTCCTCCATTGATTGTTCCATGATTACTATTTCCACTTGCATCATTAGCCGTTTGATTCTGGAATGGATAATAAGCTAGAAGACCATTGATTGGAACATTATTTGGAACATTCCTATAGACAAATCTTATGGTGTTACTAACTTGATTTGGCCCTAAAATATTTGCAGAGTAATCAAATAAAGCTCCAGATGAATCTGGATTAGTACTTGTTGGACTGACTGTAAGTACTTCACTACCATTTATTGTACCACTGAGTGTAAAGCTCAAAATGAAAGTATTACTAACAGGTATAGTTGTCCCAGAGGCAACAGCAAAAGTGCTACTTAAATTGTTTGTCATCATGGAAATAGAAGTAGGAGTTGGACTGTTAAGTGTAGCGGTACCTCCATTAATTGTTAAGCGGAAATTGTTTGCATTTAGCGAAACCACCCCGCTTGATGACGCAGAAAGAGGTTCACTAAATGACACAGCAACAGCACTGTTGTTTTGATTAAGATAAATTCCAGTAAATTTTGGTGGTATTTGATCTTTTAATCTGACAGTATTAGTTGTTTGATTGGAACCAACAACATTTCCTTGAAGATCATAAAGCGTATTGGTTGCTATACCAAGAGTTAAAATCTCATTACCTGTTGGACTACTCGCAAGAGATAATCCAAGTGAAAGGATACTTCCACTAACTGAAACGCTTGTTGGATTAGCAGTTGTTAAAGTAGCTGTCCCCCCTGAAATAGAATAATTAAAAGATCCTGTTGCAATATTAGCAATAGTACCAGAAGCATTTGATGTAATAGGCTCTGAGAAATGAACTTTAATTATACTATTATTAGGGGTAATTTCTATACGCTGAATATTTGGAAGATTTTCATCATAATCATTAATGCCTATTCTAAATTGAAACCTTTTAACAATATTATAGGGGTAAGTTGCTACAAGTTCAAATTCATAAACACCATCCTGATTAGTGTCAGTAGGGTTTTCATAATCTTTTGGTGGAAGCACAAGGACAACATTTGTGGAGCTATCTGTTTGAGTTCCTTGAAGGATAAAAGAAGAGGCATCTGAACCAGTTAGGCTCCACGTTTCTTGAGAATTTGGTTCGACCTCAATGATCCTTTGCAAAAGACTATTTGATGACTGATAAGAGCTTTCTCTTATGGTTAGGGTAGAGGTTACATTTTCAGTTGCACCAAAAGACCTTAATTCCATAATTGCAGGATGAGAATCATTTTCACCCTCATCTGTCCAATAATTTTTCTCTGAAGAAAATCCTTGACTGGTTCCGTCTTGAGTAAACATGATTGCATTTTGATTTGACCCTGTTGGATGATCAGATCTCCACGGAAGATAACTCTGCGTGAGCCCTCCGTATTCATTTTTCATTGTATTTCCTTCTCTGTAGACCCCAATCCAAGCCTGATTTAAGGATGCATTTAAAGGGTTGCAACCAACCATAGTAGTAGATTGCTGCCAGGTCATACAATCTCTTCCATACCATTCTCTAAAATGTTTTATCATGTTACCAATCGCTGCATTTTCATTGGCATCACTAATTACAGCTAGAGTTCCCACAGATGTAATTGAAGAAAGTGCAGTCTGGGCTTTTGCCTTTTGATTTGCCCAAGTATCTGATGTAATTGTTGATGAACTATTAGCTGAAACAAAAAAGAGTTTCCCTTGATAGTCTCCAAGGAAGATATACCCATCAATTGTTGGTTCATAAACATTAGTATTTTCGATCATTGAATAGGTATCAACAGTTAGCTGAATTGGATAATAGTGATCGTCGTAATAAGTTGTTCCAGAACTTGTACTACTTGATTGATTGGTTGTGAAAGTGCTAGTGTCAGATATTTTAATTACCTCATCACCATCAAGATAGCCTCCAGTTATATTGATTCCAAATTTCAAAAGGGTTCCAGTTGAGCTTCCAACAGTCATGGTTGATGTTGTAAGATTAGTTGGTACGCTTGAATAAGAAGTTACAGAACTGTTTTGATCACTAACGATAGAGAGAGAAAGCTCTGAAGCCTGAACATCTAGATCAGGATCAGCAAGGGTCATGCTAATTTGAGATGTTGCAGGAAGAAATGAAATATCTTCTAACTCGATCATGTTATTATACCTAAGGGCAGGATACCCATGATTTAAATTACCAGTGATGATCCAATTTTGATCAAAATTTGCCCAATTAGCATAAGTGTATCTTGTGAAAAGTTCAGAAGTTATTTTTCCAATTTCTCTAGCCCCTGAAGTCCCTCCACTTGTAGTTTTAGATGACGTTTGCGTGTCCCAGAAATTATCAGAACCCGTTGAGTTTGAATCCACTCCTCCTGAGGAGCCCCCAACATTATTTCCTACTCCCGTCGCCCTACCTGTACTGAATGTATACTGTCTTCCTTTTTGATCTGATCTTGCAGATTCATCATAACCAACAAACCCCCCAACATTATTTCCAGAGCCAGTTACATTACCCATAGCATATGAATTTCTTATCATAGAATGCTCTCCTATTAAACCAACAAACCCTCCCAACTTTTGAGTTCCAGAGACAGATCCGCTTGCATAACTATGACTAATGAGACTTATAGCATTTGAAACATTACCATTTGTATTACCTACCAGTCCTCCTAATAATTGTCCGCCGCTTACAAATACATGTGCTGAGCTATATTTTGTTGTAGCATTTTTTCCTTGCCTACCAATAAGACCACCACCAGAGGTGTTTGCAATAACCATCCCGTTAGCATGACAGTTATTAATGAAACCCCTGCTATTACTTTCTGCTCCAAACAAACCTACAAGAGATCCTACAAATTCCCTTCCTTTAATATATACGTTTTCTAAAAACAGGTTTGCAACATCTCCACTTTGCGCAGAAGTACTAGGGTTTCCTGCGATAGCGCCAAACAAACCGACATGGTCTTGACCAGGTCTATTGATGTACAAACCATAAATAGCATGATGATAACCATTATAGTTTCCACTAAACTGATTGGTTAGCGTTCCAATAGGAGAGAATCCTTCAAGTGTTAATGTATCAGTTCCTGCATCGTTCATCGAGCGCGAAGCATTTGCATCGATATCCTTGGTTTGAACATACCATTTATCCCATTTATTTGGATTTTCAGAGATCCATCTTAGCTTTTCAAAAGAATCAATGATGTAGGGGTTTTGAGCTGTACCAGCTCCTGTCGGCGTTACGCTTAGAGAATAAGTAGATGAGCTTCCAAGTGTAAATGTGATTGGAAGATCTCCAATGTTTAATCCACTGCTCATTAATCCTGTTAGAGCATTTCCATTTGTGTCAGTTGCTGTAACTGAGGCGTAAAGAATAACCCCTGGATAAGTTGCAGCTGTTGGTGACACGTTCCAAGTATACTTCCAATAAGTTGGTGAAATACTTGCCATAGGAGCATTTACTGCTAGGTTATTAGAGAGAGAAAACGTTGGAGTAGGAGCCATGCTTTTTGAAAAGCCAACGCCAATTTCTACAACGTCACCAGGATATACTACAATTGTATTTGTTGATGTGGTCGAGCTAGCACTGTGGGTGATTCCGCTGTAATGAGACACGCTAATGTCTAGATTATTTATTCTAGGGGTTGCGTTTGAAGTAGTAATAGTAAGTGTATTGCTATATTGGGATGAAGTTATCATTTCATAGTTATTTCCTGCATAGTCATAAGTATCACTAACAACGTTAACAATTAATCTATCCCCTTGTTCAAAAGATCCGTTGAAAGGAAATGAAAGCGTATATTTCTTTCCATCCGTAGCAGAGGTGTTAGTAACAGACATTGTGGTCGGAGTAGATGAAGAAAGATAAGTACTACTACTGATGATGGAAAGGATAAAGTCATTTACATCAATAGTTCCAGTTGAAGTACCGCTTACACGAGAAGCAAAAAGATCTTCAGTAAAAACAACCTCAATCGTTGCAGTACTTGTACTTGCTCCTGGATTAGTACTAATACTTGTTAAACTAACGCTATGAACTGAAGGGTGAACATTGTCAATAGTAAAGGTGATGCTATCGGTAAAAGCATAAGTACTTCCCGATGGATCAGTAGCTGAAACAGTAACTATAGCCCCATCATTTGAAACATCAGGTCTATTTTCAATATCAACATTACCCGGTACGTTCCAATCATAATACCATGAGCTGCTGGAGGTAGCAGTCATCGCAGTATTTGTTACAAGACCGGAGATATTTATCACGGCGGTAACCACAGAGGATGATACCGTACCAGAGCCTTGAGCATTTCCTGCTAGGCCATATTTTGGAGCAAAATAATTATAGACATCTTGAATTTCTGAATCTGATAAGACCCTGTTATATATTAAAACTACAGGGATGTATCCATTGTATCTATTTCCATCATGATGTGCACCTATTTGAACATATCGATTTCCACTTGGAGGATCAGTATTAGAATCTGTATCTACCAAATTACCGTTGTGATAAAGTTTCCACCCCGAGGAATTATTAAAAGAAACAGCCCCAAAGTTCCATTTATCTTTCATTCCTTGCTGGTGGACATAAGAAACCCTACTCCAAGACCCATTGTGTCCAGAGAATATTCCATTATGCGTATCATTCATCCAGAAAGCATGATTGCTGCCACCTGGAGAACTTATAATGTTTCTTGATGCGTTCAAAGGATAATACATAGCAATTTTAGTATACGCATTGGCATTTATAAGAGCAGAGGCAGAGTTGGCATAACTATTTGCATTGAGAAATTTAAATGCCTTTCTACCATCTCCTATATTTGCATTATAGTCTCTACCACTACCAAAAGTAAAATGGTTGCCACTGCCACTGATATCAGTCCAAGTATTTCCACTTCCTGCATATGAATTCTCATTACCTGCATCCAGATATGCAATCAGCCCATTTGTTGGAATAGTTCCACCGCTAAAGTTTGCTGTTATTCGAACATTATCTATATCTGAAACCACTGTATCTGGATGGTTATGGGTTAGAGATAGAGTGGGTGATGGAGTAGTTGTTACTGTAGCTGCAAGTGATAATACTTCAGATTGAGTAAGTGCTCTGTTATGCATCATAAGCTGTGTCATGTAGCCCTGAAAAAAGTATGATCCACCGTGACCACCATTACCATTTGCTTTTCCAAATACTAGATTTCCTGATGGACTCAGTGCACTTGAATAATTTTGAGAAACAGTTTCCTGGCCGTCAAAATAAATTTTATATGTATTGCCTTGTTTTGTCACACTAACATGTGTCCAAACTCCAGAGGGAAGTGGTCTAGGGTTAGCACTACCTCCAGGAAATGCGATTGCTTCAACACCTTGCTTAGCGATATTTGCTATCCATCCGTTGGAATTAACCCCCATAGTAAGCCCATTATTTGCTCGATGCCATATATGAGAGCCGTTGTGATTACTTGGAAGATCATTTTTGATCCAAAAAGAAACTGAAAGGTCTTCAACTGACCCATCTCCATCAAAGTCAAAAGAATTATTCTGTCCGTTAGTAATGCCAAAATAGCTATCTGTTCCATTAAAGTAAAATGCAGTCGAAATACCACCACTAGTTTTGTCTTTTAAGTTTTGATTTTGTACAAATTTATTGGCATTTGAAGGTGAGAGGCCGTAGCTTCCAGCAGCTACCTCAGCTGTAGGATTTGAGGAACACATTGGCCAAAATGCAGTAATACCATTTCTCACAGAGGCAGGTAAATCCGAGACGGCACATACCGTTTCTATTATTGTATTTCCAGTATTTGTTGAATATTGTAATTGAGAGGCCCAGCTAGCCCCGCCTTGTAAACTTCCAGCATTATTATTTGAACTAGAATCAGCAGCAGAATTTCCTGAGGTTTCATCTAGTTTATAGTAAAGCACTAGATTATTAGCGCCATCTACTGATTGATTTTTATACGTGTTAATATCTGATTGACTTCTAGCAACATCCCAAAAACGGACCTCATCAATGGCTCCATCAATATAATTTCTTGGATTCCCCCAATAACCAGCTCCTAGTCCAATTGGGTATGAAGTGCTTGTCATTGCGCCATTACTATTTGTAGAACCCACCTCACTTCCATTAATATAGACCCTTAATTTTCCTGCGGATCTTGAAAAAGAAAATGCTACATGAGTCCAAGTATTTAATGGTATTGTGGAAGAGGATCTTACATTAGGCCAATTTCCTGCATAAGTAACTCTGTACCTTCCTTCAAGATAAATATTACCATCAATGTTTAGAAAATAAAGACTCCAGTCATCTTGCTTTTCAATAAGATATCTTCGATCGGAGCTTGTATGATTTCCTGAGCTTGAGGTTTGCGGCGGAGGAGTGTCAAGTTTAACCCAGGCTTCAAATGTAAATTGATCACCATCAAATTTAAGATCATTAGTTGATGGAATTTTAATATAATCATTAGTTCCATCTAACTGTATGTAGTTAGATAAGATGTTACTTTGAGAAATCCCAAAAAGAGGGATTATCAAAGCTATTAAAACAAGTATTTTCTTTTTTAAATAAAAATTCATGATTTAGTGCTCCTTATAAACTACAAAATTATCTTCAAAAAAAAAAATTGGGACACAATTTACTATTATATTTTTAGATATAATAAGCTGATAGTAAATTATTTAGAATCAAAATTGACTGATTTGACTATCCATCCATTGAAGACGATCAATAATCCATGATTTCAAGTAATTTGTTTCCTGTTTATAGGCTTGAGCTACTCCTATGCTAGACTGTGATTCACTTACAAAATGATTAGGCCATATCCATTCACCAAGGATGGACCATTTAGAAAAATTTCTCTCTATTGCGTTATGTTCATAAAGCATTTGTTCAATGTTTGAAATTCGATCAAGTATCGCATTATTAGAAAATGCGCTGGATCTTAACTCATCCCATCTATTTTTAATAGCAGCTTTAAATTCTGGATCTTCCATAAATCTCTCCCACCAAAACGGAACTTGCCACCAATCGTCTGGACATATATCATTGAATTTATAACTCCACCCCTGCGGTTTCTCTCCTTGGCAATAATTTGCGTTTCCAAAAGCTAAGTTAAAATCCCATATAGGGCCAAGAGTTAATTTTCCACCCTTTTCCTTGTACATGAATGTACTTAATCTATATCCATCAATATTTTTTGATATTTCATTCAAGAGAAAAAAATCAATAAGACTCTCAAAATCTACATAGTTTTTATAACCATTTTCAGGGTCAAGAAATGATTCTGAATATAAGCTTGATTCAAAATCATGAATATACTTTTGTACATAATCCTTTTGATCAGAAGTTATATCATCTTCATCAGGGTATTCATATAAAAAATATATTTTTCCATTGTCATTGATTTTTGATTCAAAAGAATTATAAGAGTTATAGTTACCACCATCACCGGTTGCCTTATCAATTTTTATAATGTATCCACCACTAATATCAGCATCATTGTTTTTGCTAATAGCAACTCTATTTTTATCACGTTTTATTTTTTCCATAAGAACATAAACTCCTTTGTAATCATCATTAATAAAGAGTTCGTAAAAAGAGGTTTTAGTAGCATATCTTCCAATATTATTAGACAGTTCATAGATGATTACGTTCCTGACTAAACTTTTATCTGTATATGGCGCATATAGAATCCAATCTTCCTCTTCAGGATATCCGCCAATTGAGACATCCATGTCTTGGTTGTCTTTTGTCCAGGTTTCAAATCCGTAAGATTTTTTTGGAAACATTTGAGAGGAAGAGCCTCTATATTCAATCCCAATTTGCTGAGATTCAATAGGGTATTCATCTGAAATAATTTGCATTTCAGCAGGGATTTTTGGTTCATCTACGATTGTTGCCTCTGTAGTAATTTCAATTCGTGGGAGTAGTAACTGATCACCACTAGTTGTAAATGGATCATCCTCTTTTTTATCACACGAGTAATTAACTAAAAAAAATAGCCCTAAAAAAAAGATTAAAGTTTTAGAACTCTTTAAAAATATCTTATTCATAAATCTCACGAAAGTTAGAAAATCTTTTTATTATTTTTGAAAGTTTTGATTACATAACGCAAATGATATTAAAAGATAACCAAGGAAATGATTATAAAGTTCAAGATTTAGAGGAATTTAAAAATCATATCCTTAACTATCACACTAGAAATGGTGAGGCAGATTATAGTATCCACGAGGAGAATGGTAGTTATTTCTCTATCACTCCGTCTTTATTGAAAAAAATATTAAATGAATAGAATTAACAATTTTTTATCCATCTTATTGATTCTACTTTTATCTATTTCGTGTGACGAAAAAGATAAATCAAACTCAAATATTGAGGAAAATTGGATATCATTGTTTAACGGGAAAGATCTCGATGGTTGGGACATAAAGTTTTCAGGTCACAAGCTAAATGATAATTATAATAACACCTTTCAAGTTGAAGATGGAATGATTAGGGTTGTTTACGATGAGTATGAAACTTTTGATGACAAGTATGGACACATGTATTATAAAAAACCTTTTTCTTACTACAAAATTAGGTTTGATTATAGATTCCTAGGCGAGCAAACCTCAGGAGGGGAATCATGGAATGTTCGCAACAGTGGAATAATGCTTCATTCTCAATCTGCAAAAAGCAATGATTTGAATCAAGATTTTCCAGTCTCTATTGAAATACAACTTCTGGGAGGGCTTGGAAAAGGGCCCAGAACTACTGGAAACTTATGTACTCCAGGCACTCAAGTTGTTTTTAACGATAAACTTGATTTTACCCATTGTATTTCATCTAATTCAAAAACATATGATGGAAATGGTTGGGTTCATGTTGAAGCAATTATTTTGGGGGATCAATCAATAACACATATTGTTGAAAAAGATACAGTTTTGGTATATGAAAAACCCCAAATAACTACTTCTTATTTAGACGATGATTGGGATAGATATGGAGTTACCAGTAAAGACTATTGGAAAAATATTTCAGGAAAATTATTGTCGGAAGGATACATTGCTATTCAAGCAGAGAGTCATGCAATTGATTTTAAAAACATCGAACTACTAAATCTTTGTGGCTGTATGGATAAAAAGGCAAAAAATTATAAATCATACTTCATAAAAGAAGATAATAGTTTATGTAAATATTAGTCTGTAAAAATGAATAGAGTACTTAAATCAAGCATAAAAGTTATATCAATAATACTTGTCTTATTTATTATCACTGCATTGTCAGCTTACTTTTACTTCAGTTCAAATGTTCTTACTTTTGAAACAACGTATTCCGATGAAAATTTTGATCTACAAGAAATTACCATCAAAGGAAGGAAGTATATTGACAGAAACGGAAACAACAAACTTGACCTATACGAGGATCACAGACAAACAATAGGAACAAGGGTGGAGGATTTATTGCCCCGCCTTACAATAGAAGAGAAAATTCGATTACTTAAAGGCTCAGGAATGAGTTCTGCAATTGGAATTGGAGATAATCTTGTCCCTGGCGCTGCAGGAACTACTGTTGGAATTCCAAGACTTGGAATTCCAAGACTTATTTTATCAGATGGTCCAGCTGGGCTTCGGATTCATTCTGTAAGAGAAAATGATGATAAGAAATATTATTGTACTGCTTTTCCAATAGGAACTTTACTTGCTTCAACATGGAATAAAGAACTTGTCAATGAAGTTGGAAGAGCAATGGGGAGTGAAGCACTTGATTACGGAGTAGATCTTATTTTAGGACCTGGGGTAAATATCCATAGACACCCACTGTGTGGAAGGAATTTTGAATATTATTCTGAAGATCCAATATTAACAGGAGAAATAGGGGCTTCAATGATTAATGGAATTGAATCTAATGGGGTTGGTGCCACTCCAAAACATTTTGTGGCAAATAATCAAGAAACATCTCGCAATATCAATAATTCAATTGTATCTGATCGAGCAATGAGAGAAATTTATCTTAAAGGATTTGAGATTATTGTTAAAAAATCCCAACCCTGGGCAATTATGTCCTCTTATAACAAGGTAAATGGAGTTTATACATCGGAGAGTAAACCATTACTTACAGATATTCTCCGAGATGAGTGGGGTTATGAAGGGATAGTGATGACCGATTGGTTTGGAGGAAATAATCCCTCAGAACAAATCAAGGCAGGAAATGATTTGCTAGAACCTGGCACAAAGAATATATGGGATGACCTTACAAAAGCATATGAAGATGGAGATCTTTCTTTAAAAGAAATTGATTTATCTGTTAGCAGAATTTTGGGTTTGATAATAAAGTCTAAGAAAATGAGTAATTACGATTTTACTAATGAGCCTGATTTAGATAAAAACGCACTAATTACAAGAAGATCAGCTTCTGAGGGAATGGTACTTCTTAAGAACGAAGCTACACTGCCTTTTAAAGACATTAAAAATATTGCTCTAATGGGATCTACTTCGTTTAATTTCATAGCAGGAGGAACAGGCTCCGGAGATGTTGAAGAGGCCTATACGGTTTCTCTTGAAGACGCTCTCTTAGAATCTGGTTATGAGATAAATAAACTTTCAAAAGAGACTTTTGAATTACATCGCAAAGAAAATGAAGAAGCTTTTGAGAAAAAAAATCCTCTTTTTGCGATGTTAGATCCAAGTTTACCACCTGAGATTGATTATCCAATTAAACTGATAAAGGAGTTTGCTAAAACCTCAGATATAGCTATTATAACTATTGGCCGTAATAGTGGTGAGACATCAGATAGATTAGAAAAGGATGATTTTTTACTTTCAAAAAAGGAATCTCAGATGATTAAAAATACATGTGAGGTTTTTCACTCTCTTGGAAAAAAAGTTTTAATTGTATTAAATGTTGGGGGAGTTATTGAGACAGCTTCTTGGAATGATTTACCTGATGCAATTTTAGTTGCATGGCAGGCAGGCCAGGAATCTGGTAATTCAGTTGTTGATATTATATCTGGTGTTGTAAATCCCAGTGGAAAACTTCCAATGACCTTTCCTGTTAATTTAAGTGATCATGGATCTGCTAAAAATTTCCCTTCAGGAGTTAAGGCTACTATGACTGATTTTTTAATGGCAAGTATAACTGGGAGTAGTGAAGAAAAGCCTAAGGAGGATCAAACTAAAAATATTGATTACACCATTTATGAAGAAGGAGTTTATGTTGGATATAGACATTTTGATAAGAAAGAGATAGATGTTTCGTATCCCTTTGGATATGGGCTTTCATATACTGAATTCGATTATAGTGATTTAAAGATCAAGGAGGAAGAAAACGTAATTAAAGTAACTGTAAAAATAACTAACATTGGATCATTTCCTGGCAAGGAAGTAATACAAATCTATACATCTAAACCAGATTCAAATATTGATAGACCAATCAAAGAACTAAGAAGTTTTGAAAAAACCTCTAATATTGAAGTAGGTGAAAGTATTAATTTAAATTTTAATATTCCTACTTCAGAATTATCCTATTGGAATGTAGAAAATTCAAGTTGGGAAATAGAAAAAGGAGTTTATGATATTTTAGTTGGCTCTTCATCAAGGGATATAGAGCTAATTGGTCAGGTTTATATAAATTAATATTTTTAACCCTTTTTAAAGTTAATAATACAATTGTTTACCATTCATTTTATTGCTAAAAATAGAGGCTAATGGGAATTAGAATTTTTCTTTTTTTTACTGTATTAAATTTTACTTTTTTATCTGCTCAAGGCCTTAAAGCAGAAGGAAAGAAGATAGTTGATAAGAATGGAAATGAGGTTCTGCTTAGAGGAATGGGACTTGGAGGATGGATGTTGATGGAAGGGTATATGATGCAATCCTCAGATGTTGCAGATACTCAACATGAGTTTCGTGAAAGACTGGAGGATTTAATGGGAATTGATAAGACTAACGCTTTTTTTGATAAATGGTTAGAGAATCATGTCACAAAAGCAGATATTGACTCTTTATCTGCATGGGGTTTTAACAGTGTTAGATTACCAATGCATTACAATTTATTCACTTTGCCAATTGAGAAGGAGCCTGTGGAGGGTGAAAACACATGGTTAGATAAAGGGTTTACAATTGTTGATGAATTGCTTCAGTGGTGCGAGGAAAATCAAGTTTATCTAATTTTAGATCTTCATGCTGCACCTGGCGGACAAGGTGCCAATGCTGCCATATCTGATTATAATCCAGATTTACCCTCTTTATGGGAGAGTGATTTAAATAAAAATAAGACTATTGCATTGTGGGAAAAAATAGCTGAGCGCTATAAAGATGAAGAATGGATTGGAGGCTATGATCTATTAAATGAGGTGAATTGGGAAATGGAGAACGACAATGAAGAGTTGTTAAATCTTTACAAGGATATAACAAATCAGATTAGAACAGTGGATAATGATCATATTATTTTTATCGAAGGCAATGGTTTCGCTAATGATTTTAATGGGTTAACTCCTCCTTGGGATAACAATATGGTTTATAGCTTTCATAAATATTGGAGCGAAAATACTACTGAATCCATTCAGTGGGTACTAGATATTAGAGAGGAAAATAATATTCCATTATGGATGGGAGAAGCAGGAGAAAATTCAAATGTTTGGTTTACCGATGCGATCGAATTATTTGAAACTAATGATATTGGTTGGTCATGGTGGCCAATGAAAAGAATAGAAACAATTGTCGGACCATATTCTATTGATTTTACTGATGGTTACAAAAAAATACTTTCGTATTGGAGGGGAGAAACTGAAAAACCTAGTGTCGATGAAGCTTTTTCCATCATGATTGATCTGGCAAGTAAGACTAACAGTAGTTTATGTACTTATCAAAAAGATGTTCCAGACGCACAAATTCGACAAATTAAAACTGATGAAACCATTCCATATAGTTTACATCAAATTCCTGGTATTGTTTTCATGTCTGACTATGATCTTGGGAGAAACGGCATTGCCTATCATGATGTTGACAGTGCAAATTATCAACAATCATCTGGATATTTTCAGTCGTGGAATTCCGGTTGGGTTTATCGAAATGATGGTGTTGATATAGAAAAAAATACGGATAATATTAATAGTAATGGATTTCATATTGGATTTATAAATAAGGGAGAATGGTTAAATTATACTTTATCAGTCTCAGAAACAGGTGTTTATAGCATGAATGCAAGAATTGCTTCAATTGATGATGGTGGAGAATTTTATATTGAAATGGATGGAGAGGGGGTTACAAGATCTTTGAGCGTTGAAAGTTCAGGCGGATGGGATCAATTTATAAGCCAATCATATAATGATATATTTTTAGAAAAGGGAAATCAAACATTAACCATTAAATTCAGTGGGAAAAAGGCTTTTAATATTTCTAGTTTAGAGTTTAACAAAACAGGAAATTCAAGTGATATTGATTTTACTATTTTAAATGCTACTGCATTAATGGACGGTAAAAGCATTCAAGTTTTGCTTAATCAAAACATTGATAAAACAACTCTCGAATCCAGTTTACAAGACTTTTCTTTATTAATAAATAATGAGGAAATGACTTTCGATGAGTTTGTCTTATATGATGATAAAAAAAGAACATTTACATTAAAGCTTTCATCTCAATTAAGTTATGATGATCAAATTAGATTAAATTATTTTGGACAATCTATTAAAAATAATGATGGATTATTACTTGAGAACTTTTCTTCATTTAAAGTGTTTAATAATATCCCCCAGTTATTTAATGTTCCAGGAATAATTCAAGCCGAGGGATATTTTAATATGTATGGTATTGAAACTGAGATAACTTCAGATAGTGGAGGTGGCTTAAATATAGGGTATACTCATCCAGGAGATTATGTTGATTACTTGGTTGAAGTGGAAGCAGATTATGAATATGATATAAAATTGCGCGTAGCAGCAGAATCTAACTCTGGAAGAGTAGTTTTTTATGCAGTTTCTGATCAAGGAGAAGAAACTCGTCTTTCAGAGATATTACTGCCAGTAACTAATGGATGGCAAAATTGGGTTGATGTTAACAGCTCAATTCTCCTTCTTAAAGGGAACTATACTCTTAGGATGAAGGTAATAAATGGTGACTTTAATATGAATTGGTTAGAACTTATATATCCTGATTCTGATCATGATGGTGTTAATGACACTATAGATCAGTGTCCAAATACTTCAATTGTTTCAAGTGTTGATCAATCGGGTTGTCCACTTGATCCGATTGCACTTAATAATTTTTCTCTTAAAGTTTTAAACGAGACATGTTCCTCTAGTAATAACGGGAAAATATTTATTAACTCTTTATCAAATGAAACTTTTGTTGCTAATTTAGATATTAATGGATCGATAGTCTCCAAGACTTTTAATTCCGAGGTTGATTTTTCCTCTCTTCAAGCTGGAAATTATTCTCTGTGTATTAACAAAGAAGCCTATCCCTCAGTAAAACAATGTTTCAAAGTTGTACTGAACCAACCTAGTTTACTGTCTGTTAATTCTTATGTAAATCCTGACACTTATGAGCTTTCATTGGATTTAAACGGAGCAGAGATATATTACGTTACACTCAATGGAACAGAATATAAAACTTCTGAAAATAAATTGATTCTCCCCTTGTCAAATAACAAAAACATAATCACTATTAAAACAGATCTGGAATGTCAGGGGACTTTCACAGATGAGATGATATTAGACAATATTCCTAAAATATATCCAAATCCTATTTCTGATAATTTTCTAAATATAAAAATGGGATATTCAAATCTTGAAAATTCACTAATTCAAATTTATGATTTGAAAGGTGTCTTAATTTATCGAGAAAAGATAAATGGATCAACTAAAATTAATTTTTCATCAATTCCAAAGGGTATTTATATTTTAAGAATAAATAAAAATCAAAAGGGTTTTAACTATAAAATAATTAAAAAATGAATCGTGGAATATATATACTAGCCTGCTTTTTGATACTTTTTTTAGTGAGATGCTCAAAAGAGACTGATGAAGATATTCCGGTTGTCATTACTCCATCAAGCACAGTTTTAATTTTCCCTGAGAATAATTCTGAATGTAACGAGGGAAAAGTAATTTCAGATACAGAAAGTATTGTTAATTTCAGATGGGAAGCTTCTCAAAACACAGACAAATATCTTCTTAATGTAAAACTAGTTGAAGATGGATCAGTTCAAACAATAACAACATCATCTCTCGAAGCAGATCTAACTCTTAAAAGGGGAAAGACTTATCAATGGCATGTTATTTCAAAAAAAGATGGTGTCTCTATAACTGCGGAAAGTCCAGTTTGGTCATTTTATAATGCAGGTATTGCATCCGAAAATAATCTCCCGCTTCAAGCTGAATTAGTATACCCATCATCTGGATCAACTGTTTCCCCTTGTTTAGTTGTTTTGGAATGGAATTCGGGTGATATCGATAATGAAGTTCTAACATATGATATTTTATTGGATGATTCTTATCCCCCCATTAATCTTATTGGTTCCACGTCAGATAATACATATTCTACTTCAATAGATGGGAGAAAAACGTATTATTGGCAAATAATTACAGTTGATCAAAGCGGAAGTAAATCATATTCAAATATTTTTTCATTTAGCGTAGAACCCCTAACAGGTAATTGCTCTGATGATTCTTCCTCTAATTCTGGTAATCTAGTGAAAGACAGTGAGATGAATGATACAGGATTTTGGAATTATAAACAACTTTGGACTGAATCAGACAATGATGTCAATCATGGGTTTGTTAATGGAGAATATGCTTTTAGAAGTGCTCAGGGCGTTACTTATTCTAATGCAATTATTTGGCAAGAAATTCAAGTAGAGACAGACGTGGCATATAAATTTGATCTTTATTTACGAAGTAATGGAACATCAAATTCTTGGTTTGAAGTATATTTTGGCAGTGTTCCAATTGATGGAGGAAACGCAGATGACTATACTTCAAATGGAGCTCAGATCTATGTGAAAAGTTTTGGTGAAAATGAAAATTGCGGAGTTAATTCTTTTGAAGGATCTATCTTTGATATTGTTACAGATGGTTGTCCAATCCCCTCAGAATCTTTGTTTGATTCAAGCGGCAATTTGACTTTTCCTGCTTCTTATTTAACATCTGAAGGAACAATATATCTTGGAATTAAAGCTGGGAATTACAATGGTAATTTTGGATCTGGAATTTTTATAGATGACGTTGTATTATTTAAAAATTAAGTCAGATGAAATATAAAAAAACCCCTTTTTTACAGGGGTTTTTTATTTAGTTTTCCACAATTAGATTTTGATTAATTTTGATCAAATAGACTTCCATTATAATATGCAACCTGTCGAATAATTTTCCCCTTATCATTAAATGAGTGGCTGAAATGACAGAAAACTCTAAAGACTTTACCAGATTTTTTGTTTTTAAATCTAAATGTCCACCATGAAATTGTTTCTGATCCATTGCCTTCATAATCAAGTAGATCTGGATAGCCGTACTCATCAATACTGATTAAGTCAAAATTAGACAAAGTATTTTCAAAGCCTGCTTTGTTTTCCTCTATTGATTGAGAGCTTCCTATTGGTGAGTTTATATCTGAAAAACGAGCATTTTCATCATAGAAAGAGTATGCACTATCGTGATCTCCCATTTCAAAAAAAGAAATTACTTTTCTCAAAGTTCTTATATTTTCATGATCCTTATAAATTGTTCCATTTTTAATTGTTTCAAAGGATAGATTATATTTTTGCATCAACCTAGTATTGTAATTGATTATCATTGCAGCAATTTTGTCTCCTTTTTCATTCAATATAAATGATCTATCATAGGGCATTTCAATTTTAAATCCATTGTTTTTATCAATTCCATGAAAAACGTCATAAGTATATACCCACGTTCCTGATCGTTTGTATTCAAGAGCATCTGGATATGAAGCTCCCCTTTTATTGATAGAGTAGTTCATCAATGAAGACTTCCAATATTTTGATTGATTAATTATATTTTGTTTTGTTGAAAAGTTTTGATCTTTATTCATCCATTCACCATTGTAAGCTTTAAAGTCATCTGTCAATAATTCATTCAAGACAGCTTCATCAGCATCTACAAATGCTTTGTTAAATTTTTCAACTAGTTCAATTCCTGGATGTTCGTCGAAGATTTTTCCATTTGGATTTTTTTGAGCATTAACATAAAAAGTGGTAGTAAAAAGTAGAAGTAAAATTATTTTTTTCATTTTAATTTGATTTAGTTATAAATATAGGTCATACATCAAATATACTATTATACATTTCTTTTAAACAATGGATCTCTAAAAAAGGGAAGTTCGACCTAAGTTTCGACTTCACTAAAAAAGGACCCCTAATGTTTATAGGGGTTTTCAAAGATAGTTGCGGAGAGAGAGGGATTCGAACCCCCGGAGGTTTGACCCTCAATGGTTTTCAAGACCACCGCATTCGACCACTCTGCCATCTCTCCTGAGAGTGCAAATATAAATTAATTATTTATTTGGTTTTTGATTTAACAATAAATTTAAGATCAACCATTTTCATACTTTTGTATAACCTGTGATAAATGAAACTCTTTACTATTTAATTCTTTTTTCTGTTGGATTTATTGCCAGTATAGTTAATACTTTAGCTGGAGGTGGATCCTTACTTACACTTCCTGTACTTATTTTTTTAGGACTCCCATCAAATGTAGCCAATGGAACTAACAGGATACTAATTTTAATCAACAGTATAGTTGGAACTGCTGGCTACAAAAGCAAGGGAGTTTCTACATTCCCATTTAATATTTATCTTGGAATTAGTGCTCTTTTTGGAGCGATCATAGGAGCTGAGATAGCTATTGAGATGAAAGCAGAGATTTTCAATAGAATCCTATCAATTGTGATGATAATCTTTGGCTTGATAATTATATTGAAGAGAAATTATGACATTGAAACAATTACAGAGAGAGTAACTGGAAAATATTTTTGGATTTCAATTATTGCATTTTTTTTTATTGGAATTTATGGCGGTTTTATTAATGCTGGTATTGGAATTGTTATAGTAATTTTTTTGAATGTAATTAATCGTATGACGCTCATTAGGGCAAACGCAACAAAAGTTGCATTAATATCAGTTTATACTTTGGGAGCACTAATTCTTTTCGCAATTAATGGAAAGATAGATTGGATTTCTGGTTTTTGCATGGCAGCAGGGAGTTTGTTTGGCGCCTGGTGGTCTAGTCGTTGGTCAGTAAAAAAAGGAGATAATGTTATTAAAATAGCAATGCTAATAATGGTTATTGTTATGTCTGTAAAACTTTGGTTTTTTACTTAATATTTAACATGTTCAACTATTTTAAGACCATAACCTGTTAGACCAACCCTAGGCTTCTTAGATGAATTACTTATTATTCTTAGCTTGTTTATATTTAAATCATGAAGAATTTGTGCGCCAATCCCAAAATCTCTAATATCCATAAATAATGGAGGTGTTTTAACATTATCTTTTTTTAATTGTAATTTTTTAAGTTTTTTTATTCTGGGGAGTAAATCTTTAAATGGCTCTATTTGATTTATAAATATTATTGCACCAGTTCCCTCTTGATTTATTAATTTAAAAACCTCATCAATTCCTTTAGACTGCTTATTTATAAGCATAGTTAAAATATCGTTACTTATTCGAGAGGAGTGAATTCTTGTTAAAATACTATCATTTTTGGACCAAGTTCCTTTTGTAAGAGATATATGAATTTGATTATTTGTAGTTTGCTCGTATGCAGTTAACTTAAATTTCCCAAATTTTGTTTTGATCTCACTTTCAAGCTTTTTTTGAATTAAACTATCATGTTTCATTCGATATGCAACAAGATCTTCAATTGAAACAATTTTTAGATTAAATTTTTTAGCAACTTGAATTAGCTCAGGTAGTCTAGCCATTGACCCATCATCATTCATTATCTCAGAAATGACCCCTGCTGGTTTAAATCCAGCTAATCTTGCAAAGTCTATTGCAGCTTCAGTATGTCCAGTTCTTCTGAGAACACCACCTTCTTTAGCTATAAGTGGAAATACATGACCAGGTCTTGTTAGATTTCTAGCTTGAATTTTGGAATCAACAAGTGCACGGATTGTTTTAGAGCGATCAGAAGCCGATATCCCTGTGGTAACGCCTTTTCCTTTAAGATCAACTGATACTGTAAAAGCTGTTTCCATTGGATCTGAACTTTCGTCATCAACCATTTTTTTAAGCTTTAACTTTTCACATCTTTTTTCTGTAATGGGAGCACATATTAGACCCCTTCCATGTTTCGCCATAAAATTTATAGTCTGAGGTGTAATTTTTTCTGCAGCAGCTAAAAAATCCCCTTCATTTTCTCTATCCTCATCATCAACAACAATAATGACCTCACCCTTTTTAATTGACGAAATTGCTTCTTCAATTGTATTTAATTTTTTTTTAGTCATGAGTGTTTGTTTTACTTATTTGTCCTGAGAATTTATCATAAAGCCAGTTAAAAGGTAATGATATAAAATCTAAATTGATACTTCCTTTATCAGACGAAGCTCTTTTGGTTAAAATATATGCAAAAGGAGAAAAAATTATAGTGGATATCCAACTAGCTATTAATGGAGATATACTATTATCCTCTGCAGCATTTTTAGCAAAAATTCCTATATAGTGATAGGAAAGAAAAATAATTATTGATAAAACTAAGGGTAGACCCAATCCACCTTTTTTGATGATTGAACCAAGAGGAGCACCAATTAAAAAAAGCAAAATACATGAAAAAATTATGGTGTATTTTTCATTAAGGGTAATTTTATGAAGATTTAACAGTTTCTGATAAAGAAAAAAAGTTCTTTTTTTATCTTCTAAGTTTCTTATAATTTCACCTACACTATTTATAGCAAACTCAACAGATCTTAGTTTTCGCCATTTCATATCATCTTTAACAAAATTTAAAACATTTGAGTTTACAATGGTATCAATTTTAAATGAAGCCTCATCTAATAGTGTAATTTTGTTTGTAAAGCTTTTTTTTAAAAAATTTTCACTAAAAATGTTCCTCTTTTTTTCATACTCCTTTTCAAGAGAGTCAATACTTTCCTCAAGTTGATTTATTTTTTGCATTTTATAAGTTGAGGTATAACTTTCTTTATTTAAATCTACATCATTAAATTCGGACAAATCAATATTCATAATATATTCTTTAAAACTTGTTTTTGTGTGATGATACCTTATTTTTTCAAGTGGCTTATTAGATAAAACTTCTTCATATCTATTTCCATCAAATAAAACTAATTGAAGATTAGCATCAGTTGTTTCGTTTCTTAATTCTCCTCGGGATGCTTTAATTACTATTCTATTTTTATTATCAGATGTTTTCTCATGAATTATAACATCTTCCAGTAATCTATCATCTTCTCCATGTTTTTTATTGACCCTAATATTCATTCTTCCCAAATCATTGAAAATTCCTTCCCTAATGGCAATAGCAGGTTTTAATTTGGCAAGATTTCTTCTTAGATTAAAAGACTTTACCTCCGCAGATGGTATTACATTATTTGCAAAAAAATAACATCCTATCCCAAGAAATATATGCAAAATAAAAAGAGGAGTTATACATCGAATCAATGAAATACCAGAAGATTTAATTGCTGCAAATTCGTAGTTTTCAGAAAGTGATCCAAATGTCATTAGTGAAGCAAGTAAAATTGATAGAGGTAAAATCAATGGAAATAATTTTGGCAAATAGTAAATTAAAAATTTTGAGATTATTGAAATATCTAAACCTTTTCCAGCAAGTTCATCGAAAAAAAGCCAAAATGTTTGAATTACAAAAATCAGCATGCATATGCCAAATACACTTACAAGTCTTATTAAATATTCAGTGATAATATATCGATCTAAGATTTTCAAGTTCTGCAATATATTTTTATTCTATTATATAAAAATTAGGATAGTCTTTTTTTTCAAATTGAAAAAAATTAATTGGCAATGAAACATTTGTTTTCATTTTTTCAATTGTTAATGTTGTTTGAGTTCCATTATTTCCAATTTCAATTATTCTAAATAAATTCTTGGTATCTAAATCAACACCTACAAGTAAATATTGCACATCAGTATTTTCATCAACGGGGATAAGTTTAATGAATTGAATATTTTTATCACGAATAAATTGTTTAATATCCATTTGATAATCATAACCTTCCTTATAAAAACTCAGTAAATAGGATGGACTAATTGTATAGTCGCTTAGTTCATCATCAGGCTTCGTTATTGTTATTTCTTCGTTTTCAGGAACAATTGTGTATATTAATTTACCGTCATACAACTGAATTGCATCAAGGAAATCTAGTTTGTATAAATCTCCAGAGACAGTTATCTCTCCATAGGATTCTTGATTAATTTGTTCTTTACGATTATTTAAAACATATGAAAAATCAAATTGAATTGATGAATATGAACTCATTTTTTCAGAAACTTGATTTAACAAATTTTTACCTTCAACAGATGTTTGAGAATATGAAAAATTAAAAATAATGATTAAAAAAAATAAAACTCTGTTACTCATCTTGATTTTTTAAAAATTGATCTAGTGAATTAAGATCTGATATTAAAACTTGTCTTGCTTTACTTCCCTCAAATGGACCAACAATCCCTGCTGCCTCCATTTGATCAATTATTCTACCAGCTCTATTATAGCCTAATTTAAGTTTTCTTTGTAATAATGAAGCGGAACCTTGTTGTGATGTGACAATTATTTCAGCAGCCTCTCTAAATAATTCGTCACGCTCTGAATCATCTATATCAATGCTGCTTGTTTCCTCTCCAATATATTCAGGTAATAAATATGCTTGGGGATAAGCTTTTTGCGCTCCTATGAAATCAGTTATTTTATCTACCTCGGGAGTATCAACAAAAGCGCATTGAATTCTGACAAGATCATTTCCCACAGTATATAACATATCCCCTCGTCCAATTAGCTGATCGGCACCGCCAGAATCTAAAATAGTTCTTGAATCAATTTTAGAAGTAACCTTAAATGCTATTCGAGCAGGAAAATTTGCCTTAATTAAACCAGTAATTACATTAACTGAAGGCCTTTGAGTAGCAATTACCAGATGAATACCAACTGCTCTAGCAAGTTGAGCTAATCTAGCTATTGGCGTTTCTACTTCTTTTCCAGCAGTCATAAATAAATCAGCAAATTCGTCAATAAGAAGGACAATATATGGTAAATAATCATGCCCCTCAGTGGGTAGCAATCTTCTTTCGCAAAACTTTTTATTATACTCTTTTATATTTCTACACATCCCCAGTTTTAAAAGTTCGTAACGATTATCCATTTCAGTACAAAGAGAGTTTAGAGTTTTAATTATTTTTTTGCTATCAGTTATGATTGACTCTTCAGTATCAGGAAGTTTTGCTAGATAATGACGCTCTATTTTATTATATATGGTTAATTCTACTTTTTTAGGGTCAATTAATACAAATTTAACTTCTGCAGGATGTTTTTTGTATAAGAGAGAAGTTATAATGGCATTTAAACCAACTGATTTTCCTTGACCCGTTGCACCAGCCATAAGAAGATGGGGCATTTTAGTGAGATCTACAACAAAAGTTTCATTACTAATATTTTTTCCCAGTGCAATAGGCAGTTCCATTTCAGCTTTTTGAAATTTAGTTGAGGAAATAACTGATCGCATTGAAACAATACTTGAATTTTGATTAGGAACCTCTATTCCAATTGTACCTTTTCCAGGAATTGGAGCAATAATTCTTATGCCAAGTGCTGAAAGTGAAAGAGCAATATCATCTTCAAGATTTTTAATTTTTGAAATACGAATTCCTGCTTCAGGAACAATTTCATACAAGGTAACAGTGGGACCAACAGTAGCTTTTATAGATGCAATACCAATTTTATAATTGTTTAAAGTCTCAAGAATTTTATCCTTATTTGTACCAAGTTCTTCTTGATCAACAGTAATCGTTCCTTCACCATACTCATTCAGTAGATTAAGATTGGGAAAAATATATTTACTTAGGTCTCTTTTAGGGTCTAGTGGACCTTGCTCTTTTAGTAGTTTTTTGGCTTGATTATCTGCAAAGGTTTCTTCAGTCACACCTGATTTGACTTCCATATTTACTTGATCTTTTCTTTTAAATTCATCAGAGGTATCATTTTTTTCATCATCTATATTATCCTCAATTAGAGTGTTTTCGACTTCAATTGATTTATTTTCATCAATCGCTTCAGTATTTTCTTGAGAATTCTCAACTGAAAATTGAGATTTTTTAGAGTTTTCTTTTCGAAATAAACTCATAATTTTTTCTGGAGTTAATTTCCAATGTAAAACTATTATACAAATACCGGAGAAAACTAAAAATGAAATCAATCCAATAGGTCCAATATATGATTTTGCTATGTCGTTAATTTCAAAACCTACAGTTCCGCTTAACAGGGGATAGCTTTCAGAATAGAAAAAACCAAAAAAAACAGTTCCCCAAAGTATATAAGAAATTCCCCAACTCCATGTTTTTAGGAGGGATTTCTTTAATTTATTGAAAAATAAACTTACTCCAGTGTAGCAAAGTAGAAACGTAAAAATGAATGAAACTAATCCAAAAAGATCAAAAATAAAGAGATGGCTGACCCAAGCACCTATCTTATTTAAAAGATTTTCCGATTGAATTTGTCTGTCACTCAATGAATCAAGTGTGCTGTGATCGGTTTGCCAATTATAAAAATATGAACAAAAAGAGATAAATAGAAGAGTTCCCAGAATAAAGAGAAAACTCCCAAATATTATTTCTCTACTACGATTTACGTTTATTGTGTCCTTAGAAAAATTTGATATTTCTAGGTCAGGATTGTTCTCTGTCATTTAATGATGATATATACAAAAATACAAATTCAACTCATAAGAAATAATAAGAACTCAAATCTATTTTATGACTCTTTATTTGGGTTAATTTAATTTATTTGAAATCATCTTGATCTTTATTTTAAATGCAGCATAAAAAAGAGTCATTAATGGACTTATCCAGTTAAATATTGCATACAAGAAATAATCTGCTACAGACACGCCTAAAACTCCAGCTTGATAAGCTCCACATGTATTCCAAGGAATTAATACTGAGGTTACAGTGCCAGAGTCTTCAAGTGTTCTGCTCAGGTTTTCAGGAGAAAGTCTTCTTTGCTTATAAGCTTTAGCAAACATTTTTCCTGGTATAACAATTGAAAGATATTGGTCAGATGCAGTAAGATTAACAGTAAGACAGGATGCTAGAGTACTTGCAAACAATTTAAATGTCGACTCAGCCCAGACTAGGAATTTTTGGCTTATAGTCTTAAGCGCACCAATTGCATCCATTGCTCCTCCAAAAACCATTGCACATATTATTAACCAAATCGTATTCAACATTCCTTTCATTCCGCCTGAATAAAAAAGATCATTCAATAATTCATTTGATGTTATAATTCGTGTTTCAACAGTTATGGCATTAATAATCGTTTGATATGTTGAATAAAAAGTTAATTGATTTGTTTCAGATAATTCAATAATAATTTTTGGCTGAAGTATCAATGAAAATAACCCACCTAATAGAGTTCCTACAAAAAGAGCAATTAATGGTGGTGCTTTTCTAGTTATTGAATAAATTACTATAGCCGGAACAATGAAAACAACAGGAGATATATTAAACTTTTCTTCAATTGATTTAAGAAGACTTATCGTTTCAGTATTTCCATTAACATCTTGAGAGAAACCGATGATTAATAAAATAATAATTGTAATTAAAATACTAGGGACAGTTGTGTAAGTCATGTACTTGATATGCTGAAATAATTTAGCCCCAGATACAGCAGGAGCAAGATTTGTTGTATCACTCAACGGTGAAAGTTTGTCACCAAAATATGCGCCTGAAATTGCAGCACCAGCGACAATACCTGCAGGTAAGCCTAAGGCTTTTCCAATGCCAATTAAAGCTACTCCAATAGTCGCTGAAGTACTCCAACTGCTTCCTGTAGCAAGTGAAACAAGAGCACACAATATAACACATGCAGGTAAAAAGATACTAGGGTGTATTATTAGTAATCCATAATATATCATTGCTGGTATAATACCACTTATTAACCAAGTTCCCGCAAGTGCGCCAACAAATAAAAGTATCAATATAGCCCCAGTAACAGAATACAAGTTTTTTCCAATTTTTTTTATTATTAGTTTATAACTTATTTTATTAATAAAACCAATCAGAATTGCTATTGAAGCTCCGATCAATAAAATAAATTGATTAGATCCATCTAGAGAGTCATCTCCAAACACATAAACATTGTAACTAAGCAAAATAATAAGGAAAATAATTGGAGTAAGAGATTGAAGTAATGAAAGTCTTTTCAATATTTTAAATTTTGAATTAACAAGGTAAGTCATTTTTTAATACTAAATCATCTTATTTGTAGGTCAAAGAATTAAACATTTGTATTTTTGATTTGATAAATATTGTATTATGAAGACATTTGATGTAGCAATAATTGGATCGGGCCCAGGTGGTTATGTTTCAGCCATTCGCTGTGCCCAATTAGGTATGAAAACCGCTTTAATTGAAAAGTATAATAGTTTAGGGGGAACATGTCTTAACGTTGGTTGTATCCCCTCTAAATCCCTATTAGATTCTTCACACCACTATGAAGAAGCATTAAAGAATTTTTCTAATCATGGGATTAATATTTCTGGAAAAATTCAACTCGATTTTCAAAAAATGATTTCCAGAAAAACTGAGGTTGTAGATCAAACGACCAAGGGGATCAATTTTTTAATGGATAAGAATAATATTTCTGTTTTTCAAGGATTGGGATCATTTTCTAGTCCAACAAAAATTGAAATTAAAGGAAAGAAAAATGAATTTATTGAGGCAAAAAATATTATCATTGCAACCGGCTCAAAACCTGCTTCTCTTCCGTTTATTAAGATTGATAAAGAAAGAATTATTACCTCTACAGAAGCATTGTCATTAAAAGAAATTCCAAAAAAGCTTATAATTATTGGAGGAGGGGTTATTGGCCTTGAATTAGGGCAAGTATATTGCAGATTAGGATCTGAAGTTTCAGTTATAGAATATGCTGATAGAATTTTACCTATAATGGATAGTTCATTATCTAGAGAGCTTATGAAAGTAATGAAGAAACAGAATGTCAACTTTTATTTGTCTCATGAGGTTAAAAAGGTTGATAGGCAAAAAGAAAATATTATTGTTAATGCATTAGATTCAAAAGGCAATGAGATAGTTTTCGAAGGAGATTATTGTCTCGTTTCTGTTGGGAGAAAGCCCTACATTGATGGACTTTCTCCCGAGAACGCAGGTATAAAAGTTAATGATAAAGGGCAAATTGAAGTAAATGAAAAACTACAGACATCAACTGAAAACATTTATGCAATAGGGGATGTCGTTAGAGGAGCCATGCTAGCTCATAAAGCTGAAGAAGAAGGAGTCATGGTAGCCGAAATTTTAGCTGGGCAAAAGCCACATATTGATCATAATCTCATACCTAATGTAGTTTATACATGGCCTGAAGTAGCTTCCGTTGGCAAGTCTGAAGAAGAGCTTATTAGAGGAGGTGTAAAGTTTAAAAAAGGTCAATTCCCAATGCGAGCTCTAGGTCGAGCAAGAGCTAGTATGGATACTGATGGTTTTGTAAAAATACTTGCTGATCAATCAACTGATGAAATTTTAGGGATGCATATTATAGGAGCAAGAGCGGCTGATCTAATTGCTGAAGGAGTAACAGCTATGGAGTTTAGAGCCTCTGCCGAGGATATTGCTAGAATCAGTCACTCTCATCCTACCTATGCAGAGGCTATAAAGGAAGCTGCGTTGGCAGCAACTGAAAATAGACCGTTACATATTTGATTTTACTTATTAAAAATCCTTAGCATTTTATTTTTAATTTGATTTAGACTCAAATTACCTATGCTTCCTATATGAGTATGACTAATTTTACCAGATGGCTTGTATTTTTTGGATTTAATTTCTTCTTTGATCTTTAGGTAAGCATCCCTAAAAGGCATTCCATCTTTTACATATTCATTAAGTAAATCAACACTAAAAATATTTTTGTACTTAGGATCTTTAAGTATATTTTTTTTGACTTTTATATTCTTAAGGCTCTCAGTAAATATTATTATACATTGTTTAATTTCTAAAACTGCTTCAATTATGGGGCCCTTAGCTAATTGCATTTCCCTATGATATCCACTAGGTAGATTTGCTGTAAGCATTGTCATTTGAGTTGGTAAGCTTTTCAAAATGTTACACTTTCCTCTAATCAATTCAAAAACATCAGGATTTTTTTTGTGGGGCATTATACTTGACCCAGTTGTTATATCATTAGGGAATGAAATAAAATCATATTCTTTTCCCATGTAAAGACAAATATCCATGGCAAATTTAGACAAAGTGTTAGCTAAAGAAGCAATTGCATTTGAGGTTGTTAATTCAACTTTACCTCTACTAATTTGAGCAGCCATTGAATTGTATTTTAAGTAATCAAATTTGAGCTCTTTTGTTGTTTTGATTCGATCAATATCAAATGAAGTACCAAAACCTGCTGCACTTCCTAAAGGGTTTTGATTAACAAAAAATTTAGCAAGATTTAAAAATTCAATATCGTCAATTAAACTTTCTGCATATGCAGAAAACCATAATCCAAAGGAGCTAGGCATTGCAATTTGAAAATGTGTATATCCAGGCATTAAATAATTTTTATTTTTTTTAGCCAGAACAATTAATAGATCAAAAAAATTTTTAGTTAAAAGTTTAATATCATTTAATTCCTTTTTTAAATATAGTTGAAGTGCTACTAGAATTTGATCATTTCTTGATCTTCCTGTATGAATTTTTTTTCCCAAGTCACCAAGTTTATTTGTCAATTCACATTCAATTTTTGAATGAATATCTTCAAAATCATCTTCAATTAAAAGTTCTCTTTTTGCAGATTTAATTTTAATTTTTTCAAGTTCGTTGACAACTTTATTTAATTCATTTTTAGTAAATACACCAATTTTTTGTAGCATTTTTGCATGAGCAATTGATGCCAGGCAGTCATATTCAGCAAGAAATAAATCATAATAAGTATCTTTCCCTATAGTGAAAGAATCTAGTTTTTTATTAGTTGAATTTTTATTATCCCAAAGTTTCATAATTTCATTTATTTGATTAGGAAAATTTTTAACATTTTAATATATATCTCTATCCCCTCTTTAATTTCATTGACATAGATATATTCATTAGCAGTATGAGATCTTGTAGAAAGTCCAGGACCCATTTTCAATGAGGGACAATTCAAAGAGGCTTGGTCTGAAAGAGTTGGAGATCCATATGTTTTTCTACCAAGTTTAATACCTGATTTAATTAGCTCATGATCTTTATTAATTGAAGAGGAACCAAGTCTTAGCGACCTTGGTGTTAATTTGCAAGGAGCTTTTTCAATTAATATCTCGGAGATTTCTTCATTGCTATACATATCATTTACACGAACATCAATAACTAGATTAACTTTTGCAGGCACGACATTATGTTGAACTCCCGCTTCAACTTGTGTTACAGTTATTTTTACAGGACCTAATAAATCAGATTTTTTATCAAATGAAAAATTATTAAACCAATTTAAAATTTTAGGTAATTTCATAATCGAACTATCATGATTTTCATGAGCAGCATGACTTGGTTCACCATTAATGACCCCATCAAACACAATAAGCCCTCTTTCTGCAATGGCTAAATTCATTTCTGTGGGTTCCCCTACAATTGCCAAATCAATTTTAGGAAGTTTAGGGATTAAGCTACTTAATCCATTTTTCCCAGCAACCTCTTCTTCCCCTGTTGCAGCAATAATTATATTGTATTTTAGATTGTCATAGTCATAGTAGAAAGTGAACAAAGCCATCAGAGAAACTAAGGCTCCTCCGGCATCATTACTTCCTAGACCAAATAATTTGCCATCTTCAATTTCAGCCTTATAAGGGTTTTTTGTGTATGCAGAATTAGGCCTAACCGTATCATGATGGGAGTTTAAAAGAAGAGTAGGTTTATTGGGGTCATAAAATTTGTTTTTCGCCCATACATTGTTATTTGTTCTTTTATAATCTATTTTATTGTCTAAAAACCATTTTTCAATTCTATTTGCAGTTTTATCCTCCATTCCGGAGAATGATTTAATACTTATCAAGTCCTTTAATAAGTCAACAGCTTTTTCTTTAAGTTCTTTTTTCATCTTATAACTTGACTTTAGTATAAGGCTCATTTTTGCTAATAATTTTTGGCGACCCTATTTTAACTATTTCAACACCGTTAACCAATGCATTAAAACAATTATCAATTTTTGGAATCATCCCTGATTTAATAATTCCTTTTGACTTTAAGTTTAAATATGAAGCAGGAGTAATTAATTCAACTAATTTTTCTTCTGATTCATCAATTTTTAAAACACCTATTTTTTCAAAACAATATAATAAAGAAACACTATAGAGTTTTGATAGTTCAATTGCTAAAGCTGATGCAATGGTATCAGCATTTGTATTTAAAAGTTGACCATTCCCATCATGAGATATAGCGCAGCATACAGGTGTTATTTTGTTTTCAAGTAATAATTTAAATAGATCAGTATTTATTTTATCAATATCCCCAACAAATCCATAATCAATTTCTTTAATTGGTCTTTTAACAGCTGATATTGAATTACCATCAGCCCCAGAAATTCCTATTGCATTGCAATTCAAGCCCTGGAGCTTACCGACAATAAATTTATTTATTTTTCCGGCATAAATCATTGTTGTTACTTCCAGACTTGATAAATCTGTAATTCTTCTACCATCAATTATATTTACATTAACACCTAATTTTTTAGCTAGATTTGATGCATCTTTTCCTCCTCCATGAACTAAAATTTTACCTCCTTTTAATTTTGCAAAATCATTGAGAAAACTATCAAATAAAATAGAATCTTCAATAACATTACCTCCAATTTTAATAACCTTAAGCTCATTCATTTTCTATAAGTTTTTTTAGAATTAGCTGTGTAGCATAAACTCTGTTTTGAGCTTGTTGTATTACAAGTGAATTTGGACTTTCAATAACAGAGTCTGAAACTATAATATTTCTCCTTACTGGAAGACAGTGCATAAATTTCGCATTATTTGTTAAGTTCATTTTTTTGGAAGTAATTTTCCAACTTGAATCATTCTTCAATATTTTACCATAATTTTTATAAGAACACCAGTTTTTTGCATATACAAAATCTGCGTTTTTAAAGGCCTCTTCTTGATCTGTTGTTGAGTTAATTTGACTTTCAATTTTTGAATTTAAGCTGTAACCCTCTGGCCGAGTAATCACAAAATCAACATCTATTTTTTTTATCATTTTCACAAAGGAGTTTGCAACTGCATGTGGAAGAGGCTTGGGATGAGGAGCCCAAGTTAAAACAACTTTAGGACGATTTATTTTCTTATGCTCTTCAATTGTAATTGCATCAGCTAGAGCTTGTAATGGATGCGCAGTTGCACTTTCCATATTAATAATTGGAACACTAGAGTATTTACAGAAACTATTAATCACCAATTCACTCTCATCAGCTTCTTTATCATTCAAAGAAGCAAATGCTCTTATTGCAATTATATCACAGTATTGCGAAATTACTGACGCTGCTTCTTTAACATGTTCAGAAGAGGAACCGTTCATTTCAACACCATTCTGAAATTCTAATTTCCAACCTTCATCATTGAAATTCATCACCATTGTATTAAGACCTAAATTTTGAGCAGCCTTTTGAGTACTTAATCTAGTTCTAAGACTGGGGTTAAAAAACAACATTCCTAGTGATTTATTTTCTCCTAATGAATTAAATTTTAAGGAATTATTTTTAAGAGCTATTGCCTCGGATATTGATTTTTCAAAATCAGATAAATCTTCTATGGAAATGAAGTTTTTCATATCAATTCATTTAATGCTTTAAAGAATTTATCTAAGTCATTTTTTTTAATATTTAATGGAGGTAAAATTCTCAAAAGATTTTTATTTGAGCTACCTCCAGTAAAAATATGCTTTTTATAAATTAGATCATCTCTAAGATTTTTAACTTCAAAATTAAATTCGAGCCCAAGCATTAATCCTCTTCCTTTGACTTTAATCCCATTGATTTTGGAGATAGATTTTCTAAAATATTTTTCCATTTCACTAGTATTTCTCATTAGCTTTTCCTGTTTAATTATTTTTAAAACAGCAAGTGAACTGCAGCAAGCTAGATGGTTTCCTCCAAAGGTACTTCCTAAAAGACCATGTTCTGCCTTTATTTTATCAGAAACAAGAATTCCTCCAATAGGAAATCCATTTCCCATTCCTTTTGCAATTGTTATAATATCAGGATTAATTTTATGTTTCTGAAACGCAAAGAAGTCTCCAGTTCTTCCAAAACCTGATTGTACTTCATCAGCTATTAGTAAAGTCCCATATTTTAAGCATAAGCTCTCAATATCTTTCATATATCTAGTGGCTGGTTGATCTAATCCTCCAACTCCTTGAATTGATTCAATAATTATAGCGCATACATCATTTTTAATAAGTTCTTTTTCTATAAGTTTTGTTTGATCGAAACGCAAAAATGAAACATCTACTTGCGAGCTTAACTTTGATTGAATTTTATTATTATCAGTAGAGGCGATAGCTGCACAGGATCTTCCATGAAAAGAATTTTTAAAAGCTATTATTCTTCTTTTTTTTGTTTTATATGATGCAAGCTTTAAAGCATTTTCAACTGCTTCTGCTCCGCTATTACAATAAAACATTTTATATTCCTTAACACCAGAGAGTTTTATGATTTTTTTTGATAATTTTTCCTGTAGATCATTTACAATATAGTTTGAGTAAAACCCTATTTTATTTAATTGCTTTGTCAAAGCTTTGATGTATACTGGATGACTATGACCAATTGAAATTACCGCATGCCCTCCGTATAAGTCAAGATATTTAATGTTTTTATCATCATAAACGTAACATCCCTCTCCATATTTTGGTTTAACATTGTACAAGGGATAAACTTCAAATAAACTCATAATAAATTTAAAAAAATGAACTTTTCAACTTTAAACCTAAATTTTCTTCTAAATCAAACATTAAATTCATATTTTGAATTGCTTGACCCGCAGCACCCTTGATTAAATTATCAATTATTGAGGTTATTAAAATCCTCTCTCCATCTTTTTTTAGATGAATTATACAGTTGTTAGTATTTATAACTTGTTTTAAATCAATTTGATTCTCAGAAATATGAACAAAGTTTGAATCTTTAAAATAGTTGTTATAAAGCGTTTTAATCTCATCAATGTTTAGTTTATTTTTAAAATACATGGTACAAAAAATACCTCTAGTAAAATTTCCTCTAATCGGTATAAATACTATTTCATGTTTTTTATTATTAATAGAATTTAAATTTAAATTTATTTCATTGAGATGTTGATGATTAAATGATTTATACCATGAAATGTTGTTATTTCTCCAACTGAAATGTGATGTGTCTGAAAGTTTAACTCCCGCCCCAGTACTTCCAGTTATTGCATTTATATTAACGTCTCCATATAAATGATTATTGATAGCAAAAGGTAAAAGACCCAACTGAATAGCAGTTGCAAAGCATCCAGGATTTGCGATTGAACAGGATTTTATTATCTCATCTTTATTTAGCTCTGGTAGACCGTAAATGAATTTTCTTTCATTGTGTATCGAATTCAATCGAAAGTCTTGACTTAGATCAATTATTTTAATCTTTTTATCAATTTTATTCTTTTCAAGAAACTCTTTAGACTTACCATGTGCAACACACAAGAATAAAAGATCTACTTTTTCATATATTTTATCGGTAAATTTTATTTTAGTTTGACCAATTAAATCCTTGTGAACCTCAATAATGTACTTGCCTTGATTAGTTTTACTATGAATAAATACTACTTCTACTTTTGAATGATTCATTAGTAATCTTATCAACTCTCCTCCAGTATATCCTGAACCTCCTATTATCCCTACTTTAATCTTATTTTTTTGAATGGACATATTGAAAAATTTTATTTTGGTTTGATGATATTTTGATGAATCCTTTGACATCTTCAGGACCCCATTTTGAGCTGGATTCCCCATATGATGCAAAACGATTGGACATTAAATCATATTTAGAATTAATACCTTCTAGTTCGAATCTTTTTGGATAAAGCGTAATTAAAACCTCACCTGAGACATTTTTTTGTGAACTTTTTAAAAACACCTCTATGTCTCTTACAACAGGATCTAAAAATTGCCCTTCATGTAATAGCATTCCATAAAAACTTGATAGTTGTTCCTTTTGATATTGTTGCCATTTTGTTAAGGTGTGTTTTTCAAGTAAATGATGGGATTTTATAATTACTAATGGCCCTCCAGCTTCAAATCCAACTCTACCTTTAATTCCTATGATGGTATCGCCAACGTGTGTATCTCTTCCAATTCCAAATTGACTGCATAGTGAAGATAGTTTTTCAATAATTTTAACTGGGCTCATTTTTTTTTCATTAAGTTTTAAAACTTCTCCTTTGTAAAAGGTGAGAGTAATTTTTTTATAATCATTTGTTTGTGAAACTTTAGCAAATGCTTTTTCAGGAAGAGCCTTATTAGAGGTCAAAGTTTCATCTCCTCCAATTGTTGTGCCCCATAAACCTTTATTTATCGAATATTTAGCTTTACTCCATTTTATTTTCACACCCTTTTTCTCTAAATACTTTATTTCATTCTTTCTGGATATATTTCCATCCCTTATAGGAGTAACTATTTTAATTTCAGGTGCTAATATTTGAAAAATCATATCAAATCTTACTTGATCATTTCCTGCTCCAGTACTTCCATGAGCAACTAATTTTATATTATTTTCTTTTGCATACTTGATAATTTCAATTGCCTGAATTATTCTTTCAGCGCTTACTGATAAAGGATAATTGTTGTTTCTAAGGACATTGCCATAAATCAAATATCTAATTATCTTTTCATAGTAAGTTCTCTTTGATTTTATCGATTTATATTTTTTTGCTCCAATTAAAAGTGCTCTTTTTTTTATATTACTTTTTTCTATATCTGAAAAGCCTCCAGTATCAATTGTTATTGCATGAACTTCATATTGATCTTCTGAAAACTTTTTCAGACAATATGATGTATCAAGTCCTCCACTGTATGCTAAAACTATTTTTTTCATAATTATTTTTCTTTTGGATCATGAATCATTCCAGTACAAAGACACATTTTTCTGTTCGTTCTTGTTAGGACGTCATAATTTTTACATGTTTTACAACCATTCCAAAATTCAGGATCATCTGTTAATTCTGAGAAAGGCACAGGCTTATAACCTAGAGAATAATTTATTTTCATGACTGCAAGCCCAGTTGTGATTCCAAAAATTTTTGCATTTGGATATTTCTTTTTTGAATGAATAAATGTTTTTGTTTTGATTTTTTTTGCTAATCCTAAACCTCTGTATTTTGGTGAGACTATTAATCCAGAATGAGCTACATATTTTCCATGACCCCATATTTCTATATAGCAGAATCCAACGAATTTTTCTCTATCAAGGCATATGATTGCGTTTTGATTTTCAATTTTTTTAGCAATATATTCTGGAGTTCTCAATGCAATCCCTGTATCTCTAGCTTTTGCTGAAGATTCAATATTCTTTGAAATTATGTTAGCATATTTGATATGCTTATTTGAAGCGATTAAAATATCCAAGATTAATGTTTAAAAAAATTAACGAAATAGAATTAAAATGAAACCGGACTCACCTGGGTTTCTTATACAGAAATACACCCTAGCGGGCGGGCACGAAGAAAAGCACGTCTTAGATGCTTTGTGCTATTAATATATCTGTTTTTAAAATTCACAAAGCAAATATATAATTTTTTTATTAAAGCTTTAGAAATGATTTTTTAAACTGTAAGTATTAAATTTGTATGATGATTAGAAGATTTAAAGAACAGCTTTCTTCTCTTGATATTTCTTTAAGCGACAAATGTCTATTGGCTATAAGCGGAGGTGTTGATAGTATGGTATTAATTGATTTATTCTCTAAATCAAAAATACCTTTCTCTGTAGCTCATTGTAATTTTAATCTTAGAGGGAAAGAAAGTAATAATGACGTTTCTTTCATTTCTTCATTTTCCAGAAAAATGGGTTGTGATTTTTTTGAATCAAATCTCTCAACTGATTTTTATTCAAAACATAAAAAAATTTCAATCCAAATGGCAGCGAGAAAATTGAGATATTCATGGTTTAATGACCTGCTACAAATTCATGGTTTTTCAAAAATAATAACAGCACATCACTTAGATGATAGCCTTGAAACATTTATTATTAATTTATCAAGAGGTACTGGCTTAAAGGGTTTATTAGGTATACCTGCTCAGAAGAATAATATATACAGACCAATGCTTATTTTTAGTAAAGAACAAATTATTAATTACGCAAAGAAAAATAAAATTAAATGGAGAGAAGATAGTTCAAATAATAAGCTGGACTACTACAGAAATTTTATCAGACAAGATATTACATCCAAATTAAAATCAACTAAACCAAGCTTTTTAGAGAATTTTAGTAATACTGTTAAAAAATTGGCAAGTTCATATAAAGCTTCTAAAATATTAGTTCAAAAATTTATTGACACCTATTTTTTAAAGGTTGGTGATCATATTGAAATTAATATAAATGCGTTGAAATCTTTAGATCCTATTGAGTTTTACTTGTTTGAAATTTTTTCTGAATATGGATTTACTGATATTTATTCACTTAAACATCTGCCTAACTCTCAATCAGGAAAATATTTAGAATCAGATTCATATCGTTTAATAAAAGATCGTAAGGTTTTGATTTTAATTAAAAAGAAAAATAAAGAAACTGAGAATTATTTTATTGATAACAAAACTAGTTCTATTGATAAGCCAATATCTTTGAATTTTGATCATGGAGTTAATGTTAATTCTCTAAAAAAAAATCAAGCGTATTTATCTTTTGATAAATTAAATTTTCCATTAACTCTAAGAAAATGGTCAAATGGAGATTTTTTTTATCCAACCGGAATGAATGGAAAAAAAATGATTAGTAAATACTTTAAAGATGAAAAGTATTCAAAAATTGAGAAAGAGAGTCAATGGCTATTATGCTCAGGGGAAAACATTGTTTGGGTGATTGGAAAAAGATGTGACAGACGCTTCATTGCAAAGTCTAATCCAAAAAACTCTTATTTAATAACTCTTAAAATATAATGAACAATTAATTATGAAAAGCTTTTTCAGTTTTATTTTTATTTTCTGCTTATCTCAATTATTCGCACAGGACCCAGCTAATTGGACCACACCGCTTCAGAATTTTTCTGAAATACAAAATGATTCTGCATCAAGTTTTCAAGAACCAGTTAAATGGACTACTTCGTTTGAAAAAATATCAGATTTAGAATATCAATTAAACTTTAAAGCAAATATTATTCCAGGATGGTACCTATATTCTCAAAATTTACCCAAGGGAGATGCATTACCAACTGAATTCAATTATGATGATGTTGATTCTAAAATTGAATTAATTGATGTAACTATCGAAGAAGATCCAATTGTTGAATATGATCCTTTTTTTAAAATGGACCTTTCTTTTTTTAAGACAGAGACTGTATTTAAACAAAAACTAAGACTTTTAGACGATGAAACAGGCATCGTGACTGGGAAAATACTTTATCAATCATGTAACGAATCATTATGTGTTTTTAGAAAAGAAAATTTTGAATTTATATTAAAAGATGGTTTTGAGAGTAAGGTAAAACTAGTTATCGATGATGTAAGTGAAGCAAAATCAAACGAGTTGATATTGGACCTTAAGGAGGAATATCGTTTAAATCAAAATTCAATTAGAAAAGATTACGGAAGTTTTATCAATCTTTTTCTTCTTGGTTTTTTAGCTGGGATTATTGCTCTGCTAACTCCATGTATTTTCCCGATGATACCGATTACAGTTTCATATTTTATGAATCAGAGTAACTCAAAAAGGCAGGGTGCTTTCAGATCATTTATGTATGGATTTTTTATTGTATTGATTTATTTGTTATTATCACTACCGTTTCATTTTTTTGAATTCATTGACCCACAAATTTTAAATACGATTTCAACAAATGTAATAGTCAACATAATATTTTTTGGGATATTTATATTTTTTGCATTTTCATTTTTTGGTTTTTATGAAATTACTCTTCCTGTAAGTTGGCTAAATAATTCTGATTCTTCATCACAAATCTCCAATTTGACAGGTATTTTTTTCATGGCATTGACTTTAGCAATAGTTTCTTTTTCATGTACTGGTCCAATTCTTGGCTCTTTGCTTGTCGGTTCATTAACTGTTGATTCAGGGGCTACTGACTTAACGGTAGCGATTTTTGGATTTGGTCTGGCACTAGCTCTTCCATTTTCATTTTTATCATTTTTCCCAAGCGCTTTAAAAAATATACCAAAATCGGGTGGCTGGATGAATAAGTTTAAAATTATACTAGGATTTCTTGAACTAGCCTTGGCCTTAAAATTTTTATCAAATGCAGATTTAGTTTCAAATTGGGGTATTTTGAAAAGAGAAATTTTTGTAGGTATATGGGTTTTAATTTCATTATTTCTTGCTGCTAATTTATTTGGAATGTATAGATTTCCCTATGAAAATAAAGATTCTAAAAATCATTATTCATATAAAGCACTTGGTATTTTATTTTTTCTTTTTACAATTTATCTTTCTCAAGGATTATTTAAATCATCTAATAAATTATCATTACTAAGCGGATTTACTCCACCAACCTTTTATAGTGTTTATGAAACAGAAGGAGAATGTCCATTAGGACTAGATTGTTATAAAGATTTTTATTCTGGTCTGAGAAAAGCTCAGAAAATAAACAAACCTATACTAATTGATTTTACTGGCTGGGCCTGTGTTAATTGCAGAAGGATGGAAGAGAATGTTTGGTCAAAACCAAGAGTTTTTAAGATTCTCAATGAGGAATATGTGCTAATTTCATTGTATGTCGATGATAGAGAAAAGCTTATGGATGATCAAATATTTGATTTTAAATATTTCAATGGCAAGATTTTTTCCGTAGAAACAATAGGAGATAAGTGGTCTGCCTTTCAAATTTTAAATTTCAAAACGGCATCCCAACCATTTTATGTAGCCATAAGCCCAGATCTGACTTTATTGAACTCTTCAATACAATATTCAAATGCTAGTGAATTTGAATTATGGTTAAAACAGGGACTAACTAATTATTCTTCATTATAATTAGTTAATTTTCAATAACATTTCAAACCTGAATGAAAAAAAAATTTTTTCGTCTTGGCCCTGGAATATTGATAACCGCAGCTTTTATAGGCCCTGGCACATTAACAGTTTGCACAATAGTTGGAGTAAATTCTGGCACATCACTTCTTTGGGCTATATTATTTTCAGTAATCATTACAATAATTACTCAAAATATCGCTGCTAAAATTAGTTTGAAGACAAAAAAAGGACTTGCTCAAGTTCTAATAGACTACTCTAATACACCATTAAAAAAATGGTTTATGCTTATATTACTAATTTCTGCTATTTTTCTGGGAAACTCAGCATATGAGGCAGGCAATATTACTGGTGCTAAAATTGGGATTGAACAAATCATAGGATCTAAAGTTATTTACTTTTCAGGCGTTGACTTTTTACCAATCATCATTTGCTTATTAATATCTATAATTTATTTAGTGGGTAGTTCTGAATTGATTAAAAAACTTTTATTGTTTATTGTCGTTTTGATAA
>MDTD01064049.1_pt1 | contig 40011 bp, 26 predicted proteins | sample 811221 | NCBI WGS metagenome assembly MDTD01 (sample SAMN05326646, study PRJNA326480) | marine metagenome | isolation source: seawater | place: Pacific Ocean: South West | collected 2011
ATAGGTGTTTTCCTCGCTGCTGGAGTGGTAACTGTTTTAGAGGTTTATACTGAGTATGTCGCAGTCATTGAGTATCATATCGTTGTGACCAGCCTCGTATTTTCAGCGCTGATAGGAGTGTTTTTTGGGTATTATCCGGCCCTGCAAGCGTCTCGATTGCAGCCCATTGATGCGTTGAGATATGAGTAAGACAGATAATCGAGGCGATTCTATGTGTCCCTTCTTGAAGAACCCGAATATAGCAATATATTTGGGATGACTAGGGGGTTCTTGCAAAAAAGAGAATGATTTTACACACTAACTTCAAGACAAAAATCGTCTTTCTGTCGGGTTAGCTTGTGGATGGCTGGTTAATTCTTTTGGTACGTCTTATCATAATTCTTGTTGGAACTCGTGTTATGGGCATGTAATTGGCTATTAAAATCAAACATCAAGCGACCGGTGGTTGGTCAATGTCTGATTTTAAAGCAAAAAATAATCTGATAAGGGGAAGGTGCTTTAACCAGAACAAAACATGAAGTATTGCGTTACTAATATTTTGTTTACATCTTCGAAATCTTGCGAGCTCAGTGCATTTTTTTTCCGATAGAAGTGCCGCTTAAATCCAAAGCAGTTAGGGGATTCCCCGATACATCAAGATCTTCGAGCTTTTTTGTTTTTGATAGATCGAGGGCTGTTAATTTATTCATTGAACAAGATAATTCTTTGAGATTAGGTGTGCCTGACAAGTCTAGATGCGCTAGGTTATTTTTAAAACAACAAAGTTCCTCCAAATTAGGTTTGTTGGATAGATCAAGTTCATATATCTTATTTTCATGGCAAAAAATTGATCGAAGAGCTGGTTTGTCACTCAAGTCGAGGTGTTCGATATGATTATATCCACAGAGCAGCGTCTTTAATTTTGGTTTGTCGTGGAGATCAATATTAGTGAGCAGATTTTCGTAGCATGACAAGGTCTCTAAGTGTGGCTTATTTGATAGGTCCAGTTCACGCAATTTGTTTACGCTGCAAAGTAACCCTCTCAATTGATCTTTGTTCGAAATATCAAGTTGGGTGAGGAAGTTTTGGGCACATGAGAGGCTTTCCAGCTCATTAGTGCTGGGCAGCTTAATCTCCATTAATTGATTTTTCCCGCAAGATAAGTTCAAAAGCAGTGGGGTGCCAGAGAGATCCAACTCTCGCAACTCATTGTCATTGCATAAGAGGTACTGAAGTCGCGGAGTAACCGAAAAATCAAGTTGAGTGATTCGATTTTCCTCGCACCCGAGCACGAATAAGTCTCGAGTAAAAGATAAATCAATTTGAGTAAGAAGGTTCCTAGGGCACCACAGTTTATATAAATTTGGAGTGTGGGATAAATCTAAATTCGTTAGTTGATTGTCGCCACAGTAAAGAACCTCAAGTTTAGGATATCTTGAAAGATCCAGTTCGCTTAGTCCTTGACCTGACACATCAAGTTCCGTTAGATCACTCCCCATAAATTCTGGTTCTTTTTTGGTCATTTGTTTAACTCTTCAAGTTTCGATCTAACAGAAGAAAGAAATTGTTGTGTTACCCTGCCCCTCTATTATAAACGAATTCATTTAGACAGTGAGCGATTAGTCAATGATAAATTCTCTTAGTGGGGGCGCAGACTAAAGCTTTTGCAAAAAAAGGTTAGCCGATGTCCAATATTTCCGCATATTAAGCAACTGGGGATGCAAAATTAAGATCGATTTCCCCTGTATTTGTTTTTTAGTTATTTGAGATGAGCAAGTTCTCCTAGGGGAGATTAGAGGCTCCCATTAAGTCAAGGTCGATTGCCCTAGCTACCTCTCTGCCTTCATTGATCGCCCGCACTACCAGATCTTGTCCTCTTCTGCAGTCTGCTGTGGCATAAACATTTTTAAGGCTGGTTCTGTAGTCGATTTTATTTGCCAAAAAATTTCCACGCTCATCAATTTCGAGCCCCAACTGATCATTGATATAGTGCTCTGGCTGAAGAAAACCCATCGACAATAGAATGAGATCGGCGTCCCATCTTTTCTCGGAGCCCTTTATTTCCTGAAGTTTGCTGTCGACTTCAATGGTGAGGATGCCGTTGAGGCTGCCATCTACGTTGCGAAGAATTTCTTTACTACTAATTGAGAATTTTCTTGGGTCTTCCCCGAAACGCTGCTCAGATTCGGCATGTCCGTAATCTATTCGATGGATCTTCGGCCACAGCGGCCATGGGTTGTCTTGGGAGCGATCATCTGGTGGTTTGGGAAATAACTCAAAATTAACCAGAGATTTGCAACCATGCCTCAATGAGGTTGCAATGCAATCCGTGCCAGTATCTCCACCTCCAATCACTATGACATTTTTATCTTTTGCACTTATATAATTCCCGTCATTTAGTCCAGAATCTAGATAGCTTTTTGTATTATAAGTAAGAAATTCCATAGCGAGATGTACTCCACTACCATCTCTGCCTGGAATATTTAGATCTCTGGCCTTTGTTGCACCGGTTGCCAACAAAAGCACATCATGTTCGTTCATGAGATCTCTTGCGCTAATGTCTTTCCCTACATCGGTATTTTCGCGGAATTGTATCCCCTCATCCCTAAGTAATTGAACCCGTCGATCCACTATATCTTTCTCTAGTTTCATATTCGGAATGCCGTACATGAGTAAGCCTCCGATGCGGTCGTCTCTTTCGTATACTGTTACACTGTGACCTGCCTGATTAAGTTGGGCGGCGGCAGCTAAACCGGCTGGGCCCGAGCCGACGATGGCTATGGTCTTGCCGGTCCTAACCTTGGGCTTAGAGGCCGAAACCCAGCCCTCTTCGAAGCCTCTGTCAATAATGGCATTTTCCAAGTTTTTGATTGTAACGGCAGGTTCGTTTATGCCAAGTACGCATGCTCCTTCGCATGGAGCGGGACAGACTCGACCAGTAAATTCAGGAAAGTTGTTTGTCGCATGTAAGCGGTCTAAAGCATCTTTCCAACGGCCGTTGTAAACTAAGTCATTCCATTCTGGGATCAAGTTGTCGACTGGACACCCATGGTTTGACTGACAAAAAGGCACCCCACAGTTCATGCAGCGAGCTCCCTGAGTTTTAAGATGTTCTTCTGCCGGGGGCGTATAGATTTCTTCGTAATCGTCTAGCCTCAAGTTCGTCGGCCTATATGGCACCGAGACTCGGTCGAATTCCTTAAAACCAGTGACTTTTCCCATAAGTTCTTCTCAAAGTTTGTATTACCCTGAGGCGGATAATTTTGATCCTCTTGACGCGATTTCCTCTAGAACACGTTTGTAATCAGTAGGGAATACCTTTACAAAGAAATTGCACTCGGTTTCCCAACCGGACAGTATTTTTTCCGCTACGCTGGAGCCTGTGTAGAGGAGATGGTTCCTTAGCATCTGTTTGAGTTCTTTGACATCGTCTTCAGCTTCTAATGTTTCTAGTTCGAAGGTTTCGGCATTGCAAGTGCTAACGAAGGTCCCGAGCTTATCCCAAACATAAGCGATTCCGCCACTCATTCCTGCACCAAAATTTCTTCCTGTCTGTCCTAAAATCACTACCCGTCCGCCGGTCATGTATTCACACCCATGATCCCCTACACCCTCGACGACCGCGCATGCACCACTATTTCTTACGCAGAACCGCTCAGCGGCGATTCCCCTGAAGTAGGCTTCTCCGGAGGTTGCTCCATAAAGTGCGACATTGCCGATTAAAATATTTTCTTCAGGTATGAAAGTGCTCACTTTCGGCGGGTAGATGATTATTTTGCCACCGGATAACCCTTTCCCGACATAGTCGTTCGCATCGCCCTCTACTTTAATACAAATGCCTTTGGCAAGCCAAGCGCCCAAGCTCTGGCCAGCCGATCCATTGAGCTTGATGTTTATAGTGTCATCTGCAAGGAATTTTCCGTTTGTTGCTTTTGCGACTTCGTGCGAAAGCATAGCACCCACCGCACGATTTGTATTAATGATTGGAAGCTCGATTTTGACCATGTCACCATTTTTTATGGCTGGCTGTGATCGGGAAATTAACTGGTTATCCAAGGCTTGGTTGAGCCCATGATTCTGTTTTATGGTCTGAACGACCTCTGTGCCTTCATAGATTACCTTTGCCGGCGTCAAAATTTTTGTGAGGTCGAGCCCTTCAGCCTTCCAATGTGTGATCGCTTTGTTAGTATCCAGTCGATCGGATCTGCCCACCATGTCAATTACTCTTCTGAAACCTAATTTGGCCATAATCAAACGCAATTCTTCTGCTACCATAAATAAATAGTTGACGACATGCTCTGGTTTGCCGTTAAATTTTTTTCTTAGCTCGGAATCTTGAGTTGCTATCCCAACGGGGCATGTATTCAGATGACATTTTCGCATCATAATACATCCCATGGTAACGAGCGGGGCCGTTGAAACACCAATTTCCTCAGCACCCAGCAGGAACGCAATGGCGACATCGCGTCCCGTTTTGATTTGACCATCCGTCTGCAGAACCACCCGAGAACGCAGATTATTCATCACGAGAGTTTGATGGGTTTCGGCTATACCCAGTTCCCAGGGCAAACCGGCATGCTTGATCGATGTAAGCGGTGACGCTCCGGTACCGCCATCATGTCCAGCTATGACGAGATGATCGGTCTTCGCTTTCGTCACTCCGGCCGCTATTGTACCCACACCAATTTCAGAGCCTAGCTTAACGCTGATCCGCGCACTGGGATTACAGTTTTTCACATCGTGGATTAACTGGGCTATGTCCTCGATAGAGTAAACATCGTGATGGGGAGGAGGGCTTATAAGCCCAACCCCCGGCGTTGAATACCGAATGCTTGCAATATTTTCATCCACTTTTCCTCCCGGTAATTCTCCCCCCTCTCCCGGTTTGGCGCCTTGAACGATTTTTATTTGAATTTCATCAGCATTGGACAGATACCAGATTGTTACACCGAACCTTCCGGATGCGACTTGCTTAATGGCAGACCTTTTTGAGTCCCCGTTGTCGAGTCTGATAAATCTATTGGGATCCTCTCCTCCCTCTCCCGTATTGGACTTGCCGCCAAGACGGTTCATTGCTATCGCAAGAGTCTCATGACTTTCCGCTGAAATCGAACCAAAACTCATGGCGCCGGTACAAAACCGTTTCACGATTTCGGAAGCCGGCTCAACCATATCTGAATTGATTTCTGTAGTTTCGTCGTATTTAAATTTGAAGAGACCCCTGAAGGTTGCGCGCTGGGTAGCTTGCTCATTCGCATGTTTTGCAAAAGCCCAGTAAGCGCCTTCGTCATTGGTTTTCGCCGCAACTTGAAGGTTCGCTATGCTTGTTGGGTCCCACATGTGAGTTTCGCCCCCGCTTCGCCAATGGAAGTCTCCAGGGTTGGACAGTGCCGGAATCAAATTGGCTGACCGTTCGGGGAAACCTTGCTCATGGCGCTTCAAAATCTCTCGATGCAGAATAGGAAAGCTTACGCCCTCGACCCGACTAGCTGTGCCCACGAAGCAGCGATCGATAATGTCTCGCGCTATTCCAACAGCCTCAAAAATTTGCGCGCCTTTGTATGATTGGAGTGTTGATATTCCCATCTTTGCCATCACTTTTAAAATACCTTTAGACACTCCTTTTATGTATGCACCACTTATCACCCCGATGTCTGGGTAAGTATGAGGATCCAAAAGGTTCTCGTTGCGCGCTTGCAAAAGCGCTTCGAATGCCAAATACGGGTTGACTGCATCAGCTCCATAGCCAATCAAAAGACAATGATGATGTACCTCTCGAGCTTCACCAGACTCAAGAACTAAACCTATCCTGGTGCGTTCCTGATTGCTGACAAGGTGGTGGTGCACCGCGCCACAGGCTATGAGAGAACTCAGCGCCATCCGATCGCGATTAATATTCCGATCAGATAAAATCACTAATGAATATCCATCCTTTATGGCGTTGGATGCTTCCTCGCAAATACGAGTTATGGCGGATAGCATACCCTCCACGCCCAATGACTTCGGAAATGTTATATCGATCGTCTGACTTTTCCACCCCATGTAATTAAGGTGTTTTAACTTCAGCAATTCCTCGCTAGTAAGAATGGGGTTGTTCAACTGCAATCGATTTGCATGTTTTGGGGTTGCGTCCAAGACGTTGCCCTCCGGACCGATAAAGCACATCAGGGACATAACTATCTCTTCGCGAATCGAATCGATCGGAGGGTTTGTTATCTGAGCAAAAAGCTGTTTAAAATAGTCATATGTCATTCGAGACTTGCTCGAGAGACATGCTAAAGCAGAGTCATTGCCCATGGAGCCAAGAGGGTCTCTCGCCTCTGTGACCAGGGGCATTAGCATGAACTCCATCGTCTCCGTTGTGTAACCGAAGGCTTGCATTCGCGAAAGAAGTGATTCAAATTCCACTTGAACTTTCTTTTGAGGGAGCGGAATATCCTCTAATTCGATTTTTTGATCGCGCAACCATTCCGCATATGGATTTTTATTTGAAAATTCTTCCTTCAGTTCTTCGTCCGGTATCATTCGCCCTTGATCAAAATCTATTAGAAACATTTTCCCTGGTTGCAATCGGCCTTTAATTTTTACATTACTCGGCTCAACTTCCAACACGCCTACTTCTGAGGCCATAATTACTTTGTCGTCATGCGTGATGTAATACCTGCTCGGGCGCAGCCCGTTGCGATCAAGCACAGCCCCGATATAGTCGCCGTCCGTAAATGCAATAGACGCTGGGCCGTCCCAAGGCTCCATGATTGCAGAGTGGAATTCATAAAACGCTTTCTTTTCAGGCAACATATTTTTGTCGGACTGCCAAGCTTCAGGTACCATGATCACAGCAGATTCCTGCAGGGAGCGACCTGACATCATAAGAAATTCTAGAACATTGTCGAAATTTCCCGAGTCAGAGCAATCCGGCTCAGCTATGGGAAACAGACTATCAATATTATCTTGAAAATAGCCGCTTGCAGCCACGCCTTGTCGAGCCTTCATTTGGTTTACGTTTCCTCGGAGAGTGTTAATCTCTCCGTTATGACTCATGTAACGGCATGGCTGGGCTCTGTCCCAAGAGGGGAAGGTATTGGTGCTAAATCGGGAGTGCACCATTGCTAAGTGTGTTTCGTAGCGAGAGTCTTGGAGATCACTATAGAACGGAAAGAGCTGAGCTGGGGTCAGCATTCCTTTATAAACAATTGTTTTCGGTGATAGGCTGCAAGCATAAACCATAGATGCTTGACTGAGCGTGGCATTTGATCTTAGTTCACTTGTAAACTGCTTTCTTGCGACGTATAACGAACGGTCGAACGTTTCGACATCCTTGCGCTTAGAGCCAACAAAAAGCTGAAACATCGAGGGCATGGCATCAACTGCCGCTGGACCGATATTCGACCTTTTGGGGTCTATTGGAACCTCTCTCCAACCCAAAAAATCGAGGTCAGCTTCCAAGATTGACCTCTCTATCACAGTTTTACAAAATGTTGCTTCATCTGCCAACTGTGGTAGAAAAATGTTGCCAACTGCAAATTCACGTTTGTCAGGAAGATCAATCCCTGATTCTTTTGCAACTGAGGAAAAAAAAGAATATGGCATTGCTGTCAGGATGCCGGCGCCGTCTCCAGTGTTTTCCTCAAAACCGCAACCGCCCCTGTGATCCATGCGGGAGTTCAAGTGATAAGCATCGAGCATAATTTGGCGGCTTGCTTGCCCTTTGATTTGCGCTACGAAACCAACTCCGCAGGAGTCTTTTTCAAACGCAGGGTCATACAGCCCTCTTTTTTCGGGATAGCCGATGCGACCATCTATTCGTCTGTTTTTGATCCGCCCCATTTCTAAATTCGTGCTTCGCTTCCGTATCGCCAAAAGTCAACATCATTTTACAGCCTACTTTCCGACTCGCTTTATAATTATTGTATTAGCCGGCCGCCTAGGCTTCATTATACGCAATTTTCACAGTTATAGACGCACTTAACCTTGTGAAGATAGGATTTACAACACTGCGTTTCCGTGAGCGACGATTCTTAAAAACCAAAAACTTTTTGTTTGCACAGCCTTTTTTTGCTGACATACCATAGTATGGGCGCAGCGTTTGGAAGCGCCGAGTTTTTAAAAAAATTACATAAATTTAGGAGTCAGCTATGTCTCAAACACTTTATCGATCTACTGTGGAAAGTTATACACAGACGATATCTGCCATTTTGGCATGTCTTGCGAAGGGTCAGAAATTTTGCTTGGATAACAATATCGATCGGAACCAACTCGTTAATGAGCGCCTTCATGAAACCATGTTGCCGTTGCATTTTCAGATTATAACCCTGGTACATTTTTCAGAAGGAGCCATTATAGCTGCATATAATGGCGTTGCCTCGGGGCCGGATATGACCCTGAATTTCGATTATGATGGGCTTCAACAATATCTTGAGGGTTCCTTGCAGAGACTTAGCGGTCGAGATTCGAAAGAAATTGAGTCCCTGAAAGGAGGTGAGGTCGTTTTCAAGTATGAGGGAGTCACACTGCCATTCACAACAGAAGACTTTTTCAGTTCTTACGCGTTACCAAATTTTTATTTTCATGCGACTGTAGCTTATTCTATTTTGAGATCATTGGGGGTGCCGGTTGGGATTGCAAACTACATCGGACGAGTAAGGACAACAAAATCGCCAAATGTGCCAGCAGGGATTCACCAGTTTACTGGTTCAGAATACCTCAATTTTCTGGAGGGACTTGCCGGTGCATGAACCCAATAAAGGCGCGAGCGAAATTTTTTAGGCGTCTGCAACCACTCCGCTCGTCTTAAGCATTTCAATGTCATGCTTTGTAAAGCCAATTCCGTGCAAAATTTCATCGGTATGGGATGCTATTTTTGGCCCCGGCCATTCAGTGGCACCCGGAGAACGACTGAGTTTAGGCAGTATTGCCGGAATGCTTAGAGGTTCGCCATTGATTTCCACGCTCTCAAAGAGTTCCCTTTCATTGAAATGCGGATCATCCATCATATCAGCGACGTTGTAAACGGGGCCGCAAGGAACGCGGCTTTCCTCGAGTATAGACATAGCATCTTTAATGTTGAGGGTTTTGCACCACTCCTCAAGCACATCGTCTAAAAACTCTTGGTTGGCCACCCGATCGGCATTTGATGCATATTTGGGGTTGTCTGCTAAGTCACTTCGGCCAATTGCTCCCATGAGCCGCATGAAAATTGAGTCCCCATTTCCACCGATCACTAGATATTTGCCATCTTTGCATTCATAGGTGTTGGTGGGTACGATCCCCGTGATCGTGGTGCCAGAAGGTTCGCGAATTTCGCCAGCACCGTCATACTCGGGGACTACCGCCTCAAGTAAATTAAACATAGATTCGTATAGTGCAACGTCAACAACTTGCCCACCATTACCTCGATCTTTGGATCGAAGTGCCATGAGAATTCCAAGGACAGCGTGGAGGCCTGATATAGTATCACCCAAGCTAAGGTTTGGTCTGACCGGTGGCTCTCCCGGAAACCCATTTATGTATCTAAATCCACTTATCGCTTCACAAGCTGAAGCAAAACCTGCTTTGGAAGAGTAGGGACCTGTTTGACCGAAGCCCGAGATCCGAGCATAAATGAGGTCGGGATTATCACGGCGCATGCTGCCGGGGTCAAGGCCCCAACTTTCCAAAACTCCAGGACGGAAATTCTCTACAACCACGTCTGCACTAGCCAAAAGTTTTTTAACTAAGCCGCGACCCTCTTCGGCTTTGAGATTCAATGAGATACATTTCTTGTTGCGCGCTAAACTGTGCCACCAGAGTGACGTTCCATTTTTGACCTTTCTCCAATTGCGAATTGGATCGCCGCCGGGCGGTTCTATTTTTATTACTTCAGCGCCAAAATACCCCAGCATGCAACCCGCAAAAGGCCCCGCCAAAAGCTGACCGAGTTCTATAACACGAATACCGTCGAGAGGTTTATTCAATTGCGTTTCTCCAAGTCAATTCTATCGCAAACTAATATAGTTTATATTACCATCAGCCCCTGCTCTGCGGCGACCAAAATATTTACAAATTGCTGTCATCAAAGTTAAGGATGATTTGTCCGGCTATCGTTGTTAAGATTTTCATCGAATGGATTTTCGAGACGAAGATAGAATCGCATTAGGTTTAATAGGAGTTTTTAAGTCATGATTATTTTAAATAGAGAGGTACTCAGCCTTGTCTAATCAAGTAGTGATTACCGATGTGGGACCTCGTGATGGACTTCAAAATCAAAAAAAGATTTTAAGTATATCCGAGCGCGCAGAACTCATCTATGCTCTGGGTAGATCAGGAATTCCTGGTATCGAGGTCGGCAGTTTTGTTTCACCTAGAGCAGTTCCGGCCATGGCAGGAACAGATAAACTGGTCGATGATCTGAATAAGACGAAATCATTCCAGACTCCAATTGTAGCTCTGGTGCCCAATTTGAAAGGTTACCATATGGCTCGGGAGGCCGGCATGAGGCATGTTGTTATGGTGGTCTATGGAAGCGATGCCATGGCGAAAAAAAATGTCGCGATGAGCAAGGCCGAGGCCGAAAAAAATATTGAGGAAATTATGGCTGAGGCGGCTAGGGACGGCATTGATGTGACTGCAACGGTTGCAGTTGCTTTTGAATGTCCATTTGAGGGAAAGATTGAGCCAGTCATTACAGAGAGAATCGTTGAAAGGCTGATTGACATGGGCGCGGCAAATGTGGTCCTGGCGGATACTATCGGTGCGGCTCACCCGAGACAGGTGGGCGATCTTACAACTAATCTCGTGCAAAAACATGGTTTTGATATTCTGGGATGCCATTTTCATGATACCAGAGGACTCGGTGTGGCTAATGTTTACGCGGCTCTTCAGGCTGGTATCAGGCGATTTGACAGCTCCATTGCTGGATTGGGCGGATGCCCGTTTGCTCCCGGGGCATCAGGCAATGTAGCGACTGAAGATGTAGTCTTGCTTTGCGAGCAAATGGGTTTCGCTACTGGCATCGATATTTCAGAGCTTTTGATAGCATCTGAGAGGGCTGCAAGGCTTACTGAGACGGACGCAGAGGGAAGGTCCACTGTTTGGTTGAGGGAAAATCACAAAAAGTTGGATTTATAAAATTTCCTTATCTTCTGAAGCATTTTGACATTAGATTGGAACAAGTGCGCTCCAGTTTTCATGAGTCTAATAGGGGTAATGGCTACAACGCCCAAACCAAGCTGGGCGGATCATCGATTTGACCATCCTGCCTTCTCAAACCTCGAGTTAGTTAACCGATTTACATGCCATATGGAAAACATGAGATATCGATGGCTCCACTCCCCTCCCTCAAAGCCCTCATTACTTGAGAGTAGCGGGTTAAAACCTCAAGGCAGTAAATCATCCGATCTTCTAACTGGCATTGTGACTCGGATTTATCGCCATTACTGTCCTCGTTGAAAACCGAGTTTACATTTCTCACAATAAGTTGTTCAGGAATATAACAGATTCGGTTGTTCTTATAGCTACTCATCCGAAGCTCTGATACTGGATAGGAACCGCCGTCTGAAGCGGATACAGCAACTATCAACGCGGGTTTGTGTGCCAATTCGCCATCGGTCCACATTAGAAAAAAATTTTTTAGTGCAGAGGGCACCATGCCATGCCATTCAGGACTGACTATTACGAGTCCATCAGTTTTTTGGAGCCTTTTTTTAAGAGGGTACAATCTTTTTTTCCAGGTATCTTCACCTGTCCAGATGGACTCATCCCAGAGCGGTAGCGGATGGTCTGACAAGTCGAGTATATCGGTACTCACGTAAGCATGGTCTCTAATCATCAATGCCAGAAGCATTTCTGAAATTTTTCTGCTCTGAGATGATTTACGATGGCTGCCAGAGATTATGGTAATTTCCATGTTCTCCTCCAGATTTTCTGTGTCGCGGCACCCCCTAGCCAGCGACAGAATTACCACGATTTTGCTCTTCTACATTTTTGTTCTGATAGTGAAGGCGCTGCGATCAAATAATTATGCTTAGTGATCGTTAAACTCGGTTTCAAACTGGAAATACACCGGATCAACATTGCATTTGACATGAGCAATAAATTCGAGTCCTAGGGATTCCAATCCCAATCCTTTGAGCTTTCGCGAGTCTTAATTTTACTTTTTGAAATTGCTAAGACTTGTTACACTATTTTAATAACTTCATCAGTGGACATTATCTTGGCCCAAAGTCGACCAAGCATCGTAAGCGAACTCTCTTGCATTTCATGGCTGTCGGTGCCGGTTGCATCAGACACGATGACCACTTTATATTGTAAATCGCTGGCTTCCATTGCTGTCATTGCCACGCAGTTGTTGGTAGACACTCCAACACAAACGAGCGTATCAACACCCATTGCTCGAAGAGCAGAGTCGAGACGTGTCGATCTGAATGCCCCCTGAGTTGTTTTGTTTAAAACAAGCTCGTCTGTCAGGGGACGAAGTTGATCTACAATTTCATGCTCCCTATTTCCGACAACATTGTTGGTTTTCTGAACGATTGTCCTTATTGTTGGGACAACGTCTCTGGCGTCCGAGGTTTCTGCACCGTAAGTGACATAGATAACTCCGTTACATTTAGATCTAAATGTATTTAGAAGCTTTGTGATGTTCGGTACAAGCACATTTTCGATCCTATCGAATCTATAAGTCGCAGTGTCAGCTTTCCCGCTGTCTTGCAAAAGTTTGCCAAGACCGAGATTTCTGTTGCCGGTAGCGTTTTGCATATCAATTACGAGCAAAACAGCTTTTTCAGGAACAATTTCTATGTTTTGTGAGAAAGAATCGATAAATTTAGGCTGGTTCATGGTAATATTGTACGGACTAATTAAAGGTTGTTCAAACGTTTTTTAGAGGTCTACCATGGATAAATTTTCTGCAGCAGGTTACGGAGCTCAAAACATAGGAATTGGCAATTGCAGTGCTATCTTGTTGGTTGATTTCCAAAAGGGGTTTACAGATCCTCGCAGCACTCTTGGTAAATCTCAGCACGTCGATTCTGCTGTTGAGACTTCGGCGAAGTTTCTGAGGATGATCAAAGACGCTGAGTTGCCAGTAGCATCCTGCCGCACATCGTGGGCAAGTGCTGATGAGATGGCCTATTGGAAGGTATCCTCGTTGTACAGCGGAGACTTCTTCCACGGTCATGAGTTCACTGAGTTGGATCCAAGGATTGCGAACTCTCGCCAACACTATGAGTTCGTCAAAACGGCACCTTCAATTTTTTTCAAAACACCCTTGATCACTTGGTTGACAAAAAAAAATGTGGATACTGTATTTGTCCTTGGTTGTACAACCAGCGGTTGTGTTCGAGCATCTGCAATAGACAGCTTTTCACTGGGTTTCAGGACAATGATTGTTGAAGATTGCTGCGGAGACCAAGATTTGGAAGCTCATGAGTCAAACTTGAGGGATATGGGCAGGCGATACGCCGACGTCCTTAACCATTCGCAAGCCATAGAAATGATTTTACAAAAACTGCCCTCCTAGAACTTAAACTCTATTAAAGATTTTAGTAGTTACATCATCGAAGGTCTCTAGTGTCAATATCGTATCTACAAGTGCGTCAAGTTCCGTTGTTGTCATAAATGGCTCACACAGCCCCTTGAATTTATCTATAAACTCGCCTTCCGACATGAAATTCGTAGGTTCTCCCTTTGGAACTTTGACGAATCGCTCATATTTTTCGCTATTGATATCAATGGAAACGCTGGCACTCATATTTTCAGGACTGTTTGCCTCAGCCAGCTCATCTATTGAGACACTTACCCGATGACAAAGTTTGAGGGTGTCGGGGTCAAGCAGGTGCTTCTGATAATCGTCCCATACAAAGCCCCTCTCGCGAAAGGCCACTGCAGCGCTAAAAGGCATTGAAAATTGGGCGTCAACAATACTCTTAGGCGCTTGTTTTAGATCGATCGGTTCACCAATGACACCAAACCCTCTGCTGGGTAAGCCAACATGTATATGAGGATTCATGCATTCTGACAAAGAGTGCTCTCGGGACAAATCTATTATGGCATCTATGGCAGCATGGCTATATCTGCAGGAGGGATAGGGTTTTACGCCCAAAGACATGGTATCCCAACGGTCACCCAGTTCGGAAGTTGCTCTCGATGGATTCCCAGATGAACTGTAGTTGCTCAAAAATCCCCACTGTCCCTCGATGGATTCGCCCGGTCCTTTGAAATTTTCGCTAGCAGCCACGGCCGCCATCAATCCGTTCTGCGCCGCTTGTCCCACGTGAAGTCGCTTCGTCCAAGCCCCGTCGACCAGAAACTGCATGGCTCCCGCCGTCTGACTGAGCGCAACTCCAAATGCAGATGAAAATTGGGCTTTTGACAGACCAAAAATTTTTCCCGCTGCTGCTGCTGCTGCAAAAATTCCGCATGTGGCGGTCGGATGGAAGCCTCGCTTATAGTGGTCGCCGGCATCAACAGCTTTGCCCAGCCGGATGTGTATTTCATAACCCAATACTAAAGCTGTGATAATTTCCTTGCCTGATGCGCTTTGCATTTGCGCAGCGGATAGGACAGCGGGGAGGATGGGCGCGCTCGCATGAAGTGAGGCTTCAGCATGCGTGTCATCGAAATCTAGAGAGTGGGCAAGTGTTCCGTTTATTAATGCTGCAGCGCTGGGTGCATATAATGTAGTGTCCCCGAAAACACTGCATGAGCCTTGATTGAGTCCAAGCTTATCTACTGCTCTAATTAGGCTACCGGTTGATTCTGAAGAATGCCTAGCCCTGACAATGATACCAGCGGTGTCAAGAATTAATTTTTTGGTGCGTTCCACTACTTCTGTTGGAAGGTGCGAATAATGAATACTCTCGGAGAATTCAGCAATTGCATCTGTGGTTGCAGTCATAATAGCCTAGCCTGTTCGTGTTATGAGAGAGGCCGGGGAGGCAGAGTTATGTTGAAATGTCGATGCAAAATTGCCGAGATGTTTTCATAACAGCATCCAAATCTGACAACCTCAAGGGTCTCAACATTAAGAAGTGTAGATGACATTCCCTGGTGGCTATACTTGACTGGGCCGTAATCAATTATTAAGTCAGCGGCATCCTTAACCTCGTCTTGAATGTCCTCGACTTTAAACCGAGTTCCAGTTGTTGAAACATTGGCAGACGAGCCAAATACAAGTTTGCCAGCCTGATAAATCAAGCCAGTTATTGCAGCGTGAAATTTGCCTGCATTTGTAAGCATTGCTAGGGTATCGTTTACCGTACTTCTATGGTACAAGTCAGGGTTAATAGCCCTTATCAATGGATTTTCGAGGTTACATGGTGCAATTACCCCCAGTGGCAGATCATAATCATCCGTGATGGCTTGAACAATTTCAGCACCTCTGCTTGAGACCTTGTGCATTGCTTTGTGATGCCCCATATTTCCAATTACGGCATTGTATTTTGAGTTAGCACGTTTCTTGGTTTTAAAAATATGCATGATTGAATCATCAGTCCCGCCCAAGAAAGCATAGCCGACGTCCATGGGCAATATGCAGGTGCCCCCTTGCTCGAGCACCTCAAATGCAGCTTTTGCATCCTCTTCAATATTTAAAACACCCACATATTCCTCCGTTTCAGTCTAGTCTAGTGCGATTCCCTTTAAAGGATGGCCAGGAAGTCATTGCTATGCTTTAACTCGTGAAGCAGTAAAGTCTGGAGCTTTGGGTGGCTCCAGGCCTGTTTCTTTTTGGCACCTAGCCCGGAGATCTTCGACCTCGCCCCCGAAATTGAAGACTTTAGAGTCGCTGTTGATTGCTACCTTTTTGCTGGATCTGAGAACTTTGGTCGCTTCAAATTCAACGATATTGTTTTTGATTACAACTCCATAGGAACTCTCAGCCGCATGATGACTCACCAATCCAGCAAGGACGTCATTCAACACTCTCTCGGGTTCCCGAGTAAGCGGATCTCCAACACCTCCACCGCCCCAAGTATTGAAGTATAGAATATCCCCCCCTTTAACGGGGTAGCGATCGCATTTAGACGGCAGGAACTCTTTCTCTCCGCTCTCACGAACCAATTCTTTTGTGCTTCGCATGCCCGGTTCGGCGCCATTTACACCCCACGGATAGGTGAGCCAACGATCGTCATGGATTGAAATTTCACCGTCCTCCAAAAACCTGTAACCCATCCTAATTCCATTGCCACCTCTGTGGTAGCCAGCTCCTCCACTATCAATGATGCATTCATAGGTTTCGATTCGCAGAGGAAAATATGCCTCAAGAAATTCATTAGGAACATTCTTGAAGTTAGGCCAAAGCGAGTGTCCATCCGGACCATCCCCCACTGGTCTTGCAGGAATTCCACCGAAACCAATTTGGTAAAGTTGATACCACTCGCCGTTCGTGTCTCTCCCAGAATACATAAAGTGAGGGCTGTCTGAAAAGCCCGCCCCGCAGAGAAAGTCAGGATTTCCTTGCCCTAGAAGGCCACTAAGCACGTCAAATATTCGCCCCAATGCATGGGTTCTGCATGATAGTGCGGCTGGTCTTATGGGTTTGAGTAAGCTGCCTTTCGGGATTCTTACGTCTATGTAATCATAAAACCCATCATTGAAAAGAATTTGTGGATCAAACGCAGAAATCATAAAAGTGCCGCAGAACATCTTGAACATTTCTTCGTTTAGCATGAAATTGATAGAACCCGGGCTCTGAGGATCGGTGCCGTCAAAATCAAAAATAACTCTCTCTCCCTCTCTCCACATGGAGCACTTAATCTTGTAGGGTCCTGACCCTAAAGCGTCATCACAAATATAGTCTTCAAACGATTGTTTCTGTTCAGGGACCGTCTCCAAAATCAACTGGCGCATTGCCCTACAATTTCTCTCCAGCAATTCCTCTAAAGCGGAGTAAAAAACATCGTCACCGAACCTTTCCGCCATCTCCACGCATCTTCTTTCAGCAATGGTGCAAGCTGCAATCACTCCCTTGAAGTCGCCTTCGTTCCAATGAGGCATTCTAGAATTCCGAAGTGCTATCTTCATTATGTCTTCCTGAAGCTCGCCTTTTCGAAAAATTTTTACAGGAGGGAAGGCGGTCCCCTCCTCGAATATCTCTCGCGCTTCATTTGGGAGAGAGCCGGGAACTCGACCGCCAATATCTGTTAAATGTCCGAAGTGAGCGGCCCAACACATGTGCCTACCATCTTTAAATATAGGTTTAATGACCAAGTAGTCATTTAGATGGCTTATTGCACCTCCGCAACTATAAGGATCGTTGGTGAGGATCATGTCACCTTCCTCCAATGTGCCATCATAGCCTTCCATGAACCCATGAATAAATGAGCCAAACTGGCCCACGATCATTTTTCCATCCACGTTCGCGACCATCGGAAAGGCGTCACCCTGTTCACGAATTCCGGGGGACATCGCCGTTCTGAAAACCGTGGCGTCCATTTGTTCTCGGGTATTTCTCAAAGCGCTCTCGATTACGTCGAGTGTTATTGGATCAACGGCCACTTTTTTGAACGGGGTTGGGTTAGTCTGTATGATTTTTTCGCTCATGAATTTTGCTCCCTCAAGACGGCGACAACAGTAGGTTAAGTTTATCATCTACCAAAGCCTTATACCCCGGCAGCACGACGGAGGTTGAGTCCATCTCTGTTATGACGGCAGGGCCCTCAACGAGATGACCAGATTTTAATAATTGTCTGTCATACACCTTGGCGGGATGGGTTTTACCATTATGGAAGATTTCATGGTCCGAGAGGACGGCATCTTCGACGAGGGCCCCATCTTGAGCTTCTGATGCAGCAAGTTCAAGATCAGGTTTTGGTCCCAAGGCAATTACCCTTAGGTTGACAAATTCTTTCTCGCCGTCGATCTTAAATGTAAATAGCTGTTCATGCAGCTTGTCAAAATCGTCCGACACCTTGCTGAAGTCTCCTTTTTTGATAAGCTCAATTTCGACTGGGACTGTTAAAACCAATCCTTGACCTGCATAACGAATGTCAATCTCATGTTGCTTAACGAGTGATGCAGAGTCGATTGATGGGTGCACATTTGTGTCTGATCGGTTGAGACCATCGGCAGCGGTTTGCTCTAAACCTTTGAATTCGCTCGCGAGTTTTTCACCTGAGGCGGAAGACATGTTAACAATGATCGTTTTTGAGGCTTCATTTCTAAGGCGTGTCGTTGCATCGCCATATGCACAAAGTATCCCCGGCCCGGGAGGGATAAGGACCGGCCAAGCCTGAGTCAGCTCGCCGAGCGCGTTTGCATGCAGAGGCCCTGCGCCGCCGAATGCCATCAGAGAGAAATCTCGCGGATCATAACCTTTTTCGACCGAAACTAATCTCACTGCCCCAAACATTTTTTCATTTACTATTTTGATAACACCTTCAGCTGCTTCCAACAATCCAAGTCCAAGAGCGTCAGCAATTTTTTGAATCGCTTTTTCGGCTTGCTCCCTGCGAATTGCCATATCCCCGCCCAATTTTTGGTTTTCTGGAAGATATCCCAAGACAACATTGGCATCTGTTACAGTTGGGTCAGTCCCGCCTTTGTCATATGCGGCCGGGCCCGGCTCAGCGCCAGCCGATTCTGGCCCTACCCGAAGGGCACGTGTGAGTTCCGGCACATGCGCTATCGACCCTCCACCGGCACCGATTGACCTCACATCAAGCGCGCTTGCCCGCACGGTAACGTCACCTACCGTCGTCTCGCGTCTTACAAGCGCTTGCCCGTTTTCTATTAAAGCTACGTCAGTTGAGGTGCCTCCCATATCGAATGTGATAATGTTATCTATCCCCGCTTGCGCACCTACCCACATTGCTCCAGAAACGCCACCCGCTGGGCCGCTCATCAACATATAGACTGGAAAATCCCTTGCAGCTGAGGCTGTGGCAAGTCCTCCATCCGATCGAAGAATACTCAAGGTGGCACCATCCATTTCTCTCTTGAATTCGAGCTGAAGATTGGAGATGTAGTTCTCTACTTGAGGCCTTACGTAAGAATTTGCGACCGTCGTAATCGTTCTCTCATACTCCTGCATTTCTGGGATAACTTCGCTTGAAATCGACGTAGGAATCTCAGGTAAAAGCTCCTCCACTAAATCTCGGATCTTCCTCTCATGGAGATCGTTAGAAAAACTATTTATGAGGCATATCGTAATGGCTTCGACATCCTTGGCGGCAAGTTCTTTAATCGATTCTTTGGCTGAATCAAAGTCGAGATCACGGACTATCGTTCCGTCAGCTGCGATTCGCTCGTCAATTTCGATGGTGCAGTCAAGTGGGGCTAGTGGGGGTGTTTTTTGATAATAAAGCCATCCGCCCAAGCCTCCCGGAACATATGATCTTGCAATTTGCAGGACCTGCCCATAGCCCTTTGTGGTTATAAGGCCCACTTTGGCTCCGTGGCCAGTTAAAATGGCATTGGTGGCTACTGTTGTCCCATGCGTAACGGCGTCGATGTCAGTAAGATCTACTCCTGCAAGCTCACATGCCTTTTTGATCCCATTCAGCACACCGATAGAGCTGTCACTCGGTGTTGACGGCACCTTGGCGGTAAAGAACTTTGAGTTGGCAGCATTTACCAGCAAAACGTCAGTAAATGTCCCTCCCACGTCCACGCCTACTTTGTACATATCACCTCCGTCCTTCAAAAGTTATTTTTATTAAGCGGTATATTACAATATATGAGCAGAATGTCATATAGTACAATCGCTGTGCGAGAAACATTTAATCCGGACCATTTCTTTTGAGGAAAATGAATTTGATGAAGTCTGCCAACAGCCTACTGTATCAGCGGATAGCCCAAAATTTGATTGACGACATTGGAAAGGGGGTCTGGCGAGTGGGTGATCAGTTGCCTTCGGAGGAGCAATTAGCTTCTAGATATAAAGTTAGTCGGTTCACGATTCGTTCCGCTCTTAATCGGATCCAGTCAAAGGGTATGATAAGCAGAAGACGCAGGCTTGGCACTACCGTTCAGAATGAACGCCCGCTGGAAACTATGGTTCAAGAGGTTCGGACCGTGGATGAGCTTTTTCAGTATCCGGAAGGGACAAGGCTGAAAGTTTTGCGAGCCTCTAATTTTTCCACTGATGTCTCAGTTGCAAATTTTCTCGGTTGTGCAGTTGGATCTAAATGGACAAAAATTGAGACTATAAGGCTATCGCAGAACAGATCTCCAGTTTGCCTTACGGAGATCTATGTGCCAGAGGCATATAAATCTGTAAAGGATCATATCGGAAAAGATTCCACGCCAGCCTTCAAACTGTTAGAGCGTCACTTTCAGGTCGTAGCACAGGAAATTAATGCCGAAATATCAGCAGGGAACATAACAAGCGCTCGGTCAAAACAGCTCCATGTTGAACCAGACAGCGCAAGTTTAATTCTCATACGACGCTATCGAAATGCAGCCGGAGAGTTGCTTGAGGTATCTACCAGCGAGCATCCAGCAAGTAGATTCACATACTCCTTCAACCTTAATTATCGGAGATGATACTAACATGGAAACAATCGATCCAATATCAGTCAAAACCTTGGAGGTCCCCCTTAGAAGTTTATTGTTTGTGCCGGGTAATCATCAAGATAAGATTGCAAAGGTTTTTGGGTACGGAGCAGATGCGGTTATTATTGATTTGGAAGACGCCTGCGCGACAGCTGACAAAAAGAAAGCGCGAAATACGTCGGTTCTTGCGCTCAAACAGCCTAGAACTTGTCGTGGTTACATTCGCATCAACGGAACGGATACCTCTTTTTGCTACGGAGACCTGAAAGAGATCGTTGGGCCTTGGCTCGATGGGATAGTTTTGCCTAAGTTGGAGCAACCAGAGCAACTATTCATGGTGGATTGGTTGCTTTCACAGATCGAACGCGAGTGCGGCATCGAACAGAGATCAATCGATATCCTTCCGATCATCGAAACGGGTTTGGGCGTGTCAAATCTGAAAAAAATTTGTGCGAAGCCATGTCGGATGAGACGCTTCGCATTCGGGGCTGGAGATTTCACCAGAGATGTGGGCATAAAATGGAGTGCAGATGAGTCAGAGTTAGCTTACGTCAGAAGCCATATGGTTTTAACCGCACGAGCATCTGGTCTAGAGCCTCCAATTGATACCGTCCACATCCAGCTTGACGACCTTTCAGGCTACGCTAACTCGGTGGCTATAGGCGCCAAATTTGGTTTTCAAGGTAAATTACTCATTCACCCGAAACAGATATCTCTTGCGAATAAATTATTTAGACCCAGTGAGGAGGATGTAGAACAAGCCCGAAAAGTTGTGGCCGCCTTCGAGGCCTCAGAAGAAGGTGGGTCTGCGTCTATTCAAGTCGATGGCTACTTCGTGGATTATCCGATTGTTGAGAAGGCATACTCTGTCATCAGAAAATCGGAGCTTTTTAAAAACTGATTTACCCTAACCAGTCTTTGATCACTTGATCCGTGTCTGCGCCCAGTTCGCGACCTAACCAATTGACTTGGCCCGGAGTCTTGGAAAGTCTAGGACACACATTCGGAATTGAGATCGGTCCCGCCCGAGGGTCATCGAGCGTAATAATGTTTGCTCTAGCGTTATATTGAGGATCTTCAAAGATTTCATCAATGCTATAAATCGGCCCGCATGGAACCTCAGCTGCTTCGCATAGTCCTAGTATTTCGGCTCGATCAAGGCCCGAAGTCCAATGAGTAACGAAAGCATCCACTTTTGAACGATTTTTTTCGCGCTTTCTTATCGTGCCAAATTCTCCCTCGCCGCATACATCAAGTCGATTCATTAAAAGCGCTAAGCGATTAAAAATTTTGTCATTGGTGCATGCGATGGCAACCCACAACCCATCGCTAGTAGGATAATGGCTATGAGGGACGGCATTAACCGTCCCAGGACCCATTCGCTGCCTCACGAATCCATTAAAAGCGTAAGCCGGTGCCAGCTCGTCCAAGATTCTAAATATGCTCTCATACAAACCAACATCAATCACTTGCCCAGCGTTTGTTTTACCGCGATGGTGGAGCGCAACCATTACACCCAATGCAGCAAACATCCCTGACATGTAGTCTGAAAGTGTTGCCGTGCCTGGAGATGCTGGTGCCGATTCGGGGTCACCACAAAGATATGATATTCCACTGAACGCGTTTGCGATACGACCAAAGCCGGGCCTTCCGTTATAAGGCCCTGTTTGACCATAAGCGGTCACCCTTGCAATGATTAATCCCGGATTGATATCCAGAAGAACCTCTTCGCCCAAACCCCATTTTTCCAATGTACCGACTTGGAAGTTTTCGCAGACCACATCGGCTTTAGCTACCAGCTTCTTTAAAGTCTCGGACCCCTCATCCGATCTCAAATCCAATTCAATGCTTCTCTTATTGCGTCCCTCGCTCAACCATACTAATGAATCGCCACAAGGAGTCGGAGTGCCAAATTTCCTTATGGGGTCCCCCACTCCAGTGAGTTCAACTTTGACTACGTCCGCCCCAAATTCTGCTAAAAAAGTGGCGCAGTAGGGCGCTGCGATAAAAGTAGCCAAATCAAGCACCTTCAAATCTTGTAGAGGTCCGGATCCTGTGGTTTGGTTCTTTTGTTCTGGTTTTGACGACATATTTATCTCCAAAAGTACGGACTATTTCGTTTACGTTTGTTTATAATAGTGTTGTACGATATTGTCAATGATAGTAGAGTAATAAATATGAAATCAGCCCTTGAGTACAAAGAATCTCTTCGCGAACTCAACCCAAAAGTGTTTCTAGGTGGAGAGAGAGTGCCATCTGTTGCAGATGAACCAAGACTGGAGCCAGGAATTAATGCAGTTGGGATAACCTATGATTTTGCTCTTGCTGAGCAACACAAAACAGTTATGACATGTGACGGTTTTGACGGAAAACCAACGAATAGATTTTTGGCTATCAACAAAAGCACCCAAGATTTGTTGGACAAGCTTGAGGCAGTGCGTCTCACATGCAAGGTGGCAGGTTGCGCCCAGCGTTATCTCACACATGATGCATTTAATGCGCTGTATGAGGCGACTTGGCAAATTGCACAAGACAAGAAATGTGAAAATCACAACAGGTTAGTAGCATACATCGCTGCTGCGCAAAAAAGCGATTTGTCCATCGGAGTTGCAATGACTGATGGCAAAGGGGATCGCTCCGTTAGGCCATCTCAACAGACTCAACCCGACACATATGTGCATGTAGTTGCCCGTCGTCCTGGCGGGATATTTATCACAGGGGTTAAAGCAATCATTACCGGCGCTCCCTATATGCATGAGCTCCTAGTTATGCCATGTAGGCGCATGTTAGAGGAGGACAAAGATTTTGCCGTGGCATGCGCGGTGCCAATCGATGCCGATGGGCTAACAATCGTTACCCGGCCGGCCGGCCGGCCAGGGCAAGAGTCAGCAAAGTTCAGTGCCAAGTTCGCTCAATCTGTTGCGGTTGCGCATTTTGATAACGTTTTTGTTCCCTATGAAAAAGTTTTCATAGATGGTGAGTTTGAGGCGGCCCATTTGATGACAACAAATTATGCAACACACCATAGGCATAGCTGCATAGGTGCGAGGGCAGGGTTTGGAGATTTGTTGATTGGAGCAGGTGCAATGATGGCGCGAGCAAATGGTCTTGATTATGAAAAAACACCGCACTTGAGAGAAAAAATGGTTGACCTCATTAAAATCACTGAAGGTTTCTATGCCTGTGGCATTGCCGCCTCTACAATGGGTGAACTTGATCGTGCAGGCAATTTCCGTCCAGACAGAGTTTACAGCAATATTGGAAAGCTGCTTCTGGCAAACCAGATATACGACATGCACCGGCTTGCGCATGATGTTTCAGGAGGTCTTGTGGTGGCGTTGCCATCGCCCGAGGAGGATCATAATCCAGAAACCGCACCGATGCTTTCAGACCTCCTTCGTGGTAGTCCAGATGTTTCTTACGAACACAGGGCAAATGTTGCTAGATTTATTGAAGACCTCACTGCTTCCGAAACAGGCGGGTGGTACTCAGTTATCAGTATGCATGGCGGTGGCTCGCCGGAGGCAATGAAGTTGGAGGTTTTACGAAACTATGATGTTGAAGCGAGATCTGATCTGGTTCAGGCGTTGTTTGATCGCGACGCTCTTGAAATGGGCAAGGGCGTCAAGGTTGATCGTCAACCAGGTCGTTGTTGTGCTGTCGGCTGTGGTGGGGATGATCTGGTTAAACAAGCTGCGTCAGCAAAAAATGGCAAAAGTAATCTTCCGTCAATTAACCGCAACTCGGGTTAGTTGTTCAGAACGCGGGTACCGAGTGGTAAAGACACGGGGCAAAAATTCTTATCAGCATCGATGACCCAAATTTATGGATCTTAATCACTTTTCTCGCAGCGACTGGGCAGACGTCCCGCACCATAATCCAGAAACACTATAACGCCGAATTAGGTGTCTATGGTAGTGCTTTTGTCCGTTTTGGCTTTGGCTTATTCCCTTCTGTTCTCCTCTGTTTGGCGATTATTGGATCGGAAAAATTATTCTCATTTTCACCTCCTTCAGAGTTCCTTCTCTGGTTGATTCTGGCAAGTTGCGGTCAAATCGTTTTTACCATTGTGCTCGGTTTGGCTATGGATAGAAAAAATTTCGGGACGACAATTGCGCTCTCGAAAACAGATGCTCTGCAGGCAGCTCTTGCAGAATCTTTGTTACTGGGATTATACCCCGATCCAAAAGTTACTATCGCTATCACGATTGGATGCTGTGCTATCCTGGTCATAATGACAGAAGATAATGTCGAAGGCCCGTCATATTTAAGTGCTAGGCTTCAAGCGATAATGCTAGGTCTATTAGCCGGATTATGTCTAGGCGTTTGCTCTGTTCTATTCCGGCTTGCCATGGAGACTCTTAACCATTTCGATTTCTTGGAGCGGGCTGTTTTGACGTCATGTCTCGCGACTATCTTACAGACAATAGTCATGGGAGCCTTCCTGCTCTTTTTGAGGCCATCAGAGTTACTGTTGTGTGCAGCAAGTTGGAGAGTGTCCTCTTTTGTAGGCATCATAGCGGCTTCGACAACTTTTCTTTGGTTTACGGCCTTTGGCTTGATGAATGTGTCCGCGGTTCGAATGCTCGGTCAAATAGAGATTCTCTTAAGTTTTCTGGCCGGTTTTTGGTTGTTCAAGGAGAAAGTGGCATTAAGGGAATGCTTCGGAGCAGCGATGATCATAGCTTCTATCTGCTTACTTCTCTATTGATGTTCTTGAAAAAAGTTACGAACATCTCAATCTTTACCAAACAAAAGGGTCTAAACTAGCTAAGGCTAACCGAGAATCGTTGATAGATATCTGAATTTTTCACCCGGTTTACAATCTCTAGGCGAGACATTAGACTACTAGACAATTGTCCGTACCTATTCCAACAGCTGGAGAGCATTATAATGAAAAAACGCCAGATTATCATGGTCGGTTTCATGCAAGCTCAGAATTGCTCAAACTACCCTGCCTCTTGGCGGCATGTCGAATCTTCTACCGACTTCATGACGCCCCACTACTATCGAAGAATTGCCAGGGCTCTCGAAGATGGGAAATTTCATTTTGGATTTTTTGATGACAGGTTGGCCTTACCAGATATATTTGCGTCGGATCATAGCGTTGCGCTGAAACATGGTATCCGAGTTGTAAAAATGGATCCTATTCCGATTTTAGCTACAATGGCGATGCATACCAAACACCTAGGTCTGGCAGCCACCCTATCGACGACCTACTACGGGCCTTATCACATTGCCCGAACCATGATGACACTGGATCATATGTGTGGCGGGAGAGCAGGTTGGAACGTTGTAACCTCTTTGAATGACTCAGAAGCTTTTAATATGGGGGCTAAGGAAACTATCCAACACGACAAGCGTTATGATCGAGCTGACGATATGATGAGGAGTGTTGTAGATATGTGGAACGCATGGCAGCCCGACGCGATAGTATGTGACAAACAGACTGGACTGTTTGCCGACCCAACCAAAGTAACGAGGACGGAGCATAATGGAGAGTGGTTTCAAACATCTGGTACATTTACTGTACCGCCATCTCCACAGGGTCACCCGGTTATTATTCAAGCAGGTCAGAGCGGTCGTGGAAAAACGTTTGCGGCAGAGTGGGGAGAGGTGATATTCACTATTCAAAATGATCTTGACCAAGCAAAAAAAGTCAGAAGAGAAATGCGGCGAGAGGCGGAGCAACTAGGGCGTGATCCTGATACGTTGGCTATTGCACCCGCTTTTTATGTCACCGTAGGTGAGACGCAGTCCATAGCGGAGGATAAATATGCCTATATTGATAGTTTGGCTAAGCCAGAGGATGCTTTAGTTCTGTTATCTGAGGTATTAAATTTTGATTTTTCGAGGAAACAGTTGGATGAGCCGTTTTCTGATGATGAGCTGGATAGCATTAATGGGCTTAGGGGCATTTTGGATAAAGTTGTTCGGTTGAGCGGTAAAAAAAATCCATCCTTGGCGGATTTTCTCGAGCATAGTGGAAGAGGAACCGTTCGGGAAGCACCGCACTTAGTTGGCGATGCTAAAACTATTGCAGATACTCTTGAAAAATGGTTCGTAGAGGGGGGGGCTGACGGCTATGTGATGTTTGCCCCGCATACGCCGGGAGCATACGAGGAGTTTTCCCGTTTTGTGGTGCCGGAACTTCAAAGGCGAGGGGTTTATCACAAGGATTATAAGGGGACAACACTTAGAGAAAATTTGGGTCTTTCGGGATATCGGACGCGGGCCTAACAGTGCATATTTATGCAGGATTCCGCAATGTTATGGAATCAGCGAGGCCGGTTGTTAGCTCCCTACAGGAATACATCTCCGCCATTCGGACTGAGACATTGGCCCCTGAAATGGCTGCTGGAGTCGCTGGCCAAAAATAAGTATGCGCCGACCACCTCGTCTACGTCCGCTAGCTTTCCGCGAGGAATTGCTTTGCGGATTTCGTTCATCACGTCATCTGGGACATCCTTTAGGAGTGGGGTTAGAGTGGCACCAGGCGCAACGCAGTTGGCCGTAACATTTCTTCTGCCAATTTCCAATGCGAGAGACCTAGTGAAGGAAATTATTGCTCCCTTTGCCGCCGTATAGTGAGCGAATCCGGGGGCTCCCTTGTATGCCAACTGAGAGGCTGTGTTAATGATCCGCCCATCGTCACGATCATACATACTGGGCAACACCGCCCTCGTGCATAAAAAAGTACCAAACACATGGACATCCATCATAATTTTCCAATCCTCCAGTGAAATCTTTTGTATCGGCGCAGACTGAGCAATGCCCGCATTATTTACCAAAATGTCTATTTTCTTTTCAGTTCTCAGTATCTCAGAGACCATCAACTCCACTTCACTCGGTTGGGACACATCTGCACGAGTTATCTCTGCATTGTATCCTGCATGCTTTAAACATCCTGCGATCTCAGCTGCTTCCTCCTCCTCGTTCTCGCAGGGATAATTTAAATAAACCTTACACCCACTCATCGCGAACGCCTCAGCAACTCCTCTGCCTATTCCCGAAGATGCTCCAGTTATCAAAGCCACCTTGTCATTCAAATTGACGTTAATAGTCATTCCTTACTCCTTTTTTGAAAACCTTTAAATGTGTTACTATTTTGTCCAACAAACGGAGAAACCGAAGTAGAAATGAATTGTAGATGAAATCACTAATTGATTACATTTGGCTTTTTTGTGGGCCTCTGGAATCATGCTAATAATTTGACTTCTTTTTGAGGAGGAAAAAAATGGCACGCATTGTATACAATTAGATCCAATAGTTTAGCTAGCTGAGTTTTTGAGCAGCCGATCGCTTAACAGCGCCAAATCTTGGCTTAGGATCTCATTTTGGTTTAGTTTGTTCTGATTCTGGTTCTTCTCGGAATTTGATTAGGTAATTCGTTAGAATCTAAAATTTAAGGGCACCTGTAAGATTTGGCAATTTGGCTTGACAATTCTGAGCAGTTTTTATTAATCAATACCTCGAGAAGAAGGTTTCTCGATGCACTGATGACGATAGCGGTTTATTAACCTGATTCGATGCCTTTGCGAAATAGATTGTTCTAATACGGTCTAATTGAGAGGCGATGCGGTCCCCCAAACCTCCTCCGGCCAGGGCAGAGACTCAAAAGGCAAGCTTATGTTTAAAGATTCAGATATAAACAACAACGAAATAAGTCTTTGGTATGTCCATGGTCTTATGACTTTCGCTTTTCTCTTGATAGCTACATCTTTTATAGTAATGGGAGAAATCGCAGGGGAGATGGACGCCACAGTGTTAACCCTCATGCGCTTTGGGGTAGCTGCAGTACTTTTATACCCAATCGTTCTGTTTCGCCGATTGCAACTGCCCCCCTTGACTGCTTTGTCAAAATATGCTGTTCTGGGTTTGCTACAAGCTATTTACTTTAATGCTTTGTTTGAGGCATTGAGATTTACAACCTCTGTAAACGCTGCGACCCTATTTACTGCGGTTCCATTTGTATCCGCAGTGCTCGCATTTATATTTCTTCGCGAAAGGTTGAATTCTCGCATGATATCCGCGTTGTTTTTATCATTTTTAGGAGCCATTTGGGTGATAATGGAGGGGAATATAGACAATTTACTGAATATGCGTTTTAACAAAGGAGACGCAATTTTTCTTATCTCTGTGCTGGCGTTCGGCCTTTATACTCCGATGATTAACCGCTTTTATGGTGGAGAGCCGATGCTGCTTATGACGTTTTGGACCATTGTCTCCGGTTTCGTTTGGTTACTGTTATTCGCTAACGTTCGAATAATCGATGTGGCATGGAGTAGTATACCCACTCATGTTTATTTGGGAATATGCTATCTGGCTGTGTTTACTACCATTGTTACATTTTTCATAACTCAGTTCTGCTCCGTTATTATCGGGCCGACCAAGATGATTGCCTATACCTATTTGACTCCGTCTTTCGTGCTTCTTATCACTTGGACCATTGGAGACCGTCAAATTTCTGACTTCATCCTGATCGGCGTGACGCTGACGCTTTTATCGTCGTTAATGTTGCATTGGGACAAAAGATTGTGGCCAGTGTCAGACGACAGCGAAAACTAGTGTCGATCTCATGCCGCTGAGTTTCTTATGAAAAAGTATTTTGCCCTCAACCCGAATGTAGGGATTAGGCAGTGAAAGAGCGGTATGATGAGTAGACGTTGCCATTTTTAATTTTGTGTTATCTATAAGTGACTATTAGGGATACTCTTACTGTTACCGTGTATGCAAGTTTTGAAAGGTAGGTCGAGACTGTCTAAGACCGAATTTATGGTGCTCATATGGATTTAGAAGCTTATGTTTGAAAAATATCTTATGCTTTTTGTTTATTTCAGTGGGCTTTTGGGGCTGAGTTATCTGGCTTCAAAGCGAGTTAAAGACCTCAAAGATTATTTTGCTGGGGGGAAGCAGCTGGGTTACTGGGTAGCCGCTTTTTCAACTCAGGCAACGGGCGAGAGTGCTTGGTTGTTGCTTGGCCTGACCGGTATGGGGGCCATGATCGGAGTGACCGCATATTGGGTTGTTATCGGTGAGGTGCTAGGCGTGTTTGTGGCATGGTTTATAATGGCAAAACGCTTCAAAAGACTCACAGATCACTATGATAGTCTCACTATGACCGACTACCTCGTGAGTCGGCTCCGACCTCACACCAACACTTTGCGTTTTCTTGCTGCGTTTACTTTGGCCACCTTTTCAGTGATCTATATAAGTGCTCAAATCGATGCCACGGGCTCGGCTTTTGAGCGGTTCTTGGGTTGGGATTATTTCGTCGGTGCGGTTTTTGGTTTTGCGGTTGTCGTTATCTATTGTGTTACCGGTGGGTTTCTGGCAGTGGCATGGACCGATCTGGTTCAGGGAGTGATCATGGTAACTTGCCTTGTCACGCTTCCTTTAATTACCCTTATTGGATTGCCTGATTTGCCGGGGATTATTGAGGGGTTAAGGGTTATTGATCCAGCTTTGTTGGGTTTTTTTGGCGGTCATGGACCCAATCTTATGGGCGCAATGACGGTGTTGGGCATGATGCTAATTGGGCTAGGCTTCATGGGTTCGCCGCAGATATTTGCTCGATTTATCGCAATAAAAGATGAGGAGGAGTTAAAAAAAGGTAAATGGGTTGCTGTAATATTTACCTTTTTGGTGGGAGTCTCTGCAGTATCAATCGGCATTTTGGGGCGCTACATTTTTACCGGCGTTGATGTTGACCCAGAAAATGTAATGGGAAATGGGGCGCAGAATGTCTTGCCTGACCTTGTAGATTACAATTTTCCTCCTTTGATTGTCGGTTTTTACGTGGCTGCAGTTTTATCAGCAATTATGTCTACCGTATCGTCGCTGTTGATTATGGCAGCAGGATCGGTTACTAACGACCTTTATAAAAAAATCTATTGCCCCGGTCTTGCAGGAGAGGTTGCTTCACGCCTGTCACGCTGGGTTACATTAGGAATCGCGATTTTGTCACTTGTATTGGCAATGACGGTTGCGATGGTCTCGCCTGATCGGACTATATTCTGGTTTGCAATATTTGGCTGGTCCGGCATTGCAGCGACTTTCTGTCCGGCGGTAATATTGTCGCTTTTCTGGCGGGGTTATACCGTGACGGGGGCAATTTCTTCTATAATCGTTGGTTTTCTATCCATTCCCATTTTCAAATTTGTTGTGCAGGACATGGAAAGCGTTGGTTCTTATTTTACTGCTCTTGAGGCCTTACCACCTGCCTTTATCGCTTCTCTTTTAGTCGGCATATTAGCCAGCAAAGTGCGACCCCAAAATAATTTAGAGGAACGTTATAACCAGGATTTGGCTGAACTTCAGTCGGAAAACACCCGATAGTGCTAAAATGCATTGCCACAAAGAGCTTAAGTGTCACCAGCGTTTATTCTTCATTCCTCAGCCTGAGCTTCCAGCGCGCATGCGACGATTCATGGTGGGCAGCAAATCAGGCTCAGGTAATGACTTTGCAATTGCTCTATTGTCTTACGGCGCTTAGTTTAACGACTCACTACTGCAGGTGACTGATGACACAAGACTTATGATTTAGCGTCCAAAGCTTAGAACAATCAGAAAAGTTATCAATTAAAAATAAAGGTTGCGGGGGCGCCGAAGCGCCGCCAAGCAAGCCACCTTTATGCAGACCGACGTTTCTCTGTAGCATCATAATCTACAGTGAGGGTCTCGGTATTGATGATGACACCGTAATCTTTTTCTGCACGATCGACTGTAGTGTACTCATCTAGAACATCTGACAAAACCAATTCTGGATCCCTCTCGAATGGATCACCATATCCACCCGAGTTGGGCACGATGATTTCAATTGCTTCTCCTGCAGCGAGCGTCTTTCCAACAAATTTAGCGGGCCAAGACTCTTCTCCATCTTCGCCTCTATTTTTCGTCGTTGAAGCATTGAGGCCATCATGTCCTCCAAAAATTCCCCATGGTGGATCTGACTCATTGCGATCACCCTCACAGGTTAATATGGTATCCACCAACACGCGATTGACTCGAACCATTCCAATGCCACCGCGCCACTTTCCTGCCGAGCATGGGTCCTCGCGCAATTCATATCTTTCAGTTCGGATCGGAAAGTTCCACTCCAGCTCTTCTATGGGATTATTCCTTGTATTAGCTATAAGACAATCGACTGAATCGAGTCCATCCTTGTCATGCCGGCCGCCATAAGAGCCCTCATCGACCTCGAGATATACCCAGTACTCTCCTTTCTCTTCATCCCAGCCGGAGAACGAAATGAAACCGAGATGGGCAGAGTTCCCAGCTGTAATCTTTTCTGGAACAACCGGTGCCAGAGCACGAAGTGCAAGATCGACTGCCCTTTGAGGTTGGCAAAATCGGGCAAAACATGATCTAGGGAAGTTTGGATTGAATATTGACCCTTTAGGCGCAATTACATTAATAGGGCGGGTCATACCTGCGTTTTGGGGCACAAAAGTTGGGAAGACAGCCTCATCGAGGAAAAGCATTCTGGTGATGAATCCCATTGAGCCAAAAGTGGTTCCCTCGAAAGGAACGTTATAGCTTGTTGGAACCTCATTACTAGATCCAGTCAAATCAAAAGTGATCTCGTCGCCCTCAATAGTGACGGTGACCACAACGGGGAGTTTAATTCCTCTGTTAACACCGTCGTCATCGAGATAGCCAGGCTCAGTCTTATACACCCCGTCGGGAACTTTCCTAATTTCGTTTCTGAGCATTGTTTCAGAATAATCCATCCAATAAGAGGCCGCTTCCGTGATGATCTGTGGGCTGTAACGATCAACTAACTCCAAGAAACGTTTTTTTGCAAGCTCACATGCCGCGACCATTGCGAGCAAATCGCCCTCGTTATGAGTGGGAGTGCGCACATTGTCCAATATGTGTCCCCACATGTCGTCTTGCCTAACACCCTCCTTAGAAATCTTAACTGCTCTATATATTTTTCCCTCAGCAAAGACGTCAACTGAGTCGATGTTAATCCCTGGCGATGAACCTCCTGTATCGAGCAAATGCGCTGATGCACCTGAGAATGCCACTAATTCACCCTTGTAAAACATGGGAATGACAATGCAACAATCTGGGGAATGAGTTGCACCAGCATATGGATCATTATGAAGAATTATATCTCCCTCATTAATGTCATCTCCCAGAATTCGAATTACGTTTTGAACAATCTTTGGCATAGCAGCCATAAACATTGGCGTTGAATCTGAGTCCGATATTTGATTGCCAAACTTATCAAAAATTCCTGCCCCGAGGTCTTCCGACTCTCGAATTATCGAAGAGTATGACATCCTATATAGTACGCTCGCCATTTCTTTGGAAATGGCTTGAAAAGCCCCCCCCACAACGCGCATTAAAATTGGGGTCGACAGCTCGTTCTCAGCAGAGGATTTCCTTGCCTCATAATCGCAGTCAATAAGAAGGTTTCCAAATTTATCCACATTTACTGAGCAATCTGGGGGCACCACGGTCGTAGAATCGTACTGCTCAATAATCGCTGGCCCCATAATTCTGTTGCCCGCTCTGAGAGCTGACCTTTCGTAAAATGGCGTTTTGTGTGTAACCGATTTGCCCTCAACGTCAAACGTAACGTCTCTCTCAAGGAGGAGGGCATCAGAGGCGTCATCGCCACCGACTTCAAGCTCAGGCCATTGCAAGTCAGGTATTTTTCCGATTCCGACTACCCGTACGTTAATTATTTCGATATTTGCATCAAACTTATGTCCATATTCTGCCTCGTGAGCGCTGTGAAATGCTTCTCTGGTTCGTTCAACCCATTCGGCGTTGATTTCGCCCGCTGGCGCCTCAAAACGTACTTCGTATCCTTGCCCGGAATAACGGCAGTCGGCTAGTCGACGAATCAAGCAATCAGAAGCAGGCATACCATCTTTATCTAACTGCGCTACTGCTTTTTCGACAAGCTCATCGTATCTGTTTTGCAATCTTTCGAAATCGAGTTTATTAAGATGTTGTCTTTCAGTGGCTACAAACTCGTGTTGTATGTCAGTTGCTAATAAACCCATCGCAGATAAAATTCCAGGATGCGGTGGGATCAAAACTCGGGGAATTTGCAACTCCAGGGCGATATCACACGAGAAAAGAGGGCCCGCACCCCCGCATGCAACTAGGGTGAAATCCCGCGGGTCGTAACCACGGCGCACACTATTAAGCTCTATTGCTTGCACCATTCCGAACTTTTGAATCTGCAATGCGCCAATGGATGCTTCCTCTAGGCTCATGTTCTGCTCTTCCGCAACCGGAGACAATGCTTCAACTGCCAGATCTTTACGAAGCTTCATGTTTCCACCCAAAAGCCCGCGATCAGTCCTCAATCGGCCTAGAATGACTTGAGCATCCGTTGAGGTCGGTTTGTCTCCGCCTCGATCGTACGCTGCAGGTCCCGGATAGGCTCCTGCGGATTGAGGCCCAACCCTAAACACACCGCCATCATCAGAGTAGATGATAGATCCACCGCCATGACCTATTGTGTCAATATCCACCATGGGGATCATTGCCTGATAATCGCCAATTTTCGTATCTAATAAATGACGCATTCGCAACTCACCATTTGCGGCCACGGCTATATCAGCCGACGTCCCGCCAATGTCCAAAGTGAATACATTATGGCACCCAGCCATTTTTCCGGCCCATATACCCCCAATCAATCCCCCAACCGGGCCTGACATCATGAGATTAACCGGTCTGACTGAAGCCCCTTCAGCACCCACCATACCCCCGGAAGACTGCATCATCTGAACACCTCGCGTATAACCAGCATCCCTCATGGCATTGTCGAACCGTTCGAGGTATTGGGACGTTTTAGGGCCAATATATGCGTTTAATGCAGTTGTTGAAAAACGTTCGAATTCTCTATACAACGGCAGAATTTCGCTAGAGATTGATATGAAAGCTTCTGGATATTCCTCTAGAATGATCTGCTTAATCCGTTGTTCATGAGAGTCGTTAAGGTATGAGTGCAGCAAGCAAACGACAATAGCTTTGACTCCTGCCTCTCGCAGACGAATGACCTGTGCCCTAGCTTCATCGTCATCCAATTCTACGAGCACGTCGCCATTTGGCGCCGTGACTCTCTCTTTTACGGTCAGACGGTTCCGTCTCTTAACTAGCGGACGGGTCTGCCATGGAAGCTCTTGTTGGAGTGAAAAGTTGTAGGGTTTTTTGTGTCGAGCGATGTGCAAAATGTCCCTAAAGCCCTCGGTGGTAATCATGCCGAGTTCGGCGCCATTATGTTCCAAGGCAATATTGGTGGCTACTGTGGTTCCGTGCAGCAAAAAGTCTATACCGTTTATCGGGACATCAGCCTTATCACAAAGCTGTTCAACACCAGAAACGACCGCTCTTGAGGGGTCATCAGGTGTCGATGGCACTTTGTCGACTGTGATACTGCCTCCTTCTTCATCTACCAACACAAGATCTGTAAATGTACCGCCTACATCAATACCTACGCGTTTCATAAAAATTAACCCCTATTGCCTTGACTCAATGATTTGTTGTTTAACACAAGTATGGTTCTATTTCTTAGCTTGTTAAGCTACTTGTGATATTATTTCCTTGCCCACGAATGACAGCTGGTCATATTCGCCGTTGTAGTAGGCGGATGATATCTCTCCGACTCCCAGAGCCTCTAATTCGGCAATTTTCTCTCGGCAAGTATCGACACTTCCACATATGGCAAATTTGTCAATCATCTCGTCTGTTAAGTAATCGGTATGATCTGCCTCCGAATCTAGATGCCCCTTGTAATAGTCATATTGATCCCGCTTGACCTGCAGCATTTGTTGTAGCTCGTCTGGCATCACATGCCCTGCGCGTTCGACGTCTTCTAAATGATTAGTGGCACAAGTAGCCGCCCATTGCGACTTACCTCGGGCCAACTTTACATCGTCAGAAACCCACATTCCGCACAACAGTGCGATTTCAATGTCCTTGGGATCACGACCAGCCTCACTTGCGCCAGAGTAAACATGTTCGATAGCCCATTTTACTGCGGCAGGATGCGTGCCAACTTGAAGCATTACAATGTCTGCCAGTGCCCCACCGAGAGCTAAATTTCGAGGCCCCGTGGCGGCGTAGCAGAGCTGAGCAGATTGTTTGCTTTGATTCCATCGCAGTTTAATTTCGTTGCCGTCCTCGTCAACAGATTGGCCATCCAGCAGAAGTCGCGTTTTCCTCAACACATTTTCCATTTCGGCGGTTTTCATTGGTTTGTAACCCAGAGTTCTCACCGCACTATCTCCTCTCCCCAAGCCAAGAATCCATCGGCCTGGGTATAAATTGTTTAATGTAACCGAAGCACTGGCACTGACGCTGTAGTGGCGAGTTACCCCGTTGCTAACTGCGGTGCCCAATTCAATTCTTTTAGTTTTTTCGAGAGCTAGTGCCGCGTAAACATAAGCATCCTCCCAAAGCATCTGAGAATCGACGATCCAACAACGCTCGTATCCCGCGTTCTCCATCTCGATGAGTGATGTCATAAATTCTGGGTATCTTTCACACGTTAAATGTGCGCTTATTTTCATAGTCTTCTCCTAGTTAAATTATGCCCCCAAGGTTTAAACTTGACCGCCTTGGATTGTTTTCGACGCCCTAAAGCGCAATAAAATGAGGTTAGCAACATATCGCTAGGTTTTTAAGAGTGTAAGCCCTAGACCATTGAATAAGACTTAAGCTAAAACCTTTGTGGCGACCGAAACCCCGAAACCTCTGGTGCCTCACTGAGCAAGTATTTATTTTTTCCAACTTTTATTAATATTTTTCTGCCACATAACCGATTCAATAATTTGTATCAGCGCTGGCACACTTCTTCTGCAGTCCGGGTTTGCCAGCGCTCTCATTTTCTGACCCGTTCACTTTTTGGATCATACATCGGGCGAAGGGATGCTCTCGCCGGATAAAGTTTTCCTGCCACCTCAATTTCGTATGTTCCTGAATTTATAAAATCAGCTGTAATGTGTGCGCTATGCTGGACATATCCGAGAGCAACTGATCCCCCCAATGTGTGGCCATACATTGCCGAGGTAGTGCTTCCAAGCATGATTCCGTCTCGATAAATTGGCTCGTCATGGACAAGCAATACGTCTGGATCCTCCATCAAAAATTGCACCAATCGCCTATCAATGCCCGAATCCTTTTGTGCAAGGAGCGCTTCTTTTCCGATGAATCCCCCTTGTTTCTCGAAATCGCATGCAAAACCCAGCCCGGCATTCAGTGGGGTATCGTCGGATCCTACGTCGTGGCCGTACTCTCGATAACCTTTTTCCATCCTCAACGATTGCAGCGCATGATAACCGCAATGCTTGAGGTCAAACTCTTGTCCAATATCTACTATTGTGTCATACACGCCTTGAGCAAAATCTGAGGGCACGTATAGCTCCCAGCCTAGTTCGCCGACGTAAGTCAGCCTTAGAGCATCGACTTTTGCATAGCCAATCTCTAGTTTTTGCATGGTCGCAAACGGAAAGGCAGAATTGCTTAAATCTGCACCGCTGGCTTTTGTCAACAATGCTCTGGACAGAGGTCCTTGAATATTGATGGTGGATGTCCCAGAGGTAACATCTGTGAGAGTGACGAATGCTTCGCTTGGCGTATTTTTTTCAAACCAGGCCTCCACTTGGGTGTGTGTTACCCCAGCAGTAATTACCAGAAACTTTGCTGGAGCTAATCGTGTGACGGTTAAATCAGCTTCGATTGTCCCACGAGGGTTGAGCCACTGGGTGTAGACCGCTTTGCCAACTGCCACATCGACATTGTTTGCACATATGGTGTTTAAAACCTTTGCCGAGTCCGGGCCTTGAATAAGAAATTTGGAAAAAGAGGTCTGATCAAATATGCCGACACCCTCACGCACCGCCGCGTGCTCGGCCGCGCTATGTTCGAACCAGTTTTGACGGCCATAAGTGTACTCGTATTCTGCCTTGACCCCCTCGGGCGCATACCAGTTTGCTCGTTCCCATCCCGCGGCCTCACCAAAACATGCGCCGGCTTGCACCAAACGATCATGGAGCGGTGATTTGCGAACTCCACGCGCGGTCTCCATTTGCTTGAAGGGCCAGTGCATATCGTAGAGCGCTCCCAAGACCTCCGTTGTTCTATCATGCAAATATTTGGAATTATTTTGGAACGGAAGAATTCGATTTACATCTACCTCCCACAAATCCATAGGAGCATGCCCATTCACGATCCAGTCAGACAGAACTTTGCCTGCCCCCCCCGCTGACTGGATACCAACAGAGTTGAAGCCAGCAGCCACAAAAAGGCCACTCACATTGGGAACTGGGCCCAGCAGGTATCGATCATCGGGCGTAAAACTCTCGGGCCCGTTAAATAACAACTGAATTCCGGTCTCCTCAAGAATCGGCATTCGATTCATTGCAAGCTCGATATATGGGAGCATCCGGTCCCAATCCGCTGGCAAGTCATCAAAGCAAAACTCATGAGGAATACCCTCCATACCCCACGGAGCTGCATTCGGCTCAAAGAAACCTAGAAGCAACTTGCCAGTTTCCTCTTTGAAGTAGGCGTATCGATCTTGATCTCGAACGACAGGCAAATTCTCATGCATCTCAGAAATAGGTTCTGTTACTAAGTAGTAGTGTTCAGCCGCATGCAACGGAATATTTGCCCCACAATCATTCCCGAGCTGTCTTCCCCACATTCCGGCGCAGTTAACAACATAATTAGCTTTAATGCTGCCACTGTCTGTTTTAACACCCACACATTTGCCGTTTTCGACCAAGAGAGATGACACTAACGTGTTTTCAAAAATTTGTGCACCTCCGTTCCTGGCTCCTCTTGCAAGGGCTTGGGTAGTATCTGTGGCATTCGTCTGTCCGTCTTTGGGCAGGTATATCGCTCCAACAACATCGGACAAATCCATAAGCGGCCACATTCGGGACACATCGTCACAACTAATTTCTTCTACTTCAACGCCGAAACATCTCGCCATTGATGCCAACCGATTCAATTCCTCCATACGTTCTTTGGTGGTGGCCAGAGAGATAGAACCCCGCTGTTTAAAACCGGTTTCTAAACCAGTTTCTTGAGCGAGAGTCTCGTATAACTTAGCGGTGTATTGCGATAGCTGGGTAAGGTTTTTTGTTGCTCTCAATTGACCTACCAAGCCGGCAGCATGCCATGTCGTCCCACTGGTGAGTTGTTTGCGTTCAAGAAGAACGACATCGGAGCGGCCTAACTTTGTGAGATGATAGGCTACGGAGGTGCCGATTATACCTCCACCAATAACGACAATCTCAGCTTGTTTTGGTAACTGTTTAACCACTGCCTTGGAGGCTCCTAAAATAAGCTATTTTCTATTTGTTCCGGCTGCCAAAGAGCGCTTATGAGCATCTTCCGACCAGTAATATGCAGCGTTAAGTTATGCCTGTGGGAACAGACCCAATTCTTGTATTACTTTATCGAGCGAGCGAACGGAACCCCAGCCATTTCGGATGCATTCAATAATAGGGTCGTGTAGATGTGGCATTGTCGTTCCCGTGCAATCCTCGACCACAATGGGTTTGAAATCCCTAAACATTGCATCCTTAGTCGTGGCACCAACACACTGATTAGTGAGTACACCGGTGATAAGCACTGTTTCAGTTTTCAGTGACCGCAAAACCATTTCAAGATTTGTCTGGAAAAATGCGCTCAATCTGGTTTTCTCGACATACCAATCCTCTGCTTCAGGCGCCAAATCATCCAAAAGCTCATAACCCCATGTATTTTGTCGCAGTCCTCCCTCGCGAAGGTGGGGACGAAGCTCCATAAAGGGGCCCCCATCAACAAGATTTTTAGTTCCATGCCTTGTCCAGATTATTGGGACTCCTCTCCTACGGAGTTCGTCCATCAAACGTTTGGTTGGCTCAATGGTTCTTCGCATGTGAGAGATATCTATGTCGGACTTTCCATAAATTCCCTCTGGGTGCAGAAAGTCGTTCTGAAGATCGATATTCACCACCGCCGTTTTTCCGACCTCAAGCGGCCAGGACGCGTGTCCGAAAGGTTGTGTGGACATTTATTTCTCCTTGTAACAGATTTTGTGCAGATCGTCTGAAAATTTGCATGTCCAATGTTAGTGAGAAAGTACGATTGGTTCAATATTTGAACTGGAATAACTAACCTTATGATTATTCAGCATAATCAAGATTGACTGTTTAAAATTTTTAACGTTTTAACACTTTTCCATTGTTGCGTCTTCAATTTTTCAGTAAATTAGTATCTCTGTGTTCAATCTGAGTTTTTTTAACTGGAGAAGCCTCTCTACAAAGCCCAGACTTTACATTTACTGGTATCACAAAAATGTGAATCTATCATCAGCCCGGGAGCCAAAAAATAGCTGATGCTGGCATTTCAGAACATACACTTCGGGCAGTTGCTCGAGCATTCAGTAAATGCTCGGAAATTTTCCCTTGTATGTCTTATTTATCCGATCGGCTATAACGCCCAAATGTATATCTCGATTAGATTAAAAGGTTCATCTGCAATCGAGCGAAGAGGTTGTTCAGCCTTCAGGTTTGGATGATCATCAGAAGATGAGGGGGG
>MDTD01174518.1_pt1 | contig 39991 bp, 28 predicted proteins | sample 811221 | NCBI WGS metagenome assembly MDTD01 (sample SAMN05326646, study PRJNA326480) | marine metagenome | isolation source: seawater | place: Pacific Ocean: South West | collected 2011
CGCCGCGATCCTCGATCTCGGCGAGAGCGTCTCGCGGGGCATCGTCGCGTCGCTCGCGTCGGCGCCGACTTCCGTTGAGCCGGGGGCGCAGGCCTCTGTGTCCTTCGAGGCGATCCCGGTCTTCAGCGGGCCGCTCGATGCGTCGTCGGCGCGGGTGCTCGCGCGCGTCGGGGGCGGATCGCTGCAGGAGATCCCCGCGTCGGTGAATGGGAACATTTATTCCGCGTTGCTCCCCGCGGGCCCCTGCGGCGCCGCGATCGAGTACGCGTTCGAGATCGACTCGCAGGCGGGGCGGTCGTACAGCTTCCCGAGCGACGGCTCCCTGCTCTCGCTGGAGATCGTCGAGACCGCGGTCGTGTTCGAGGACACGCTCGAGACCGACCTCGGTTGGGTCTCCGGCGCGCCGGGCGATGACGCGACGACGGGCCAGTGGGAGCGGGCGAACCCGCAGGGCACTGCGGCGCAACCCGAGAACGACCACACGCCGGGCGGCACGCTCTGCTGGGTCACCGGCGCGCAGGCGGGGTCCGGGCTCGGGTCGTTCGATGTGGACGGGGGCACGACCACGCTGCTCAGCCCAGTGCTCGACGCGAGCGGGCAAGGCGGCGACCTGTTCGCCTCGTTCTGGATCTGGTTCAGCAACGACACCGGGGGCAACCCGGGCGAGGACACCCTCCCGATCGACATCTCAAGCGACGGCGGCGCGACCTGGACCCCGCTCGACGAGATCGCGACGAGCACTTCGGGGTGGGAACGCCGGTCGTACCGCGTGGATGATTTCGTGACCCCAAGCGATGCGATCCGACTGCGCTTCCGCGCCCGGGACCTGAACGGCGGCTCGCTGGTCGAGGCGGCGGTGGACGATGTCCGCCTCGAACGGATCGGGTGCCCCAGCGGGAACCCGGCGGACCTCGCGCCACCCTTCGGCGTGCTGGATCTCGCGGATGTGAACGCGTTCATCCAGGGCTTCCTCGTGCAGGATCCGATCGCGGACATCGCGGCCCCGTTCGGCGTCTGGGACCTGGGGGATGTGGGCCTGTTCGTGTCGTCGTTCGTGGGGCCCTGACCAGCGCGGCGGTACTTCGGGGCGGGGCGAGTTGACCTCTCTCGTCTAATTGCGAATGATTCTCAATTACGCGGGTTCGGGGCGTTGTCGCTCTGGGCCTGCAGAAGGGGAGCATCCGCATGACGACCGATACCCGCCCGCTCGGCCAGCGCCTCAAGGAAGACAACTGGGATCTGCACCAACTCGCGGAGCACGACGCGCTCCCGCAGCACATGGTCCGGGGAACCATGCCGCGCGAGGCGTATGTCGAACTGTGCGGGCAATCGTGGCTGGTGGCGCGGGCGCTGGATTCGGCGATCGAAGCGAAGCGGGACGAGGTCCCGATCCTGCGGGAATTGGTCACGGACCGGCAACTTCAGACCCCCTATCTCGAAGAGGATCTTGCGCACTGGGGTGTGGACCCTGCTTCGGTCGCGCCCAATCCCGGCACGGCGGCCCTGATCGCGGAGATCGAGCGCTGCCGGGACAATGCTCCGATCCGCCTGTTCGGCCTGCACTATGTCCGCGAGGGCGCCAACAACGGGAACCGCTTCATCGCCCGCAAGATCAAGCAGGCGTGGGGCGCCGAGAGCGACGACGGGTTCCGGCACCTCGACCCGTACGGCGACGAGCAGCGCCCGCTCTGGGAGGCGTTCAAAGTGCGCCTCAACGAGATCGAACTGAGCGAGGCGGAGAAGACCGCGATCGTCGACGCGGCGCGATCGATGTTCGAGGGCATGATCAAGATGCACAAGGATTTCGACCTCCCCCCGCTCGAAGCCGCCCCGGCGCGGTGAAGGCGATCAATCGGGCTTCCGTTTAGGATGTCGCGCGGCGTGGGCCGCGGTGATGCCCGGGGGGTCGCATGAGCAGCGGTCGGGGCGGGGCGCGACCCGTTCAACACGATGATGAGACGGCTCCCCGCGGCGCATGGCTCGCCGACTGTCGCGCGGGGTTCTTTGTCTTTCTCATCGCGCTCCCGCTGTGCCTGGGCATCGCGCTCGCGTCGGGTTTCCCGGCGCTCGCGGGGGTGTTCACCGCGATCGTGGGTGGTGTCGCGGGCTTTACGATCAGCAACAGCGCGCTCGCGATCAAGGGACCCGCGGCGGGACTGATCGTCATCGTCGCGGGGTGTGTCGCGGACTTCGGGGGAGACGGCGCGATCGGCGGATTCAGCGCCGCGGATCTCGACGCGTACCGCGCAGCGCTCGCGATCGGGTTCGCCGCGGCGGGGCTGCAGGTTGTCTTTGCGCTGAGCCGGGGGGGCGTGCTCGCGGAGTTCTTCCCGAGCTGGGTGGTGCACGGGATGCTCGCCGCGATCGGCGTGATCATCGTGCTCAAGCAGTTGCCGATCGCGCTTGGGGTCGAGGTCGCGGGCGAGCCCCTGGAGATCCTGCTCGAGGTGCCGGCGATTATCTCGCACACGAACCCGGCGATCGGGCTGATCGGCGTGGTGTCGATCGGGCTGATGCTGGGGTGGCCGATCGCAGCTCGGCGTGTCCGCGCCCTGGACGCCGTCCCCGCGCCGGCGGTGGTGCTGCTGTTCGCGGTGCCCGTCTCGGTGCTGATGGGGATCGGCGACGAGGGGCGGGCCTACACGCTCGGCGGGCACGAGTACGCCCTCGACGAGTCGTTCCTCATCGTCGTCCCGGAGCGCGTGTTCGGCATGTTCGAGGCCGTGACGACGCCCGATTTCTCCGCGTTGAGCGTGCCGGTCGCGTGGAAGTGGGTCGCGATGTTCTTCTTGATCGGTTCGCTCGAGTCGCTGCTGAGCGCGAAGGCGATCGAACGCCTCGATCCGCTCGGGCGCCGGACGGATCTCGATCGCGACATGCTCGCGGTGGGTGTCGGCAACGCCGCGGCTTCGATGGTGGGGGGGCTGCCCATGATCTCCGAGATCGTGCGCAGCCGGGCGAATGTGGACGAGGGCGCGCGGACGCGCGCCGCGAACCTCTGGCACGGCGTCTTCCTGCTCGCGTGCGTGGCGATGATCCCGATGGTGCTGCATCTGATCCCGCTCGCGGCGCTCGCGGCGATGCTGGTGGTCGTCGGGCTGCGCCTCGCCCATCCGCGGGAGGCGCTGCACGCGTGGCGCGTCGGGCGCGAGCAGTTCATCGCGTTCGGCGCGACGATCATCGGGGTGCTGCTCACCGACCTGCTGATCGGCGTCGCGATCGGGATCGCCGCGAAGATCGTCACGCATCTTGCGCACGGCGTCTCCATCCCCGCGATGCTCCGCTGCCCGGTTGAGATCGGGGACGACGGGACGGCGCGCGTGCGCGGCGCCGCGGTGTTCACGAATTGGATCCCGCTTCGACGCCGGATCGCGGCCCTCTCGCGGGAAGCGGATGGTTCGCTCGTCGTCGATTTCTCGGGCGCGTCGTTCGTCGATCACACCACGATCGAGAAGCTCGAGGCGTTCGCGGCGCGCCGCGAGGCGGATGGACCGAGCGTGCGCATCGAGGGGTTGGAGGCGCTGCGGCCGCTCGCGGAACACCCGCTCGCGGCGCGGATTCGCGACCGAGGGGCGTGAGGCGCCTCCGCTGGTGGTCAGCGGGGACGCTCCGCGCGGTGCGGTTCGCGTGGTTCGCTCCGCGAGCGTCGTTTATCCCGACGCGGGCACCCGCTCGGGCGCCACCGCGTTCTCGCCCGCGGCGACGATGGTGGTGACCATGCAGTCGCCCGTCACATTGCAGGCGGTCCGGCACATGTCGAGGATGCGGTCCACCGCGAGGATGACCGCGATCCCGCCCGTGACCGCCTCGTCTGGGAAGTCGAGCGTCTGGAGGACGATGATCAGCATGATGATGCCCGCGCCCGGGACCGCCGCGGTGCCGATCGATGCCATCGTCGCGGTGAGGACGATCGTGAGCTGATCCATGATCGACAGGTCGATGCCGAAGAGCTGGGCGATGAACACTGCCGCGACCCCCTGGTAGAGAGCGGTGCCGTCCATGTTGATCGTCGCGCCGAGCGGGACGACGAAGCTGGTGACTTCCTCGCTGACGCCCAGGCGTTCCTCGCAGCACTCCATCGTGACCGGGAGGGTTGCGCCGCTGCTGGCGCTGGAGAACGCGAGGAGCTGGGCGGGGCTGATCGCCCTGAAGAACCGCCCGTAGGTGACGGGGGTGAAGAGCTTGAGCCCGATGGGGTAGATCGCAAACATCATGATCGCGAGGCCCGCGACGACGGTGAGGCTGTACTTGAGCAGCGAGCCCAGCACGCCGATCCCGAGGTCCGCGACGACGACGACGATGAGCGCGAACACCGCGACCGGCGCCAGCATGAGCACCCAGTGGACGATCTGGATGATGACATCGGTCATCGCGTCGCAGACTCTGATCACGGGCTGGGCCTTGTCATCGGGCAGGCGGGTCAGCGCGATGCCGATGAGCAGGGCGGCGAAGACGACCTGCAGCATCGCGGTGTCCGCGAGCGCCGTGAACGGGTTCTGGGGGACGATGTCGAGCAGGGTCTGCCAAGTGTCCGGGCGGTCGGCGGCGCTCGCGATCTTCTCCCCCGCGCCCGCTTCCCCGCCGCTCGCGAGCAGGGTGCGCGCCTCCTCGCTGAAACCCGCCCCGGGCGAGACGATGTTCGCGAGCACCAGCCCCACGCTGATCGCGATCGCGGTGGTGCAGAGGTAGATCACGATCGTGCGCCCGCCGATGCGGCCCAGCTTGCTCGCGTCGTTCAGGCTGCTCGCGCCGACGATCAGGCTGAACAGCACGATCGGCACCGCGATGAAGCGCAGCCCCCGCATGAACAGATCGCCCAGAAAATCTGTCCCGAAACGCACGAACCGCGACGCCTTGGCGCCGAGGTTTGCGTCCGCGTTGGGGGATCCGTCTCGCTGGGATGCCTCGCGGACGCTGAGTTTCTCGCTCAGGAATGAGCCCGGATCCTCGACCCCCATCGACGCCCAGGTCGCGTCGGTCCAGACCAGGTTGATCACCAGACCGACCACGACGCCCGCGAGCAGGCCGATCAGGATCTTCCAGTGCAGCGCCATCTTCCGTTTCGTCTCGCGGTGGCTCATGCACGCAGCGTACCGCGGCGTTTGTGCGTCGTGTGTTCGCGTCAAAGGCGGGGCATCCGGGCACACGCCGTGTCACCGCCTTGTCACGGTTACAACACGGTGACGAACCTCGGGGCGGGTGTGTGGTATCTCTCTGGTGTGGGGATCATCGGACGGCTCGGGTCTCCTGAAACCGAAAGGGAAGGCACATGGCACGCGGACGGAACGGAACGGGCTCGGCGGGCGGCATGCAGTCGGGTGGAACGCCGAGAGCGCGCATCGGGCGTCGGGTTGGCCTCTGGCTCGCAGCGGGGATGGTCGCGGGCATCGTCCCGATCACACAGGCGCAGGGGCAGGCGAGCGGCGACACGGGCGTGATCACGACCGATGAACTCGTCCCGAGCGTGCAGACCATCGTCCCGCAGCGCCGCTGGAGGCGGGTCGTGGCGCCCGAGTGGAAACCCGTCGAGGTGAAGTCGGTCGACGCGGATGTCATCATCGAGGGCGATGTCGCGAGGACCACGCTCGCGATCACGCTGTTCAATCCCTCGTCCCGGATGGCGCGCTGCGAGCTCGCCGTCCCCGTCCCCGGCGAGGCGGCGATCAGCGCCTTCAGCCTCGACGGGCTCGAGGGCGACCCGCCGGCACGCCTGCTTCCGCGCGACGAGGCGCGGGAGGCGTTCGAGGCGATCGTCCGCAAGATGATCGACCCGGGTCTGCTCGAGTTCGCGGGATACGGCCTGATCACCTCCAGCGTCTTCCCCGTCCCCGCGAACGGGGAGCAGACCTTTCGCGTGACCTACGAGCACATCGTCGAGGGCGACGGCACGAGCATCGTCTACGAACTCCCCCGGTCGGCCTCGCTGGACAACGCCCCCGACTGGGACATCGACATCGCCATCTCGGGCGACCGCCCGATCCTGAGCGCGTTCAGCACCACGCATGACGCGTCGGTCGAGATCGACGACGCGGGATCAGCCACCATCGACGGCAAGGCTCTGGACAGGCCCGGCGCGTTCCGACTCGTCGCGATGCGCGAGCCCGCGGACGGGCCCGCGATGAGCCTGATGACCTATCCCGATCCGGAGGCGGCGGACCGGGGCTTCTTCATGCTCGTCATGGCGGCGCCGGAGCGGGACGGGTCGTTGCCCGGGCTGGCCCGCGAGGTGACGATCGTGCTCGATCGCTCGGGCTCGATGCAGGGCGAGAAATTCGTCCAAGCAACAGGCGCCGCGCGCCAGATCATCAACGCGCTCGACCCGAACGAGGCGTTCCGCATCGTGGACTACGCCGACCAGGTCGCCTCGTTCGCGGTGGACGCGGACACCCCCGAGAAAGCGAGGGAAGCCCTCGCGTATCTCGAGAGCCTGAACCCGGTGGGGGGGACGAACATCAACGAGGCGCTGCTCACGGCGCTCCGCGAGCCGGTCGCCGACGGCACGCTCCCGATCGTGCTCTTCCTGACCGATGGGCTGCCGACGGTGGGCGTCAAGAGCGAGCACGCGATCCGGGAGAATGTGCTCAAGGCGAACCAGGAGGGCGGACGCCGCCTGTTCACCTTCGGCGTGGGGCACGATGTCAATGTCCCGCTGCTGACCGATCTCGCCCGGGAGACGCGGGGGATGACCGAGTTCGTCGCACCCGAGGAGGATGTCGAGGCCGCGGTGGGGCGGGTCTTCGCCAACCTCAAGGGCCCGGTGCTGACGGACCTGTCGATGGGCGCGCTCGCGACGAACGACTGCGCGAACCCGATCGGCGACCTGTTTCCCCGCTCGATGGGCGACCTCTACGAGCGGCAGCGGGTCGTCGTGCTGGGGCGGTACACGGCGTGCGAGGGCGGGCTCTCGCTCGTGATCACCGGTGACGACGCGTCGGGCGAGACCGAGCGGACGATCGCCCTCGACCCGAGCGACGCCGACCCCGCGAACAGCCACATCGCGCGTCTCTGGGCGCAGCAGAAGATCACCTGGCTCATCGATGAACTCCGTTCCGCGGGCGCGGACCCCAGTGTCCAGCAGCTCGATAGCCTGCGCGAGGACCCGAGGCTCGCGGAACTCATCGACGAGGTCGTCCGCCTCTCGACCACCTACGGCATCCTGACCGAGTACACCTCGTTCCTCGCCGCGGAGGACGCGATGCTCGCCAACTGGTCGAACAACGCGCAGGAACTCGAGCGCGTGCTCTCGATCTCCAACCAGCAACGCTGGGGTGACACCGCGGTCCAGCTCGGGCAGTCACAGCGCGCCCGCCGGGCGGTGACGGGCGGCGGCGGGGGCGGGCAGAGCCCGTTCCAGTCGATCTCCGCGCCGCCCGCGGAGGCGGACGCGGCGGGCGCGGCCAGCGGGCTGGTCCTCATGTCTCGCGGCGCCAAGATCGCGGATCTGGAGGATCGCCTTGAGAGCATGACCCGCATCCAGACCGCTGTTCAGAGCGTCGGCCCGGACACGCTCTACAACCAGCGCGGGCGCTGGGTGGACGCGAACCTCGTGAACGCCGATCAGCAACTCGAGAACCCTGAGCAGGACCGCCCCGAGCCCGACGAGACCGTCGCGTTCGGCACCGACCGCTACTTCGCGATCAACGCCCGCCTCGCCGAGTCGGGCCGCCAGGCCCTGATGGCGGTGCCGGGCGAGGTGGAGATCCTCATGGACGGCAAACGCATCCTGATCCAGAATCCCAGCTAAGCCGGACGGATCGCGAGCGGGCACGCGCCAGCTCGATCTGCGACACTGAACGACGGAGAAGACCGCGCCGGGTGGGCAGGCCGCCCCCCGGCGCCCGACAGAAGGACACCGCACCATGCACGCTCGAATCGCCCTCTTCACGCTCGCCGGCTCGCTCGCGACGCTGCAGCCCGCGGCCCTCGCCGACACCGCCCTGACGATCTACTCCTCCGCCCAGCCCGGGGGCATCCCCGCGGAGTGGTACCGCCCCGTCCCGGGGCAGAACAACTGGGTGAACTACTCCAGCATCCCGGGCTACGCGGTGGTGAAGGAGGACCGGTCGATCGCCTTCGAGAAGGGCGAGGGCGAGCTCTCGTTCACGGGTGTCGCGGCCCTGCTCGACCCAACGACCGTCTCGTTCATCTCCCTCGACGACGAATCGACCAAGGTGCTCGAGCAGGACTACCGCTTCGACCTGGTGAGCAACGAGAAGCTCATCCAGCGGTTCATCGATCAGCCCGTGACGGTGATGACGACGCAGGGCTCGGACCGCATGGCCCATAGCGGCACGCTGCTGAGCGCCTCGGGCGGGCTCGTGCTGCAAAAGGACTCCGGCGGCATCGTCACCATCCGCGACTACGACACGATCGACTTCCCAAGCCTGCCCGGGGGCCTGCTCACCAAGCCCACGCTTGTCTGGAAGACCTGGAGCCCCGCGGGGGGCGAGCAGGAGACGCGGCTTTCGTATCAGACCACCGGCATCACCTGGTGGGCGGACTACAACCTCGTCTTCACCCCGGGCGAGGACGCGAACAGCGGCACGGTCGATGTCGGCGCGTGGGTCAGCATCCTGAATAAATCGGGGGGGACATACGCCGACGCGAAGCTCAAGCTCGTCGCGGGTGAGGTAAACCGGGCGCCGGTGCGCGAGACGCGCAGCATGATGCGGGGTGGCGGGGTGCTGATGGAGGCGGCAGCCGACGCAGCCCCCAAGGGCTTCGAGGAGAAGTCGTTCTTCGAGTACCACCTCTACACGCTGGGCCGCCCCGCGACGATCCCGGACAACTCGACCAAGCAGCTCGAACTGTTCGAGGGCTCGCCGCGCGTACCGGCGGAGAAGGTCTTTGTCTACGACGGCGCCCGCGACGCGGAGAGGGTGAGCGTCTACCTCGAGTTCGAGAACGACGAGGACGAGGGCCTGGGCATCCCCCTGCCCGCGGGGCGCGTGCGCGTCAGCCAGGTGGACACCGCGGACGGCTCGCTCGAGTTCGTGGGCGAGGACACGATCGACCACACGCCGCGCGCCGAGCGAGTGAGCGTCAAGGTCGGCAACGCCTTCGACATCGTGGGCGAGCGGTCGATCCAGCGGAACGACCGGGACAATGCCAGGAAGACGCTGGTGCAGGAGATCGAGGTGACACTCCGCAACCGCAAGGCGGACCCGGTGGATGTGGTCGTCCGCGAGCGTTTGATCGGATACGCGGGCGCCCAGATCGTCAAGGCCTCGACCGATCACGAGAAGATCGATGCGCAGACGATCGAGTTCCCCGTCACCCTCGCGCCCGACGAGGAGAAGGTGGTCACCTACACCGTCCGGTACACTTGGTGATCCGGCACACCCACGGCGATTCGTGGGCAAACGGTGCCGTGGTTCAGCCCGAAGGGTGAACCACGGCGCAACAGCCGCACAGCCGGAAGGAGCCCCGACGCGTGCCCAAGCCCCTCGTGCTCATCGTCGAGGACGACCCGTCGATCCGGGCGGGTGTCTCTGCCGCGCTGACGGGGGAGGGCTACCGCACCACGGAAGCGGGCGACGGCGAACAGGGCCTCGCCCTCGCGGGGGACGACTCGGTCGCGCTCGTGCTGCTCGACATCATGCTGCCGAAAGTCGACGGGCTGCATGTCCTCGAGTCGATCCGGGAACGCCGGCCCCACCTGCCCGTCATCTGCCTGACAGCTCTGGGTGAGGAGGCCGACCGCGTGCGCGGGCTGCGTGCGGGCGCGGACGACTACATCGTCAAGCCGTTCGGTCTCGATGAACTGCTCGCGCGCGTCGAAGCGGTGCTGCGCCGAGCGGCAGGCGGGCCGGTGATGAACGGGGCGGGCCCGAACGGTTCGGACGCCGGCATCCTCGAGATCGCGGGCCGGCGGATCGACCTGGCGCGCCAGGAAGTCACGCCCCCCGGCGGTGCGGCGCGGGTCCTCCCGCAGCGCGAGGCGGAGGTGCTCGGGTATCTTGCTGGCAACCGGGGAAGGGCCGTGACGCGCGAGGAACTGCTCGAGCGCGTCTGGGGCATCGACCCGCGCGGGATGCAGACCCGCAGCGTGGATATGGCCGTCGCGCGCCTCCGCGAGCAGCTCGCCGATTCGGGCCCCGATCACAGCGTCATCATCACCGTCCGCGGGCGCGGCTACATGCTCGCGGGCGAGGGCTGAGGGGACGCCATGGCGCGTGGGCGTTCCGCCGACACCCCCGTGTTCGTGCGCCGGCGCCGAGCGCCGTGGCTGGTGTTCGCGCTGTGCGCGCTGCTGGTGGTCGATGTGCTCGCGTGGGCGACCTGGCGCGTGCTGGCACTCGAGCGGGCGGAGCGGATCGCGCGCGCCGAGGCGGACACCGCCCAGCGCGAGCGCCTCGCGCTCTGGCAGATGGACGCGCTGGTCAGCGCGATGATCGCGCGCGAATCGGCCCGCCCCTATTTCGAGTACCGCGCCGCGTACGCCGCGGATCTCCCCTATGGGCAGGCCTGGCAACTGGGGCAGGCCTCCGAGGTTGCGCCCTCGTCGCTCACCGCGGGGACGGGGGACCCTGTGGTCCGCCTGCACTACCAGGTCGAGCCCGACGGGCGGATCGTCTCGCCGCAGGCACCGCCCGATTTGCAGGCCGGGGGCACGATCGCGGTGATGGAGTCCGCCGAGCGCCTGCGGGCCGAGCGATGGGTGCGGGAACTGAAGTCGTGGATGGTTGAACCGACCCCCGCGGAACCTGCTCCCGAACCCGGTGCGCGTTCAGCGAACGCCTTCGCGTTCGCGGATCCCCAGCCCGCGGAGGAGATGGCGGCGCCGCCCCCCGCGGAGCAGGCGTCCGCGGAACCGGACGCCGGCGCCACCCTCGGCGCGGAATCCGAGCGGGTCCCGGCGCAGAAGGGCGACTCGCAGACGGATCAGCGGGCGACGACAACGCTCGATCTCGCCTCGCCCCCGGAGGGCGATGGGGGGGTGAATCTCATCCGCAGCGAGCCCGAGGACGCGGACCTCCGCCAGCGTTTGTTCGACATCGCGCGCACGAACCAGAACGCGTTGACCGTCCCGCGAGCGGGCACGGATCCCGCGGATCCTCCGGTAACGGTCGGGGTGTTCAGGCCCCGCTGGCTCGAAACCGGGGAGGCGGACCCGGAGCTCGTGTTCGAGCGCACCGTCCGGATCGGGGAACGCTCGTTCCGGCAGGGCATCTGGATCGACTGGCCCGCGTTGCGCGCCCAACTGCTCTCCATCGCGGTCCGCCTCGTTCCCGGCGCAACCCTCGAACCGATCCCAATCGCGGACGACGGCTCGCCCGCCCGGGGCCCGGACACGCTCGCGACGATCCCGCTTCGCCTCAGCGTGCCGGTTGTGGTCGCGCCCGTCTCGTTCTGGACCCCGACTCGCGTCACCCTCGCGGTGAGCTGGCTCGCGGCGATGGTGACGCTCGTCGCCGTCGGGGTCGTGCTCCGCACCGCGATGCGGCTCGCGGACCGGCGCGGCCGGTTCGTCGCGGCGGTGACGCACGAGTTGCGTTCACCCCTGACCTCGTTCCGCCTGCATACCGACCTGCTCGAACGCGCGCACAACGACGAGCAGCGCGGGCAGCATGTGGGCGTCCTGCGGGCCGAGGCGACCCGGCTCGGGGAGGTCATCGAGAATGTGCTGGTGTACGCGGGCCTGCGCGTGCCCGCGGGCGAGCGCGAGTCGCGCCCCTTCGGCGAGGTGCTCGCGCCGCTGCTCGACACCTTCCGCGCCAGCGCGGGGGAGGCGGGGGCGGAACTCATCGAGGACATCGCGCCGGACGCCGCGCGGGCGCGAGTCCGCGTCCGCCCCGGGAGCGTCGATCGGATCCTGACCAACCTGGTCGAGAACGCGTGCCGCTACGCGGTCAGCGAATCGACGCCCGTCGTGCGCATCTCGGCGCGGCGGGAGGGGCGGACGGTGCGCATCCGCATCGCGGACAACGGGCCCGGGATCGACCCGGGGGAGCGAGAGATGATCTTCGCGGACTTCTACCGGGGGCGGGCGTCATCGGCCTCTCATCGGGGGATCGGCCTCGGCCTCGCCCTCGGACGCGGCCTTGCGCGCGCCGAGGGCGGTGACCTGCGGCTCATCGAGACCGACTCCCCCGGCGCGACCTTCGAGCTCGCGATCCCGTGCGTGCCGGTCGAGGGCTGAACCGGACGCTCCGGGGAGAAGAGTCGAAAGGCGGAGTGGAGCGGCGCGTGACGCGGGCCGATGGGGGATCTATACTCGTGACCCGTCGGTTCTGAGGGATCGGCGGGAGACAGTTGAAGCCGGGCCTATAGCTCAGTTGGCTAGAGCGCACCCCTGATAAGGGTGAGGTCACAGGTTCGAGTCCTGTTAGGCCCATTTCCGATTCCCCTCGGTTCGCGACCCGGGCTTTGGGGAGTCGGGCAACCCTCACATTCAGCGTTGTCTGGCCGTCCGGACGGGCCGCGTGATTCGTTGTTGTCGAGCGCCGTGCCGCGTTGCCAACGGACGCCGCGTGTCGCCAACCGGCGCCGCGTGTTGCGCGCACGGGTTTGTTCTCGGTCAGCGGCGGTCGAGACCGGGCGATCTCAGTCCGACGGGAACGCCTTTCGCAGGCGCTCGGCTTCGCGTGCCGTGAGATGGATGACGGCGCCGTGCTTGGGCGAAGTGAAGTTTGTCGCTTTCATCGGTCCGTCGTTGAACGAGCCGATCGGGGTGAAGGTCTCGAAGTCCGTTGTCTCGCAGAAGCCGAAGTTGTGCGGCTGCTTGCCGAAGACATCGTACATGAGCACATAGGTGTCCGATCCGAGGCGGCGCCAGACACTCGGGCCTTCGCACGCCTCCGGCTCGGGGTCGATCCATCGGTCTTGGTAGACATACCCGCCTGTGAGACGGTCGGAGACCGCCATCTTCACGCCGGCTCCGCCGTCGTGCGGGGTGAAGAGCAGGTAGTACTTGTCCTTGAATCTGGTGATATCGCTGTCGATCGTGTTCACATCCTTCGGATAGTGGAACAGCAGTTTCGGGGCGGTTTCGAGGGCCGAGTAGTCGTCGTTGAGGTAGGCGTACACGAGGCGGTTGGGGTCGTTGTTGTAGCGGATGGTGAAGTGGATCATCATCCGATCGCGTTGGTCGTCCCAGGTCAGTTCCGGCGCCCAGGCGCAGCCCACCTCTCGATATCGCGGGCCGAGTTCGTCGATCCGGATGTTGTGGTGCGTCCAATTCACGAGATCGTCGGATGTCGAAACGACGAAGCCGCGGTTGTTGCCCCAGCCCCACGCGTCGCCCGGGCGGTCCCACTGGGTGTCGCGGTGGCCTTCCTGCTGGCCGAAGATGTGGAGATCGGTCATCGCGAGCACGAATGTGCCATCGGGGGCGCGGGCGATGTGCGGATCGCGGATGCCCTTCTGATCGGCGATGTCCTCGAAGGTCATCACCGGGGCGCCGTTGTTCAGGGCGGTGAAGGTGTACCCGTCGTCGCTGAGCGCGAAATGCAGCGCGTGCGTCGGATCGGTGAAGTAGACCAGAAGGTAGTGGGTCAACTCGTCGCCGGCGGTCGTCGCGGCGGGATCGGGCTCGGCGGTCGCGTTGTCGCCCTCGCCCGGGAGGACCGGGTCCGGTTTGTGCGCATTGGCGAGATAGTGCGCGAGGCTCGCGATCTGTTCATCAGTGAGTGTTTTCGAGAAGCTGGGCATGCCGAGCCGTCCGTGCCCCGAGCGGATCGATTTCTCGACACCCTCGACGCCGGGCTCGTAGCGCCATTCGTCGTCGAGGAAACTCGGTCCGATCATGCCTCCAAGCCCCGCGCCGTGGCATCTGGCGCAGTTGTTCAGGAAGACCTGCCGGGCGGGGTGCTGCTCGATGAACTGCCGCTGCTGGTCGGTCTGGGCCTGGGCTTCTGACGAGATCGCGATCGCCATCGCGAGAAGAGTCGTTCCGATCCAACGCATGGGGTCGTCCTCGCAAGCGGTGAAACCGTGGTCCGCACAGGGCTTGCGGGCGGGCGACGCGGAGCCCGGCGCGCCCGGTGACCTGCACAGGATAACGGCGGGCGGGTCGCGTGTCATTTGATCGGAGATTGTATGGTTCCGTGCGTTGGCTTCCGCCTCATGGATTGCGTGCGCTCGCGGTGCTTCGGCGACGAAACGGGTGCGTCTCATCGGGGCTGGGTGAACATGGCGGGGGGTGGCGTCGGTATAGTCGGCGGGGTTCGGCTACGGACGGGCCGGGGCTCCGGGAGCACGGGAACGGCGGACAGACGGTGCGGGGGCGATGGCGAACAAGGACGATCACCAGCGGCGCTTCGTGAGCGATTTCAAGCGGTTCTTCGGCCGGGGGCTGGGCATCCTGCTGCCCTCGATCGTGACGCTGTGGCTGCTGTGGCAGGCGTTCGTGTTTGTCTTCAACAATGTCGCCGAGCCGATCAACCGCGGCTTGCGGGTCGCGGCGATCCGCGTGACGCCCATGCTCTACCACGAGGACGATCGTCCGAGCTGGTACACCGTCACGCAGGAGCAGGTGAGCAACCGTGCGCTGGCCCGCCGGCGGGACGGGCTGAGCGAACTCCCCGAGGGGGCGATCGAACGGGAGATCCGCCTCAAGCAGTTCCGCGACGAGTGGAACAAACACTGGTATCTGGACGGGCTCGGGTTCGTCGTCGCGATCATCCTGATCTACCTCGCGGGCCTGCTGCTGGGGAACTACTTGGGCCGGCAGGTCTACGGGCGCGTGGAGCGGCTGATCGCGAAGATCCCGGGGTTCAAGCAGGTGTATCCCCATGTGAAGCAGGTGGTGGACCTGATCTTCGGGGAGAACTCGACGATGAAGGCCTTCAGCGAGACGGTGCTGGTGCAGTACCCGCGGGAGGGGATCTGGAGTCTGGGGTTCGTGACGGGGACATCGTTTAAGGACATCCGGGCCGCGTCCGGGGTGGAGACGGTGAGCGTGTTTATCCCGACCTCGCCGACACCGATGACGGGGTTCGTGATCAATGTGGCGCGCAGCGAGGCGATCAAGGTGGACATCTCGATCGACCAGGCGCTGCGGTTCATCATCACCGCCGGGGTGCTGACCCCGGATTCGGTCGGTCCCGACGGAGTGACGAAAAGCCAGGACAAGTCGGCCGCGAAACTGCTGAGCGCGCACGAAGCGGCAGAACGGGCCTTCGAGACCGAGAACAAGAAGCGATCGGATGAGGGCTCCGAGGAGAGCAGCTCGGCGTGACCGTTCCGCTGGCGTCGCCCCCGCGAACTGGTGGGGCGGGGCCCGACGATTGCTATGATGTTTGTGGATGGTCTATTGTGACTGTCCGAGTGAAAGGGGCGATTCCATGAGGATCGATGTCATTGGCAGAGATGTCCACATCACCGACGACATCCGGGACCACGCGGAGAAGCGGGGCGAGAAGCTCCCGAAGTACTTCGACGGAACCCAGCTGGTGACATTCACCATTACCAGGAAGGACAGCGTGAACTACTCCGCTGAGTGCCTGGTGGATGTCGAGGGGCACGAGGACTTCGTGTCGACCGCTGATGACGCGAACATCAAGGCCGCGATCGACGCGGCAACGCAGAAGGCGACGCGCCAGCTCAAGGACTTCAAGGAGAAGCTGAAGGCGACCCGCTGAGGGTGACGCCCGGGCCGCACCGCTCTGTGCGCACGATGGGAAACCCGGGCGGTGGGCCCGGACGGAGCCGAGCATGAAGTTGACGGAGATCGTCGTAGAGTCGGCCATTACGCCGGCGCTTGGATCGACCGAGCGGGACGCCGTGCTGGCGGAGATGGTCGATTCACTCGTTTCGGCGGGGGCTCTCGACGAGGGCATCCGCGACGAGGTGATCAAGAAGTTGCTTGATCGCGAGGAGAAGGGCTCGACCGGCTTCGGTCGCGGGGTCGCGGTGCCGCACGCGAAGCACGCGGGGGTCGAGAAACTCGTCGCCGCGATCGGGCTGAGCGATCGGGGCGTGGACTTCTCCTCGCTCGACAAGCAGCCCGTGTTCAGCGTGTTCCTTTTGCTGAGCCCGCTCGACCAGCCCGAGGACCACCTGCAGGCGATGGAGGTGATCTTCAAGAACCTCAGCAAGGAAAACTTCCGGCGGTTCCTCAGGCAGGCGGGGTCGGTCGAGGAAGTCACGACGCTCCTGGACGAGGCGGACAGTCAGCAGTTGCCGGGCTGAGGTCCGGGATCCGAACCGATCGTCTCACGACCCGATGGTGGAGGGCCGGCCGTTGGCGGACCGCGCGAGTGTCCGAGTTGTCATCGTGAACAAGCTGGGCCTGCACGCCCGGCCCGCGATGGCGTTCGCGGAAACCGCGGGCAAGCACCGCTGCGGGGTGCGTATCAAGCGCGGGGCGCAGTCGATCAATGGCAAATCCGTGATGGAGATCATGCTGCTCGCGGCGACCGCGGGGAGCGAACTCGAGATCGAAGCGGAGGGCGCCGACGCCGAAGCCTGCGTGAACGAACTGCGGGACCTCGTCGAGCGCGGGTTCGACGAGGACGAGATCTAGGCGGCGCGGCGCCCGGCGTGACGGAGCGACCCGTGTTTACGGGCAGCCTTCCTCAAAGGCGCGCACGAACGCGACGATGTCCGCGAGATCGATCGTGAAGTACGGCCCGGCCTGATCGGCAGGTGGCGCCCCGGCGACAAAGGCGTCGATGAACGCCGCGGCATCGGCAAGGTCGAGCACGCCGAACGGGGGCGCGTGGTCGGCGGCGTTGCAGCCGGGCCCGTGCAGCAGAAGATAGACATTGCGGAAGATCTCGGTGTTGTACAGGAATGTGTCGCCCAGGTAGATCGCGGATTGCCGGTTGCCGCCCGAGGGTCCGGCGGCGGGAACCCCGATCAGCAGCACGCCCTGGGTTCTCGGATCAACCGGGTCGTCCGGGTAGTTGAACGAGAACCGGTACGAGAAGTCGTGCCGGCCGTCCCCGTCGAGATCCGCGTAGGAAAACGGATTGAGCACGGCGTTCTCGATCGCCGCGACGCCGTCGGTGTCGCCCAACTCGATCGGGGTGTCCAGCGCGACCGCGTAATCACGGGCGCTGAGGCAGAGCGGGAACTCGTCCCCGCCCCCGCTGAGTGTTGTGACGAGTTCCGTGAGGAAGACGCGGGGTGTCGTTGCCTGCCCGTCGTCGGCGTCGAAGAGCGCGATCTCCGCCTCGAGGCCGGGCACGGGCCCCTCGGGATAGAACGCGCAGGTTCGGAAGGTCATCCCGCCGATGAGCGTGTCGGGCGCGATGTCGCCCCAGTCGAGGACTCGGACCTCTTCGAGGTTCTCGGCGCTCGCGAAGGCGGACATGCTGATGTTGTTGATGAACACGAGGCGGCCGGCCCTCCAGACAACAGGCCCGGTCGCGGGCTCGGCGGCGATCGACCCGCAGATCAGCAGGGCGGCCGTCGACGCGACCGTGAGTGACATGTTCCTGAGCATCTTCGCCTCCCCGTTCCATCCCACAAGCGTGGAGACCCCGCGGTCCGCGTGGTCTCTTCTGTATCCACTCCGCGCAGCGTATCGGGAGGACGCGGGTCTACCAAGGCCCGTTCGGCGAGGGCGTTCGCCTTTGAAAGAAGAGAGCCGTCCCGGAGCGGGCGCACGAAAAAGCCCGGAACGCGTCCGGGCCTTTGTCGGTCGATACATCGACGAATGCGGATGAGAGGAGTCGAACCTCCACGGGGTTTTACCCCCACTAGGACCTGAACCTAGCGCGTCTGCCAATTCCGCCACATCCGCGGGGCCCGCATTGTAGCCCGCTTGGGTGGCGGAGTGGAGGCGCTCGGTGCGGGAATCAGGCCATCGCGGTCCGGGCTGCCGGGGTCTCGGAGGTTTCGCTTTCCTGCTCCGGGAGCCGCTCAACCACGGTCTGCGTCGCAAACCGCCCCGAGAGGATGAAGAAGGTGGGGGCCCAGAGCCCGACGAAGATCCCGAACCGTTGGGCGTACGCGGGGTCGTCGGTCCGGAAGAAGAACCAGATCGCGATCGACCCGAGGATCGAGAGCATGCCGGCAACAAAGCAGATCACGCTGAGAAGTTGGAAGGGCTGCTTTTTCATAGAAGTGTTCCGTCCTTTCATGCAAGACAACAGATAGCACTCGCCGTTGTGGGCGATGCGCAAGGCACGCTGTGCGTGGGTTCTGTGTCTTCGACGGGATCGGATCTCCGGATTCGCGGGGGCGTCGGGGAGACGGGACGGTGAGCCGCTCGGCGCCGGTCCATACGAAAACACCCCGCTTTGGGCGGGGTGTGGTGGTGCGGTGTGTTTCTCACGAGCCGTGCGTGATCAGGCGTTCGCGTCGGCGGGCTTCGTGGGTCGCGGGGCGCGGATCTCGAGGACCTTGGCGCGGATCTCGTCGAAGAGTTCGGGGTTGTCGCGCAGGAACTCCTTGGCGCGTTCGCGGCCCTGTCCCAGGCGGATCTCGCCGTAGCTGAACCATGATCCCGATTTCTCGCAGACCTTGGAATCGACCGCGAGGTCGAGGAGGTCACCCGTCGCGCTGATGCCCTCGTTGAACATGATGTCGAACTCCGCGATGCGGAAGGGGGGCGCGACCTTGTTCTTGACGACCTTGGCGCGGACATGGTTGCCCACATTCTCGTCGCCGTCCTTGATCGCACCGGTGCGGCGGATGTCGATGCGGACCGACGAGTAGAACTTGAGGGCGCGACCGCCGGGGGTGGTCTCGGGGCTGCCGAACATCACGCCGATCTTCTCGCGGATCTGGTTGATGAAGATGACGGTGCAGTTGCTGCGGGCGATCACGCCCGTGAGCTTGCGCATCGCCTGGGACATGAGGCGGGCCTGCAGACCGACATGACTGTCGCCCATCTCGCCCTCGATCTCAGCTCGCGGGATCAGGGCTGCGACGGAGTCGACGACGATGACATCGACCGCGTTGGAGCGGACGAGCAGTTCGCAGATGTCGAGGGCCTGCTCGCCCGTGTCGGGCTGGCTCACGAGCAGGTCGTCGATGTTGACGCCCAGCTTGCGGGCCCAGGAGGGATCGAGCGCATGCTCGGCGTCGATGAAGGCCGCGACGCCGCCCGTCTTCTGGGCGTGCGAGACGACGGTGAGCGCGAGGGTTGTCTTGCCGGAAGATTCTGGGCCGAAGATCTCGACGATGCGTCCGCGGGGGATGCCGCGTCCACCGAGGGCGAGGTCGAGCGAGAGGGCACCGGTGGAGATGCCGGGGATGGAGAGATACGCGTCCTCGTCGAGACGCATGATCGAGCCCTTGCCGAAGGACTTCTCGATCTGCCCGAGCGCCCGGTCGAGGGCCTGGGATTTCTCTTTGCTGATGGGGGGCGGCGCGGGCTGGACGGGCTTGGTCTCGACGATCGCCTCGGGGGCGTCGGAGGCCGTCTTCGTTTCGGTCTTGCTCGCGGCGGATGAATCGGCGGACGAGTCCTTGGGCGCAGTCTTGGTGCGTGCCATGGGGGCACTCCCTTCTTTCTGACGCGCGGGGCCTCGGGCATCTTGCGGAAGAAGGGCTCGCCGATCTGTCTGAGTGAGCGACCTCCGCCGCTCAGGCCCCCGAAATGTGCGTCATCGACGCTCGCTTCGGGGCTGTCTCAGTGAGCGATCTTCATCGCTCAGTTTGCCGGCCGACCACCCGATCCGCTCAGCCGTGCGGGCGCACGCTGGCCGACGCGCAACGGGCCGATGATCCTCCGTGAATCACGGTCCCGGCCGGGGGCGGCGTCGAACGCGAGCCCGGCACGCAGACAATATCGGCCCCCAAACAGTTCGTCAACAGAATTCTTTCGATTTCCGTTCGGGAGCCGAGGGGGGCCTGTTCAGATCTTCTGAACGCGCCCTGCATGGCTTCCCAATGACCATATCGTCGCTGGATCGGCACCGCCTCCTCACGCCCGACGGAGGCGCAGGCGATGCGGCAGAGGGTCCAGAAGCCGGGCCGAAGCGGGATGGAGGTCTCATGCTCAAGCGGATGGCACACGCGGCCGCGATCGTTCTCGCGATCATCACCCCGCTTGCGCTAGTCGCACCCTCCGCCGCGGCACAGGCCGAGCGGATCCGTTCGTTCGCGAGCGATATCGAGGTCCGCGCCGACGGCTCGATGCTCGTGACCGAGACCATCACGGTCAACGCACAGGGCAGGAACATCAAACGCGGGATCTTCCGGGACTTCCCGACGATTTACGACGGCCCCTGGGGCCTCCGGGTCCGCGTGCCGTTCGAGGTCGTGCGCGTGACACGGGACGGTGCGGAAGAGCCGTACGCGATCGAATCGCTCGAGAACGGCGTGCGCATCCGCATCGGACGCGAGGAGGTCGTGCTCCCGCACGGCGAGCACACCTACACGATCACCTACGAGACGGCGAGGCAACTCGGGTTCTTCGAGACTCACGACGAGCTCTACTGGAATGTCACCGGCACGGGGTGGGCGTTCCCGATCGATTCGATCGAGGCTCGCGTGACCCTTCCTGCGCCCGTTGCCGAATCCGATCTGCGGTTGGACGGATTCACCGGCACGGAAGGCTCGACCGAGAAGAGCTTCACCGCGACAGTGGAAGACGACGGGGCGGTCGTCTTCAAGACCACAGATCCGCAGCCCGCGGGCGGGAACATGACCGTGGTCGTGGGATGGCCGAAGGGGATCATCGACGAGGCGGCCGCGAAGGCGGCGGGGGGCTCTCTGCTGCGTGCCAACCTGTTCCTGGTCTTCATCGGGGGTGGTGTGGTCATCGCGTTCGTCTACCTGCATCTCCAGTGGATCCGTGTTGGGCGCGATCCGCTCAGGGGCCCGATCCAACCCAGGCTTGCGCCCCCCGAGGGGCTGTCGCCCGGCGCGTGCCGCTATCTGCACAAGATGCGGCACGACACCACCTGCTACGCGGCAGCGCTCTTCAATCTCGCGGTGTCGGGTGTGATCGCGATCAGGGCGGACGACGAAGACTCCTACGAAATCGAGCGGCTCGACCCCGACGCGAAGCCCGCGTTCCCGGACGAGAAGAAGATCGCGAACCGGGTCGTGCCCAAGGGCGACACCCCGTTCGCGTTCGATCAGAAGAACCACGAGAAGGTGAGTTCGTCGATCAAGGCGCAGGAGTCCTCGCTCAAGGACGGCTACGGGCACCTGTTTGCCAAGAACAGGGGCCCGCTCTGGATCGGGGTGCTCATCGTTCTCGTTGCCTGGGTCGCGGCGGTCCTGTCGCTCCCGGGCTTCGCGATGGCGGTCGCGGGCTTCCTGTCCATCTGGCTCGCCTTCTGGTCGATCGCGTGCGTCGCGCTCGTGGTCGCGGTGGTGAAGGCGTGGCAGAACGCCGCCAGCGAGACCAGCGCATCGGGCATCGGCGCCGCGGTGTTCCTGACGCTTTTTTCGCTCCCGTTCCTCGGATTCTGGGTCTTCGGGATGTTCATGCTGGCGAACCAGACCGTGCCCTGGACCCCGCTGGTGCTCGGACTCGCCTGCGCGCTGTTCGCGGTCTACGCGGTCCTCCTCCCGGCGCCCACCGTCGAGGGGCGGCGGATCATGGACGAGATCGAGGGGTTCGCGGCCTACCTGAGCGGACGATCGGGCGACGGAGACGAGCGCGCGCGGGGCGGCATCGACGCCGACGAGTTCGAGCGATGGCTCCCGTACGCCGTCGCGCTCGACGCGAGCGAGGACTGGGCGGCTTACTTCGAATCCGTGGTCGACTCGAAACTCCGCGAGGAAGGCGACCGCGAGATCGCGCGGCGCGAGTGGCACCCGCACTGGTTCCACGGGCCTCGCCACCTCTTGTATCCGACCGCGTTCTGTGAGTCCGTCGGCGGCGCGCTCGCGACATCCGTCAGTTCGTCGTCGTCTGCGCCCGGATCGTCCAGCGGGTTTAGCGGAGGGGGTTCCTCCGGCGGGGGCGGCGGCGGCGGGGGAGGCGGGGGCTGGTGATCGGGCCGCCCGTCGCGCCCACGGCGCGATACGCTCTCGGACCACGCACCCCCGGAGAGCCCGATGACCACGACCCAAGCCGCGACTGAACTCGATGCCTTCCGCGCCGATGAGGCGACGATCCGGATGGGAGGCGGCGCGAAGGCGATTGAACGCCAGCACGCGAAGGACCGCCTGACCGCCCGGGAGCGGATCGCTCGGTTGGTCGACCCCGCGGACGAGGGCGGGGACGCGCCGCTCGATCCCCATCGCGACGAGATCCCGAACTTCACCGAACTCGGCCTCTGGAGCGCGTACAACATGTACGCCGAGCACGGCGGGGCCCCCGCCGCGGGCGTGGTCACCGGCATCGGCGTCATCCACGGCCGGCGTCACATGATCATCGCCAACGACGCGACGGTGAAGGCGGGCGCGTTCTTCCCGATGACCTGCAAGAAGATCATCCGGGCCCAGCATGTCGCGCGGATGGCCCGCATGCCCCTGGTCTATCTGGTCGACTCCGCGGGCGTCTACCTCCCCCTGCAGGAGGATGTCTTCCCCGACACCGACGACTTCGGGCGGATCTTCTATCTCAACTCCATCATCTCCGCCGAGGGCATCCCGCAGACCGCCGCGATCATGGGCTTCTGCGTCGCGGGGGGCGGGTATCTCCCCGTCCTCTGCGACACGCTGCTGATGACCGAGGGCTCGGGGTTGTATCTCGCGGGTCAGGCCCTCGTGAAGGCCGCGATCGGACAGGAGGTCAGCGACGAGGACCTGGGCGGGGCGACCATGCACGCCGAGATTTCGGGGACGATCGACTTCAAGGAACCCGACGACGCCGCCTGTCTGACGCGATTGCGAGAAGTGCTGGCAAAGAGGCGGGGCGAAGAGACGGGGAGACGGAGAGACGAAGAGACAAGGCCGGAAGACATGGATGGCGCCGGATCCGAAGAATCCGTCTCTCCGTCTCTTCGTCTCTCGGACTCTGGGGCGCCTTTCCGTCGTCCCGTCCGCGACGGGTCGGACATCCTGTCGATCTTCACCGACAAGCCGGGCGAGCAGTACGACATCGAGGAGATCCTCGCCTGCATCGTCGACGGGCGGACGATGCCCAACGCCGACGGGCACGAATCGCTCGTGCCCGATTTCGACGAGTACAAGGCGGACTACGGGCGGTCCATCGTGTGCGGCTACGCCCGCATCGGCGGACGCGCGTGCGGCGTGGTCGCCAACCAGGGGTCGATCAGCCGGCAGACCAAGGCGGGCGGGCGCGCCGGGCCGCACGAGTCGGTGAACATGCCGCGGGTGATCTATCACGAGAGCGCCGACAAGGCGGCCCGGTTCATCATGGACTGCAACCAGCGGAAGATCCCGCTGGTGTTCATCCACGACACGACGGGGTTCATGGTGGGGCGTGACAGCGAGCAGGCGGGGATCATCCGTGCCGGCGCGAAGATGGTCAACGCGATGAGCAACAGCGTGGTGCCCAAGATCGTGCTGATCACCGGGTCGAGCTACGGCGCGGGCAACTACGCGATGTGCGGGCGGGCGTTCGAGCCCTTCCTGAGCCTCGCGTGGCCGGGCAGCAAGTGCGCCGTGATGGGGGCGGCGCAGGCGACGGGCGTGCTGGCGATGATCGAGGAGCGCAGCCGCGAGCGCAAGGGCGAGGCGATCGACAAAGAGACGCACGAGCAGATCCTCGGCGCGGTCCGCGCGTCGTACAACGAGCAGCAGGACATCCGCCACGGCGCAGCGCGGGGCTGGGTGGACCGCCTGATCGAGCCGGTGCGGACGCGCGAGGAACTGATCGCGGCCCTCGAGTCGGCGGAGCAGGGGTGGGACTACACGCCCGAGTTCAGGACGGGTGTGCTGCAGGTATGATCTCGCAAACCGTGGGTGACATCGCGTGAAGGGGAGCGAATGGGTTTCAATTTTTTGGCGGCTGGCATCGAGGAGATCATGGGGCCGAGCGACGCCGATTCGCTTGCTTCTCTGATCCGTGCGAATGTGCCCGGTGACCCGCCGATCTCAAAGCCGGGGTTTGAGTTCTGCATGCGCGATGAGATCGGCTGGTCATGGTGGTCCGAGCTGCAGCAACACGCTGCCCAACGCCTCGGGGACGACCGCGTCCAAGCCCTACTCGCGGTCGATGCGTGGACCGGCGCCTACCTCGATGTCGATTGTGACAGGCTGTTGCTCTGGCCTGACGGTGAGCCCGACGGGGATGGCTCGGAGGGTCAGCCAACGATCGAGGTTCTCGGACATCGACCCGCTTCGTTCTTCTCTCGCATCTTGCGTCTTCTCGGGATCGGTCGAGCGACAGATGCCGAGCCCGACCCAGAAATCCGCGGGATGCTCGACGCGATGGTCAGCAACTTCGGCGCCCGCGACGGTGAATCCGGGGCGTTCCAGATTGCAAGCCTGCCACGGCTCATCGGCGAGCTCGACGGACTTTTGCGGCACGAAGACATCGAAGTCAACGAAGAAAGCGTTCGGCGAACCCTCGCCGAGTACGAGAATGATGATCGGATCGATGACGACCCGCATATTCAGTGCCTCTGCCATGCGTGGCTTACGGCACGCGTCGCCTCGGATAACGCTTGCCCGATGTGGCTGTTGAAGTAAGAGGCATACGAATGCGTATGCTTTGATTGATCTTGACCCCGTATCTGTCGACGGGGGTGCTGAAGCGATGAGCAGCGACCGCGATCCGAGAATCCCGGATATCGAGGGCGATATCGCCGGCCACGATCTCGGACGGGCGAAAGAACGCCTCTGCTCATTTTTGAACAACGAGGGCTATGACCCCGGCCTGTGCGCCGAGATTGGGCACCTCTGCCGCAAGATGCGGGATCCCCGCGAGGCTGGCCGATGGCTGTTCATCAGCGACGACGACTCGACCGAAGCCGACTACTTCATCGAGATGTTTCTCAATCAGCACAAGCGGAAGCCGTCGCAGATCGTCGCGCAGCTCCCGCGACGCGCGAAGCTCGCCGATGAATCGGAGTATCCCGAGGTTGTCCGCGCACGATTCGAGAAACTCAGCCTCGTCAAGCCGCTTGGTGAGTACCGTCGGTTCCGGCCGCGAACGAAGCTACAGAGAGTGAGAGACGATGCCGCACGGCTCGTAGGTTCACTGATACTTCTCGCAATCGTTGCAACATTCCTCGTCGGCCTGGTTCAGATTGCGATCTGGATCTGGTCGCTGGTTTTCTCTTGACTAGATATTCCAAGATTGGAATGGCAAATGTTGGCAAGTAAGCTCCGATTCGCTGGGATCGCCGCGGCATCGCTCACCCTGATCGGCTGCGTCGCAAACTCCGAGAAATCCTCGGCGTCTCCACCCCTCCCCACCGGCTCCTGGACACTCACCACCATCGAAAACCAACCGCTCCCCAACCCCCTCCCGCCCGGCCTCCGCCCCATCACCCTCACCATCAGCGACGCCGGCGATGTCTCCGGCAACGCCGGCATCAACCGATACTCGGGCACCGTCGATACCGGGGCGTGGGAGAATCGCGAGATCGTGTTCGGCCCCCTCGCCGTCTCCCGCATGGCGGGCCCGCCCGCCGCGATGACCGCTGAGGCGGCCTATCTCGGGGCGCTCGACGCGGTGCGCACCTTCCGCGTCGAGGGCGGGTCGCTCGTGCTCGGGGGGGCGGCGGGTGAGCTGCTCCGCTTCGAACGAGCGCCGGACTGATCGATTCTCGGAACCCTGGTCCGCCTTTCTGCTGGGCAAACACAGCCGAAATGCGCCGCGCCCGCGCCGGCGCGGTGTATAACCACCTTCTTCGAGCCTGCTGTCCATGAGGAGCGGCTGATGCGGATCGGTGTGCCCAAAGAAATCAAACCAGATGAGTACCGGGTGGGCATCCGTCCCGCGGGCGTGGAGGTGCTGACCGGCAAGGGGCACGAGGTCTGCGTCGAGGCGGGCGCGGGCCTGGGCTCCGGGCTCAGCGACACGGAGTACGCCGCCGCGGGCGCGACGATCGTCGACGACCCCGACGAGCTCTGGCGCTGGTCGAACATGATCGTGAAGGTCAAGGAGCCCCAGCCCGATGAGTACACGCGGATGCAGGAGGGGCAGGTCGTCTTCGGCTATTTCCACTTCGCCGCCGACCGGGACCTGACCGACGCGGCGCTCAAGAGCCGGATCACCGCGATCGCGTACGAGACGCTCACGGCGCCCGGGCCCAACGGGGGGACGACGCTGCCGCTGCTGACGCCCACCAGCGAGATCGCGGGTCGCCTCGCGGCGCAGCAGGGCGCGAAGTATCTGGAGCGCCCGAGCGGGGGGCGGGGCGTGCTGCTCGGGGGCGTCCCCGGGGTCGAGCCGGGCAATGTGCTGGTCATCGGCGCCGGGGTGGTGGGTCAGAACGCGGCCCGCATCGCCTACGGCATGGGCGCCCACATCGTGATGATGGACACCGACAACGAGAAGATGCGACGCGTGGGCGAGGTGATGCCCCGCCAGCTGATCACGGTGTTCGCCGACCCGGAGGCGATCCGGCACTACCTCGCGTGGGCGGATGTCGTCATCGGTGCGGTGCTCGTCCCGGGAGCGAAGACGCCGCGCGTGGTGACCCGTGAGCACCTGCGGCTCATGAAGCAGGGCTCGGTGATCGTCGATGTCTCGATCGACCAGGGCGGGTGCTGCGAGACGAGCCGGGTGACGACGCACTCCGACCCGGTCTTCGTGGAGGAGGGCGTGCAGCACTATTGCGTGGGCAACATGCCCGGCGCGGTGGCGCGGACGAGCACCTGGGCGCTGACCAACGCGACGCTGCCATGGGTCGTCCGGATCGCCGACGAGGGCGTGTGGCGGCTCCGCCGTTCCGACCAGGGCTTCCGCGACGGGGTGAACATGCACCGGGGTGAGCTGCTGAACGAGGGGGTCGCCTCCGCGCACGGGCTCGAGCTCGCGGAGGCGTGATCGCATCCGGGTCGCCGCACCGCGTAGACTCACCCCATGCGTGCACACCCCGATCTCGGATCACTCGTCTTTCTCCGTCTTCTGCCGATCCTCGCGTGCCTCCCGCTGCTGTCGGGGTGCATCGTGCAGGACATCCACGACGAGCTCAGGGGCGTCAACGCGCGGCTCGAGCGCGTCGAGGAGACGCTAGGCAAGATCGACACCACCAACGCGCGACTCGCGGACCTGGACGCACGACTCGACACACTCGAACGCCTCGCGTCGATCGATGCCTCGCTCACCTCTATCGACGAGGAACTTGTCTCCATCAACGGTGAACTCGACCCGATCAAGGGATCGCTGGAGAACCTCGACCAGCACCTCGCGTCGCTTCGGGAGACGATCCGCAACATCGACTCGACGATCCCTTTCCTCAAGATTTCGGGCGATGACGAGGCGGGAGAAGCGGAACTGGACGAGCAGCAGCCTCCCGAATCCGAAGGCGGCACCGGAGATCCCGCGGACACCGGGAGCGGTGGGGGTCAGTAGAACCCCGCTGATTTGCCCGCGCGCGTGGGTTCGACGCCCGATTCGCGTTGTAGGAAGTGCGTCGGTTGGGTATCGTGCCGCGATCGCTCGCTTCGGACAGTCGTCTGTGTTTCTCCGGCGTTCACGCCGGCGATCGAGCGTGAGGTTGGATCATCAGCCGGCGACTCCGCGCCCCACGCCACCGTGGCGATGGCGTGGGGCAGCGCGTGAGCCAATCAGGTTCGCGTGACCGGAATCGTCCGGCTGTTCCCGAGCCGGGTGATCACCATTCCGTCCGGTTACCGGGCCCGGTGTTGGGTTTGCCGCGTTTCGGCAGCGCCCGGGATGTGTTTCGCCTGCCAACTCAGCGGGCGTCGAATCGTTCGAATCAGAAAGAGAGACTTCATGAAGCGTACAACGATTGCGGCGGTGCTCGCGCTGGTCTCCGGCGCAGCGGTTTCCAATCCGGCAGCGATGTCCGCCGAGCGAGCGGAACAAGCCCTCGCTCGCGCGAGGACAGCGATCGAGAACGACCCCGCGCTGCAGGCGGTGCCCGGTCAGATCCTGGTCAAGTTCAAGCGGGGCGACGCCCAGCTGCGTGCCTTCGCCCGCAACGCGGTGAACGGGCAACTGATCCGAGAACTGAAAGGTGTTCAGGGTCTCGAACACCTCGAGGTCGGGATGGACGCCGCGATCGCGGTCGAGGTGCTCAAGAACCTCCCGTTCGTCGAGTATGCCGAGCCCGACTACATCGTCCGTCCCGTCGCGCAGCCCAACGATCAGTACATCGGCCTGCAGTGGGGCGTGAACAACACCGGGCAGTCCATCAACGGCACCGCCGGTGTCGCGGACGCCGACATCGACGGCTTCGAAGCCTGGGATGTGCGCTCCAGCGCCGCGGACATCGTTGTCGCGGTCATCGACAGCGGCGTGCAGTGGAGCCACCCCGACCTCGACGGCAACATCTGGTCCAACAGCGACGAGATCGCCGGCAACGGAATCGACGACGACAATAACGGGTACATCGATGATGTCCGAGGCTGGGATTTCTACGACAACGACAACAACCCCGACGACAGCGACGGGCACGGCACCCACTGCGCCGGCACCGTCGGCGCCGAGGGCAACAACGGCATCGGTGTCGCGGGCGTCGCGTGGGATGTCCAGATCATGCCGGTCCGCTTCCTCGGTCCCTTCGGCGGCTCGACCTCCGACGCGATCGCCGCGGTCAACTACGCCGTCTCGAACGGCGCTCGCATCTCCAACAACTCGTGGGGCGGGGGCGGCTTCAACTCCGCGCTCCGCGACGCGATCGCCAACGCGGCCGCGAACGACCACCTGTTTGTCGCCGCCGCGGGCAACGACGGGGTGAACACCGACTCGAGCGCGCACTATCCCTCGTCGTACAGCAACGACAACATCATCTCCGTCGCCGCGACGGACAACCGCGACCGACTCGCGGGCTTCTCCAACTACGGCGTCAGCAGTGTCGACCTCGGCGCACCGGGCGTCACCATCGCGAGCACCTACAACGGGAGCAGCTATGTCTATCTCAGCGGCACCTCGATGGCGGCGCCGCATGTCTCGGGTGCCGCGGCGGTGCTCTGGGCAGAGAACCCAAGCTGGTCCTATGCGCAGGTCCGTGATCGTCTCTACGCGACCGTCCGCCCGACCAGCGCGATGAGCGGCACCACCGCGACCGGAGGCGTGCTCAACCTCCAGGCCGCACTGGGCAGCGGAGGGGGCGACCCCCAGAACGCGGCACCGACGGTGTCCATCGGCTCGCCCTCCAGCGGGTCCAGCTTCATCGAGGGTGACACCGTCACCTTCTCGGGCAGCGCGAGCGACCCCGAGGACGGCAACATCGGCGCGGCGCTCGTCTGGACCTCGAGCCGGGACGGGCAGATCGGGGCCGGCGCGTCGTTCTCCACCGCCTCGCTCAGCGTCGGCACGCACACGATCACCGCCTCCGCGAGCGACAGCGGCAACCTGTCCGATTCGGATTCGGTCACCATCACCGTCGAGTCGAACGCCCAGCCGCCCGCGGCCCCCGGCATCGCCGGCGCGAGTGACAACGCAAACGGCACCGCGACCGTCACCTGGTCCGATGTTGCCGACGAAGACGGCTACGAGATCCAGCGCGAGCAGCAGAAGCGCAACGGCCGTTGGAACGGCACGCAGATCGTCGGCACCGTCGGCGCCAACGCGACCGGGTTCACCGACGCGTCGGGCACCGGCACCTTCCGCTACCGCGTCCGCGCCGTCAACGCCGCGGGCTCCAGCGCGTGGTCGGGCTGGGCGCAGGTTACCGTTTCCGACGCGTCCGGCGGCGGCGGAGGCGGCGGCGGAAACGGCGGTGGGAACGGCAACGGCAATGGTCGCCCGGGCCGATAAACCCCACACCCGATTCCCGTGATCTCCATGCCCCGGCCCTCGAGCCGGGGTTTTTTACGCCTTTCTATCAAAATACAAACGAATACCAATCGATTCCCGCGATCATCCGCGATCTCACCCGATTCGATTTCCCGATTCCGGGTGGTTGGTTTATGCTGCGGGCCCACAGCCGGTGCGATCCGTTCCAAGGGGTTCCGGGGGTCGGCTGTTAGAGAAGCAGAGATCGGCGGGGAAATCGCCGGAAGAGAAGGGAAGCACAATGCAGACGAAGACACGCGCCCTCACCGTCGCGCTGGCGGCCGGCCTCGCCGCGCCCGCGCTCGCCCAGACCGACATCTTCTGGAACGCCGGTTCGGGCAACTGGAACGATGTGGCGAACTGGAACCCGATGAATGTCCCGAACAGCCCGAGCGAGAACGCCTTCATTCTCGCCCCGGCGTTCGCGGAGGTCGCGCTCGACATCACGGCCAGCATCGGCACGCTCGAGGTGGGCCCGCAGATCATGCTCACCATCGAACCGGCTCGCACGCTTGGATTGAGCGGTGCGATCACCAACAACGGGCTGATCGATGTGAACCCGACGACGAGCGTCAGCAACGCCGCGGTTCAGTTCAACGCGAACACCTCGATCGTCGGCAGCGGTGTGCTCCGGCTCTCGGGCGGCGGAGACGACGCGCGTCTGCTGACCAACGGGACGACCCTCACCAACGGGGCGGGGCACACCATCGACGGCGCGGGGCAGATCACCGCGTCACTCATCAACGAGGGCGTGGTCACGGCCCTCGACACCGGGTTTGCCAACCGTCTCGAGCTGATCAGCAGCACCAAGACCAACAACAGCAACATGCAGGCCGGCGACGGAGCCGAGCTCTTCATCAGCGGCATCACGATCAACCAGGCGCCGGGCGCGACGATCGCCGCGAACGCTGGCGGCATCGTGATCTTCAACGGAAACAACACGATCAACGGGGGGCGGCTCGTCGGGCCCGGTGCGTTCATCAAGCCGACATCGGGCAACCTCTCGCTCTCCGATGTCTCGCTCGAGCAGGACTTCACCGTCGATCCCGGCGCGGGCGTGCTCTACAACTCCCCGGCCTTCAACTGCACAGGCCGGATCACGCTCAATGACACCAGCTCAGTCAGCAACTCGTTCATCCAGTTCAACAACAACACGATCGTGAGCGGCGGGGGTTCGATCTTCCTGGCGGGGGGCGGCAACGACAGCCAGGTGACCACGAACGGCACCACAGTGACACTCGCGCCCGGGTTCACCATCGAGGGCTCGGGCGATGTGCCCGCGACACTGGTCAACAACGGTCTGATCCGCGCCTTCCCGAGCGACAACGGCGATGGGCGCCTCCGCCTGTTCTCCGGCGCGAAGACCAACAACGCGCTCATCCGCGCCGACTCGGGAGGGATCGTCGAGATCAACAGCATCGTCGTGACCCAGGACGCGGGGGCGCTGATCCTCGCGGATGGGGGCACCGTCGAGTTCGTCTCCAACCAGACCGTCAACGGCGGCACAATCCGAGCGATCAACGGGGGCACGCTGATCAAGCCCCCGAGCGGGAACCTCTCGCTGGGCGGCGTCTCCCTGCAGGGCGACCTCGATGTCGCGGGCGGTGCGGGCGTGCTCTACAACACCGACGCGTTCGACTGCCAGGGCACGATCGTGCTCAACGACTCGGGCGCCGCGGGCAACGCGTTCATCCAGTTCAACAACAACACGACCGTGAGCGGCGGGGGTACCTTCTTCCTCGCGGGGAGCGGCAACGACAGCCAGGTGACCACCAACGGCACCACGGTGACACTCGAGCCCGGGTTCACCATCGAGGGCTCGGGCGAGATTCCCGCGACCCTGGTCAACAACGGTCTGATCCGCGCCTTCCCAAGCACGAACGGCGACGGCGAGCTCCGCCTGTTCTCGGGCACCAAGACCAACAACGCGCAGATCCGCGCCGACGCGGGGGGCATCGTCGAGCTCTCCGGCGTGACGGTCAATCAGGGCCCCGCGGGGGAGATCCTCGCCGACGGAGGCACCGTCGAGTTCGTCTCCAACCAGACCGTCAACGGCGGCACGATCCGAGCGATCAACGGGGGCACGCTGACCAAGCCCCCCAGCGGCAACCTGTCGCTTAGCGACATCTTCCTCGATGCCGATCTCGATGTCGCGGGCGGCGCGGGCGTGCTCTACAACTCTCCGCTGCTGACCGCCACCGGGTCGATCAACCTCAACGACTCGGGCGCCGCGGGCAACGCCCTCATGCAGTTCAACGCCAACACCACCGCGACGGGCGGCGGGCGGATCTTCCTGGGAGGCAGCGCCGACGACAGCCAGGTCACCACCAACGGCACCGTGCTGACGATCGCCCCCGACTTCGCGATCGAAGGATCGGGCTTCGTGCCCGCGGCGCTGATCAACAACGGGCTGATCCGCGCGTTCCCGAGCACCGACGGGGACGGCCGGATCACCCTCTTCAGCGGCGCCAAGACCAACAACAGCCAGATCGTCGCCGACCCCGGAGGCGTGATCGATATCACGGGCGTCGTCATCACCCAGGGCCCCGCGGGCGAGATCCTCGCCGACGGAGGCACCGTCGAGTTCGTGTCCAACCAGACCGTCAACGGGGGCACGATCCGCGCCGTCAACGGGGGCAGGCTCGTCAAAACCGCGGGGGGGAATCTCAGTATCGGGGGCGACCTCACCCTCGCGAGCGACTTCGAACTCGAGGGCGCTGCGGGGATGCAGATCAACGCCGCGACGCTCACCAACGAGGCGACGGTCCGGATCAACTCGAACGGGACAGCGGGCAACGCGGTGATCCAGTTCAACGGCAACACCGTCGTCGTCGGCGCGGGCCGGATGCTCCTCGAGGGCGGCGGCGACAACAGCCAGCTCAACACCAACGGCACGACCGTGACCCACGGGCCCGAGCAAATCATCGAGGGCGAGGGGCAGATGAACGGGTCCCACATCGTCCTCGGCACGATGATGCCCGGCCTCCCGCTCGGCGCCATCACCGGCAACGCCAGCATCACCTTCGGCGCAGACGCCGAACTGATCGCCGATGTCGACGGCAACGGCAGCGGCGACTCGATCAATGTCAGCGGCGTCGTCACACCCGCCGGCGCGGTCAGCATCCAGATCGACCCCGGGTACACCCCCGCGATCGACGACGAGTTCACGCTCATCACCGCCGGTTCGGTGAGCGGCGAGTTCGCAGGCGTCGCGGTCACCTCAGGCGTGCTGCCCCCCGATGTCGCCGTCCGCCTCGACCATCAGGCGAACCAGGTCGATGTCAACTTCGTCTGCCTCGCCGACCTGCTCGCGCCGTTCGGCGTGCTCGACCTGATCGACATCAACGCCTTCGTCCAAGCGTTCCTCAATCAGCAACCCGCAGCGGATCTCGCAGCCCCCATCGGCGTGTGGGACCTCTCGGACATCGGTACCTTCATCACCGCGTTTAACACGACCTGCCAGTAATCGCATACGCTTGCTCGCGCGCGATTCAACCCGCTTCAACACCTTCCCGGAATCCCTCCGGCCGGAGCCCACGATGCACCGATTCACCGCCCCTTTCGCCGCTCTGTCGCTCGCGCTCGCCGCGTCGCACGCCGCCGCCGCCGTCCCGCAGGAATGGGACATCCACCTCATCTGCCGTTCGAGCCTCGACCCGAGCATCCCCGCGTACCGCCTGCCGGATCTTTCGAGCCTCTCGAGCCAGTATGTCTCGCTCGATGAGCAGGGCAATGTCGCGATCCGCGTGTTCCTCAACGGGAGCCCGAGTGAGGCGATCTTCTTCGGGAACACCCAGCTCGGCCGCCTCGCCCTGTCGGGCACCTCCCCCGACCCGATCTGGTCGGTCGTCGTCGAGACCCGCGCCGGGCTCATCGCCGTCGAGGACGGGAACCTGGGCCCGGGCGGCGCCAGCGTCGTCGACAGCGAGGGCGTCCTCGTCGAGCGGTACGACCTCGGACTCGTCGGTGTCGACGGGCTCGCGGGTGTCGCGCCCGACGCCGCGATCGGCTACCGCGCCGCGATCGGCCTCGCGGGCCAAGGCATCGTGCTCGACCAGTTCATCGGGGGAGTCCGAGATCAGCAGATCCTCCTGTCCACGCTCGAACTCGCCGACGATGTCGACTTCATCCTCTCGCCCGAGATGAACGCGTCCAAGCAGTTCGTCGCCAACACCATCCCGCTCTCCGGGCCCAGCCGCCGCATCATCCGTCTCTCGCCCGATGGGTCGGGCGGGTACCTCCGAGAGACCGTCGCCGAGACCGGGTCGACCCCAGACAGCAATTTCACCAGCTTCGTGAATTCCACCGCGATCGCGCCCAACGGGTCGGTCGCGTTCACCGCCCGGCGCGCGGCCGACTCGCGCTGGCAGGTCACCCGAAGCGACGAGCCCGGGGAGCCCCTCGCCGTCATCGCCGAGGGCGGGCAGATGGGCATCGTCAACGGCAACCTCGCCAACTTCCCGCCCGTCGTCAACAGCAACGGCCTCGTCGCCTTCCGCGTCGAGGACACCACCGGGTCCACCGCCCTCTTCGTGGGCGACGGCAGCGGGGGACCCGACAGCCTCGTCCGCATCGTCGGCAACGGCGACATCGCCGACACCGACCTGGGACCGATCCCCTTCGGATTCAACTTCGGGGGCACCACCGGCATCCAGATCATGAACGGCGTCGTTGATATCAACGACGCGAACCAGGTCGCCTTCGCCGCGTTCCTCGCCAACGGGACCGTCGGGGTCTTCATCGCCACCCCCCAAGGCCCCGCGGGGTGCAACCCCGCCGACATCGCCGAGCCGTTCGGCGTGCTCGACCTCACCGATGTCCAGACTTTCGTCGCGGGTTTCATCAACCAGGACCCGATCGCGGACATCGCCGAACCCTTCGGCGTCTTCGATCTGAGCGATCTCGACCGCTTCGTGGGCTCCTTCCTCAACGGCTGCCCCTGATCAGGCCGCAAGGACCCCTCGGGCCCGACCATCCCACCCGACAGCGCCGCCTCATGCGAGACGGCGCTTGATCGCGCGCCCCGTTTCCGAGATGCTGAGAGAAGTCACGCGGCCCCCGCGCCGACGCCAATACCCCCGTGGAGGAAAGAACATGCCCGCCCGCACCGCGCTGCTCTCGCTCGCCGCCCTCGCCGGAACCGCCGCGGCGCAGGCCGAGTTCCCCGCGATCTTCGTCGCCAACAACGGAAACCTCGAGGGAAGCGTCTCCACGATGCGCATCGAGGCGGACGGATCGCTGACCTTCGTGTCCAAGGTCGTCACCGGGACGCGGTCGAGCACCAGCCAGCCCTGCCCGGGGTGCAACACCTACGCGATCGACATCACCCCGGACGGTCGTTTCCTCGCGACCGCCCACGCCGCAGGCAGCAGCACCGAGAACCTCACCGTCTACGCCGTCGCGCCGGACGGTTCGCTTACCGTCGTCGAGGAACTCCCCCTCGCCCAGGGCGGGCTCGACATCCAGTGGATCAACAACGAACTGCTGGCGCTCCCGCTCACCGATCTCTCGCTGACCAACCGCGTCAGGCTCTTCCGCCTCGACGAGGACAACCAACTCACCGAGATCGACTCCGCCGTCACCGGGAGCTTCAACACCTCGATCGCGGTCCACCCCAACCGCCGATGGCTCTACGCCAACGATTCCCTGGGTTCCAACACCGTCCGCGTCTTCGACACCGAAGGCGGTTCGCTCACCCTGATCCAGACGCTTTCGCTCCCGAACTACGGCGTCGCGATCGAAGTCGATCCATCGGGACAGTACCTCTACGCCGCAGGCGGCATCAGCAACGGAGGCAACTCCTTCGCGGGCTACGCGATCGACCCCGCCGACGGCTCGCTCTCCCCGCTCGCCGGCAGCCCCTACACCTCCCCAGGCGCGTCGCCCAAGGGCTTCGCCTTCTCCGAAGACAGCGACTTCCTCTATGTCTCGCACGGCACCGACGCGACCATCCGCGGATTCTCGCTCGATCCCGACGGCATCCCGACCTCCACCGGGTTCTCCTTCGATGTCGGCCTCCAGGGTTCCCTCCGCGAGATGAACACCCTGGGAAACCTGCTCTTCGCGCTCGATGAGACCACCGCCATCGACGGCGTCCGCGGCGCCTATTCCTTCACCATCGATCCCAGCACCGGCAACCTCACCCCCCTCCCGGGCTCGCCCGTCGATACCCAGGGCATCTCCCCGAACGATGTCGTCGCCTGGGCGGGCGCCAACCCCGCCTGCAACCCCGCGGACCTCGCCGCGCCCTTCGGGGTGCTCGATCTCGCAGATGTGCAGGCGTTCGTGGGCGGGTTCCTCGCCCAGGACGCGATCGCGGACCTCGCCCCGCCCGCGGGGGTGTTCGACCTCGCCGATGTCCAGGTCTTTGTCTCCGCTTTCAACGCGGGCTGCCCCTGACGCCCCGTCCATTGAAGCGGTGTTCATCGCCCAATAACCGCCCGCTCAGGCGCGTGCAGACGGGTGATCGACACAGCCCGCCCGTCCCCGGGAACGCCCGATCCCGAATACACACCGATCGAGGTTGTTTTGAACCCGGATCTGTGATACCGTATTCGGAGTCTCGAGGGGCAAGCCGACCGCGCGGTCCGACCCGTTCGCCCGCGCCGAGGGAGAGTTCGCAGGCCCTGTCTCGTCGCGGGTGTGTGTTCGCCCCACCCGGTCCGACGCGACCGTTCGTAAAGGGATCAAGAGATGTCGAAAACCCGTCGTGCGTTCGTTGCCCGTGCCGAGGTGCTCTGGGCGGCAGGCTTTGCTGTCGCCGCCGGTGCCGCCGCGATCTCCATCGCCGGTCTGCCCACCAACCTCGATGACTTCTTCGGGCCCGGCACCCAGCCCAATCAGCTCAACATCGAGCTGATCGACTCCAACGAGTGCGCCCTCTGCCACGGCGACTTCGACCCCGTCACCGAGCCCTACCGCCCCTGGAACGCCAGCGTCATGGGACAGGCCGCCCGCGACCCGCTCTTCTGGGCCGCCGTCGCCGTCGCCAACCAGGACGCGCAGGGCGGGGGCGACACCTGCATCCGCTGCCACACCCCCGGAGGCTGGCTCGGGGGCCGCTCCACCCCCACCGACGGCTCGCAGCTCCAGGGCATCGACTTCCAGGGCGTCTCCTGCAACTTCTGCCACCGCATGGTGGATCCCAACAACAACCCCGGCGCCCCCGCCGACGACGCCGCGATCCTCGCGGGCCTCACAACAGACATCCCGACCGATCCCCACTCCGCTCACTTCGTCGTCGATCCCGATGACAACCGGCGCGGCCCGCGCGAACTCGTCGACTTCTTCGTCCACGAGTGGCGCGAGTCCCCCTTCCACAAGTCCTCGGAGATGTGCGCCACCTGCCACGATCTCTCCAACCCCCTCTTCGAGAAGCAGCCCGACGGCACCTACGCCCTCGGCGCGCTCCGCACACCCCCGACCTCAAACTCCGCCGCGAGCCAGTTCCCCGAGCAACGCACCTACTCCGAGTGGCTCGGGTCCGACTTCGCCGACGGGCCCATCGACATGGGCGGCCGCTTCGGCGGCAACGACCCCCTCGTCTCCTCCTGCCAGGACTGCCACATGCCCGCGACCGACGGGCTGAGCTGCATCTTCGGCGAGGAACGCTCCGACCTCGCGACCCACCAGATGGTGGGCGGCAACACCTGGCTCCTCAACGCCGTCCGCGAGCTCTTCGACGATCTCGAGACGGGCCTCGATCAGGATTCCGTCGACCGCAACATCGCCGCGACCGTCAACATGCTCCAGAGCGCTGCGGACCTCGACCTCACCGCCGACGGGTCCACCCTCTCGGTCAAAGTCACCAACCAGACGGGCCACAAGCTCCCGACGGGCTACCCCGAGGGACGCCGCATGTGGGTCAATGTCCAGTACTTCGACGCCGGGGGCGCGCTCATCGACGAGCGCGGCGCCTACGACGAGACCGAGGCGACCCTCGAGACCGCCGACACCAAGGTCTACGAGATGAAGCTCAGCGCCAGCCCCGATGTCGCCGCGCAGGCCGGCATCCCCACGGGCCCCACCTTCCACCTCGTCCTCGTCAACCAGGTCGAGCTCGACAACCGCATCCCGCCCCGCGGGTTCACCAACGCGGAGTTCGAGGCCCTCCAGGCCGCCCCCGTCAACTACACCTACGCCGACGGGCAGCACTGGGACATCACCGACTACGACATCCCCGCGGGCGCCGCGTCCGCGACCGTCCGCGTGTACTACCAGTCCACCACCCGTGAGTATGTCGAGTTCCTCCGCGATGAGAACACGACCAACGACGCCGGGCAGACCATGTACGACCTCTGGAACGGGCCCCTCAACCGGATCCCGCCCGTCCTCATGAACGAGGCCTCCATCACCTTCGACGGGCCTTGCAGCATCGCCGATATCGCCGAGCCCTTCGGCGTCCTCGACCTCTCCGACCTCCAGGGGTTCATCGCCGCCTTCCTCTCCCAGCAGCCCGCGGCCGATGTCGCCGCACCGTTCGGCGTCTGGGACCTCTCCGATCTCCAGACCTTCGTCGGGTCCTTCCTCTCCGGTTGCCCGTAACCCCGAAGCCCACGCCCCGACCCAAACCCAACGCCCGGCTCCCCGAGAGCCGGGCGTTTTTCATGGCAGGCCTCCCGCGATGCGCCGCTCGCCCCGCGCACAAAAAAGCCCGGTCAACGCCGGGCCAGAATCAGCTCTCTTCGTCTCTTCGTCTCTTCGTCTCTTCGTCTCAGAAGTCGTAAGTCAGACCCGCGAACAGCTGGAGGTCGTTCTCATCGATCCCCGGGTCCGTGTCGCTGATGTACTCGTGGATCGCGTTGATCGAGAAGCTCAGCCCGTCCGCCTTGTCGATGTCGAGCTTCCAGCCCGCCGTCGTGAAGGTCCGGAACTCGCCGCTGTCGGACAGATCCGGGAAGATGCGCGTCGTGATCTGGAAGCTCTGGTTGTCCGCGATCTCCCAGTTGAAATCAGCGCCGAGTAAACCTTCTGGCACGATCTCGTTCCGATCCGAGCCGTACTCCTGGAAGAAGCCGGCACCCGCTCGAAGCGTCAACTGCATCGTGTCCCGCTTGATCAACTCGTAGCCCAGACCGCCGTTCGCCGAGATACGGTGATCGAACGACCGGAACTCGTCCCAGTCGTACCGACCGCCCGCGAAGAACAGCCACCGCGAATCGGGCAGCAGCCAGTCGTTGTTCACGCCCGAAGTGAAGCGGTTCGCGGTCTTCTCCCCGTCCTGCGACGCGTAGAAGTATCCCGCATCAAGCGTCAGCTTCGTCGCGTCCGTCGACCGCGTCGAGACGATCGTCGTCGCCGCGCCGATCTGCTCGGTGTTGCCCGACGCGAGGTTCAGACCGATGTTCAGCTTCGTGTCCCACTCCGGCTTCTTGAGCTCCTCCGGTGCAGGCCCCTCCGCCGCCTCGGTGGGCGCCTCCGCCGCACCCTCCGCCGCGTCTTCCGCGGCCTCCATCGCCTGCTCCGCCGCGGGGAGGCTCACCGTCCCGTCCTCGTTCGCGACAAACCCCTCGGGGATCTCGACACCCGCGGCCCGCAGCTGCTCGAGCAGCGCCGCGGCGCTCGTCACCGCAGGATCATCCTGCGCGACGACCGCGCTCGACACCGTCAGACCAGCCAAGACCGCAACAACACACGCCGAACGCTTCATCGCACGCTCTCCATCCGGGAATCGGTGCCCGCAGCAGCCGCCTCGCCGCTCACGGAAGAGGCGAGCGTAGCCCCCCGCGTTCCCCCCCGCAACCGCCCGGCTTCACCCGATGAACACGCCCTCTCCGGCGCGATACGCTCTCATCGCCCATGACCCGTTTCCCCCAGCCAGTCCCGCCCCCGGGCCCGCCGCGCCCCGCCGTCTTTCTCGACCGCGACGACACGCTCATCGAGAACGCGACGCTCCCGCCCGAGGCCTTCCCCGCCACACCCGGGGATCTCTATCTCCCGGAGTGGGTCCGCCCCCTGCCCGGCACAATCGACGCCTGCCGTGCGCTCGCCGACGCGGGGTTCGTGCTGATCGTCATCACGAATCAGGGATGCGTCGCGCGGGGGAACGCATCGCTCGATCAGGTCCGCGCCACGAACCAGCGCATGGCCGAGATGTTCACCTCCACATCCGGGGACCCGCTCTTCCAAGGCATCTACGCCGCGCCCCATCACCCCGAGGCGTCCATCCCGGAGTGGCGCGCCGATCATCCCTGGCGCAAGCCCAACCCGGGGATGATCCTCGCCGCCTGCGAGGAGCACGCCCTCGATCCGAGCCGATCCTGGCTCGTCGGAGATGCCGACCGCGACCGCGAAGCCGGCATCGCCGCG
>MDTD01065531.1_pt1 | contig 39961 bp, 40 predicted proteins | sample 811221 | NCBI WGS metagenome assembly MDTD01 (sample SAMN05326646, study PRJNA326480) | marine metagenome | isolation source: seawater | place: Pacific Ocean: South West | collected 2011
CACCACGTTGATAGGCTGGGTGTGGAAGCGCAGTAATGTGTGCAGCTGACCAGTACTAATAGCTCAATTGGCTTGATTTATGCACTGAAAAAAATTTTTAATGATATATAAAGACAATAAAGTAATAGCGATAATACCTGCTAGATCTGGTTCAAAATCAATTAAACATAAAAATATTGTAAATTTCAAAGGCAAACCCCTGATTGCCTGGTCAATCGAACAATGTTTAAAATCAAAAAAAATTGATGAAGTTTATTTGTCCACAGACTCTAAAAAGTATGCGGCTATTGGAAAAAAATTTGGATTAAAAAAAATAATTTTAAGACCAAAATCTATTTCAAAAGATAAATCAACTGATTATGAATTTATAAAACATTTTATTGACAATATTGATACAAATCATGGTGTGATTGCTCATATAAGACCCACTACTCCCTTAAGAAATATAAAATTTTTAGATAAAATAATTAAATTTTTTACAATAAACAAAAAATACTCATCATTGAGAGCTGTTCATGAAAATCCTGAAACAGCTTACAAATCTTTTGAATTAAGAAATGGACTTCTTCGACCTTTGAAAGGTGTAAAAAAAACAATGGAACAATTAAACAACCCAAGACAAAACTTTTCTAAAACTTATTCAGCTAATGGTTATATTGATTTATACAGAAAAGAATTTATTAAAAAAAATAAAAAACTATTTGGAAAAAAAGTAGTGGGATATATAACGCCATTTACAATGGAAATTGATAGTATAAGTGAACTTAATTATATGAATTCTAATGAAAATAATTAAAACTACAAATAGGCTGATTAAAACCAAAGTTCCAGCACCTGGTACGAATAAAATAATAAAAAGTTTAGAAAAAAGTGAGTCTAGATCTATGCAAGGCCAACTACCAATAGTTTGGTCTAAGGCTAATGGACATTCATTATTTGATATTGCGGGAAATAAATTTATTGATTTTACATCAACAATATTTGTTACAAATATTGGACATTCGAATGACAATTTAATTAAAAATTTAAAAAAAACTTTGGATAAAAAATTATTACATAGTTACGCTTACTTTAATAATAATAGAGAAAATTATTTAAAAAAACTTATTAAGTTTGCAGGAAAAAATTTCGAAAAAGCTTTTTTAATGTCAGCTGGTACGGAGGCAACTGAAGCAGCCTTAAAACTCATGAGACTTTATGGTCAGAAAACAAAAAAAAGAAAATTAGGAATAATTTGTGTAGAGGGAAATTGGCATGGAAGAACAATGGGTGCACAAATGATGAGCGGAAATAAAAAACAAAAAAAATGGATTGGTTATGTTGATAAAAATATCCATCACATTAATTTTCCCTATCCTTGGGAATTAGAAAATATTACTCCAAGAGATTTTTTAAATAAAAGCTTAAAGAAATTAAAAAAAAAAATTGACTTAAAAAAAGACATCTGTGGTTTTATGCTTGAAACATTTCAAGGTTGGGGAGCGATTTTTTATCCAAAAGAATTTGTTTCAGAAATTTCTAAGTTATGTAAAAAAAATAATATATTATTGACATTTGATGAAATGCAAGCAGGCTTTGGAAGAACTGGAAAAAAATTTGGTTATGAACATTATGATGTGAAGCCAGACTTAATTTGTTGTGGTAAAGGAATGGGGGGTGGCGTTGCTTTATCAGGTGTTATTGGTAAAAAAAATATAATGGACTTGCCATCAGTTGGTGAAATGAGCAGTACAAACTCTGCAAATCCTTTAGCATGTGTTGCTGGTATTAGCGTTATTGATGAAATCAATAATAAAAAAATTTTAAAAAAAGTTAAAGAAAATGGAAAATATTTAGAGAAAGGTTTGAAGGCTATAATGAAAAAACACTCCATGTCTATAAAATATATTATGGGTAAGGGAATGATTTATGCTTTAATTTTTGACAATCAAATATTAGATGTTGATAAAAAGTTAAAACAAATATGTTTCGGAGCAATGCAAAATGGATTACTGGTTGTTTATACTGGAAGAGAGTCTATAAAAATTGGACCTCCTTTGACAATATCTAAAAATGCAATAAAAGAAGGTTTACAGGTATTAGATGAGCAAATTTCTAAAGTGTTTAAAAAATAAAAGATAAAAAAGATGACTGTTTTGGGTTATAGGCATACAGGAATTATTTGTAGAGATATTAAAAAAAGTTTGTATTTTTATAAAAATCTTTTGGGTTTAAAAGTTATTCAGGAATTTTGGGATCAAAGTGAATATATTAATAAAGTATCTGGAATGAAAAATGCCAAAGTCCATTTTATAAAACTTAAAATGAAAAGTGGCGAAATGTTGGAACTATTAAGATATCCAACTCATAATACAAAATTACCTAAACTCCCAATCCATAATACAGGAATTTTGCACATAGCTTTGCAAGTAAAAAATATTGAAAAGACTTACTTAAAATTAAAAAAAAAAGGTGTTAAGTTTATTAGTGAACCTACGCTATCTTCCGAAAAATTTGCCAAAGTATGTTTTTGTATTGATCCAAACAATGTCAGAGTAGAATTAGTAGAAATACTTTTTAAAAAAAGATAATAGAAAATTTAGATTAAAATTTTTATTAATTAAAAGAGTTAAATGACTGTTCTTCCACCGTCAGCAACAATAACCGAACCCGTTAAATAAGAAGATAGATCACTACAAAGAAATAAAACTAGACCATTATATTCACCTTTTTTAGCCATTCTACCAAGGGGGATTAATTTATTTATTTTGTTAACAAATGAACTGTCATGATTATTATAAATACCACCAGGGGCAATTGCATTACATCTTATATTTTTTTTACCCCAGTAAGAAGCGGTATATTTTGTTAAACCAATAATACCATGTTTCACCACAGAATATGTTACAGGCTTAATAAAACCACTGTTTTTGTAAATTCGTTGATCCGGAGCTATAATTCCTAAATCTGAGGATATATTTACTATTGAACCTTTTTTAAATTTAGTCATATATGAACCGAATACTTTTGTGCATAAATAGCTTCCTTTAAGGCTCACTGATATATCTTTATCCCATAAACTATTTTGAAAGTTTTCTAAACTATAATTATTTTTTTTTGATTTTGTTGGAGGATAGTCTATTGCAGCATTATTTATTAAGGCATCAATTTTTATTTTTCTTGATTTAAAAAACTCTAAGATTTTTTTTAATTCTTTTTCATTTGTAATATCAGTTTGAAAATATTTTATTCTAGATTTATTTGTTGGTTTTTTAATATCTATTATATAAACATTAGCTTTTTCATTATTTAAGGCATCAGTGATTTGTTTTCCTAAAAATCCATTACCACCTGTAATTATAATATTTTTATTTTTTAGATTAAGTGAAATTTTTTTCATTAATTTATTGGTAATTTAGAGTATAAGGAATAAATAAAAAACAATTAATTATATGAAAAAACCATACTTAATAGCGGAAATAGGAATTAATCATAATGGAGATATTAATATAGCCAAAGAATTAATTAAAAATGCTAAAGATTGTGGTTTTGACTCTGTAAAATTTCAGAAAAGAACAATTGATATTGTATATGATAAAAAAACTCTAGATACTCCTAGAGAAAGTCCATGGGGCACGACTACAAGAGAACAGAAATTTGGCTTAGAGTTTGAGAAAAAAGAATATGATGAGATAGACAAATATTGTAAAGATTTAAAAATTGACTGGTTTGCATCAGCATGGGATATTGATAGTCTAAAGTTTCTAGAGAATTATAATTTAAAATATCATAAAATTGCATCAGCAATGATTGTTGATAGTAAATTTTTAAATGAAGTTGCAAAAACACAGAAACATACTTTTATTTCTACAGGCATGTCATCAAAAGAGAATATTGATAATGCAGTGAATATTTTTAAAAAAAATAGCTGTAGTTTTGAGTTAATGCATTGTGTTTCAACTTACCCCATGAAAATTGAAGATGCGAATTTGATTACTATAAATCAACTTAAAGATGAATATAATTGTAAAGTTGGTTATAGTGGACATGAAAATGGAGTAGTTGTTTCTTTAGCAGCAACTATGCTAGGTATAACTTCACTTGAAAGACATATAACTTTAGATAGGACAATGTATGGGTCAGATCAAGCAGCTTCACTGGAGCTAACAGGAATGAAAAATCTTTCATCATCTATTGAAAAAGTTTTAATTTCACTAGGTGAGCCATCCCTTGGCAAAATAATAGATGAAGAAATACTAATAGCCAAAAAGTTGAGAGCACATATCAAAAACTAAATTAAATTAATGTCAAAAATTATAAATGAATTACAAAATCAATTAGAAGAAAATATAAAAGCTCATAAGGACATTTTAACAATCTCTAAAGACATTATTTTTGTAATTACAAAAATTGAAGAAAAATTGAAAAAAGGTGGTAAAATATTATTATGTGGCAATGGTGGTTCAGCTGCTGATGCACAACATTTGGCTGCAGAATTTGTTGTAAGATTGAGACCTCATATAAATAGAAATCCTTTGCCAGCATTATCACTAGCCCTAGACACATCAACATTAACAGCATGTGGTAATGATTATAGTTTTGATGATATTTTTTTAAGGCCTTTTAAGTCATTTGCTAAAAAAGAAGACGTTTTAATATGCATTTCAACTTCTGGTAATTCTAAAAATATTTTGAAAGTTTTAAAGGAAGCAAAAAAAATGAAAATTTACTCAGTATGTTTTTTGGGAAAAGGAGGAGGTAAAGCAAAAAATTTTTGCGACAAATCTTTATTAATTTCATCAAATAATACAGCAAGAGTCCAAGAGTGTCATATTTTTCTAGGTCACTTTATTTTAGAAAAAATTGAAGATCGACTTATATCAAAAAAATTTTAATTTTCATTTTATTTAACTTAAAAAAATAATTGTAAATTTGATTATTTAAATAATATATTTTAAATATTTGAAAAAAGTTTTTTATAAATTTTTGTTTTAAATTCCTTTAATAAATAATTTTTTTTAGTAAAAACAACTATATAAAATTTTCTTTTTACATTAGGAAAAATCTCGTTAATTTGTGATGAATTAGTCGCTAAGTCTGGATAAATTTGAGGAAAAAAATCATTTTTAATAAAGTATTCAATAATCATATTAAAAGAGAAAGAATTTATAAAATAAGGCACATCTAAAATTTTATTTTTTACAACTTTAACTCTCTCTTTTGATGATAAAAATGTTCTTAAAATAATAATTTTTTTAGTACTTAAAATAATATTCTTTATAATTTTCTCAGGGTTTTCTGTTAGTTCTAATGTATCTGATATGACGGATATGTCAGATTTTCTTAAAGAGGTATTTTCAATATTGGCAATTTTATATTTTTTCTTTAATTCAGGAAACTTTAATAAACCTAAATTTACAAAATTTTTATCTATATCATATCCAAAATAATTACATAAATAACCATTAATTTTAATTTCTTTATAAAATTGAAAATAATTACAACCTAAGTCATTTATTTTTGGATTTGAATAATTTAATTTTTTGATAATTTCAAAAACTTGTTGGCACCAAGTAAGTCTTATATTTTCAAGTCTTCTTTTATAAAAGTTCAATTGTTTATTGCCAAATGTCTTGGACGTAAGACCAATGTATTCTTTAGGAAATTTTTTTTTTTATTTTTTAATTTTTTATTAAAAGAAATAAAACTATTTGAATTCATTCTATTAACATTTAACATTCAAAATACATAATAACAACTATTTCAAATTTTATATTTAATATATTTTTTTATAAATTTATTTAACCTATAGTCTGCTTTTTGGTCTGAATTACCGAGATGATATTTTAAAGAATACTGACTATTGATGAGTTGATTTTTTTTATATTTTCTTTTAACAAATAAATTTAATTTTTTATAAAAATCATCATCTGTATATCCATAATTCTCTTTTTTAAGTTTCAGAATTAGTTCATTTTCTTTATTATGATTATTTTTCTTTGCATGAAAATAAGGTATCAAAATGTATCTATTTGCAGCAATACCTTCCAGTATCGCAGTTGTATTCCATGCAATTATAATTTTTGACTGCTTTATTAACTGGTGACCTACACCAAAATATTGCACTTGAATATTTTTTGGTAAATTTGAATATTGTTTTTTGTTGAGTGATTGCCCTGTTTTTACTTTAATAATTATTGAAGTTTCAGGATTATTTAAGGCAAACTTTTTTAAAATTTTAAGAGTTTTTAGGTGTAGAAAGTTCCAGTTAAATTTTGAGTTATACTTTTTATGAATATTTAGATCTTTAAAGATTTTGTTTCCATATATTTTAATAAATAGATTAGGCAAACCTCTTTCATTTTCAATTGCATAATACAATATTTGATTTTTAGGTATTATTCTTTTAAAAGCAAAGCTTTCATTTAATCTAGCACAACCAATAACTTTAATATCATTTTTATTTACATAATGTGATTGTATTAGTAATTTTTTTGCATAATTCGAGTAAACTCCTATTTTATATCCATTAAATTTCTGATTAATTTTTTTTAAAAAATGTTTTAAATATTTAATTTCTGTTTCACTTAATACACTCTCTTTATATAATAACAAATAGGGTATTTTTAACTCTTTACACGCTTCTGCTAATCCTATTTCTTCTTTGAATTCAAAATTAAAACCAATAAATGAGTTAAAATCGTATTTTTTCCTCAATATTTTTAAAAATTTAATTAAAAAATTTTTATATTGATTTCTTTTTTTTTCACTTTCTTTTAAATAAAATTTATCGGAGTCACTATACTCTTGCTTATCAAAAATAGTTCTAAATACAGTTATCAAAAAAATTCTAGGACAAACTAAGTATAAATTATCATTATTATATTTTTTTTGACTTTCTATTACATCATCAATTCCACCAGATTTACTAAAAACAATAACTCTAAATTTTGTTTTACTTTTTGGAAGTATAGATTTAATTTTTGATAGGCTCAAAATAAATAATATACTTAGTAAATTAAAAAATCTAAATTTTACTAAATATGGCGTTAATATTTTAATTGTTTGGATTTTTAAAATAAACAATACACTTTTCACATTATCTTTTAATAAGAATAGTAAATTTTGTCACTAAAATTTTAATTTAAAATATTATATTTTTTAAACTATATGTATTTTAAAATATTTAGTTTTTTTGTTTATATGATATTAGTATATCGTTTTGAATAATCTAAATAATTAATTTTTATGAGTTTAGAGAATAAATATCTATATGTAGGGTGTGGCAATCACAGAATGTCTGGTTTTACCCATGTTGAAATAAATATTGGTAAACAATACAAAAAAGGAGGAGATGTTGGTCCTCCCGATATACTTGCCGATATAACTCGTCATATTCCATTAGAAAATAACAGTGTAGATTTAATATTCTCCCGTGCAACATTAGAACATCTTACGTATTATGAACTAATTAATCATTTTTTAGAATGTCATCGGTTAATTAAAAAAGGTGGATTTGTAAGAATGACAGTACCTGATCTGGATATTATGATTGATAATTATTTAAAAAAGGAAGAAAATTTAGAAAAAGCTAAATTAGAATCTGAAATTTCTAACTCGGAACCTATCGAGAATCACACAGATTTATTTATCAGTCGTTTACTATATCATGATCATTATTATTTACATAATTATGATACTCTGAGCAGAGCTTTAAAAAAGACTGGTTTTACAAACATAAAAAAAGTAAATGCCGGTCAAACACAAATTAGCGAAATTAAGGATGAATTGTTAAAAGCAGAAATAGGTAGAGATAAATGGGAAATTCTTTTAGAAGCTCAAAAATTAGATGATACTCCAAGTATTTCTCGTTATCCGGAAAAAAAGAATGAAAAAATAATTCTTAGAATTCTTGCAGAAATATTTAATATAAAATTATCTAGATACAATAAACGTAAACCAGTTTTTCCAACTCGTTTATGGTTTTTAGAAAAATTAAGAAAATTTAAATAAAGTGAGAGTTGTAGCTCATATTGGATATCCTAGAACTGGGACGACACTGTTACAGAAAAATATTTTTCCTTTGCATAAACAAATTAATTTCTTAGGTCCCCAAAATGTCAATAATCCAAAAGATAATAAGATAGACAATAATGATTTAAATTTTATATCAATTAATATTAACGAAAATGACCTTGAGAATAGAATAATTAATGAAAAGGACTTAAATTTAATTAAATATTTTGAGGAAGATAAAATAAATATTATTTCGTCTGAAGCATATACAATGTTTCAAAATACTTTTTATAACTTTAGAGATTTAAGATATTTACAGCTTCTTATTAATAAAAAATATGAAAATGTTAAATTTGATTTTTTAATAGTTTTAAGGAGTCAATATGATTTAATAAAGTCTATATATCATTTTAATTATCATAAAATTTCAGAAATTTTAAGAATGAAAGATTTCAAATTAATCTTTGATACCTTAGATGGTGAAATGCCAGATAAATATATTTTTCCTTTAAATCAATTTTTATATAATTATGATTTCTTTCAACTTCATAATAATTTATTAAGTAAATTTAAAAATAGTAATATAAAATATTTATTTTATGAAGATTTAAATAACGATAAAAATTATTTTATAAATGAATTTTGTAATTTTTTACATCTCGAACAAAGTTATACAAAAACACTTTTCAATACTTCTCCAGTAAATTCTAGAAAAGTGGAGTTAGGTAAAAATTTTTATATAAAAAGTAAAACTTACGATTTTTTAAAAAGTGAAAATTATTTGAAGATAAAAAACATGATCCCATTTAAGAATTTAATCAAAAAATATTTTATAAATAATTTTGTTTTCTCAAATTTTCAATATAGCATTCAAGAAGAAAAAATTTTTAAATCAAAAATTAAAGAATATTACAAAAACTCAAATTTTAAATTCTTTGAACAGATAAAAATAAATAATAAATATAATTATTAACTAAATTTTTATATTTTTAAATGTTATTATTAAATGTGTTAAAATTTATTAAAGAAGATATAAACACGTAATGCAATCTTTTAGAAAGTTATTATATTTACTTACACCTAGTGAGCGCAAAAGTGCTGTATTCTTATTATCGATGATATTAATAATGGCTTTCATAGATACTATTGGAGTAGCATCGATATTACCCTTCATGGCAGTTTTAACAAATCCAAATATTATTGAAACAAATAATCTCTTAAACACAATGTTTCAAATATCAAAAATATTTGGGATTGAAAATAATCAAGAGTTTCTTTTTGCATTAGGTTTGTTGGTATTTTTATTATTAATCCTATCACTTTGTATAAGAGCCGTTACAACCTATATACAAATAAGATTTATTCAAATGTTAGAATATAGCCTTACAAAAAAATTAATAGAAGGATATCTGCATCAACCTTATAGCTGGTTTTTAAGTCAACATAGTGCTGACATTGGTAAAACTATTTTATCAGAAGTAAATACAGTAATCGGTAATGGTATCAGACCAGTTCTTGAAATAGTTGCCAAAAGTATGATTGCAATAGCAATTATTACACTGTTAGTTCTAACTAATCCTAAACTAGCATTGATTGTTGGTTTTTTACTGGGAGGAACTTATGTATTAATATTCTATTTTATTAAAAGTTACCTTGATAAAATTGGAAAAAAAAGATTTGCAAATAATCAGTTACGTTTCAAGTCGGTTATGGAAGCCTTTAGCGCTGCAAAAGAAGTTAAGGTAGGAGGACTAGAGCAAACTTATGTTAAGCGTTTTTCAGATCCTGCATATATTTTTGCAAAAACTCAATCTTCAGCTCATATATTAGCACAATTACCTCGGTTTATTTTAGAAGCTATAGCTTTTGGGGGTGTTTTATTAATAATACTTTTTATGATGAGGCAGTCAGGTAATTTTAGTTCTGCATTACCAATTCTAAGTTTATACGTTTTTGCTGGCTATCGTTTGATGCCTGCACTTCAACAAATCTATAGCGCCTCTACTAAAGTTACTTTTCTTGGTCCAGCACTTGAATCATTACATGAAGATATTAAAAGTCTAAAAAATTTTTCTGTTAATAAAGATCAGAACAGATTTAGATTTAAAAAAGAAATCGTATTAAAAAACATTTATTATAATTATCCTAATTCATCAAGAACAACATTAAAAAATATAAATATAATTATTCCTATCAAGTCGACAATTGGATTTGTTGGAGTTACTGGTAGTGGCAAAACCACAACTGTGGACATCATTCTTGGGTTACTTGAGGCTAAAAAAGGAACTTTAGAAGTTGATGGACAAATTATTTCAAAAGATAATTTAAGATCTTGGCAAAAGTGTATTGGTTATGTTCCACAACATATTTATCTCAGTGACGATACTGTTTCAGCTAATATAGCCTTTGGAGTAGAGCCTAAAGATATTTCTCAAGAAGCCGTTGAAAAAGCTTCAAAAATTGCCAATTTACATCAATTTGTAACAAATGAGTTGCCTAAACAATATGAAACCACTATTGGTGAGCGTGGAGTTAGATTGTCAGGTGGACAAAGACAGCGAATTGGAATTGCAAGAGCGTTGTACCATAACCCACAATTATTGATTTTAGACGAAGCTACTAGTGCACTTGATAATCAAACCGAAAAAGCTGTGATGGATGCAGTAAATAATCTTAACAAAGATAGAACTATTATCCAAATCTCACACCGACTTAGTACTGTAAAAAATTGTGATATAATTTTTTTACTAGATAAAGGTCAATTACAGCATGAAGGAACTTTTGAAGATCTAATTAATGTTAGTGAAAATTTTCGCATCAATGCTAAAAATTGAAAAAAAATTTATTTTTAATGATAATTCAAAAAAAATTAAAAGAAATAATATTTAAATATTTCCCTGAAGCCAATATGGATACTGATAAATGGCAAGAAGTTTTAAAAAATCCAAGTAGAACTCCATCTATCCCACATTTATTTAATACAATTAAATACTTTGTCGCTTATTTTTCAGACAATGATTCGTTAAATTTATCTTTCGTTCTGTATGAAAAAGAAGAAGCCATAGGCATTATGCCTCTTATGGTACATAAAGATGAGGGCAATAATTGGATTTTAAGTAGTAATGGTTCAGATATAGTAGAACCAATTTTTAAAAAATCTTTAGGAAAACAATCAATAAAAAAACTTGAATCAAAAATATTAAATCTGATTTTTGATTTATGTAGACATCTTAAAATTGAAAAATGCCGCTTTGTTAACATGCAACTTTTTCGATTATCTAGATGGTATGTAAATCTTCTAGAATTAGCAGATGAGACTTTTACTGGTCATTTTCTTTTTATTGATTTATCTTTAAGTATTGAAGAGATAAAATCAAGAGTTAGGAGAAGTATTAAATCTATTATAAATAAAGGATTAAGAGACTGGAGCATTCAAGTACACGAAAACCCAACTAATGAATTATTTGAACGCTTCAGATTGTTACATAAAGAGGTTGCTGGTAAAAGTACTAGACCACTTAAAAGTTGGAATATGCAAAAATTTCAAATTGAATGTAAAGAGTCATTTTTAGTAACGGCATCTGATGATAAAAATTGTTTAGTAGGAGCTGGATTATTTGCCTATTCTGAAAATTTAGCAGAATATATGTCTGCTGCATATAAACGAGAACTGTTTAACAAACCCTTCAGTCACGCAGTGCAAATGAAGGCAATTGAAACATTAAAAAATAAAAAAATAAAGTGGTATGAATTAGGTCAGAAATATCTAGCTATCGATAAAAATAAAAATCCAGCAACAAAAAAAGAATTATCAATAGTACATTTCAAGGAAGCTTTTGCAACACACACATTGGCTCGCCAATTTTTAACAATCAAAATACCAAATTAAAGATATTAATTATTTATATATAGTTTTTTTTACTAAAAGAATAAGGATTTTGTTTCCTAAGGATATTTTTTAACCTTACTTTTCAACATTTTTGTCATCCAAATATTAATGATGATTGAACGAAGAAAAATTAATTCATTACAATAGCTATTAAAAAAAATAAAATAAATAGTTAAAGTTAATGACATTTTCAATTTGTTTGATAAGACTTAAAAATAATAGAAAATGTTTAAAAATTCATCAATATTAATTACAGGCGGCACAGGTTCATTTGGCCATAGTTTTGTTTCTCTAACACTTAAAAAGTATAATCCTAGACGTTTAATTATATTTTCACGTGATGAAATGAAGCAATGGGAGATGGCAAAATTATTCAAAGACGATCCTAGAGTACGTTTTTTTATTGGAGATGTGCGTGATAAAGATCGACTTCATCGTGCTTTACAAACTATAGATTACGTAGTCCACGCAGCTGCGACTAAAATAGTTCCTTTAGCAGAATACAATCCTTTTGAGTGTGTTAAAACTAATATAAATGGGGCTATGAACTTAATTGATGCCTGTATTGATCAAAAAGTTAAACGAGTTGTTGCACTTTCAACCGATAAAGCCAGTAGTCCTATCAATCTTTATGGAGCAACTAAACTTGCATCAGATAAATTATTTATCGCAGGTAACGCATCATATGCCGGAGGACATAAAACAATTTTTTCGGTTGTAAGATATGGTAATGTGATGGGATCACGTGGCTCTATAATACCATTTTTTATGTCAATAAAAGACCATGGAGTATTACCGATTACAGATGAACGAATGACACGTTTTATGATTTCACTTGAGCATGGTGTTCAGTTAGTTTGGCATGTTTTACAAGATATGATAGGAGGAGAAATTTATGTAAAAAAAATTCCTTCCATGAAAGTTACAGATATTGCCAAAGTTATTGCACCACAAGCTAAACATAAAATTATAGGAATTCGTCCTGGTGAAAAATTACATGAGCAAATGATTAGTAGTGATGATAGTTATTCAACTTATGAGTATTCTAATTATTACAAGATTTTACCAATGATTAATGAATGGGGGGTAGATAACTATAGAATCAAGAAAGGAAAAAAAGTACCTGAAGGATTTGTTTATAGTAGTGATAAAAACAAAGAATGGATGACAAAATCAGAATTAAAAAAATGGATTAATTTGAATCTAAAATACATTGGTAAGTTCTAGATTTTATAATAAATGATTAAAAATATTATAAAAAAAATATTTCCATTTGAATATTCAATTTGCGGTAAAGGAAATAATGACTCAATAAAAGTTTATAAAAAGTACTTAAATTTTAAAATACATAACTTTAAAAGTGGGAAGTCATTAAATGGATGGACTATTCCTCACTCTTGGTCTTTAGAAAAAGGAATAATATTAGATAAAAACCAAAAAACTATTTTTAATGCTAAAAATAAAAATTTTGCCGTGCCCGTACTTTCGAAATCTTTTAAAGGCAAAGTTTTACTCAAAAATTTAAAGAAAAAAATATTTACCTCAAAATATAATAATTTCAGACCATATAACTGGACGAATCTTTATAGGAAAAATTTTATAGATTGGGGGTTTTGTATGAACAAAAAAGAACTCAATAGATTAAAAGAAAAATTTTACACTATAGATATAAAAACAAAAACTAAAAAATCAGAAATGAAAGTTCTGGAATATACCTTAAAAGGTAAAAATAAAGAAACGATTATAATTAATGCTCATAATTGTCATCCATATCAGGCAAATGACGATATATCTGGCTGCGCTGTTGGTATCCAGCTTTTTAAAGAACTAAAGAAAATAAAAAATAGAAAATTTACCTACACTCTTCTAATTGCGCCAGAAATTCATGGTCCATTATTTTGGTTAAAAAAAATAGGAAATAAAAATAAACACTTAAAATACTGTATCTTGCTAAAGTCAGTTGGAAACAATGGTATAATTAAATTGCAACATTCAAGTGATCAAAAAAGTCAAATTGATGTTGTTGCATTAGAGGAGTTAAAAAAATTGAATTTAAGTTTTGAAAAAGGGAATTTTAGGGAAATTTACGGTAACGATGAAATAGTTTTTGATGCACCTGGTTATAGAATAAATACAATTACATTTACCAGAGTTCCTTTTAAAGAATATCACACAGATGGAGATACACCCGAGAAAATTTCTGAAAAAAAATTACAAAATGTTTTAAAAATACTAGAAAATATCGTAAATAATTTTGAAAAGCAAACGAGGTATAAATGTAATTTTGATGGAATGGTCTCCTTATCAAATAAAAAATATAATTTATACAAAAGAGCTGAGGCACCTGGAATTGATAAAAAGAAATACTCTCAAAATTTAAGACAATGGAATATATTAATGAATAATTTACCAAATCTTCTAGATAATTTTTACAGTGTAGAACAAATAGCAAAAATTTATAAATTACCTGAAAAAGAAGTCATAAATTATTGTTTAAAATGGAAGAATAAAAAATTATTAAAAATTCTTTAAACTAAAATTTTTTGTGTTCTTTGGCTTTTTGGAGATATTTAATATTAGTATTAAATCTTTCTCCAATTTTTAAATACTTATTTTTTTTTGAATTTTTTGAAAAAGAACAATAAGCACTAAAAATACCTCCCTTGGCACAAATATACAACTTCTTTTCATAAATATTAGTAATTATACCAGATGTATAACTATGAAAATTATTTCTTTTAAATATTTTTGCATTTTTTAAATATATTTTTGTATTTTTTAAAAAAGATTTTCCACCTGGATAAGGATCACTAAAAGCATTAATGAACTTAACTATTTCATCAATATCTAAGTCCCAATTAATATATGAATTTATTTCACTCACTAATCTAGGAAACAAAATTGAATTTTTTTTATCTAATTCCTTAAGATTAAATGAAGTAGAGCTATTTATTTTATTCAAAAATGCAATTAAAAATTTAGCTTCTTTTTTAGTTGAATAATTAAAATAATCTTTTGGATTTATCAATTTTTTTGGATATCTGTATTCTTTTTTGAAAAAGTATTTGTTTGTATCTTTGTAACCTTGTAACGTACTTTCTTCGACATTTTGTAAAAAACATCCTCCATTTCTATTTTCATTTAAAATCATCCAAGTGTAGTGAGCTCCACCTCTATACATTGGCATTGGAATTCCCATAAAATCTACTAAATTTGGGTTCATTAATTTTAGTAACTTTTTTTTATATTTCCAAGGTTGGCCAATTCCAATACCTAAAGATTTTTTTGTAAATATATTTTCTACAAGTTTGTTTTTATTTATATCTTCACTTTGATAAAATTTAATTTTATTGTTTTTTAAATTATCTTTTAAACTCAAATTATTTATTAAAATATCATTTAGCTGTCTTTTATTTGTAAAATAGTGAAATTTTATTTTTTTCTTTTTTAATAGTTTTAAAAATTCTAAAACAAGTTGTGATCCACCAAAGACTACTATATGATTAGTTTTAATGAATTTCATTTCTTTATATCCAAACAATTACTATATATGAGACAAATTATAATAAAATAACTAAATGAAAAAATTTTCAAATATTCAGCTTAAAGAATTAAATTCACAGCTTGTTTCAGATAGATATGTAGAATGGATGAATGATTTTCAAATTACAAAGCTGACTGAACAAAGATTTTTTAAACATACAAAGAAAACAATAATTGAGTTTGTTAACGAGAAGAAATACTCAAAAAATGAATATTTATTTGGTATATTTTATGTTAATGAGAAAAAAACTCATATAGGTAATATAAAACTTGGACCTATAAATTATCATCATAAATTTGCAGAAATTTCTTATCTTATCGGAGATCTTAGATTTCAAAATAAAGGTCTAGCAACTAAAGCAATTGAACAAGTTCTAGTTTTAGCAAAAAAAAAATATAAATTGAAAAAAATTATAGCAAGTTTATATTCAAATAACATTGCTTCTAAAAGAGTTCTAGAAAAAAATAAATTTAAGTTAGAAGGAATAATAAAAAAAAAGTTTGTTTTTAAAAAAAAAAGATTAGATCAATTAATTTTTGGAAAAATAATTTAATAATTAAATATGAAAAAATGTTTAAATTGTTTACTACCTGAAACCCATGAGACTATAGCTATTGAACCAGGAGGTTCATGTAATATTTGTGCTCAACATTCAGTTAAAGAGGAACAAATTAATTGGGAAACTCAAAAAGATGAGTTAAAAAAACTTATTTTAGAACATAAGGGAAAATACGAGTATGACTGTATTATTCCATTTAGTGGAGGTAAAGACAGTACCTGGACTTTATACTATTTAATTAAAGAATTTAAAATCAATCCATTAGTAGTTAGATTTGATCACGGTTTTTTAAGACCAAATCTTGAAAAAAATGTAAAAAAAGTTTCAAGAGAACTTGGATTTGATATGATTAATTTTACACCTAATTGGAAAATTGTTCAAAAATTAATGCTCAAATCCTTTCTAGACAAAGGGGATTTTTGTTGGCATTGCCATACAGGAATTTTCTCTTATCCAATGTGGATTGCAATTGAAAAAAAAGTTCCTTTGGTTTTTTGGGGAGAAAAATCTGCTGAGTACACTGCCTATTATTCTTTCAATGACAACGAGGAAGTTAACGAGGAGCGATTTAATAGGTATATTAATCTTGGAATAACCTCAGAGGATATGTATTTAAGATTGAATGGTGAAATTCCACTCAGTCAGCTAAAACCATTTACCTATCCTAATCTTCAAGATTTAAAATCAATTAATTATAAATCTGTATGTCTAGGTTCCTACATACCATGGAATCCAAAAAGACAATCTAAAATTATAATGAAAGAACTTGGATGGCAAGGAGACGAAGTAGAGAATGTTCCATCAGAATATAACTATGAAAAAATTGAATGTTATATGCAAGGAGTAAGAGACTATATAAAGTACATTAAACGTGGTTATTCTAGGCCTTCACACCTATCAGCAATTGATCTAAGAAATAAAGAAATTTCTATTGATAAAGCAAAAGAAAATATAAACCTATATGAAGGTAAAAAACCGCCTAGTTTGGAAATTTTTTTAGAATTTATTGGTCTTAAAGAAGATGAGTTTTACAAAGTTTTAAAAAAACATGAAATTTCTCCAAATAAATTTGACTTAAACTTAATAAGCAATGGAAAGAAACTTCACGATTTTGATAATTGGGATAAATCAGGAAAAATGGACAGAGAAGATTCTCTAAAAATTTTAAAAGATTGGGAAAAAAATAATTAAAATGTTAAAAAAAAGAATTATTCCAAAATTCTTATTTCAATTTCGTAATATTAAGGGGACATTATTACCAACTTTTGTCATTTCCAAAAAGTTTTCTGACTTTAGGATCATAGGAAGTATAATTCCTCAAGCAAAAATATATGAAGCTCAATTAGCTGACGAGCTAATGATTTTAAATATAGAAGATAAACAATGTTCTAAAGATAATGAATTTTTAAGCTTTTTAAAAAAATTCTCTGAGCAAATTTTTATGCCTTTAACTGTGGGTGGAGGAGTAAAAACATTAGAATGTTTTGAGCAATTTTTAAATAATGGCGCTGATAAAGTATTCCTAAACAGTGAAGCAATACAAAATCCCAATTTGATTAAGTTAGCATCTGAAAAATTTGGATCCCAATGTGTAGTTTTGGGAATAGATTTTAAAGAATTAGATAAAAAAAAATTTGTAGTATTTTCAAAAGGTGGCAAGATAAATACTAATTTAGAATTATTTGAGTGGACCAAAAGATGTGAGGATTTAGGAGCAGGAGAAATAGTAATTAATGATATAGAAAGAGATGGAACAGGCACAGGACTTAACATAGATGTAGCTAAAAAGATTTCAGAATTTTTAAGTGTTCCATTAATATTTTCAGGAGGATGTGGATTAGCATCTCATTTTGTAGAGGGATTTAAAAATACTAAAATAGATGCTATTTCAGCAGCAACTTTTTTTGCAAATAAGGATCAAAATATTTTTCAACTTAGATCACAAATTTTGAATTCTGGTATTAATTTAAGACAAGTATGAAAAATCATAATATCAAAATTATTGATATGGGTCTGGGTAATATTAATTCAATTACAAAATGTATTCAATTTTTAAATTATGAATTTCAAGTAATTAAAGATCCATCTTATTTAGAGGAAGATTGCAAAATAATTTTTCCAGGAGTTGGAAGTTTTAACCATGCAATGAATTTATTAGATACTGGTGGGTGGATACAATCTTTAAAATATCAGGTATTAAAAAAAAAAAAGATGTTTTTAGGTATATGTTTGGGAATGCAATTAATGGCGACTAAAGGCTACGAAAATAATATAGAATGTAATGGTTTAAATTTTTTCAACGCTGAGGTGAAAAATCTAAAAAAACTTGGGTGCGATCTTAAAGTTCCACATACAGGGTGGAACGGAATATGTATCAAAAAAAAAAATGATATTTTAAATAATATCCCGAATGTCTCAGATTATTATTTTAATCATAGTTGCGTAGTAATACCTGATAATAAAGATATTGTAGTTACAACTACCAATCATAAAATTGAGTTTGCTTCTATAATAAACTATGAAAATATATATGGGATGCAATTTCATCCAGAAAAAAGTAGTAATGCTGGAAAAACACTCTTAAAAAATTTTTTATCTTTATAAATAAATTTATAAAAAATATTTAATAAGAAAAATTAAAATACTTACTTTATTTTTTTTAAAATTTCATTTTTCAAAGGTTCACCTTTACTAATTTTAACAGGTGATTTTTTTTTTAATATAAGGTTATAATATTTTGGTGGAAGACCGTAACCTGGTCTAATAACTCTAATATTATCTTTTGAAAACATTTCACCTTTATTTATATTTTTTGTGGTAAATATTGATCTTCTAAAAACTTTTGATTTATTTTCACTCTTGTTTCTAAAAAAAATACTCTTACCTAATAGTTTGTACGCAATATCAATGTCATCTCTTAATTTTTTTATTTCGTCTCCCTTTAAAGAAAAATCTATATCAAAACCATCTTTTTGATTGTCTAATGCTATATGCTTTTCTATAATCTCTGCTCCACTCGCAACGGCTGCAATTGCAACTCTATTGTCAGTAGAGTGATCTGATAATCCAACTTTACATTTGAATTTATTTTTTAAAATTTCAATATTTTTTAAATTAAAGTCATTAATTGATGATGGGTAATTACTTACACAATATAATAGACTTATATCTTTTGCACCAAATTTTTTAGCTGTTTTAAATGTTGTTTCAATTTCTTCTAAGCTTGCCATACCAGTAGAAATTATCATTGGTTTTTTTGTTTGAGATACTCTCTTAACCAAATTCAAATCAGTCATCTCAAATGATGCAATTTTATAAATTGGACAATTTAATTTTTCTAAAAAATCAACAGCTGTATTATCAAAGGGTGTACTAAATACTTTTATACCTAAAGACTTTCCATATTTAAAAAGTTTTTTATGCCAACTTAAAGGAGTATGTGCTTTATTATATAAATCCCAAAGACTATAACCTTTCCATAATCCCTCCTTAATTTTAAAATATCTTTTATCTGATTTAATTGTCATTGTATCAGCGGTATATGTTTGAAGTTTTACAGCATCTGCTTTGTTGTCGTAAGCACATTTTATTAATTTTTTTGCAAGTTTAAAATTTCCACAGTGGTTTGCAGAAATTTCAGCAATCAATATTGGTTTCATAAATTATTTAATAAATATTAAGAGTTTTTTCACTTATATTATTCTACTAATCTGTTAACGTAAAAACTTTCAGCATATTTCACCCCACAACTAATCCCTCTTACACTTGCTAGGGATTTTATACCAGTTAAAGATCTGCTGTGAGGATAATTTCTCAATTCTTTTTTATAAAATTTAATGAGATTAATCTTTTCATTAATTTGTTTGGAAATATCTACGAAATAATTTGGCTGAAAATGTTTATCTTTGTATAATGCCCAATCAGTGCTTGAAGGTACTTCAAAACTTAAAATCTTTTTTACACTAAGCTTGTTTATTGGTCTGCATGCTGTAATTACTGCATCGAAGGTTATTTTGTGGTCTATGTTAAGGCAATGTGAATAATGGGTTAAAATAGTAGTTGGCTTTAAAATTTTTATTTTTTTTTCAACTTTTTTTATGATTTTTAATAATGGTATTTTATCCATTTGATTATCAGGAAAATTAAAAAAAATTGGTTTGGGAAGAGATAAGTATCGAAATAGCTTTAAACATGAATTTTTTCTGTTCTTAATTTCTTTCTTTTTATTTTTTCCTCTAGCAGATACTCCATTTGTCATAAAAATTACATTTATTTCATTTTCTGATTTTAATTTTGCTATAGTACCTCCACAGCCAAGAATCTCATCATCTGGATGAGCAGCTATAATTAAAATTTTATCTTTTTTCATTCTTTATAATTTTGACTTTAGCTTTAATTATATTATGTTTTTTTTTAATATCATTAAATGTAATTTTAAATTCTTTCAATTTAATAAATGCACTAGGGTAATCTGGTGCATCTAGCATCCTTAAAAAATCATACATTTTATTTATTGTTTTAATTTTTGATATATTTATTTCACTTTCCTCGGGTTTTCTTCTTTTGAAAAATGTTGGTTTACCAATTTGTTTTTTAAAAATAATCTTTTTTTTTTTAATTAATTTTTTTACAATATTAATAGATTTAATTTCCATTTTTTTTAAAATAGATTCTAAATTTCCATTTAAAAAAAAATTTTGCTTCGCACATATTGGGCCAGAGTCTAATTCTTTTTCTACCCTAAATGCAGAAATTTGAGTTTTTTTGATATTTATTAGAATCTGGTTTTGGATTGGGCTTCCACCTCTTCCTTTGGGTAAATCTGCTAGATGGAACTGTATACATGTATAATTTTCATATATGTTTTTTGGAATTAATTTTGACCAGTGAATAAAAAAAATTATTTTTGGATTGATTTTATTAATTTTATATTTTTCTATTTTTTGAAAAACTTTAATTTTTTTGCTTAAATTTTTAAAATTACTTTTATCCCATATTTTTTTAGTGATTATTATATAACTCATTTTTTTGAAATTTTAAGAATATATTTATTTCCATACATTTTAAAAAATGTGGGATAGTTTTTATTATCTGATACTCTTAGTAAATTAAATTGAGTTTTGATACTTTGATTTATATTTAATTCACTGTCATTTAGTGTTCTTTTTCGGTACATAGAGGTCTTGCCAATCTGTTTTTTTCCAATTGGAATTTTATTTTTTATTTTATAATATTTTAAAAATTTTTCTATGAGTTTTAAATTTTCTACTAATTGAATTTTTTTTATTTCATTAAATAATAAACTTTTTTTAATTTTTATTTTTTTTTGGAAATAAATTATCCCATTATCAATTTTAGTATCTGCTTCAATTAAAGAAAAAAAAACTTTATTTTTTTTTTCTAGAATTTGCCATGTTAAAGGAGACATTCCTTTACCTTTGGGTAGTTTAGATTCATGAGGTATTAAATTTGCTTTTGAGAATGCTAAGTACTTTTTTGGAATTTTTTTGAAATAACTAAAAATTATATTAATGTCATAATTTTTTCTAAGATTTTTGTGTTTATCATAAAAATTTATTATTTTCGTATATTTTTTTAGTCTTGCTTTAATGTAATTTTGGTATTGATTAGCCCAAGATGATTTACTAATTAATATTTGTATTTTCATTAAAATTTATTATATACAATTAACATGGCATCAAAGAACAAATATCTTTCTATTATTTCAAAAATTGAAAAAATTCGCTCAAAAAATAATGTTAATTGGATGAATATTTTACGATTAGCATTCAAATTGGATCCTGTTTCTGCAAAAAAAATAATGAAAAAAATTAATTATGATGACAAAAAAATTTCTAATCTTTTAACCAAATTAGGAAAATAGCACATAATCAAATAAAATAAGAGTTATCATCAATAATTTAATATAAAATAATTAATAAATTATTGTATTTTTTTTAGTTATTTAATTTTATGAAACCACAAAGCGATATAGCTATTTTTCTTTCTGCCAGATCTGGTTCTAAAAGATTACCAAACAAACACTTCTTAAAAATAAATACAGAATTGAAATTTATAGATTTATGTATTTTAAGATTAAAAAGAGCAAAATTAGTAAACAAAATTTTTTTATGTACTACTAAAAAGAGAGAAGACGATAAATTTAAAAAAATATGCAAGACTCACGATATAAAATTATTTAGAGGTAGTACTAATGATGTTGCAAAAAGGATGATTGATTGTGCTAAAAAAAATTCAATTAAAACTATTATTAGAATTACAGCAGATTGTCCTATAATAGATCCTCAGCTCATAGATAAGTGTATTAGATTGCATATTAAAAAAAAAAGTCATTATACTTCAAATATACTAACACTCTCATTTCCTGATGGTTTAGATGTTGAGTTAGTAAATCTGGATATATTAATAAAATCGCAAAAATTATCCAAAACTCAGCCGAATAAAGAGCACGTAACTTATTTTATACGTAGGTCAAGGTTATTTAAAAAAAACAATTTGATGAGCTCTATTAATTATTCAAATAGAAGATGGACCCTGGATCACCTAAAAGATTATGAATTCTTAAAAAAAGTTACCAAATTTTTTTGGCCAAACATATATTTTTCTTGGAAAGATTTAATAAAAGCAGAAAGAAAAAAAAGATTTTTAATTAATATTAAAGATAGAAAAATATGAACAAAATTAATTTTAAAAAAAAAATTGTAATTGGAACCGCTAATTTTACACAAAAATATGGAGCAGATAGTAAAAAAGTAAATTTTAATGAAATTAATAAAATTTTAGAAATAGCAAAAAAAAATAAGATTTATAATTTTGATACAGCTGAGTCATACCTTAAGAGTAAAAAAGTTTTTAAAAAAATTGATAAAAAATTTAAGTTTTTTTCAAAAATCAAGCCAAGTTTAAAATGGGTATCATTAGAATTTTGTCAAAAAAAAATAGAGGATCATTTAAATATTATTGATAGAAAATATTTTAAAACAATACTTTTTCACGATACTAAAATTTTGTTTAGTAAAAAAGGAAAAAAAATTTATAAAAATTTAGAGGGGTTAAAAAAGAAAAAATATTTCCAAAAAATTGGTATATCAATTTATGATACAAATGAGTTAAATTATCTTACTACTAATTATAATTTTGATGTTGTTCAATGCCCATATAATATTTTAGATAAAAGAATATTAAAAACAGGATGGCTTGATAAGTTAAAATATATGGGTATTGAGACACATGTAAGATCTATATTTTTGCAGGGTTTGTTAGTTAACAAATTGGTATATAAAAAAAAATATTTTAAAAAATGGAAAAAATTTTTTTTTGAATGGTTTAAATATTTAGAAAATAATAGTATTTCACCAATTGATTATTGTTTAAGTGATTTATTAAAAAATGATTTTGATAAAATTATAATTGGTATAAACAATTCTCAAAACTTAAAAGAAATTTTAAATTTTAAAAATATAAGCAAAAATAATATGATAAAATTTAATATAAGTGATACAAAACTAATAGATCCGAGAAATTGGAAATAAAATGAAATTTAAAAATAATAAAGATTTATATAAGTTTGCAAAATCAATTATTCCTGGAGGTACAACTTTATTTTCGAAGAGATCTGAACTACATTTACCAGGCAAATGGCCAGCTTATTTTAATAAGTCTAAAAAAATTAATTTATGGGATTTAAATGGAGTTAAATATTTGGATATGTTTTGTGCTGTTGGAACAAGTATATTAGGCTATAGCAATGATAGGATTACTAGTTCAGTTCAAAATAATTTAAAAAAAGGCAATTTAACAACTTTAAATTGTCCAGAAGAAATTATGTTAGCAAAACAAATAATTAAACACCATCCTTGGGCATCTATGGCTAAATTTACAAGAGGCGGGGGAGAAGCAAATGCTGTAGCAATTAGGATTGCTAGAGCTTGTACAAAAAACAAAAATGTAGCTTTTTGCGGATATCATGGTTGGCATGATTGGTATTTGTCAGCAAATATAAATTCAAAAAAAAATTTAGATCAACATTTAATGCCAGGTTTAAATTATGATGGTATACCAAAAAATTTAAAGAATACTTCTTTTGCATTCCCATATAATAATTTCGAATATCTTTTAAAGTTAATTAAAAAAAAAAATATTGGTATTATTAAAATGGAAGTAATGAGAAATATTGAGCCACAAAATAACTACCTTCAAAAAATAAGAAAAATTTGTGATGAAAAAAAAATAATATTAATTTTTGATGAGTGCACATCTGGTTATAGAGAAAATATGGGAGGTATTCATTTAAGATTTAAAGTAAATCCAGACATGGCTATTTTTGGTAAAGCTTTGGGAAGTGGTTACGCAATTAATGCAATAATTGGTAAAAGAAAAATAATGAAAAAAGCTGAAAATACTTTTATTAGTAGCACTTTTTGGGGGGAGCGAATTGGATATACAGCTGCCTTATCAACAATAAAAGAGTTTAAAAGATTGAAAGCTTTTTCGAAAATCGAGGACAATGGAAAATATATAAAGTCAATTTGGTTACATTTGTCAAAAAAATACAACGTAAAAATAAAAATAAAAGGAACAAATGCAATACCCTCATTTGAATTTATTAAAAATCATGCAAAAAATAAAACATTTCTTACTCAAGAAATGTTAAAAAATAAAATTTTAGCTACCAACATGATTTACATAACTATTTTTCATAACAAAAATAATATTAAAAAATATGTAAATGTTTTAGATAAAGTATTTAGTGATATTTCAAAAAAAAATATTCACAATATTCTTAAATCTAAAATATGCTTTAAACCAATTAATAGAATAAATTAATCAATGAAACATATACCCTACGGTAGACAGTTCATAGATAATAAGGATAAAAAATTTATATTAAGATCTTTATCTAATGATCTAATAACTACAGGTCCTTTTGTTGAAAAATTTGAGAAACATTTAAAAAAATATCTTAATTGTAAATATAGTTATGTATGTAGCAGTGGAACTGCTGCAATTCATCTAGCCATGCTTTCTATTGGATTAAAAAAAAATGATATCATTTTAATGCCAGCAATCAATTTTATAGCCTCATATAATATGTCAAAAATTATTGGATTAAAAATTTTTCTAGTAGATGTTGATGAATTTACTGGTCAAATTACTCCAGAAAAAATATTAGAATGTATAAAAAAAAATAAACTAAAAAAAATTAATGCCATTTTAACTATGTTTCATGGCGGTTATCCAGAAAATATAAAAAAATTTTATGAAATTAAAAAAAAATATAATTGTTTTATAATTGAAGATGCATGCCATGCATTGGGTTCAGAATATAAATATAAAAATAAGACAAATAAAATTGGCTCATGCGTGCATGCAGATATTTCAACTTTTTCTCTACACCCACTTAAAACTATTACAGCTGGAGAGGGAGGAATTGTAACTTGTAATAATTCAAAAATTGCAAAAAATATCAAGCTATTTAGAAGTCATGGAATTTTAAGAAATAAAAAAAAACATTGGGAATATGATGTTTTAAGACATGGTTTTAATTATCGGTTATCAGATATTAATTGTGCATTAGCTTTGTCTCAATTGAAAAAAATTAATTTTTTCATGAAAAAAAGAAAAAATATTTACCAAAATTATTTGAGGAGATTTAAAAATTTTTCTCAATTTATCAGATTTCCAAAATATTCTAAGGATATTATACCTTCCTACCATTTATTTTTATTAAATATTTCATTTAAAAAACTCAAAAAAAATAAAAATAATTTTATGAAGTTTTTAAAAAGAAAAAATATTTTTGTTCAGCAACACTATATTCCAATTTACAAATTTAGTATTTATAAAAAACAAACCATTAATTTTTCTGGAGCTGAAAAATTTTTTAATAACTCTATAAGTCTACCAATATTTGTAAACTTAAGTAAAATTGACCAAAATAAGGTTATCAAAGAAATAAAAAATTATTTTAATTTATAATTCCTAGAAAAAAATTAAGGAATATAATTTATTATGTCTATTTAAAAAAAAATTGATTACAAGGTATTATTATAATAATGAATAACGGTGTTTTTCTTCCAATTGAAATTACTAAAAGAGAATATGTTAGTAAACTTTTACTATCCATAGAATTAATAAAAAAAAAAATGCCAGTTATAATAGGACATAAAAGTCATGTTATTAAGTTGGCACTAGATACTAACGAGCCAGGAATTTTTTTTAATAAAGGGACAATGGCAGGGGGAATGGAAAATATTTATAAGAAATTAAAGCAAAAAAATTTTGGTTTTGTAGCTCAAGATGAAGAGGCCGGTGTCATATTTGATAATTTTGAAGATTTTTTTAACGACAGGCCTTCACTAGGCTCGATTGATAAACTTGACCTTTTTTTTGCATGGGGAAATGAAGAATATAATTTTTTAATTAAAAAGTTTGGAAAAAAGATAGTAAATAATTTAGGCGGCTTAAGATCTTGTTTTTGGGGCGACTTAGGTAAGGAATTTTATAAAACAAAAACTCAAAAATTAAAAAAAAAATATGGCAATTATATTTTGCTTGTATCAAATCTTGCAACTTTCAACTCTTTTTTAGGAAAAGAAAAAGATTTAAAACTTGAATCCAAACGTGAATTTTTTAATTTAGATGAATATAACAAACTATATCAAACGGAAAAAAATACCTTTTTACAATATATAGAGCTTGTAGAATTAATTACTACTGAACTAAAAAAAAATGTAGTGATTAGACCCCATCCTTCAGAGGGTATGAAGGGATGGAAAGAAGCTCTTAAAGGTTTAAAAAATGTTTTTATAGAAAATGATGGCGATCTTTTGCCTTGGATATTAGCATCAGATTTCATAATTCAAAACAATTGTACCTCAGCAATTGAAGCTTCTACTGTTGGAATTCCTGTTGTCACTTATTTAAATGATGATCGTGAACGTACATATTTGAGTAAAGGAAAAGAGAATATTCCAAATAAGATTTCAATTAATATATATGGAAAAAAAAAATTCATTGAAAATGTGAATGATATAAAAATGATTTGGAATGAAAATGAAAATAAATTAAAAAGAGAAAAACTTTTAGAAAGAAAACTTAAAGATTATGGGACCACAAAAAGTGCTGAAAAAATAGCTCAAAAAATTATTGAATATAGCGGCAAACCTAATTCTAATGGAAATGAAAATATTGGCAGAGATAGTTATTTGTATGATATTTTAGAAATAATTCGTACTTTTAAACTTAGACCAAAAAGAACTAGTACTATTATGGATATAAACAAAAGAGAAACACTGACTTATGATAGAGTTCAAAAGGATATTCAGAAATTACTAAATATCATGAAACTTAATATTAAAATTAAAATCAAAAGAATTAAACCTAATACTTTTTATCTTTCACCTTTGGAGATTGATGATGGAGAGTGATGTTAAAATTTCTGTAGTAATCCCCACCCTTAATAATAGATCAAATTTTTTAAAAGAAGCTTTAATTTCAATTGAAAAACAGACCTATTTACCTTTAGAGGTAATTATAGTTAACAATGGAGAGAAAGACTTAGATATATCTAATATAAGCTTAAATATTCAGCATTTTAAAATTGTTTTCAAAGGCGGTGTTGCACAAGCGAGGAATTTTGGTGCTTGTCTAGCTAATGGTGAATACATAGCTTTTCTTGATGATGACGATCTTTGGGGTCACGATTATCTTAAAAATATAAAAAAGCATATAGATAATGATTATCCAGATTGTCTAATTGGTAAGTTAGATCAACTTATAAATAATAAAATTACACCTTTTAAAAATGCACATGGAAAAATTAATAAAGATATAATTTTAATGAGAAATCCAGGTATTACAGGAAGCTCTGTTGTAATAAAGAAAAATATTTTTATGATTTTAGGTGGGTATAATCCAAAACTTCCACCAAGTGAGGATAAGTCCTTAATTTTAGAGCTTATTAATAGAGGCGCTAAAATTGTTACTGTTCCTGAAAGTCAGGCAATTATAAGACAATATGAAGTTGATAGGTTAACTAGTAATAAAAGTACACTGCATGAAGGTATTTTTCAGTTTTACAGAGCTTATAAGGGTCAGATGAATTTAAATCAAAAAATAATAAATTTATACAAAATACACAAATATCTTTGGTTATCAAAAAAAAAATTGTAAGTGGTTTAATTTTTATTTTTTTATTTATAATTTTGAAACTAATTAAATATATTAGATAGTTTTTTAATATTTTCTTTAATTTTATTTTTAAAAAAAATATTTAATTCAATTTTATTTAATTCATCTTCAATTAATTTATATCTTTTATAATTACTGTTTATTTTTTTATATTTTAATAACTTTTCTACAAAATGATTTGCATTTAATTTTCCAAATTTATATTTAGAAATATTATACAAATAGTTATTTAAAAGAAAATTTACAAATAACTTCCAATTTTTGAGATCCTTTTTTTTTAATTTATTTTTATAAAACAATTTTATGTATTTAAATAAATCGTTTTTTTTTTTGATCTCGTAGCATATATTCTTATTTGATAATTCAAATTTACCAACAATTATAGAGGGTTTATTATAAAACATAGCATCACAAATTAAAGATGAGGCAATTGTAATAAAAAGATCTGACTTTTTTATTAAATCAATGGCATTTACATTTCTTAAAATAGTAATATTTTTTGGTATCAAATTTTCATAAAGTTTAAATATTCTATCTTTAGGATGTGGTTTAAAAATAATTTCTAGATTTTCAAATTTTTTACTTATTTTGCTTAGATCTTTCAGTAATTCAAAATGAGAATTGTAAAGGGGTGAAGTTTCTGAATTTTTATATGGATAGAAACCATGCCAAATTTCGTTTGTACCAGCAAAAAAAATTGTTTTTTTTGAATTTGTTGTTTTTCGTTTATTAATGTTATGATTTATTTTGAATGCCCATTTATCTTTTAATTTTTCATAAATTTTAATAAATTTATTATAATGAATTAAATTAGAGTACCCCAAAATTTTTTTTTTAGTTACATAAGATTTTCCATAAATGCCTTTTTTTTCTAATACAATTGTTTCATTTAAAAGTCCTCTTTCTGAAATTAAATAATTGATATTAAAATAGTTACAAACAACTTTAAATATTTCACAAAAAGGATGATATTCTGTCCAAACTATTGCTAGTGAAGGTCTATATTTGTTTAAAAAATATAAATAATTATAAATTAAACAATTAATTTTGTTTTTAATAAATTTTAGGTTTTTGTTTTCATAATATAGTTTTAACGTCTTTTCCCATTCATTTTCTTCTTTTTTGGAAAGTTTAAGTATATTTTTAATTTGCTTTATGTTTCCTTTAATAAAAAATTTTTTATAATTTAATATGCTGGTTTCAAATTTTGGTTTTTGAATATCGGTATCAGACAATACTACTAACCTAAACTTATCTTTATTTAAAATTTTATTTATTTCGTTAAAAAATTTTGTTTTTTCTTTTGTAAAATTATCAAAATTTAAGAAAACAATATTATTCACAACAATTATAATTAAATTTTTTCAATTTAGGTTTTAAAAAATGGATGATGATTATCTAAATTATTTTTTTTTGGAAGAGAATTTATCCATTTAAAATATTTTTTAAGTCCTAAATTTAAGTTTGTAAATTTAAAATTTGGAAATTTATTTCTCAAATAATTATTATTTGCGTGAAAACCAAAAGAGTCTCCAGGAGTATTTTTAGATACTTTTATTTTATAATTTTTTAAATTATTGATCTTTAATATTTCATTTATTAAATTTTTAACTTTAATTTTTTTGGATGATGTTAAATTTAGAATTTCAAATTTTTTTAATTTTTTATTGTTTAATGCTTTAGCCAATATTTCGGCACAGTCTTCAATATAAGTAAAATTTCTAAATCTATTTATTGAACCTTTTACTACTATAGGTTTATTTTTCCAAACATAAGAACAGAAAATACTAACCATACCTTTTTTTAAGTTATTAAGATTTTCTCCTGGTCCATAAGTATTGAAAACTCTAAATATATAAGTTTTAATAGTTGTACCATGAAGTAACTGCTTTAAAAATAACTCTCCTGAATACTTCGAAATTCCATATATAGAGTCAGGCTGTATTTTAGTTTTCTCTTTAATTATTTTTTCATTAGATCCATAAACTGCAACAGTGCTAGTATAAATAAATTTTTTACATTTTATTTTTTTTGCTAAATTTCCTAGCAAATATGTTCCATAAGCATTAGTAATTAAATCATTTTTTGGATCATCGTAAGCACCCTCACTTCCAGATTGTGCAGCAAGGTGATAAATTACATCTGGTTTCCATTTTTCAATTTTTTTTAAAATTTTTGTATTTACAATATCCCCTTTGATAAATCTGTTTTTTGGATTTAAATAGGGTATTGCCCCTTTGTTATGTAATAAATCTACAACAAATATTTTATTATTTTTATTTGAATTTAGCTTTTTAACTAAATAGGCGCCAAGAAAACCAGCCCCTCCTGTAACTAAAATTTTTGTCATTAATTTTTTTTATTAATATTATTAAATAAATGTTCTGCAAATGAAAATTCTAAAGGTGTATTGATATCATATCCTTCTATTTGATTTAATTTGAAAAAATATGGTTTTCTTCCTATTAAAGTTTTTGTTTTAAACATCTGCTCTGTTAAAAGAATATTTATAGCAAAATTTAACTTAACTATGTCGGGAAGATTTTGGGAATTTGGACTTTTTTTAGGATTAAAATTAATTGGTTTATTTTTCATAAATAAAAATTCCTTAACTTCTGAAACAGTATTAAAACTATCAAATTTATTTTTATATTTTTTGAAAACACCTATAAATTCTCTATAAGTTTTTTCTTTAACTAGTGGGTTTGTACAATGAGTGAACATTATATATCTGCTATTAGTATTCTTCGCGATATTTGACCAAAATTCACTATTAGTACAATTTGAACTAGCATAATATTCATCTCGTTTAAAAAAACCAACCTTAAGCTTTTTGGCTATTCGAATTGCTTCGTTAGAGTTTGTATTGATGATAATTTCATCTAGTTCCTTAATTTTCTTTAAAGTTAAAATTTTGTGGGTTAACAAATTTTTTTTTGAAAAAGGTTTTAAATTTTTATTTTTTACTCTTTGAGAGCCTTTTCTTACTGTGACGACTGCTACTAATTCTTTTTTCATTATTTACTTTAGAGCATAAATTGATATTGAAGTAAAATTATAAGATGTTGGAGTAATAGAAATTATTTTTTTCGATTTTTCGTTAGCTGAGTAAGAAAAAAATAAATCATTAACAATTTTAGTACGTCTATCATTGTGCTCATATCCATCAAACCCAGCTAATAATATTCTTGATGCATTTCCGCTTGTAGCTATAGAAAGTGCATAAGCGACATTGTAAAGTTTAGGTATTAATGCAGATTCTTTATAAAACTCAAATTTATTATCTTTAAGACCTATACCAAAATTTAAAAGTTTAATTTTTTTCAATTTTTTAAGGTGAAAATCGGATAAAAGTGTTTTTGGTACTATAAGAGGAGATTTTATAGATTGATATAATTTAGCATCAGCAATTAACCTCAAAGGATTGCAGGATAAGTAAAAATCAATTAAATTTTTATTTATTTTTGTATTTGTATTAAGTGCAATCACTATAGGTTTTTTTTCTATAATGTATAATTCAATTTCTTTTAAATACTCGCTTAATTTAGGTCCAGAGGATATTAGCAATACCTCTTTACCCTTTATTTTCTTTGACGGTTGCCAGGATCCTTTTAAAAGTTTAATCGGTTTTTGAAATTCTGATCTAACTAAATTGACATCATATTTAGTACCTTTATTGTCCTTAAGTTGATTTATTGCCTCTAAAATTTCCATTTCATCAAGTTTTATAGAAAGCATTTCCTGTATATAAGTCGGATGTATTCCATATTTTCCTGCAAGATAGTAAAATGTATTTGTACCCCAATTGTAAAAATTTTTTAATTTTTTAAAATGATTTTTAATTAATTCTAAAATAGGAACTATGTTAGTTTTTTTTTTTAATAATTTGTTTACCTCTAGAACCAAATATTCTGTTTTTGCATTTCCTGGTCCTCTACCCATACCAGTTATTGTTGAGTCTACCCAAGAAACACCTTCTTTAATTGAGGTTAAAGAATTTGATAATGCATGCTCTAAATTATCATGTGCATGGATCCCTAAAGCTCCTTTCCAGTTTTTACGAAATTCTTTAATTATCCTTATAATATCATTTGATCTCATGCTGCCTAAACTATCTGCAAAATAAAGTACATCAGGTTTATATATATTTGATTTTTTTGAAGCTAAATAAATATTCTCTTTTGATTGCTCTGAAATTTGCATAAGGTTGACGCAAACAATATATCCTTTTGATTTTAAAATTTTGCATACCTCAAGAGCATTTTCAAATTCTTTAAAATGAGCAGCTATTCTAATAAAATTTATTTTAGACTCTCTTTTATTTTTAAATAACTTATTGATAATTTTATTTCTTTCCGATTTTTTAAGCATTAATTCTGACATATTTACCATCACTCCTAATTTCAATTTTCTAGGAACTGTTAGATGATTTATGTAACTATCAGTTGTGTACCAATTTGGTCCCTTAAATTCTTTTTTATTTAAAGACCTAAATCCAAGCTCAACATACTTGATACCTGAGTCTGAAACAGATTTTAAATATTCGTTTACAAGATTATTAGGAAAGTTCCAGTTGTTATAATATCCTCCATCTCTTAGCGTACAATCAATAATATTTATTTTATTCATTTAATTAAAATTTATTTATATTTTTCTTCTTGTCTTTTTGGGTAAAATGCATCAAAGCCAATAGCACCATTTGAAATACCACCATGTGAATTAAAACTTGAAATATCTACACCATTACCTGAGGAAAGTTTGTTTTTAATATTTTCAACATAAAAATCCATGTCTCCTTTTACTACCCATGTGAGCTGTTCATTTTGGTGACCTTGGTCGTGGAATTTAAAACCATCCTTTAAATCAAATAAAACTAAATTAAGATCCTTTCCATAAAAAACCCTTGAAATGCATTGTCCCCCCCAAATATCATTCGGGTTGATATCTTTTATAAAATTAAAAAAAACATGTTTTTCCTCTTGGGGTTTTAATTCTTCAGCTGAGATAATGAACATCTGGCTATCTGTTAAGCTTTTTATTTCATAGACTGAATCATTTGAATATATATTCAATGCATCAAATTCTTTTAATACAAAATTATTATGATTAAATTTAAATTCAACTTCACCACTGGTGGTGACAAAAATCTTTTCCTTTTTGGATATATCAAAATGTTTAGAAATGATTAAATCACTTTTAACAGTTATATTTTTTGGCAATTCTAATCTTATTATAATTAAACCATTCCAGCCTTTAAACTCTGATAAAAAAAACTTATTTTCTATTAATTTATTTTTAAATTCAAAGTATTTTGATTGAATGTTTTTCATAATAACATTTTATATTCTATAAATACTATTCTGTAAAAAAATTTTTTTTTCTGGACGTTGATTTTACTTTAACTTGATTTTTCCAAAAAGAATTTTGATTAAGACCTTTTTTTCTATTCTTAGATAAGGAGCTTGAGTTTTTAATATCAAAATCATAATCTATATAAAAATACTTTCTGTCTGAATTTCCATTGTATTTACTTACAGCATGATATGCCCACGGAACATTTAAAAAAAACACACAAAAATTTCTATTAATTTTGTAATTCTTTTCAACTTTTAAATTTTTTTTTGATGGAAACACGTCGTATGTTTGCCCTTTTTTTATAACTCTATACAATTGTAAATTTCCACCTTTATTTATTTCCGAAGTTGGATAATAAATTCCAGAAATTAAATGATCTCTTCTATCTAAATGTGGGCTTTTTACATAGCCCTTTTTCATAAGCGCAAAATTCATGTTGTATCTAATTTTAGACTTCACAAATTCTTTACTAACATTTTTTTGTATCTCATTTTCAAATTTTTTTAAAATTATAGGTTTAATTTTTTTTAAGTTATCATTTGTATTTTTAAAAATTTTTATTTTTAGTAAATTTTTAAAAATTTTTGAATCAGGCATTATAGTTTTTTTTGTTTCAGATGAACTTTGAAAAATTATTTGATTTTTATTGACATTATTGAATTCAGGTAGAGATTTATTTAATTTTTCTAATGTTTCTTTTGGGAGAAAGTCTTTGATTATGAAATGAGGAAAAGGGTTTAAATTTATTTTTGATTTCTTTATTTTTTTTTCTAATTCTTTAATCATAATAACTTATTAAGCTTATTTGATTATTAATTTGGAATCAAATATAAAAACCGATATCTTTAAATTATAAAGTTTAAATTTCTAAAACAGAAAAATAGAATTTTTTGAATGAAAAAAAATTATAATCAGTTTAATAATAATCCTATAGAACTTATCTATATTCTCGGTGCTGGCCATTGTGGATCAACAATTTTAAATCTGTGTCTTGATCGACACACCTCAGTATTTGGTGTAAGTGAAATTATTACACTTAATCGTAAAAATCCAGGATGGTCTGGTAATAATCATATTCTTTCTCAGCCATTTTGGTCTGAAGTAAATAATGTTATGTACAAAGACTATGGTAAGAAATTAGATGACGTTGTATTTAATCTTAGGGCATCATCACCATCTAATTATGATGATATAAAAAAAAATAAGGCAGCATTAGAATCTATCTTGAGAGTTTCCAAGAAGAAAATTATTTGTGATGCTTCTAAAAATGCAAAACGTCTTGATGTACTTCTAGCCAGTAATTTATTTAGAGTCCAAGTTATTTATCTTGTCAGAGATGGAAGAGCTATCGTGCATGCATATCGTCGTAAATATAGAAGTTGGTGGCCTGGTTTATTTAATTTAATAAGTACTGACCGAGCGGCACGTCGATTGATGAAAAAGTTTGGAGCTGATAATTGGTTAACAGTCCGATATGAAGACTTGGCTAGTGACTTAAAGGGCACGCTTCTGAAAATTTGTAATTTTGCTCAAATAAAATTTGAATCTGAAATGCTATATCCAGATACCTCCAAATTTAATGGCATAGGTGGTAACCGACTTGTTAAATATCCAATTCAAAGTATCAAATTGGATGATGCATGGAAAACTGAAATGCCAAATATAGTTCGTGCTTTAACTAATTTAACAGTCTCAAGTTTTAACCGCAGGTATGGTTACTAAAAATTAAAATAAAATTTAATTTCATCAACAAGTTACAAAATTTTATTAATATAATTTTAATAATTTAAATATTATTAGAATTTACTAGCAATTTAGTGTTATAGATATTCTTACACGAAAGATTAAATTATAAATTTTATGAAAATTTTATACATTTCTAAATCTATCATACCCTCAAGGTCAGCTAATAGTATCCATGTTATGAAAATGTGCCAAGCCTTTGCTGATAATGGACACGAAGTAACATTGTTAGCACCAGATGTAAAAAATCGATATGAAAAAAATGTACTTAATATATATGAGTATTATGGTGTAAAAAAAAATTTTCATATTAAAAAACTTTTACATCCAAATTACAAAGTTGGAGCTACTTTGTATATAATTGCAATATTTTTCTATTTACTTTTCAATAGAGGTTTTGAATTAATCTATGGAAGATTTTTACATGGTATTTTTGTAGCAACTTTTTTAAACAATAAAGTAATTTATGAAACACATTTACCTGCCTCTGATAAGAAAGATCATAGACTGATGGTTTTAAAAAAACTGATTAAAAGTAAAAATTTATTGAAAATGGTAGTAATTTCTAAAGCTTTAAAAAAAATTTTTTTGGATGAAGGTTATTTAAATAATCATAAAATACAGGTAGCACATGATGGAGCAGATTCTGTTGAAAATTTTAACAGTAAAATTGAACTCAAAGGTGGAAATGAAAATTTAAAAGTTGGCTATGTGGGTCATCTTTATAAAGGCAGAGGAATACAGACACTTATTGAGTGTGCTAAAAAGTTAAATAATATCACTTTTCATTTTGTAGGTGGATTAAATAAAGATATTGAATATTGGAAAAGTTATGTAAAAAAATTGAATTTAGAAAATGTTTATTTTTATGGTTTTGTCTCACCCGTTGAAACAATAAAATATCGAAATTCATTTGATATTTTATTGGCTCCTTATGAGAAAAAAGTTTCAATATTTGGAAGCCATGAGTCAGACACAAGTAAGTTTATGTCTCCTCTTAAAATTTTTGAATATATGGCTCATAAAAAACCTATTATTGCATCTGACTTACCTGTAATTAGGGAGGTACTCAATGAGAAGAATTCAATTTTAGTTGAAAGTGATGATATCGAAATGTGGACAAATTCAATTCAAAAGTTAAATGATTTTAAAATTAGAGACTCTATAGCTAGCCAAGCACTGAGAGATTTTGATAATTATAGATGGAAAAATAGAGCATTATTAGTTTTAAAAAATTAACCAAAAATTAAGTTTAATTATTAATTTTACCTTAGTCTAAAAAAATATTTACTTTTATTTAAGTAATTTTTTTTTAATTAAATCATTTAAAAGAGTTTGATACTTTAGGTTTGAAGTTGTGATTAAATTATATGTGCTATATTTAAATTTAAATAAAAAAATCAACCTTAAAAAACGAAAAAAGATTAAAGGATAATAATAATATAATTTCATGCTTTTGAGGTAATTTCTTTTAGCTAAGAATAGTTTATATTCTTGTTTTAACTTATATTTAAAATTAATTTTTTCTGGTATTCGAACAAATAATAAGGGGTTTTTTAAAAGTCTAAATTGACAGAAGTTTTTGGCTCGTAATAATAAATCTTGGTCTTGAGCCACACTAATATCAGGATTGTATTTAAAATTTCTAAAAAATTCTGCTTTTGCCATCCAGGTCATATGAGGTAAACCAAAAGTACGTAGATAAAAATTGACGTTTTTAGGGTCATATAGTTCAAAGTTTGAATGACCTATCACTTTATTATTGTTAAATAGAATAATATTAGATGCAACTAAATCAATATCGGGATTGTTTGTTAAATAATTCAATTGAACTTCAAGTCGTTCAGGTATAGCAACATCATCCCCATCCATTCTTGCTATATAATTTCCTTTAGCTTTTTCAATACCTCTTATTATAGATTTTGTCCCACCAATATTTTTTTTATTTTCTAAATAAATTATTCTATCATCATTAAATGATTGAATTATTTGTTTTGTATTATCTGTAGAAAAATCATTTATAACAATTAGTTCGAAATCACGATAATTTTGATTCAGAATAGAGTTTATTGAATCAAATATAGTTTTTTCATTGTTGTATGTCGGAAGAATAATGGATATCATTTTATTTGCATGTAAATTCTTTTATAAAAAATAAAATAAAAATAAATCATTAGAATAAGCATAGAAATTGAATAACAATAGAGATAACTTTTAACTGTTAGAATTTGCAAGTAGACACCAATTGTAAGTGATACAAATAAACAAAAAACTAATGCTAATGGCTTCTTCATTAAAATTATTTGGTTTTCTGCAACGAACAAAATCTTTAGTGTATTAATTATGGATATTGATAATGTAATAACCGATAAAGGTATAAGAAAAGATGAAATTTCAAAAAAATTGATATTTTTTCCAATCCAAATTGAGAGTATTTTTTCTAAATTTAAATTAATTATAATTATAAGTAATAATAATATTACAAATTGAACATTTATTAGTCGGGAAAAATATTTTTTTCGTTTTATTGATTTTAACTCTACCGATTCATATATTTCTGGAGTTAAATAAACAATTATTGGAGAAATTGTAATTGGTATTGCGGAACTAATCATAAAAGCAATTGCAAAATAAGATATTGAAATTGGATCCAGAATACCAAAAGTCAAAACTTTATAAAATTGTTGAGTTAACAAAAACAAAATAATAATCATCCCAAAATTTTTTTCATTAAATTCTGGTATAATTTCATTTTTTTGATTTGAAAGTTGATTTATTTTATTCTTGAAAATATTTGATATAAAAATTCTTTGAATAACTAACAAAAAACAAGAAAAAACAATTACTGCTAAAATAAGAATGTTGATATTTATTTCACTGAGATAAGATAAATAAATTATTGCAAACCATTTAAAAACTGTAATAATAAAAGCCCAAATATGTAATTTATAATGTTGCTTAAGTCCGTTTAATAATTCAGCATAATAAAATCCAAATATATTTATTAATACTGCTATAGCTATAAAAAAAAATGTAAATTTAATTCCTTTAAAAGATGGATAATTACTCGAATTAAGTATAATTAATGCTGCAGATAAAAATAATACTCCAAAAATAAATCTGATTGAAATTTTTTGTTCATATTTATAAAATATTTTAATACTTTCAGTGGTTTTTTTATTTTCCAAGAAAATATTGATCATTAATCTTCTAACAATCTCACTACTTCCAAAAAGAATAAAGTAAATAAGTGGGAATAAAACATTTATTAATGCAAATAATGACCAATGTTTAAGACCTAAATTAGAAATTAAAATCGGAGTAGCAATTAAATTACCTAATAAAGCGCTAAATGGACTTAAATAGTTTACGTATAATTGTCCTTTTTTTAAAGCTTCTTTGTACATAAGTTTTAATTTGAATTAACTCCTCTAACTTATTTATAAATAAATTCACCTTATCACATTAAAAATTTATAATCTTTTTTTTATAAATCATTATATTTTACTAATAGAGTCTTAAAAAATATTGTTCATATGAAGCACTTGATGTTGTCTAAATATTCATTATTTATTAAATAGTATTTATATTGTAATAAATTTAATGATTGAAAAGTTTTTATCAAAAAAAATTGAACTTTGGTTAGTACTAATTATTTTAATTCTATTTTTTATTGGTACGGTATTATTTGGTGGTTTAGTAAGAAGTTACTTAATTGCTGGTAACAGATTTGGAGTTTTAGGTGAAATTGCTATATTTATGGCAGAACTACCTACCAAACCAGCAAAAATTATGAATAATATTTTTGTATCTAAATATTTATCAGATCAACATAAATTTATAGATGTTGAAAAAGAAACTTTTTTTTATAAAAAAAAATCCAGAAGTGATCTAGGTTATGTATTAATTAGTAGACATGATGATCTAACAAAAACAAATGTTGTTGAATTATTAGATTTGAATTTACAAAATGTTATTTATAAGTGGCAAAATAACAGTCATGACACAATCGACCATCCTCTGCTTCTTGATGACGGTAGTCTGATTACTAAAGATTATTCCTCTGGAAATTTGTTAAAAATTGATAAATGTTCAAAAACAAAAATTATTAATGATAACAATTTTTTACACCATAGCACAGAGCTAGACGCAGATGGAAATTTATGGATACCAATTCGCTATCACCCAAATTCTAAAACTTCCCAGTCACTTGGATTAGATAATATTGGTTTTAAGGATGATGGAATTGCTATGTTTAGTTTAAATGGAGAATTGTTATATAAAAAAAATATTTTTGAAATTATAGTTGAAAACAATTTGGAGGATATAATTTTTTCAAATCCACCTAGTCTTGACTACATACATTTGAATGATATTCAGCCAGTTTTGGAAGATGGAAAATTTTGGAAAAAAAATGATCTTTTTTTAAGCATTAGAAATCAATCAATAATAATGCTTTTTCGTCCATCTACAAATCAGATTATTTGGTATAAAAAAGGACCTTGGTCAAGACAACATGATGTTGATATAATAGACAAAACGAGAATTTCAGTTTTTGATAATAATAAGTCTAATAAATTGGGAATTACTGAATTTAATGATTATATCATCTATAATTTTCAAACCAATAAAGTTGAGTTGCCTTTTTCGGAAACTTTTAAAA
>MDTD01160309.1_pt1 | contig 39955 bp, 28 predicted proteins | sample 811221 | NCBI WGS metagenome assembly MDTD01 (sample SAMN05326646, study PRJNA326480) | marine metagenome | isolation source: seawater | place: Pacific Ocean: South West | collected 2011
GCCCGGTGGGGTACTCGACGAGCAGATGAGCGAAAGCGACGTCGTGAGCTGGTACCACTGGTTCGTCGGTGCCGTGTACATCACGCCGCTGCTGGGAGCGTTCATCGCCGATGCGTTCCTGGGCAAGTACCTGACGATCATGCTGTTGTCGATCGTCTACTGCCTGGGGCACGGAGCCCTCGCCCTGATGGGGGCTCAGATCCCCTTCATGGACGAACCGCTGAATCCGAGCTTCTTCTTCGTCCTCGGACTCATCCTCATCTGCCTGGGTTCGGGCGGCATCAAGCCGTGCGTGTCGGCTCACGTCGGTGACCAGTTCGGCGAATCCAGCGCGAAGATATGGATGACGAAGATCTTCATGGTCTTCTACCTGTCGATCAACATCGGTGCCGCATTGTCCAACCTCGCAACGCCGTGGCTGCTCCACCACTACGGGCCGCACTGGGCCTTCGGCGTGCCGGGAGTGCTCATGGCGATCGCGACCCTGACCTTCTGGCTCGGTCGGAAGAAGTTCATCCACGTGCCACCCGGCGGGATGGCCTTCGTTCGCGAAGTGTTCAGCTCCCGCGGCATCAAGGCCATCCTCAAGCTGTCGATCATCTACCTGTTCGTGGCCGTGTTCTGGGCCCTCTTCGACCAGACCGGCTCGACGTGGGTGCTCCAGGCGGAGGACATGAACCGCAACTGGTTGGGAATCAACTGGCTGTCGGCCCAGATCCAGGCCATCAACCCGGTGATGATCCTCATCCTGACTCCGTTGTTCGGTTGGCTGGTGTACCCGGCGATCGACAAGATCTGGCCGCTGACCCCCATGCGGAAGATCTGCATAGGCCTCTTCATCATGGCCGGAGGGTTCGCGATCATCGCCGTCGCCCAGGAACTCATCGATGCGGGGCAGACCCCGTCGATCGGCTGGCAGGTGCTGGCGTACGCCATCATCACCACCGCCGAGGTCCTGGTCTCCATCACCTGCCTCGAGTTCTCGTACACACAGGCGCCGCGGAAGATGAAGTCGATCATCATGGGCTTCTTCCTCGCGTCGGTGACGGTCGGAAACGTCATCACGAGTCTGGTCAGTTCCGTCAGTGTCGCACCGTCGGGTACGCAGTGTCTCACCGAGGCGCGGGACCGGATCGGCGACTGGATGGATGAGCACGACGGGAAGCTGCCGAGTGCTGCGGAAGCCCAGAAGCTGCTCGAGGGACTCTCGGCTGCGGAACGTGATCAGGAGCCGATCTACTCGCTGACCGAATCCGGTTTCTCCATCGGCCTGCCGCTGGGAACCGGTGCGGCGGACGGCTACGACGACGGCAGCTTCGTGTACGACGCCACGGGCGGACTCGAGCGGGTCGACTGGCCCGCCACGGACCAGCTGGAATCGGGCGCGGACCGCATCGAGTCCTTCTGGCGCACCAACGACCGGTTGCCCTCCAACGAGGAGGGAGCCGATCTGCTCAAGGGACAGATGGGCCCCTGGGGCCATCAGCTGGTCTACCGACTGCTGAACCGGAACAACTTCTCGGTCGGCTCTCCGGGCCCCGCTGACGACCTGCTCGCCCCCACGGCGGTCGTGCTCAAGGCCACCGTGGTCCATCCCACCCCGCCGGAGGACGCCAACTCGTGGCTGTCACGCCGGAAGGCCGAACTCGGAATCGAGTCCCAGGCCAATCAGACGGGTGAGGTCACCGTCAGCCGGGACATCGAGATCGGAGGGCAGAACCGCTTCCAGGGAGCGGCGTTCTTCTGGTTCTTCACCTGGCTGATGCTCGGCACCGCAGTGGTGTTCGTCCCGGTGGTCTGGCTCTACAAGCCCCACACGTACTACATGGAGGAAGAGGCTGAGGCCTCCTCGCACTCGTCCTCGGACATCATCTGACACCCGGCCGGGTGTGTTGATGTCGGTTCAGGAGCCCGGTGATGCCGAGGTGTTGATGCGCGGGTTCAGTGCACGAAGCATGATCGTGTCCTGGACCGGCGACATCAGGATGTACTGCCGGTCCCCGTTGCTGGTGGCCCGGGGGATGGCGAGTTCGTCGTGGATGCGGATCGAACTGTGCATGCGGCTGGGATTGACGTAGCGGAGCTCGTACGGGGTGGCCACCAGATATCGCCCCCCGCCCTCTACGTCCGGCGCGGCGGCCACGGACCGCTTCAGCAGGACGAAGGGCCGTGCGTCCGTGGAATCCTCGGGGACCCAGACCGCCACCCGGCTCTTGACCGGGTGGTAGAAGATGTGTCCTTCGATGTTGCCCGCGGGCGGCCCCTGCACCACGGGATGAGCCGCCGCGGCCTGCTCGACCAGCTCGACGGAACCGTTGGCCATGATGTCCACATCCTGCAGACTGGTCATCATGATGTCGGACGAAAGCGTACTCATCGTGGCCAGCTTCATGGTGCCCGAACGCGAGAGCCAGAACACGTAGATCCGTTCCGAAAGCGTGCTCCAGGAGGGGAACAGCCAGTTGCCGCCCTGCGGATCGATCACGATCTCACGCCCGTCCTTCTCGCGGATCACCAGTGAGAACGCACGTGCTTCACGCTCGCGTGCGCACCAGGCCAGTTCACCGCTGCGTCCGAGGGACGCGAAGGCGTTGACCATGTCGTCCTCGACGAGCCAGTCGATGTCGCCCGAATCCCAGGCGACCTTGCCGATCCACCGGGACCCGTCGGGCCGGGGCGACTCCACCAGGAAGCCGGCGCTGTCGGCCGATCGACCCAGGAGGAGCGGGGGGTCGAGCCGGTAGGCCACGGAGCAGCCGGTGGGGTTCTCGCCGATCCGCCAGACCTCGATGGAGGTGTCGAGCGGTGCGGGGGCCCCCGGTTCGGCGAGTCGGGTCGGAGTAGTGGGCGAAGGGCCAATCACCGTCGCGATGAAACGTCCGTCCGGACTGAGCAGCGGCAGCGTGGTCCGGTCGTAGGGGACCTCGCAGAGATCCTGCAGGTTGGCGTTGAAGCGGAGGGACGGATTGTCCCCTCGCATCATTTCGTATTCGGCGATCTCGTTGAGACGCTTGATCGCCTCGGGGCTCATCGGCTGCTTCGGTGGCTCCTGCGGCGTGGTGGTGCAGGCGGCCATGGCGCATGCATTGATCAGAAGCAGGATGGTGCAGGAGCGTCGCATTCGATGTCAGTCGGCATCCACGTCGATCAGATCGATCGGAGCCGCATCCATCTCCTCCTGGGACCGCTTGGTGTCCGGCAGGGGCGATGCGCCGCTCTTGACCTCCATGGCGGCGGAGGACACGTTCTTGCCGGCGATGCGTTCGCTGATGCGGAGATTCAGCTGTTCCTCGTCCTTGAGCTGCTCGGCGAGCGGCCGTGAGACGGATTCCAGACGGATGAGGTCCTGGCGGTTGAAGTTGTCGTAGTTCTCGTTTGGGTTCATCACCACGGTGGGGGTGATGAAGGCGATCAGTTCGTTGCGTTCAAGGGCCTCGTCGGTGTACTTGAACAGCTCGCCCAGGATCGGGATGTCGCCCAGCAGGGGGATCTTGGACTTGAACTGCCGCTCGTTCTCGCGGAGCAGGCCGCCGATGACGACGGTCTGGCCGTCCAGCACGATGGCGTGGCTGTTGACCTGCTTGCGTGAGAATATCTCGCCGGAGATGGATCCGACCGTGGTGGTGCCGATGGTGTCGGACAACTGGAGGCTGATCTCCATGTCGACCGTTCCCTCCTGTGTGATACGGGGGCGGACGTTCAGGAACACGCCCACGTCACGGTATTCGAACTGGGTGTTGAGAGAGTTGTTGCCGGCGAGATCCGTGGTGTTGCTGACGGGGATGGGGACTTCCTTGCCGGAGAAGAAGACGGCCTCTTCGTTGTCGGCGGTGAAGACCCGGGGCTCCTGGATGATCCGGGTGTTGGTGACCTGGGCGAGGGCCTCGATGATCACCTTCACGTCGAAGGAGTTGATGCTCAGGACCGAGGTCTGGGACGAGCCCGCGACGTTCTTGCCCAGCAGCTGATTGAGAAAGTCGTTGATCGTCACATTGAATGCACCGGCTGCGCCGCCGGCCGCATCGAAGATTCCGCCGCCGAGGAACTGGCCGTTGACGTCGGGGCTCGCCTGGGCGTCGGCTCCGTACTTCAAGCCGAGATTCAGCTGGTCGGTGATGTCGACCTCGACCACCGTCGCCGACAGCATGACCTGGCGGCGGGGGCGGTCGAAGCTCTGGATCATCTCGACCATGGGTTCGAGGAACGCCGGAGGAGCCAGTACGGCCAGGGCGTTCTGTCGCACGATGGGGACGATCCGCACCTTGCCGATCAGCGAGGACTCGGGGGACTGCTCCTCGTCCTCGCTGCCCCGCTGCCAGGGGAAGCTCAGTTCCTGCCCGGTCGTCGTGGTGTTCTGCACGCCCGCTCCGGTGCTGGTGCCGCTGGGCGACTCAAACCCTTCTCCGCTGAGCCCGGTGTCGGGGCGGGGGATCGTGACGTTGGTGCCCGGCTTCGACAGCAGGACGTTCAACTCCTCGGAGAGCTCCACGGCCCGCGCGTACTTGAGCTGGATGATCTGCGGCACGCCGACGTTGCTCGGTCGATCGAGCTCCTCGATGATCGATGCGATGAAGTCGAAGGATTCGACCGTCTTGGCGAGCACGAGCAGTGCGTTCTTGTCCGGGTAGGCGTCGATGGAGTAGATGCCGGAGATGGCCTGGGTCGCGTTCGCACGCTGGGCACTCTGTCCCCGACCACCACCGCCTCCGGTGGAGGTGCCTTCGCCCAGGACCTCCTCGAGCAGCGCCTTGATCTTCTTGGGATCGGTGTACCGCAGGATGAAGAGCCGCGACGTGCCGGCGGAGCGGGGGAGATCCCATTCCGTTCCGATGAGCGTTGCGATTTCCTCCATGATCCCCGGCTCGGTCTGCACCGTCACCGTGTTCTGCTGCACGTTGACGGTGAGGCGGAGTTCGACGCCGCTGTCGCTGGAGGAGGGTGTCCGGTTGTTGCCCTGGTTCCGGCTGTTGCGGCTGTTGTTGTTGCCGGTGCTGCGCCGCGCGGAGCTCGTGGAGGTGCCGCCGGAGAAGAGGTCGTCGATGTTGGTCGCGATCTCGTTGGCGTCCGCCCACTTCAGGCGGAAGGTGTGCATCCTCCGATTCAGCCACTTCTGGTCCAGTTCGCGGATGATCTTGTCGTACTGCTGGCAGAGTCCGATGTCGCCGAGCACGATGATCTGGTTCGAGAGTTCGTCGACCCAGACCTCGGCGTACTGGGGCTTCATCTCCGAGATCTTGTCGGCGATCTCGGAGGCGTCGCTGACCGTGACGGGGAAGATCTTCATCACGATGGTGCCGCGGTCCTGACGGTCGCGGATGTCGACGGCGGCGTCGAGGACGGGGATGTCGCTCATCTCGTCGGTGATGGTGGCGAGGTCGAGCTTCGTGAGGATGATCAGCTGCGGCCGTTCGATCACGGCGATGCCGTTCATCCGCAGGGCGCTGAAGAGCATGTCGAGGGCCTGCTGCTTCTCGACGGGTTCGTCCACGATGACCGTGATCTTGCCGCCCGAGGCTCCGATTCCGATCCCGGCTCCGTCCAGCTTCAGGGGCATGACGATCTTGCCGGTGACCTTGGCCAGCCAGGGCACGATGTCCTTGATCTCGACGTCGTCGAACGCGAAGTTGATCTTGCCTTCCGGAATCGGTCGCCGGTTGAGGTGGGCCTGTTCAATCGGTTCGAGGATGTCGGAGGGGCGGTAGTCGTCGGTGTTCCGATTCGGGGCGGCGGGACTGGGGGCGTCGTCGGTCTCCTCAGTCACCTGACCGCTGGGAGGTGCTTCGGGGGCAGGTCGTCCGTCCTCCTGGGCGAACGCGGCCCCGGGGCCGACGAGGGCGATGAGGAGGGCGGGCAGGGCGAGGATGTCGAAGGTGTTGCGTGCCACGTCAGTCTTCTCGGTTGGGTCCTGGGTACCTGGTGGGTGACCCGTTGAATGGAGAACGTATGGGACTTTCTTCTATTCCATGGATCGTGAGACGAGACTCAGGAACCATCTTCCTTATCGGTGCCTTCAGGGGTTGAATCGCCGTTTTTGGGCTCTTCGTCGGGGGAGATCGGCGATTCGGTCTCGTCCGGATCCGGCTCCCCGGGGGTGGAGATGGCGGATTCGGCCGATTCGGCTTCGCCCAAGCGGATCCGTTCGACCCTGAGCTCGTCGATCATGGCTTCAAGCAGTTCCACCGAGGGGGCGCCGAGGGATCGCATGGTGTCCGGTGTGCGGCCCCACCATCTGATCCAGCCCTCGTAGATCTCGACCCGCTTGTCGATGGCGACCACGGGTTCGTATTCGTTGGTGAATCCGAGTCGGGCGATGGACATTCGCCAGGCCCGTTCGCACTGCTCGGCCTCGGGCAGATCCTCCACGACCTCCTCGTCCGCCGGCACGTCCTCGAGGATGCCCCGGGGCATCTCCAGTTCGACCACCCGATCCGAGAAGGGGGTGAGCTCCATGTTGATGAGGGAGACGTCGTAGGGCCCGCCACCGCGGTACTTGACGGTGATGCCGCGTGGCGGATCGGTGGCCAGGACATCGATGTCGTCGTGGCTGTCGCCGATGTTCAACCGGGTCAGCGGATCTCCGTCGGGGGTCTGCTGCTTGAACCACGCTTCCGCACCGAGGATGGCGACCAGTTTGGGGCCGGTGTAGTTCGGAGGGAACGAGGGTTCCGGCGGTGGCGGTGGCGGCTTCTCCTCCTCGACCGGTCGCGGCGGGGGGGGAGGCGGAGGAGGAGGCGGCTTGCGGACGATGGGGGGCGTGTAGAAGAAGGATCGTCCGTTGAAGCGGTCCACGTCCGTCTGCATGTTCTGTTCATGGCGGGCGAGCAGCTTGTCGAGCGAATCGTCCGGTTCGGGCGATCCGAGGAAGATGGTCTGTCCGGATCGGTACAGGTTGGGCGTCATGAAGATCAGGAACAGCAGGATCAGACCGAGGGCCACGACACTGAACGTCATGGGATTCATCAACGAGCTGGTTCGATTCGACTTCATCGCGTTCGTACCCATGCCTCGAGTGAAAGCCGTGTGCGGACGTCCTTGTTGCCCGCCTTGTCGATTCGGATGCTGGTGACCGATTCGATTCCGGGGTGGGCTTCGAGATCGGAGATGATCTGGATCGCCTTGGCGGGGGTGGTCGTGAAGTCCAGTTCACCCTTGATACGTTCGATCTTTTCGCCGGCCCTTGCAATGCCGGGAAGCAGGCTGGCCTTGATCGTGTTGCTCTGGGACTGGAAGAAGGTGTCGTTCTTGATGCCCTGCCGCGACAGGATCTCCTGGACGATCTCGATGAGGGCCAGGGAACCGTCGGACTTGGCATTGGGCAGGTCGATCGCCCCGTAGGTCATCGCGGCGTTGCGCGACTTCGGGTCGAGCGAGATGGATTGACTGGTCCGGGCCAGATCGCTCTCCATGCGGTCGGCCGTCTCCGCCCAGGCGGTTCCCGTGGGTTCCAGCAACTGGGCCCACACGAGGAAGGCCAAGAGGAAGATGGTGGCTCCGACGATCCATTGCCAGAACGGCTCGAGGCCCCGGAAGCGTTCGATCTGTTCCATGGTGCTGAACTTCACGATCCACCGTCCTTCTGCAGGTCACGCATGTGCTTCAGCAGGGCCTGGAACTCGTCCTTCATGCGGGCCTTGGCTTCGGTGTCGCGGGTTCGCTTCCTGGCTTCCGCGATCTCCTGCAGCTTGATCCTCGCTTCTTCGAGACTCATGGCCTGGATCTGCTCGGTGGTCAGCGGTTCGGGCACGGTGCCGGTCGGGACGGACGAGAGGTCGCCGGCACGATCGTCCGCGTCGCCGCGGGAGGCGAGGCCGCTGCCGGAGGAGGAGGGGCGCGGGGTGCGGCCACTGCTGGGGCGTGATGCGGTCGATCCACTGCTGCCGGAGGAACGTGGGGTGTCCCGGGTGGTTGCGGGCGGGGCCGAGGGAGTCGAGGGGGGCGGTGGAGTGGATGCGACCGTCGAGGAAGGAGTGGAACTGGAGGCCACGGCCTGGGTGCCGTCCAGCCAGTTGCCGTCGGCGTCCTGGCCGCTCTTGCGCTCGGAGAGCGTCCACGTTCCGAAGTCCTGTTCCAGGGCGTAGGCGGGGCGGTACTGGGGACGCTTCACGCTCGCGCTGATGTCGAACGATCGATTGCCGAAGGTCTCCGAGTCCTCCCAGCGGAGGGTCACGTCGGTGAACACGCCGGAGTCCTCGAGCATCGCCTTCATGCGGGTCGCCAGCGCCGCGGATGCCTCGCCGCTGCTGGGCATGGCCATGCCCTGGATCCGGATGGGTTCGCCGTGGCCAAGGCGAATGGAGTCGATCTCGATTCCCTCGGGTGTGTTGGAGGCGACATCCGCCAGCAGCTTGGACATCGGCCATGATTCGCTCATCAGGGCTCCGTACATGATCTGCTGGTCGCGGTTCTCCTCGTACATCCGGACCTGTTCGTCGAGACCGGGGTGCATCACCGACAGCATGGCGACGCGTGCGCCGTGGAAGGCGAGCGGCCCGATCGCGAGCACGGCGACGGCCAGCAGTACCAGGGCGGCTGCGACGTCCAGCGAAGAGAGTCGCTGGGTGGTGAACTCGCCGATGGTCGGCGTCTCCTCCGGCAGTCGGTCCTGGAACATGGTCAGGGGGGCCAGTTCGTCCGACATCGCCAAAGCGGCTCCCACCGACAGTCCCCACTCGTCGAGCCATTCCTGCTCGAGGCTGCAGTCCCGGACCCGCTCCTGCATGGAGTCGAGGACGCTCTGGGGGAGCTGCAGCATTCGGGCCGGGCTGTCGTCGGTGATGGTCGCGGTCGCTTGTTCGGCCAGTTGCTTCGAGGATTCCACCGTGCTGCCCGAGTTGATCGCGGTCTCCAGCAGGAGATGCGAGAGCTTGGCCCGCGTGGTGGCGGCATCCGAGAGATGTTCCTTGGTGGTCCGGACGTGGACCCGCTCCTGCTGAGCCATGACCAGCGAGACGGTTCCGTCCTCACGGTCGATCCAGATGGCGGGTTCCTTGGGATGGAGTCCGCCGACCAGGGAGGCCAGCGCCGCGACGTCGGGAATGTAAAGCGGCGCCGGATCCAGATCCGGTCCGGTGAAGGTCGAAGCATCGGGCCAGGCGAGGATCAGACCGGTGCGGGTCGTCGCGTGGGCGGGTGCGGGAAGCATGGCCGAAGCCGTGCGGTGCATGGGAGCGGTTCCCAGCAGCTTGGTTTCGGTCTGCAGTTGCAGCGCTTCCTCGAGCTGCTCCGGTTCCGCGTCGGGCAGACTGCAGGTTCGACAGACGATCGATGACCCCGGAATCAGCACCCGCACGAGTTGGATCCCCGCGGCATCGATCCAGTCGGTGAGGTCGGTGCCCCGGTCGGCTGCAAAGACGGCCGTGGCCTCGACCGCAATTCCGGTCAGGGGATCGATGCGGGCCTGCAGGCATCCCCAGCCGTCGCCTCGTCGGTTGACGATGGCAACCCTGGTGCCGGCGGCGTTGTGTGTGTCCATCTGCGTCACGTGCGTTCCTGCGTTACCCCTCAGGGGTCAGTCAGAATAGCGAGATCCCCTTTTTTGGGGGTCTCAGGGGGTCTGAACCGGCCTGAAGGGCCTCGCAGGGGGGGTACGCCCCCGAGATGGGCTCGGAAGGAGTCTATTCCTCCCGATACTCCAGAATTCGGACCGGTACGGTGGAACGATCGACGGTCGTGATGATTTCACATTCTGCGCCCGAAGAGCCAGATTGGCCCCGGGAACTGATGGTGTAGATGTTGCTGCGGGTGGTGAACGTCATCGCGAGTTCCTCCAGCAGATCATCGGTCATTTCGGGCATTTCTCTGAGGTCCATGATGCCCGTGATGCCCTCGGCCCGGTTGAAGCGCATGCTCAGAATGCCTTCGACCATGTCCTCCCGTCCCTCGTACATGTCCATCATCAGACGACGACTCGCGGTGTTGATGTTCAGCTTGCCCACATTGGGTTGATGGGATGGAGAAGTGGCGGTTTCATCGAAGACGGCCTGGATCTGCCAGTCCTGCAGGGGGGCGATCGTCGCTTCGCCCTCCCCGCCTTCACTTCCCTCCAGCGGAGTGCTGATGAGTGACTCCAGCATGAATCCATCGCCCTGGGCCATGGAAAGCAGCGCGGCGGCCTGGGCCTCGTCGATCTGGAGACGTTCGACCAATTCCGGCACCGAAGTCAGCGGAAAGTAGATGCGGGGCAGACCGCTGGCGGTGGCGCCGCCGTCGACGGACGAGGCGGTGAGGTAGCCGGACCAGCCGGCATCGAGCACGCCGTCCGGTTCGTCGTTGGGCATGGATCCTTCGCCGTCGTCCTCGTTGGGGTCGAGCCGGTTGTTGAGATTCCAGTCCTCGCCCCGGATGTCGCTGGGGTCGAGCCCCGCGATGAGTTCCATCTCCGCGATGTGCCAGATCGCATCGTTGCGTGGTTCGTACCGGGCATCCAGGGACAGGTAGTAGTCCTTCTCGACCCCGAGGTCGCGCGGGTCGTCGTCCTCGTCCAGCCAGTCCTCGATCGCGGGGGACACGCCCCAGGACAGCGGCGAGAAGATGACCGCCAGATAGCCTCGTCCGTCGCCGTTGACGTTCAACTTGGAATGTTCGTCCATCGGCCCACCCCAGGACTGACCGTCGAGGTCGTTGTGGCTGATCGACCATGAGCCGTGCTTGGTCTGCCCGACCGCGACGCCCTCCATCTCGAGGATCATCGCCAGGGCGTTCATCGGTTCCGGCTCCACGGTGTGGTAGGCCATCACGGCGATGGTCGATTCGACCCCGGCCCGTGCCGTCCACCGCGCGCGGATGTCGTCGAGGGTCTCCACTCCCAGCATGCTCTGGCGGCCCGAGAAGACCAGCAGCGAGCCCACGATCAGGGCGCAGATGCTGATGGCCCACACCACCACCACGATGGCGGAGCCGCTTCTTGAACCGGATGTGGTTGATCTGCTGTTCACTACTGCTCCAGATTCGTCAGGTTGCCCAGGTCACGAACGGATCCGCCGCCACCGCCACCGCCGCCGCCGCCGCCACCGCCGCCACCGCCGCCACCGCCGCCGCCGCCGCCGCCGCTGGGCTGCGCGATGTTTGCGGTGCTGCCCGGTCCGCCCGTGGTGCTTGGATCGGCCCCGTTGAGAATCGCCAGTTCCTCCTGGAGTCGGTATTCCATCACGTCATCGGGGGGTGGGACCCGTTCCAGGGGGACGATGGTCCGCAGGTGTGCAATGGGTGCGTCCCACACCGGTTCGCCCGGTAGATGGCCGCTGGCCGTCAGGGAGATGCGCAGTGCATGGGGAAGGCCGTCGTAGTCGGAGTCCCAGTTCTCCTCCCACTGGTCGCCGTCCCATGCTTCGATGCTCATGGCGACCACGCCTTCGGCGATAGGGGTCGCAACCCCGCCGGCCGTCGGATAGGGATCCGGCATGGCGTCGCGTCGCTGCCAGAGCACCGGGCCCCATTCGTCGTCGTCGATCCGGTAGGCGGTCTCGTACTCCACGCCTTCGCCGTTGTAGTCGATCTCGCGGGAGGCCCGAAGCCGATGGTTGAAGATCAGGATGCCGTCGCGATCCATGTCGCCGTAGGGGGTGTCGAACTCGTTGTCCTCGAGCACGAGCCGGGTGAAGAAGAGATCGTCGCGGCGGAGGGTGGAGATCAGGTCCCGCCGCAGGTTCTTGAGGGCGATGTCGGCCCGCATGAAGGCGTCGAGCCGTTCCTTCGAAATGTTCTTGGCCTGCACGACCTGGGTCATCGAGACGGCGAGGACGGTGAACACCATCGCGGCGATCACTCCTGCGATCAGCAGTTCGACGATCGTGAAGCCCGATCGATGTCGTCGCGGCGGCCTCATGATTCCTCGTCCTCGTCGTAGTACCTGCTCTCGCGGTCGAGCGGTTCGATCGGTTCGCGGGGGAGTTCCTCCTCCTCCTCGCCCTGTCGGGGAGCGATGCGGGTGTTGATGGCGAGCGACTTCTGACGAACGCCGTCCATCCACTTCACCGTCGCCGTGACCATGTAGGGCTGGTAGTCGCCCACGGCCTCGAGATCCAGTTCGTACGAGTAGTCGTCGAAGGGGGGCGGGAAGTAGCCGTCGCGGGCATCTTCCCCGATCCAGCCCATCGGCTCCGCGTTGGCGAAGTTCCTGGGGCCTTCCACCACCACCATGCTCAGGAGTTCGTCGGCCAGCCACGCCGCGGTCATGCGTCGCTCGCCCTGGATCTGTCTGGACATGGACTGGGTGCTCAGGGAGATGACGACGGTCATGCCCAGGGCAAGCACGATGGCGGCCACGATCACCTCGAGGAGGACGACGCCGTGCCGTGCGTTCCGTGGAGCGTACGTCATCTCACCAGTCCTCCTGCCATCGTCCGGTCGTATCCAGATCCTCAGGCTCGCGGGCGGGGGCCGATTCGACTCCGTCCTCCATCCGCTGCGGTGCGAGCGCGTGCGGGGGCAGGGAGAGCAGGACCGTCCGGTTGTCGTGCTGGAGTTCGATCTCGATCAGGGGGCGGTCCTCTCCCGGCATCGCCGAAAGCGGCCACTCGATGAGATCGGCCCGGTCTCCGTCGACCCGGACCTCGAGGTCGTCGAGATCCATGAAGTCGGGCAGTCGCACTCCACGCACCATCGGGTCCATGGCCCACATCGGCTGCCCGGTGGCGTTGGTGCCGCTGTCCCGCCGCATCAGGAGCAGCGCGGCGCGGTCGGGATCGATCATCAGTCCGATCTGGTTGCGACTGTGCTCGCTGCGCAGGGCGTACATCATCAGCAGGTCGCCGACCTGATCGATGGTGGTGTCGAAGCTGCGTCCCTGCCGGCTCGTCATCCGGTAGACAAGCGTCGACATCAGGAGGGCCATGATGACGCAGACGATGATCATCTCGATCATCGTGAAGCCGCGTCTGGATGCCCTTCGACGGTCGCGCACGCTTGCAGTCCGGTCAGTTGGTGACGTCGGCGTTGGGGCCCTCGCCGCCGAGTTGTCCGTCTTCGCCGTAGGACGTGACGTCCCAGGTCAGGTTCACGTTGCCCGGGTTGACCAGGACGAACTGGTTGCCCCACGGGTCGAGGATGTCGTCGACGTTGTTGACGTAGGGGCCGTTGGGGCCGCCGCCATCCTCGGGCCGGAAGGTGAGGACCTCGAAGTCGAAGTCGGAGGGGGGGCTCGAGAGACCCACGTCGAGAAGGTAGTTGTTGAGGGACTGGTTCAGCCGTGCCGCCGCGGTCTTCGCCAGTTCGGACTTGGCCTGTCCCAACTTTTGGACCAGCGTCGTGGAGACGACTGTGACCAGGAGGGCCATGATGGTCACGATGACGATGACTTCGACCAGCGTGAAGCCTCGTCGTGCTTGCCGGGGACGGCGGGGTTTGGATCGTTGCATGGTGGATGTTCCTATGTACGGGGTACGAGCGGTTTCTCTTGCGGGTTCATTGTGCGAAGGCCTGCATCTCCATCAGGGGAAGCAGGATCGCGGCCAGGACGAATCCCGCCACGCAGGCCATCACGATGATCAGGATCGGGGGCAGCGCCTTCATGACGAGCTTCACGGAGGTGTTCACCTGCCGGTCGAAGGCCGAGGCCGCATGCATCAGCATGGATTCCAGCCGTCCGGAACGTTCGCCCAGATTCACCACCTGCACGAGCAGCGGGGGGAAGAGCTTTGAGCGTTCAAGGGGGTCGGCGAGCGGCTTTCCTTCGGCCACCTGTCCCTGAACGAGATCGATGGCACCCATCATCGCGGTGTTGCCCAGGGTGTCCCGGGTGATCCGCAGCGCCTCCAGGATCGGCAGTCCCGCGGAGCAGAGGGTGCCCAGGGTGTGGGTGAAGCGGGCCACGGCGACATCCCGGATCAGGGGTCCGATCAGCGGGATCTTGAGCTTGAAGCGGTCGAACTTCATCCGGTTCGACGGGTTGGCGATCCAGGCGCGTGCGGCCAGCCAGGCCACCACGCCGACGATCACCAGGACGAGCCACCAGCTCTGGAGGAAGGTGGAGATGCCGAGGATCACCCGGGTGGGCATCGGAAGCGCGACGTTGCCGGTCGCGATCAGCGGTCCCATCAGACGTGGAATGAGCACCGTGACGAGGATCACGACGCTGACCAGGATGAGGCCGAGGACGAGCATGGGATAGAACGCCGCGCTCATCAGTTCGCGTCGGAGTTCGACGCTCCGTTCCAGGAGATCCGCCAACTGGTGCAGGACCTCATGGGTCCGTCCGGAGGCTTCGGAGGCACGCAGCATGCCGATGATGAGATCGTCGAAGGGTCGTCCGTATTCCTGCGCCGCCTTGTACAGCGGTTCGCCCGCTTCTACCCGCTCGATCAGGTGGTCGAGGATGGCCGGTGCGCCCTTGCCGCTGGCCTGGCGACGGATCGTTCGGAGGGCCTGCATGAGGGGGAGTCCCGCCTCGAGGGCAGTGGCCATCTCGCGAATGAGGGTGGCCATCTCCGTCTTGCGCAGCGTGGGGCGGCGCAGGCTGGTGCGGGATGCGGATCGAGTCGTTCGTACCGGGGATGCCTGATCGGCCGCTCCCGAGGTCATGGTGATGCTGGTTGCGGTCTCTCCGCGCTGCAGGAGGGTCCGGACCGCTTCGGCACGATTGGCGGCGGCGATGACACCGCTGAGACGGTCTCCGCTGGCGCTCATGCTCTGGTACTGGAACGTCGGCATCGTCGTTAGCTCACCATTTCATCGGAATCCTGCGTGGCCCGCAGCACTTCCTCGATCGTGGTCTCGCCTTCGACGGCCCGCAGGATGCCGTCCTGACGCATCAGAGAGAAGTCGTCTCCCGCGGCTTCGCGAAGTTCGCTCTGCGATGCGCTGGTGGAGATGGCCGCCCGCATGGCGGGATTGATCCTCAGCAGCTCGAAGTACCCCAGCCGGCCCAGGTAGCCGGTGTTGTTGCACTTCTCGCAACCGGCACCTCGCCAGGCCCGTCCGCCGAAGAGTTCCCGTTCGTCATTCCGCAGTCGCTGCGCCATGTCCTCCTCCAGGGGGATCTGCTCGCGGCAGTGCTGGCAGATCCGACGGCCCAGCCGCTGGGCGAGCAGGCCTTCCAGTACGGATGCGACGAGGAAGGGCTCCGCATCCATGTCGACCAGTCGCCCGATGCTGCTGATGGCGTCGTTGGTGTGCAGGGTGGAGAGGATGAGGTGGCCGGTGAGGGCGGAGCGGATGGCGATGTCCGCCGTCTCGTTGTCGCGGATCTCGCCGACCAGCACGACATCGGGGTCCTGTCGCAGGATCGAACGCAGTCCGCTGGCGAACGTCAGGCCGCGCTTGGGATTGACGGGGATCTGGTTGATGCCGGACAGCTCGTATTCGACCGGGTCCTCGATCGTGATGATCTTCTTGTGGGGGTCGTAGAGTCTCGTGAGCGATGCGTAGAGGGTGGTGGTCTTGCCCGAGCCGGTGGGGCCCGTCACCAGCACCATGCCATGCGGCTTCTCGAGCAGGGAATCCATGGTGCTCACGAGTTCGTCCCGCATGCCCAGGGTTGAGAGGTCCAGCGTCAGGGAGGACTTGTCGAGGATTCGCATCACCACCGATTCGCCGTAGAGCGTGGGAACGGTCGAGACACGGATGTCGACCTTGCGGCCTTCGAATCGCAGTGCGATCTTGCCGTCCTGCGGGACGTACCGTTCCGCGATGTTCATCCCGGACATGATCTTGATCCGGCCGATCAGCGCGGGCTGCAGGTGCTTGGGCGGCGGCTTCTGCTCGTGCAGCATGCCGTCGATCCGGTATCGCACCTTGAGTTCGTTCTCGAACGGCTCGATGTGCACGTCGGAGGTCCGACTCTGGATCGCCTCGAGCAGCAGCAGGTTCACCAGGTTGATGAGGGTGGGTTCCTCCGCCATCCGGTGGATGTCGTCGGCTTCGATCGCCTCGAGGTTGTGTTCCAGTTCGTCGTCGGCGTCGTCGGCGTTGCCGGCGAGGGCATCGGCCATCTTGGAGGCGGTCGTCCCGTAGTGCTCCCGCATGAGTTCGGAGAAGTGCTTCTTCTCCATGCCTTCACGCAGAACCGGGCGTCCGGTCAGGGCGGAGATCTCGTCGGCGGCATCCGTGTCCAGTGGGTCCAGCATGGCGAGGACGAGCGTGAGGTCGTCGAAGCGGATCGGCACGACGCGCAGGCGGACGGCCACCTCGGGGTCGATGAGTGCGACGGCGGCGGCATCCGCCGCCGCGGGCCGCTCGTGCCACGCGATGCCGAGCAGTTCGCATCGCTCGCGATGCTCTCCCCGGTCGCCTTCGCTCTGCGCGGTGACGACGGGTTGCGATTCGTTGATCGAGTGCTCGTTGGCTGGGGTCGATTCGCTGTCCATGGTGCGTCTGCTCAGTCCCGGCTGGGGCCCGGCTGCTTGCCGGGGGGTTGCCGGTTGGTGCCGGGGTTGTCCTTGGGATTCGGTTTGGGCTGCTTGCTCTGCGGCGGCAGGCCACGGGGGGACTTGGTGGTGGTCACGGAACTGGAGCTGGGGCCGTTGCCGCCCGGCACGATTCCCGACGGCGAAGGAGGAGCGAAGCGGCGGGCGCCCTCCAGTTCCCTGAACTGGTCGGGGCTCATCAGGGCACGAAGGCGTTCGATGTATTCGACGCCCATCTCCTTTCGTCCGGTGATGAGCTCCTTGGTCGGAGAGACGTACTTGACGGTCTCCTGGCCGTTGATCTTCCGCTGGCGATTACGAACCTTCTCCCGCTCTCGATCCGGCTCGTTCCGCTGGATGGATTGCAGGATCTCCGCGTTGAACCGGTCGAGCTCGACGTGGTATTCAGCCACCAGCTGCCGGATGGCTTCCTGAAGTTCCGGCGAGTAGGACGTGTTGGCTGCGGCCGCGTCGAGGACCCGCTGTGCGGGCGTCCGTCGGTAGGCGGTGGGGTAGGCCCGCAGCAGGGAGTTCTGGATGAAGGCGTCGCGCTGTTCACCCGTCAGCATCGCGGCGATGCGTTCGATGCCGCGATCGTTCGCTTCGCGAACCCGCACCCGGGCGTCGATCAGCTGGAGCTTTCGTTCGATGTCCTCCTGGCTGTCGGCGGCGTTGATGGTCTCCATGATCGTGGCGTGGGGGCCGCGGGCCAGCCTGCTCCGGTCCTTCATCGTCTGCATGACGTCGATGGACCAGTCGGTCACGCCCGGCTGGATCATGGCCGTGGTGGCGGGGTCCAGCGCCATGTCCCGCAGGATGTGGTGCAGGTTGAGGTTCTCGCCGGACAGGAGCCCCTGGCTGAAGTTCTGTTCGATGTACAGCTTCCGGTTGAACTCCATCCACCGTGCTTCCTGTTCGGGCACCAGGATGACCCGCACGTTCTCGATGAGCTGGTCCCCGAGCGTCTCACGCTCTCCCATCCATCGCTCGATCGGCTTGAGTACGAGCTCCAGCACCTTCTGGGGATCCTCGCGCAGATCCTCGATCTGTCCCTGGATGGATTCGATCTCGACGTTCATGTTCTCGATGCCGATCTCGAAGGACAGTTCGTAGTCCTCGAAGAGCGCCTCGACGATGATCTGCTGGGTCTCGTCCAGTTCGAGCCCTTCGATGAAGATGATGAGGTCCCGGGTGAAGAACTCGGGCTTCATGGCCTCGGTGAGTCCTGCGATCTGGGCCGACGCAGGAACGGGCGTTCCGATGAAGCCCACCAGTGCGAGCAGCAGGCCCCACAGTCGTGATCGTGTCGGATGGTGCATGGAACGCATCGCCTTCATTCGGGAACCTCGAGGTACGTGACTTCGGAACAATCGGCCCGGGTCCGTCCCGGCCTGATGGCAGTTGGTCCGGGAATCCCCTCCCGGCATCCTTCCAACGCACTGCAACGGAGAATATCGCATCCCAGTTCTGAAAATCGGTTTTTTGACCCTCTCACGGCCGCTTTCTTCCGGAAGATTGCGTTCCGGGGGCCGATCAGGTGGCGAGTACCGTTCGCTGTTCGATTCGCTTCTCGGAGGCGGTCCGGATGATCCGATCCACGAAGATTCCCGGGGTGTGGATCCCGTCCGGATCGAGGCTTCCGGTGGGTACCAGATGGTCGACCTCCGCCACGGTCACGGTTCCGCACATGGCCACCATGGGGTTGAAGTTCCGTGCCGTCTTGCTGAAGACGAGATTGCCGGCCTCGTCTCCCGTATCGGCCTTCACCAGTGCGAGGTCTGCCCGGATGCCCCGCTCGAGGATGTACTGCTCACCATCGAACTCCCTGGTCTCCTTGCCTTCGGCCACGATGGTACCGACTCCGGTCCTGGTGTAGAACCCCGGGATCCCGGCGCCGCCGGCACGCAGCCGTTCGGCGAGCGTTCCCTGGGGGGTGAACTCGAGTTCGAGCTCGTCGGCCATGAACTGGCGTTCGAACTCGGCGTTCTCCCCGACGTAGGAACTGACCATCTTGCGGATCTGGCGTGTCTGAAGGAGCAGCCCGAGTCCCCAGTCGTCGACCCCGGCGTTGTTGGAGACCACGGTCAGGTCCTTCACGCCGCTGTCCCGCAGGGCGATGATCAGTTGCTCGGGTATGCCGCAGAGGCCGAACCCCCCGACGGCGATGGTCATCCCGTCGCGGACCACGTCCTGCAGGGCCAGTGCGGCCGATGTGTGGACTTTTTCCTTCATGGCCTGATGATGACGACTCGGACCGGAGTGTGCAACTGCCGCCGGCGCCGACGGCGGGTGCTACCGGAACCGGATCCACTTGACGAGTTCGAGCGGGCTGGGCGCCTTGCCCTGCATGAGCACGCCGACCCGGAAGATCCTCGCGCACATCCACATCATCGCAAGCACCGCGAGGTATCCCTCAACCAGGGCCGCTCCGATCTGCCAGAAGGGGATCGGATCCCCGGATGCGGTGACCCGCAGGATCATCACGAAGGGGGTCAGCGGCGGGATGAAGCTGGTCACCACGGCCAGCGTTCCGTTGGGCGATTCGGAGATCGGTACCCAGAGGAAGAGCGGCAGGATCAGGACGATCATGGCGGGGCCGATGAGCGACTGCGCGTCGTGCAGGTCGCTGACCGCGCTGCCGACGCTGGCCATGATCGAGGCGATCATGAAGTAGGCCATCACGAAGAACAGGAGGAGGTACACGATCATCATCGGGGGAATGAGATCGGCCTGCGAGAGCGCAATGAGGGCGATGATGCCCAGGCCCCCGTACATGCACAGCGTGATCAGGCTCACCATCGCCTGGCCGATGATCTTGCCGGACATGATCTCCATCGGACTGGCGGCACTCAGCAGCACCTCCATGACCTTGCTCGACTTCTCCTCGATGGTGGTGGTGAGCAGGTAGTTGCCGCTGGTGAAGGTTGCGATCCAGACCAGAATCATGAAGGCGATGGGAATGAGACGTTTCGCCCATTCGTATTCCCGTGCCTCTCCGCCGTCCTCCTGGATCCGCTTGGTCACGGAACTCGGGGGCCGCATCATGGTCCGCATCGTCGAGTAGTCGATGCCGGCGTTTCGGACGCGGACCTCCACGACCGCATCGGTGAGCAGGTCGTCCACGAAGGAGAGATGCCGGGGGGAGAGTCCCGGTCGCACGAAGAGTTCGATGGTGTTGGAGCCGGCCGAGGGCTCCGCGTCGAGGATGCCCTCGTGCAGCACCGCGACCGCGACGAGCTCCTGGTCCCGGACCTGCTGCTTGTAGCCGTCGAGCGCGGCGCGTTGCCCGTGCTCGATGAGGAGTTCGTACTCCAGGGGCGGGGCGGCGGGCGGGTTCAGCATCGGATCGGCGGCGGCCTGGCGGAGGGCGTCGGGCATCTGATCCATCGCGGCGTCCATCGCCTGGCTTCCGCCGGCACCGCGTTCCTCCTCGTTGGCCAGTCGCTCGGCCTGGAGGGTGACGTCCTGGCTTCCGATGACGACGAGCGTCCCCCGCAGCGGCTCCGAGGTCGGTGCGAAGAGGATCGGCAGTACGATCATCAGCGGGAACATGAAGATCGGAACGATGATCGATCCGATGATGAACGCCTTGGTCAGCGCCGTGTACTTGAACTCCCGCCAGGTGATGGGCCAGATCCGGTTCATGCCGACTCCTCCGGCACCAGCTGGTCGTAATGGGTCTCGTGCATCCGGTCCCGCACCAGCATGACGAAGACATCATCGAGCGTGGGGCGGCGAAGGCGGATCGATCGCACCGGGGATGCGTCGACGATGCGGCGCATCACCGCGTGGGGGTCGATGTCCCCGTCGAGGTGCAGCTCGATCCCGCCGGTGTCGGTGGCAGTCCGCTGGGCGACGCCCTCGATCCGCTCGGGGATGGCGTGGCCGGGCAGTGGGTCGACTTCGATCGTCCGGGGATCGAACGTGCGGTGGATGCCCTCCATGGTGTCGTCGAGGATCATCCGGCCCCGGTCGATCAGCATGATCCGTTCGCAGAGTTGTTCCGCCTGGTGAAGCACGTGGGTGGAGAAGATGACCGTCCGTCCCTGGGCGTGGAGTTCGCGGATGATGGTGTTCATCAGTTCCGCATTGACCGGATCCAGACCCGAGAACGGTTCGTCGAAGATGAGCAGGTCGGGTTCGTGGATGATCGATGCGATGAACTGGATCTTCTGCTGCATTCCCTTCGAGAGTTCCTCGCATCGCTTACGTTCGACGGCCCCCAGCTCCATCCGTTCGAGCCAGGTGGTGGCGGCGAGTCCCGCGTCGTGTCCGCTCATCCCCTTCAGCCGGCCGATGTAGCGGAGGAACTCCCCGACCCGCATCTTGCGGTAGACGCCGCGTTCCTCGGGCAGGTAGCCGATCCGGTTCTTCGCGGCCAGTGCGCTGCCGCCGAGGACGGAGATCGTGCCCCGGTCGGGGTAGATGATCGACATGATCATGCGGATGGTGCTGCTCTTGCCGGCTCCGTTGGGCCCCAGGAATCCCAGCAGGCTGCCGCTGGGGACCTCGAACGACAGGTCGTTGACCGCGTGCACGGATCCGAACCGCTTGTCGACGTGCTCGATGCGGATGGTGGGCTGGCTCATGGTTGCACGGGCGTCGGGGCCGGGGTGGGGGAGGGGGGAACCAGCGACCGAATTGCGGCGGGCGGTTCGAAGCGAGCGGGGTCCCCTTCGTTGATGCGGATCGAGTCGTAGGTGATGGTGATCGTCTGCTGCCCCTGGATGAGCCGTACCCGATGAAACAGCAATATCTCATCGACGGGTTTCCAGTCCTCGAGCACGATGTCGAGGAAGATCGGTGGTGCTTCCGCATCCGGCTGGCCCAGGGGCGACTCGACCTCGATCCGGAATCCATTGGAGAGGCGGGTCTCGATGTCGAAGTAGACGAGGGTCGAACGCCGGTCGGCGGGAACCTTGACCGCCCAGCTGGGCCGCCCCCGGAAGTCCTGCTTGCCGACGGTCCGCATGGCATCGGCATCCGAAGCCAGGTGCAGGAGGCGTCCGAGCCAGTTGTTGGCCTTCACCCGTTCGTTCAGTTCCGAGGGGGTCAGCAGAATCGCCCGAGCGGGCTTGGCGTCGGCATCCTGGTATTCGACTTCCCACGACGTCGTGCCGTCGCATCCGAAGACCGTCGTGGATTCGATCTCTCCGGACTTGATTCCGATCTCGACGCGGGCACGGTTCCCCTCGGCGAAATCCATCTTCACATCGCCGATGGGTTGTCCTCCGATCGCGATCGATCCCTCGATCTGGAGATCGGCGATGCGCTCGATCTTCGACTCGCCCCCCATGGCACGAAAGCATCGCGTCAGGAGTCGGCCAGCGTCCGGTGTCACCTTCGTCGGGGCGGGGGGATCCTCCGCCCCCGTCGCCGGGGTGGCCATGAGGATTGGGCCGCAGGTCATCAGCATGCCGATGAGGACGCCGGATCGCGGGCGAAGGAATGGAGTACGGGGGGGCATGGGTACTGGATCCTAGCAGAGCCCCCTTCAGTGGGCCTGAATGGGGATTTCTGGGCGAAGAATGAAAATGTTCCATCCTTTCATCCGGATGAATGAGTGGACAAGCCGATACTGATGAGTAGACTCCCCACTGTATGACCAACAGCCTTCCATCCCTCATTGCCAAGCGGCCTCTGGTGCTCGATGGAGCCATGGGCTCGGTGCTCCAGCAGATGGATCTCACCATCGAGGGTGACTATCTGGGCCGTGAGAACTGCGTCGACCTCCTGGTTCGTTCGCGTCCCGAACTCATCCAGTCGATCCACGAGTCGTTCCTTGCGGTGGGAAGCGATGCAATCGAGACGAACACTTTCGGAGCCAACCCGATCGTGCTCGCCGAGTTCGACGACGAGGTTTCGTCCTGGGCGCGCAAACTCAATCGGGAGGCGGCCGAGGTGGCCCGCGCAGCCTGTGCGGCGCATGCGACGGATGATGCCCCCAGGTTCGTACTCGGATCCATGGGCCCGGGCACCCGCCTGATCACGCTGGGGCAGGTGCGGTGGAGCGACATGCTCCAGAGCTACACCGAACAGGCCAGGGGTCTGCTCGAGGGTGGAGTGGACGCGTTCCTGATTGAGACCTGTCAGGACCTTCTCCAGGTCAAGTGCGCCGTCAACGCATGCATGAAGGCACTGGACGAAGTCGGACGCAGTCCGATCGACGTTCCCATCATGGTGAGTGTGACCATCGAGACCACGGGCGCCATGCTGCTGGGGACCGAGATCGCCGCGGTCGTCAATGCGCTGCGTGGCTATCCGATCTTCTCTCTGGGGCTCAACTGTGCAACCGGACCGAGGGAGATGACGGCCAACATCGAATATCTCTCGTTGAACTGGCCCGGTGCCGTATCGTGCATTCCAAATGCAGGTCTGCCCGTGCTGGTCGACGGTCGCACGGAATTTCCGCTGCAGCCCGTGCCGCTTTCGGAGACGGTCGGGGATTTCATCGATCGCTTCGGCGTCGATGTCATCGGAGGCTGCTGCGGCACCGGGCCGGAGAACATCAGGCTGCTGGCGCAGCAGGCGCAGCAGCGTCAGCGATCACGCCGTGACCACTCCGGCTGGACGCCGGGCTGCAGCAGCCTGTACGCCCCGGTGGACTACCGGCAGGAAGCCTCCTTCTTCATCGTGGGTGAGCGGCTCAACGCCTCCGGTTCCCGGCGGTTCAAGCGGCTGCTCGAGGCAGGCGACATCGACGAGATGGTGTCCCTCGCCCGGCAGCAGGTCCGCGAAGGTGCCAACTGCCTCGATCTCAATGTCGACGCGACCGGTCGCGACAACGCGGCCGACATGGGAGAGATCGTCGAGCATCTCGTCCGGCAGGTCGACAAGCCGCTGATGCTGGATTCCACCCAGTTGTCGACGATCGAAGCCGGGCTTCGTCACGCCGGCGGGAAGTGCATCATCAACTCCGCGAACTTCGAAGAAGGCGACGAGAAGTTCGACGCCTTCTGCGAGCTGGCACGAACGTTCGGCGCCGGACTCGTCATCGGCACCATCGACGAGGATCCGGAGGCGGCGATGGCCCGAACGGCGGAACGCAAGGAGTCGATCGCCCGCCGGGCGATCGAGCGGGCCGTCGACGTCCACGGCCTGGCCGTCGAGGATCTCTTCATCGACCCGCTCGTGCTTCCGATCTCGACCGGGATGGACGACGACCGCCGCAGTGCATTGGAACTCATCGAGGGTGTGCGTCGCATCGCCAGCGAGTGGCCCACGATCCAGATCACCTGCGGGCTGTCGAACTGCTCCTTCGGGCTGAAGCCCGTGGCCCGTCAGGTGCTCAACTCGGTCTTCCTGTGGGAACTGATGGATGCCGGGCTCACGTCGGCCATCGTGCATGCCTCCAAGATTCAGCCCATGAACCGGATCGATCCCGATCGGAAGCAGGCCGCACTCGATCTGATCTACGACCGTCGAGCCCTCTCCGCCGGAGGAACCGGACTTCCCGCCAACATCGACGACGAGCTGTTCGACCCACTGCAGGCCTTTATCGACCTCTTCAGCGACGACGACGAAGCCGCTGGTCGCCAGGTCGAACGCACCCTGTCCCTCGAGGAATGGCTTCAGACCCACATCGTCGACGGTGAGAAGCAGGGACTGGTCACGCATCTCGATGAGGCGCTCCAGAAGTACACCGCTCTCGAGATCATCAATGACCATCTCCTGTCGGGGATGAAGACGGTTGGAGATCTCTTCGCCTCCGGGCAGATGCAGCTGCCCTTCGTGCTCCAGTCGGCCGAGGTCATGAAGATGGCCGTGACGCACCTCGAGCCGCACATGGAGAAGGTCGAGGGATCGACCCGGGGTCGCGTGGTGCTGGCGACGGTCAAGGGCGACGTCCACGACATCGGCAAGAACCTCGTCGACATCATCCTCACCAACAACGGCTGGACGGTCCACAACATCGGCATCAAGCAGCAGATCGAGGACATCGTCCAGGCCTGGCGGGAGACCGGGGCCGATGCGATCGGCATGTCGGGGCTGCTGGTCAAGAGCGTGATGGTGATGGAGGAGAACCTGAAGGTCCTCAACGAGATGGAGATCGGAGTTCCGGTCCTGCTCGGCGGTGCCGCGTTGTCCAGGCACTACTGCGAGTCCCATCTCCGGGACATCTACGAGGGGCCGCTGTACTACGGCAAGGACGCCTTCGACGGGCTGCGGATCTGCGATCTGATCGCCGACGGGCGTGGTGAGGCGATCGACGCCGAAATCGAGCTCCGTCTGGCCAAACGGGCCGCGGTCGAGACGCGGGTCAGTGCGATCCAGGAGCGTGATTCATCCGACGCGGAGGCGGCCGACGTCGCGATGGCCGAACGCAGCGACGTGGCCGACGATGTGCCGGTGCCCACACCGCCGTTCTGGGGATCGCGTCTGATCGAGGAGGTGCCGCTTTCGACCATCTACCCGTACGTCAACACGGTGGCTCTTTTCCGCGGACAGTGGGGGTTCCGCAAGGGCGACCGATCCAAGGGCGACTACCAGCACTACCTCGAGGAGGAGGTGCAGCCGATCTTCGATCGCCTCAAGCAGTCGATGGCCGACGACGGTATCCTGCGTCCGCAACTGGTCTACGGGTGGTATCCGGTGGCCGGGGACGGCGACGATCTGGTCGTGTTCGACCCGGAGGACCACGGCGCCGAGATCGAACGGTTTTCATTCCCTCGCCAGTCGAAGCGACGCCGTCTGTGCATCAGCGACTTCTTTCGAAGCGTTGACTCCGGCGAGCGGGATGTGCTCGGCCTTTCCTGCGTGACCATGGGCGACGAAGTCAGCGAACTGGCCGCGAAGCTGTTCGCCGACAACGCATACCAGGAATACCTCTACGTGCACGGCATGGGCGTGGAGTGCGCGGAGGCCCTGGCCGAGCTGTGGCACAAGCGCATGCGGGAGGAGCTGGGCATCGACGGCGGCGACAGTCCGCACGTGCGTGATCTCTTCACCCAGACGTACCGGGGCAGCCGCTATTCGTTCGGCTACCCGGCCTGTCCCGACATGAGCCATCAGGAGATCCTCTTCCGGCTGCTGCAGCCGGAACGAATCGGATGCCGCCTGACCGAGAACTGGCAGATCGATCCCGAGCAGAGCACGTCGGCGATCATCGTGCACCATCCCGAGGCCAAGTACTTCAACGTCTAGCGCCGGCGGTTCAGGCGTTGTCGTGCACGTGGGTGGCGCGGCCCGCCCAGCGGCTGAGCACCTCGACCGCGACCTGCGCGCCGATGCCCGCCGCGATGGCGAACTGGCTCGACCCGCCGGCGAGCAGGCCCGCCACATGGAGGTCCGGCTCGATCCGATAGCACCCGTCGTGGGGCAGGTGGATCCGGTTGGCCTTCCCGATGCGGGGATGAGGTTCGGGAACGTGATCGAGTCCCTCCACGTCCCATCGCTTGTAGCCGGTGGCGAGCACCAGCTCCTCCGCGACGACCTCCTCGCCGCTCTCGAGTGTGGCGATGAACCGTCGGCCCGGCAGCCGCTCGGCCCGCTGCACGGTGCCGCGCAGGATCGTGGCCGATTCGTACCGGGCGAGCTGCTGCTCCATGCCCTCGAGGAGTTCGGTGCCCAGCATGCCCGGCTCGACGCCCGGTGCGTTGAAGAGACGGGCCTTCTTGAGGTCCGAGGTTCCGTCGTCGACCACGATGACGCGACGTCCCGCGAACCACTTCCTCGTCTCCGCGGATGCGATGGTGATCGCGCAGGAGAGGCCTCCGGCTCCACCGCCGATGATCAGGACGTCCGCTGCATGGGTCGAGGCCGTCATGCCGTTCCCCCCAGCCGCTCGGCCAGCCATCCCTCGACGGCTCCGATGCTGATTCGTTCTTGTTCGAGCGAGTCCCGGTGACGGATGGTCACGGTCTGGTCGGTCAGGGTGTCGCTGTCGATTGTGATGCACCACGGGCAGCCCGCCTCGTCCATCCGGGCGTAGCGCTTTCCGATGGACTGCTTGGCGTCGTACTGCACCGGCCAGCGTCTCCGCAGGTCCTCGTGGAGTTTCTTGGCCACCTCCGGCATGCCGTCCTTGTTCACCAGCGGGAAGATGGCGGCCTTGATCGGGGCCAGTCGCGGATTGAAGGCCATGTACACCTTGCTGGCCCGTTCCGGATCGGGGGTGTAGGCCTCGCAGAGCATGGCCAGCGTGCCCCGCGAGAGGCCGGCGGACGGCTCGATGACGTGGGGGAGGTAGCGTTCGTTGCGGGGCTGGTCGAAGTACTGGAGCTTCTTGCCGCTGAACTCCTGGTGCCGGCGGAGATCGTAGTCGCCGCGGTGCGCGACGCCCTCGAGTTCGCCGAAGCCGGGAGCCGTAAAGGGGAACCGGTATTCGACGTCGAAGGTGCCGCACCCCTCCTTGGCGTAGTGGGCCAGTTCGTCGGCGTCGTGCTTGCGCATAAGCACGTTGTCGCTGGTGAGGCCGAGTTCCTCCCACCAGCGCCGGCGCACGTCGCACCAGAACTCGAACCACTGTTCGGCATCGTCTCCGTGGCAGAACCACTCGATCTCCATCTGCTCGAACTCACGGGACCGGAAGATGAAGTTGCGGGGGGTGACCTCGTTGCGGAAGGCCTTGCCGACCTGGGCGATGCCGAAGGGGACCTTCACCCGCATGGTGTCGACCACGTTGTTGAAGTTCAGGAAGATTCCCTGGGCGGTCTCGGGTCGGAGGTAGGCCGCGCTGTCCTCGTCCTGCAGCGCGCCCACGAAGGTCTTGAACATGAGGTTGAACTGCCGGGGCTCGGTGAGGGTTCCCGGCGTCTTGACACCGGGGCCGACCGTGCCGGCCATCTCCTCGGCGGAGAGCGAGGTGAAGGGACGGATCTGGACCTCGGCGTCCTCGAGCGTGCGCTTCACGTACTTCTCGAGCTTCTTGCGGGCGGCCGCCAGGGACTCCTCGTCGTTCTCGACGAACGCGTAGCGCTGCCCGCCTTCCCCGGCGCCGGCGTCGAGGCACAGGAGATGGTCGGCGCGGTAGCGGCTCTTGGTCTCGCGGCAGTCGACCATCGGATCGTTGAAGCCGCCGACATGGCCGGACGCCTCCCAGGCGCGGGGATTCTGAATGATGGACGAGTCGAGCCCCACGATCGACACGGGCTCTCCGTCCGGACCGGTGGGGGGGCAGCGAACCATGTCGTGCCACCACGCGTCGCGGAGGTTGTTCTTGAGTTCGGTGCCCAGCGGACCGTAGTCCCAGAAGCCGTTGAGGCCTCCGTAGATCTCGGAGGCGGGATAGATGAAGCCGCGCCGCTTGCACAGCGAGACGAGGTCGTCCATTGAGAAGGGTGTGTCGGTCATGGGAGCCGCATCATAAGCGGCCCGGCCCGGCTCAGGAACCGGCGGCCTGTCGGCGGCGGTTGGCGGCCAGGTGCACCGCAAGCCGGATGGCCGATTCCATCGAACCTGCGTCGGCCCGGCCCGTTCCGGCGATGTCGTAGGCGGTGCCGTGGTCGGGGCTGGTACGGATGATGGGCAGCCCCACCGTCCAGTTCACGGAGGTGCCGTGCTGGACGAGCTTCATGGGAATGAGTCCCTGGTCGTGGTACATCGCGACCACCATGTCCCACCGGCCGTCGAGCGCCTCGCGGAAGACCGAGTCCGCGGGGAAGGGGCCGTGGGCGTCGATCCCCGCGTCGCGGGCCATCCGGACCGCGGGTGCGATGATCCGCTGCTCCTCGTCACCCATCAGGCCCTGCTCGCCGGCGTGCGGATTCAATCCCGCCACGGCGATGCGCGGAGCGGCGATGCCCAGTTGCCGGCACGCCTGGTGGCCGAGGTCGATGGGATCGAACACCCGGCCGATCGTGAGCAGATTCCTGAGTTCCATCAGGGGCACATGGACCGTGGCGAGGATCACCCGCAATCTCGGCGACTCGAAGCACATGGCCGTCCGTCTGCTCCGGGTGCGCTGGGCGAGGAGTTCGGTGTGTCCCGGCCAGTCGTGGCCGGCGAGATGCCATGCCCGCTTGTTGATCGGGGCCGTGACCATCGCATCGACGGCGCCCGGTCGGCCGGGCTCGAGCATGGCATCGGCGATGGTGGCGTCGACCCACTGCTTCGAGGCGTGGCCGCCCCGACGGCTGGGTTCGGTGGGCAGTCGCATGAGCAGTCCGCCGTGGTCGTGGTCGCGGACGATGACGTCGCCTTCCGCCTCGTCGACCAGCGATGCGTTGTCCGCCGGCACACGTTGCCAGAACGGATCGATTCCACACCGGTCCGCGGCCAGGGTGAGCAGGTCGTTGGCCCCGTGGATCACGAACCGGGCGGTGCGGCGAAGCTCGGGAGAGGAGAGGGCCTTCACGATGATCTCCGGACCGATGCCGGCCGGATCGCCCATCGAGATGCCCACCACGGGGCGGGGGTTGTCGGACTTCGATCCCATCCCCGTATCGTAGCCCGGTTTCGCAACCAAGGCCGCCGTCTATCATTCCTGCATGGACATGGAACTGGATCGAATCGCCCGTGACGCCGCCCGGTTGTTGCACGACGGGTCGGAAACGACCGTGCAGGCCGCGATCGCCGCGGCCCGCTCCGCCGCCGGGGGGGGGACGCTGCCGCCGCCTTCACGGGGTCGGGTCCGACGGCACCTCGCCGCGATGCAGCAGCAGTCGATGGGAGCGGACGAGTTCAGGCGGGTCCGGTACTCGGTCCTGAAGGCGGTGGAGGAGTGCATGGCGGGACTGCACTGGGCGGTGGAGGATCTGGAACTTCGCCTGGCGGGTCGGGCCGCGGAGGGCGTGGTCGACGGTCTCGAGCCGGTTTGGATGCGTGTGCACTCGACGGTCGACGATGGTGTGCTGTGTTCGGTCCTGGAGGAGCAGGAGTTCGAGGTCACGGGAATCGGCACGCTCGAGACCCGGCACGGACGGATGACGCGGATCACGGCCGAAGCCGCGGAGTTCGATCTGGTCCTGCTTCGCTGCCACCATCGCTCGCAGGTGCTCGAGGCCATCAATCTCGTCACCGGCGGACCGGTCGCGTTGGTGGAACTGGAGTCGTTCGGGCGTCGCATCGATCGAGGCCTATCGGACGCTGGCCGGGACCCCTCGGGTGAAACTGGGTGAACCCTGCGGGTTGGGGCCGGAACGAACATCCGGCATCGCGCGATCCGGCCCGCTTGCGGCACCGACGCACGGCATGGTTTGGGGTGAGAGGAGTGGGTCCTGCGCTGGCGGAACACCATTGCGATCGCCGCGTCCATGGCAGCCATGGGGGCGGCCCAAGCGGGCATCGAGGTGCTCGACGATGTCGGTCTGCCGGTACCGGTCACCGCCTGGTCGATGACCTCCACGCCGGCCGGCTACCGCGTGGTGCTGCAGGAACTGCACGATCCCTGGCAGGAGACCTGGTTCGTGATTCGATCAGATGCGGGTGACCGCTTCAACGAGATCGAGATCGCGGTCGACGGTCCGGCGGCCGGCTCCCCGCTGCTGGTGCGCATCGAAGGGGCGCGGTCCATCGGATCCATCGTCCAGACGGGCAACGCCGAAACCCGCATCGATCACGTCGCCGTGCACGAGGATCTGGGGCGGGTCGAGGCTCAGAGCATCGGGACGCTGGTGGCGGGGCGCGACATCACCGGTCCCGTCATCGCCACCACCGCGGCGAATCCGATGCGCGGCGTGGTTGCGGTGCAGGCCGGTCGCAACATCACCGGTTCGGTACTGGCCCAGCAGGGCCGGATCGAGTTCATCGATGCGGGGGGACGCATCGGCGATCCCGACGACGATGTCGTGATCCGCGCCCGCTACGGCGTGGGAACGATCCAGACCGAAGCGGGTGCGTGGATCGACCTGGACCTTCGAACCGACGAGGGCACGGGGCGGCTCTGGCGACTGCTGTCTCCGCGGGTGGCCGGTCGGGTGTTCGTGGACGAGCTCGCTCCCGGCTACGGATCCGACGGAACCTGTCGAATCGAAACGGATGTACTCGAGGCGGAACTGCGCATTCGAACGGGACTGCCCGGGGAGGAGCCGATCGTCCGGTTGGGCGATGCGGGTCTGGTGGGGCGAATCCTGATCAACACCGGAGATGTGGGCGGTGTCTGGTCGTCTCCCGTGCATCTCGGTGAGCCGTCCCAGAACAGCTTCACCGAACTCCACGGTCCCGCCTATCCGGCGGAACCCGCGGCCATCGGTGGTGGTTCCGTCGGCGTGGTTCCGTTCCGCATGCACATGGCGGCGTGCGAGCCGGTCTCCGGCAGTTCGTTGCCGATGCCGCCCGCATCGGTGCTGCTCCGCTGGTACGGACCGATCAACTGGCCGGAGGGGCCACCGGTGCACATCGATCGAAGGACCCCTCCCGGTGAAGGGGGGTGGGAGCCGGCCCCCGCGGGCCACTTCCTGTTCCTGCCGGTGCATGGTGATCCGACGGCACTGTCCGTCGAGGGAGCCGCGGCCGAGCTCGGCTTCGCCGCGGGATGGGAATACCGGCTTCGGCCCGCGGCCACGTTGGTCGCGGACCTGCCCGATGCGTCCCACGTGGCGATGGATGACGTGTGGACCGTCGTGGTCGACGGGGCGTTCACCTGTCCCGGAGACGTCGATGGCGACGGGACCATCGCGGTATCCGATCTGCTGGTGCTGCTCGCATGCTGGGGCGAGGTCGACGGCCCGTTGGCCCGGGCCAGCGATCTGGACGAGGACGGGACGGTTGGAGTGCTCGACCTTCTGGTGTTGATCTCGGTCTGGGGCGCCTGCGGAGGATGAAGGCTCGGCTCAGCCGATGCCGCCCTTGAGCGGTCCGTCACCGAACCGTGCCTTCAGCTTGGCGATCATCGGATCGTCCTTCCGCTCCGCGGCGGACGACTCCTCGCCTCCGGCCTGCTTGATCGAGAGACTGATGCGCCGGCTGGCGGGATCGACCTCCAGGATCTTGACCGATACGGTCTCGCCGACCTTCACCACGGATGCCACCTTCTTCACGTGGTCGTTGCTCAGCTGCGAGATGTGCACGAGGCCGTCGACGCCTTCGGCGAGTTCGACGAAGGCTCCGAAGTCCGCCAGCCGGGTGACGGTGCCCTTCACGATGTCACCTTCGGTGAATCCATCGAGCACGGTCAGCATCGGATCGGTGGTCAGCTGCTTCATGCCCAGAGCGATCCGGGGCGGATCGTGCTCGGTGTCCACGCTGAGGACCTGTACGGCGACGTTGTCGCCGACCTTCAGCAGGTGGTTGGGGTCCTGCACCCGTTGCCAGCTCATCTCCGAAACGTGGATGAGGCCGTCCATTCCGCCGATGTCGGCGAACGCTCCGAAGGGCTGGATGCGGGTGACCACGGCGTCGAGCACCTGGCCGGGCTCGAGGGTCTCCAGCAGGGTGGCCCTCGCCTCGGCCCGTTCGGCTTCGAGCATCTCGCGGCGACTGAGCACCATGCGGTTGCGGGTGCGATCCAGCTCCATCACCTGGCAGGGGAGCTTCTGACCGACGTAGACGGTGAGATCGGGCACGTGGTGCAGCGCGACGTGGCCCGCGGGAAGGAAGGCGGAATGCCCGGCCACCTCCATCTCGAGTCCGCCGGTGTTGGTGCCCGTGCATCGGGCCTCGATGACCTGTCCGACCTCGATGGTGTCCCACTGCGCCTTCTGCACGCCACCCCGGAGCGAGCAGACCAGCATGCCGTCCCCGGCATCCTGGCGTTCGATCACGAACGTCTCCTTCGTGCCGGGAGCGGGCGGTTCCTTGAAGTGGGAGAGGGGGCAGACGCCCTGGAGCTTCGGTCCGAACTCGATCAGCACTTCGGCGTCGCGGGTGGAGACCACCGTGCCTTCCCGGCGTGGTCGCGCGCCCCGGCCGCCGGATTCGCCGGAGGTCTTCGCATCCTCCTCGAGCAGATCCTCGAAGCTGGACTCGCCGATGGCCGCATCGATCTCGGCCTGGAGGGCGGGGTCGAGCCCTCCGCCGTGCCGGGCTTCCTGGGATGCGTCGTCGGCGGCGTTGTGGTCGGGTGCTGGTGTCATCGCATGGCTTCCATCGTCTCGAGGACTTTCAGAGGGTGATCGATGTCGAGGGCGCGCCCCGCGGTCTGGCCGGGGCTGACGTGGGTCACCCGAACGTGAATCGTGTCGTTGCGACGATGCGGGGTCGGGACCCGGATCATCGCGTAGTGGTCGCACCGTCCGCTCATCCACCCGTCGGAATCCTCCCGTTCGAGGATCACCCGCACGCTGCGACCGAGCAGTTGTCGACGCCAGCGGATGGAGAGTCCGTCGGTGGGATCCTCCTCCAGATCGATCAGGTGACGCACACGACGTCGGATCACCGCGTCGGGGACGAAGCGATCCGTCCAGCGTGCCGCCGCCGTTCCCCGCCGGGGACTGAACGGGAACACGTGCATGTGGAGGTAGCCGGTTCGCTGGGCGACCTCCACCGTGCGTGCGAAGTCGTCCTCGCTCTCGCCGGGGAACCCGCAGATGATGTCCGTGGTGATGGCCGGCGGCAGGCCCACGGGGTCAGTGAACGCCTCCTTCACGCGCTGGATCATGTCCGTGTACTGCTCGACCCGGTACTGGCGGTTCATGCGGTGCAGGATCGCGTCGGATCCGGATTGCAGCGGCAGGTGCAAGTGGGGCACGACGACGGGGCGGTTGGCGATCATCGAATCCAGCAGTGGTTCGGTGACATCACCGGGTTCCATCGAACTCAGGCGGAGCCGGGTGACTCCGTCGACGGAGGCCACGGCATCGAGGAGATCGGCGAGGGGTTCGGCCTGGGGATTACGCTGCCTGCGACGGAGCGCGGTCTCGTGGCCGTAGGCGCCGAGGAAGATGCCCGTGAGCACGATTTCACGGTGTCCGAGATCGACCAGGCGTTTGACCTCCTCGACCACGACGGCTTCGGGCTTGGATCGAAGCGTCGGTCGGAGGGTGGGAATGATGCAGAACGTGCAATGCGCGTCGCAGCCGTCCTGGATGTGGACTTCGGCCCGTACGTGCCGGCCGGGTCGGGCGGGCGGTGCAAGCACCGGCAGCGATCGCAGGCCGTCGTGCGTATCGGACTGCGGAGTTCGTTCGCCCGTCCCGGGGCGACGGCCCTCGTCGGCGAGCCAGCGGTCGATGCGTGCGGAAAGCCGCTGCATCATCGACTCCTCATCGTCCCGATGGCCGAATGCGTTGTGGGTTCCTCCGCTCAGTTCCGCCGCCTGAACCGGATCGGCCGACGGCCAGCAGCCGGTGACGATCACCGTGGGGGCGTGGTTGCCGTTGCCGCGGGCGGCGCGTCGTATCGCGTGACGCGACTTGGCGGCCGCCTGGGTCGTCACCGCGCAGGTGTGGACGATTTCCAGATCCGCGGGGTCCGACGCCGGAGCCGGATCGAATCCGCGCTCCTGAAGGAGTGATTCGATCTCCCGGGCCTCGGCGTGATTGACCCGGCATCCGAGGGTGCGCAGGTGGTAGGTCGGGTTGGACGGAGCAAGGTGCACGAAGCGTGTCATCCTACCAGCGACCGGTCGGGGGCGACCGGTCATTCGATCCGGTCCGATGACAGGGCCGTCCCCCTTCTGGCCCGGGCGGGGGGGAGTGGTCCCCGGGTGGCCAAAGGGCCGTCATGGCCACCTCTAGTGGGTCTGCGGTGTATGATCCATTGGACTACCCCGGCCCCGCTCGTCCGTACTCACGGAGGAGTTGGTGTCGACATGAGCAAGGACTGCAGCACGCATGGCAAGCCAACACAGCGCATGGGGAATCGAGATCGGTGCGTACGCCATCAAGGCCATTCGCCTTGATCGCAACGGAGACGACGTGAGCGTCTCCGATTTCGCCTACATCCCCCATAAGAAGGTTCTTTCAAGTCCGGACTCCGATCATCGCGAAGTGATCCGCCTCAGTCTCGGGCAGTTCATCAGTGAGAAGAAGCTCGAGGGTGAGCATCTGGTGATGTCGATTCCCGGGCACTCATCGTTCGCGCGGTTCGCCAAGCTGCCGCCCGTGGAGCCCAAGAAGGTTCCCGACATCGTCAAGTTCGAGGCCGTCCAGCAGATTCCCTTCCCCATCGAGGAAGTGGAGTGGGACTACCAGACCTTCGTGGCCGAGGATTCTCCCGAGGTCGAGGTGGGGATCTTCGCCGTGACCCGCGAGAAGATCCAGGAGCGCCTGGAGCTCTACAGCGAAGTCGGGATGGGGCCGGAGGTGATGACGCTCAGCCCGGTGTCCGTCTACAACGCCATGGCCTGGGATCACAATCTGGCCAGTCGGGAGGAGCCGGTCGTCTACATCGACATCGGCACCTACGCCACCGATGTGATCATCGCCGAGGCGGGGCGATGCTGGATTCGGACCTTCCCGCTGGGAGGAACGCATTTCACCGAGGCCATCGCCGAGTCCTTCAAGCTCAAGTATTCCAAGGCCGAACGGCTCAAGCTCGAAGCGTCCTCGAGTCGCTACACCAAGCAGATCATGCAGGCCATGCGTCCCGTGTTCAGCGATCTGCTGCAGGATCTCCAGCGTTCACTGGGCTACTTCTCCAGCGTGCACCGTGACGCGAGCCTCGAGACGATGGTCGGCCTGGGCTCGACGTTCAAGATCCCCGGGCTGCGGAAGTTCATCGGCCAGCAGCTGCAGGTCAATGTCAGCCGGCTCGACGAGTTCAAGAAGATCTCCGTCAGCGGCCGGGAGGCCGCGGCCTTCGCGGAATACAACGTGAACATGGCCACGGCGTACGGTCTGGCCCTTCAGGGCATCGACATGGCCCCCATCAACGCGAACCTGGTGCCGGTTCCGGTGCTCCGGGAACAGATGTGGCATCGAAAGACCCGATGGTTCGTGGGAGCAGCGGTCCTGGCCATTCTGGCCGGTGGAACCACCTTCTATCGTCCGTTGGTCGATTCGGCCCAGTTGTCGGCCGATCCGCCCCGGGAAGTCAAGAGCACCATCGACAAGGGCGAGCAGCTCCAGAAGAGCTACGAGGATGCCAAGGCCAAGGCGGTCGTGAACCGAGAAGCCGGATCGCTGCAGGACCTGCTCCTGTACCGGACGGTCTGGCCGTGGCTGCTCCAGGATTCGGCGAGTGCCGTACTTTCCGCGGATCCCCAGCCGGTCCTCTCCGGCAGCGATCTCGAGGCGGTCATGAACATCTCGCCGCTGGATCGGCGGCTGGTCGAGATCGTGAACCTGTCCGGTCAGTACATCGGTCCGACCGAGACGGGGGACCGTCCCCGCATTCGAGTCGAGATGGAGCTGGATCTGACGCGTGATCGACCCATCGAGTTCATCAACGAGACCGTGGCCAACTGGCTGCGGACCAATGGCGAGCCCGAAGGTGACCGCATCGATGTGCCCTATCGAATCATCGTGGATACCGTCAACACCAACGCGGCCTCCATGACCGAACGCATCGTCAATGCATCGAAGGAGCAGCCCTCCGGAGGTGGACGAGGTGGAGCCGGTCGTGGTGGAAGTGGTGCCGGCGGAGTCGGCGGTGCCGGAGGCCTCGGTGGTCGCGGCGGAGCCGGTGGAGTCGGAGGGATCGGCGGTCGTGGCGGTGCCGGCGGCGTCGGCGGGATCGGCGGTCGTGGCGGTGCCGGCGGAGTCGGCGGCATTGGCGGTCGTGGAGGTGCCGGCGGCGTCGGCGGCATCGGCGGTCTCGGTGGAGGACGGGGCGGCGGCGGCATGGGGGGAGGCCCCCTCGGTGGCGGCGAACCCGCGGGCGGACGACGTCCCTCCAATCAGTTGCCCAGCCTGGAGGCCATGGCACCCTTGCCGGATCCTCCGGACATCTATCCTCCGGATACGACGATCTACACCATCCAGATGACCTTTGAAATCGAGATTCTCGATCCCAAGGCGATGCCGCAGGCATCCGCCGGTACATCGAAGGGAGGCCGGTCATGAACGCCTCCAAGGTGCTCGACTACATCAAGCAGTATCTGGTGATTGCAATCTGCGTGATCGTGACCATCGCCGCACTGATCGGTCTTCCCATGGTCTCCGCGGGATGGAACGAGGACGTCCAGCAGTCGATCAAGTCCCGCAGCAACTACTTCTCACGCATCAACAAGCTCGAGAAGACCAGCTTCCAGGTGCCCGGCTCGATCCAGTCCCAGGAGACGGTGATCAATCAGAAGCTGCTCAATGCCTACGAGCAGATCACTGCATCCATGCTCGAGGACGCCCAGCGAGTCACCCGGGTCGCCATGTCGAGGAATCAGCAGTCCCATGACGTGCTGATGCCGGATCTGTTTCCCACGCCCCCCGACGGGCACGGAGCCATGGATGTACTGCCACGGCGGATGCACGAGAAGCTGATGGCAAGCTACGAGGAACTGCTCGCATCGGTGAATGCGGGTTCACCTCCGCCGGCCCGGGAGGTCGAAGTGAGTCTGCAGGCGGCCCGACGGCAGTTTCTCGAACAGATGATGGCCAAGGATGAATCGGATGAGCTGACCGAGGAGGAGACCAAGCAGCTGAAGCAGCAGATGACCGGTGAGCGGCTCGAGATCTACAAGGATCGCGCGGCGGAGATCGGCGTCTACTTCGGATTGGATGCGGTTTCGCCTCCGGAATTCGACCGGGCCCGTCCGCCTTCGATCGTCGATCTGTTCTCCTGGCAATGGACCTACTGGGTGGTGGAGGAGCTCGCGGGCGTCATACGCAGCGTCAACTCCACGACCGAACTTCAGAACCCCATCAAGCGGATCGATTCGGTCCGTCTCGTGGGCTTGATGCAACTTCTGCACGAAGCGGGCGTCGCCACCGGAGGTGGTGGCCGAGGCGGTCGGGGCGGTCGGGGCGGTGCACGCGGTGGGGGCGGTGGTGCTCCCGGCCCACGCAGTCCGTTCGGTGGCGGGGCTCCTCCCGGACCCCGAAGTCCGATGGGCGGTGCCCCGGGACCACGTCGTCCCGGATCCGGTTCCACCGGCGGTGGAGGCGGCGGGGCCGCCAAGCCCGCACTGGAAATGGCGACTGCGCCGATGTCCGGTGCGACCAACTTCGATGTATCCGTGTCGGGGAGAATCTCGAACCAGCTCTACGACGTTGTGGTGGTGGAGTTGGACATGGTGGTCGCAACCGCATCGATCCCCCGGGTTCTCGATGCATTCGCCCGGCAGAACTTCATGACGGTCCTTGATCTGAAGCTGCAGCCAGAAGACGCATTCAAGGCGGTCAAGGACGGCTACTACTACGGATCTGAGAACGTGTCCCGGGTGCAGCTCGTTGTGGAGACGATCTGGCTGCGGTCATGGACCCGTCAGTACATGCCCGATGAAGTCCGGGCCATGCTCGGCGTGCCTCTTGATCCGCCACCCGCTCCGGCGGGGGGGGCTCCGTCCGGAAACGGTGCGCCGCAGCGGCCCGGAGGGCCCCGTGGCCCCGGCGGGAGGCGACCATGATTGTCCGAAGCATTCGTGTCGATGAGATGGACTGGAGGGCCTCATGAAGGTCAAGGGAATCACCATCTGGGAGCAGTACGCTGAGTTCATCGCCATCGGCATCGTCGCCGTGGTGCTCGTGGTGTACGTGGTATTCCAGCTGTCGGATGACACCAACGCCGTGAACGTCGGCGGCAAGACGCTGGGGCCCGATGCGGTCGACACCGAACTCCAGGCCAAGTCGGAGGCGTTGGCTCGTCGAATTCGCGACGACGCCGATGCTCCCGTCACCCTCGAAATGCCCGATCCCATGTCGAGTCGCTTCGAGACCGCCATGGCGTCGAACGTCAGTCCGGCCGAGACGTTGCGGATTCCCCGGGCGGTCGTGGTGCTGGATGCCGGTTCGAGCGTAGATGTCTCGGGGCAGCCGTACGTGGTCCCCATGATCCATCCCGCGCAGCAGCCGGTCACGATGCAGTTCTTCGATGGGCTCGACGATTCCGTCGTCCAGAACTATCCGGCCCTGCAGGAGCAGTTCGAGTCCGGTCCCTACGACACCACCTGGATCACCGCGGCCGCGGTGTTCGATGCGGAGTCCATCCTGCAGCAGTACCGCAACGCGGGGCCGTCGAACGAACTGCCACTGCGTGACAAGTGGTACAACGGTCGGGTCGACATCATCGATGTCGTGGTCGAGCGGGAGGAACTGGTCGACGGCGTGTGGAGCAATCTCCAGCAGGTCGATCTGATTCCGGGCCAGGTCAGCTTTCGCGAGCAGGTCAAGGGTGAAGTCGGCGCCGCGACCCGCGACGAGGTGATCGGACAGCTCGCCCGTCCCGGCGTGCAAGAGTCGATCATCCGTCCTTCGTTCCTGCTGACCCGAAACAGCGACTGGGTCCACCCCGCGATGTACGGCGGTGAAGGAGAAGGGGCCAATACGCTCCTGATCCTCAAGCGTCGCTTCAAGACCCTCGCCAAGCAGATCGAGGACACCGAACTGCAACTCGAGCAGTTGGGTGGTCCCGGAGGCGGTGCTCCGGGAGGCGGCAGTGCCCCCGGCGGTAGTGGTGGCCTGGGCGGCATGGGCGGTGGTGGCGGCGGCGGCCTGGGCGGCATGGGCGGTGGCGGCGGCAGCGGCGGTCTCGGCGGCAGCGGCGGCGGCGGCAGCGGCGGCCTGGGCGGCATGGGTGGCGGCATCGGTGGTTCCGGTACGGGTGGGTCCGCATCAGGTTCGGGCTCGCGTCGGGAGCGTGAGATGAAGCGAAAGCGTCTCGAACGCGATCTGGTCCGCTACGAGCGACAGATGCGGGATATCTCCGAGCAGCTGCAGGAACTTGGAGTCGACATCGGTGAAGGCGGTTCGCTGGATCTGGACTTCGGCTCGTCGCTTGAAGAGGTCTGGACCTGGGTGCATGACATGAACATCGTGCCCGACCATGTCTACCGGTACCGATTCACCATCAAGGTCTACAACCCGTTCTTCGCCAAGAAGCTCAGTCTGATTCCGGACCAGCACGAATTGGCGGACGATTTCATGATCGATTCGATCACCAGCGACTGGTCCGAACCCGTACGGGTCGAGCCGTTCGTGCGCTACTACATCACCCGGGCGGTACCGTCCGGCTTCGGTGCGGCTTCCGGCAATCTCGGCTTCGGCCAGGCGGAGGCAGAGGTCTTCCGCTTCCACGACAGCCGTTGGCACAACCAGACCTTCCCACTGCAGCCGGGTGACCGGATCGGTGGTGTGCGACGCATCAGTCTGGCGCAGTCGGCCGAAGACGCCGGATCCGACGGCGCATCTCCCGCCGGGGAGAGCGGTGATCCGGATGACGGTCGGATGATCGCCGACGAGGTCGACATCGACTTCGGGACCGGGTTGTACGTCCTCGAGATCCTGCCCAATGCGGATTTGAATCCCAGTCAGGTCAAGTTCGGGCGGGAGGCCACGGTGGTGCTCGCTCCGTTGGATCCATCGCTTGATCTGGGGCTCGAAATCCGAGATCCCAGGGCGGATGGGGAGCGAGCCAAGCCGTCCGGAGACTGATCCGGGGGGTCACCCCGCCTACGGGCCAAATAAACGGGAATCGCCTCCCAGGCTGGGGGGCGGTTTTTCGTATTGAAACCCGGGATCACGACCCCTGGTGGCCTTGACAGCCCTTGTGGGTCGGGTATCCTCTTCGTTCGCCCTTCAGTCGGGCTTGCTCGACGTGGGGCGTCTGTTGTTGTGAATGCAGCAACGCGAAGGCTCTTTGACAAGTTGGTGATTCGTCTGTCGTTTCGAGCGATTCCTCCCCGGTATCGCATCGAGACAACA
>MDTD01151299.1_pt1 | contig 39927 bp, 34 predicted proteins | sample 811221 | NCBI WGS metagenome assembly MDTD01 (sample SAMN05326646, study PRJNA326480) | marine metagenome | isolation source: seawater | place: Pacific Ocean: South West | collected 2011
GCCGATAAAAAAATATATGATTTTGAGGGTTTGAGTCAAGAAAGTTTATCCGTAAGTAGTCGATGGGTGCATCAAAAATGATACTTTATATTGTGCAAGCGAAGGGGGTTGTATGAAAGTAGGGGTTTTTTCAATTCTGCCTGATAAGGAAGCAGATCCAGCGATTGTCGCGAAACATGCTGAGGATTTAGGGTTTTCTTCTTATTGGGTGCCCGATCACATCATGCTTCCGGTCGAATATTCTACTCCTTATCCAGGTAATACTGGAGACGGTCCAGATCCAGATTATTTATGGCAGATGCCGGACCCATTAGTAGCGTTGACACGCGCTGCTACGGTGACGACGAGATTAGAGGTTGGCACGGCGGTGCTTCTGGTTCCTGAGAGACACCCAGTTCATCTGGCAAAAGAAATTGCGTCTTTAGATAGTTATTCTGGTGGACGGTTCCATTTTGGTATCGGCGCTGGCTGGAATAAAGAGGAGAGCGAAATTTTGGGTGGCGATTTTGATAGAAGATGGTCACAAGTGAAAGAGGCTGTTGCAGTCATGAGGGCTTGTTGGGAAGATGAGGAGTCAAGCCACTCCGGTAAGTACTATCAATTTCCTCCAATTAAATCTTTCCCGAAGCCTGCTCAAAAACCATCTCCCCCTGTGTATTTGCCGAGCATCATGTTTGAGGGCCAATGGTCAGCACGTGTGTTTAAAAGAATTGTTGAATGGGGAGGGGGATGGTTACCTGTCGTAGAAAGCCCGGATCAGTTGAAGACAGGCCTTGATCGCCTCTCTGAGCTTTACCAAGAAGCTGAAAAGCCAAACCGCTGTCGGGTAAGAGTGCTAGGAGCGGAGGGACAATGGCGACATCGAGGGGCGTTGGCCCGATTCGCGGACCTAGGGGTAGAGGAGGTTATTATTTGGCTAACCGAGAGGAAAACCTCTGAAATTCAAAAAGAATTAGATTTGTTGTCAAAGGATGTACTTTAGGCTTTTTTGCTAAGCAAAAAAAATTTATACTGTAACTTTAAATATTCAAAAGGAGGTGATCCAATGTCTAGTGATATGGATATTGTGTCGATTAACCGGAGTTTGAATTGCCAATTGAACAGAAAGGTTATATAGACTAGCGACGGTTTTTCGACAAAATCTATCGCGGAGGGGGCGGAAACGCCCCTTTTTTTTATGGAGCGATCCTAAGGTAACGAAATTTAAAAAAAGAACAATGAATAATTTAGAAAAAGAACCTTTTCAGGATATAAATGTAAATGGGGCAAGAATACGTTTGGTAGGGACTGCCCACGTCTCGCAGGCCAGCACAGACTTTGTAATCGAACAGATAGAGAAAGGTTCTTATGATTGCGTGGCTGTAGAGTTATGTGCCTCAAGATGCCAGCAGCTCATCGAACCTGAAGCAGTTGAAAACATGGATCTTTTCGAGATTATTAAGAAAAAGAAAGTTCTCGCTTTGGCCGTTATGCTTGCCATGAGTGCCTTTCAACAAAGAATAGCCCAAAAAATTCGTATTGAGCCTGGGTCTGAGCTAAAAGCCGCAATCCAATCTGCGGCTGAAAAAAATATACCGTTTGAGCTTATTGACCGGGATGTCGGTGTTACTTTTGGGAGATTTTTTGGGACCGTGTCCTGGTGGGAGAGATTGCAGATTTTTGGAGAAATTTGTGCTGGTATTGTTTCTAGAGATGACCCGTCTAAAGAAGAAATAGAGTCTTTGAAGTCTGGAGACCTTCTCGAGCAAGTCATTTCAGGATTATCAAAAACTGCCCCACAAATTCATACCGTGTTGATATCAGAAAGAGATAGATACATGGCCTTGAAACTTTTCATGTTAGCGTATCAGAGAAAAGAGATAATAGCGGTTGTAGGAGCGGGGCATCTTTCGGGAATGATTGAAGCTCTTAAGGAACCCGTAGAAGATCCAGATAGACTGATTAGGGAATTAGAGAAAAAGCCTGAGTCAAAAAAATGGCCACGTCTGATACCCTTTTTTGTATTAGCACTAATATTTGGTGGTTTTTTTCTTGGATTTCAACGTAGTCCGGCTTTAGGGATGGCTATCTTAGGGGAATGGGTGTTGATAAATGGAGGATTATCTGCCCTGGGGGTTATTATTGCTTCGGGTCATCCTCTAACTGTTTTAACGGCTTTTTTTGCTGCTCCAATTACTTCCTTAAATCCTACTATAGGAGCGGGAATGGTAACGGGCCTAGTTGAAGCTTGGATTCGAAAACCAACTGTTGCAGATTTTGCCCAGTTAAAGCAAGACAGCGTCTCTTTCTCGGGATGGCGAGGAAATAGAGTATCTAGAACGTTTCTTGTTTTTATCTTGAGTAGTTTTGGTTCCGCTGTGGGTACTTACGTCGCAGGCTTTAGGATTTTTGGAAAGCTGTTTTCCTGATGACTCACTAAACAATGTTTGGAGCTTGTTAATGACTGAGAGCCGAGTATTTTTGAGCTTGTTACTGGAACCGCAGTTATTACTTCGTTCTTTGAAGCTTGCCATTGTGGTGGGAACCGTTTTGGTAGCTATAAACTACGGGGACTTAATCTTAAGAGGTGATACGGAAAAAATAGAGGGGTATAAAATTGCTTTGACTTACATTGTTCCTTATTGTGTTTCCACCTACTCTGCGATTATGAACAGCGTCGGTAAGAAGTAATATTTGGGAGTCTATATTAAGTGCCCTTATACAAATATTTATGTCCCGATAATGGAGCGCAAGTTGAAGTCAGTCATCCTTCTGATGTTAATCTGGTTAATTGGGGACAGTTATGTTTTGTTGGGCAGGTGGAAATGGGCGAGACTCCTTTTGAAGCTCCCATCGAGAAGGTGCTGATGCCCGCCCAAATTGTTGTCCCTGACAGTAATTCTAAACTAAAAGAAAATGGTTTCACTAAATTAGTAAAAAGGGATGAGGGGATATATGAGAATGTTACGGCTTTAGATGATGAAGAACGACTTATGGTTGCTGGAAGGTCGGAGACTCTGCCAAATATTCCTAAAAAAATAAAAGACTAGTCATAAAAAAGCCCCGATAAATCGGGGCTTTAATATTACAGGCTAATGCGATGGGTTTTTACATCATTCCTGGCATTCCACCCATTCCACCCATTCCACCCATTCCACCCATGTCAGGCATGGCAGGTGCAGCATCGTCACTCTTTGGAGCATCCGCAACCATGACTTCAGTGGTTAATAGGAGTGTAGCGACTGAAGCAGCGTTTTGAAGAGCTGTTCTTGCGACCTTGGTTGGGTCAATTATTCCCATGTCAACCATATCGCCAAATTCAGCAGTCTGAGCGTTGTATCCGTAGTTTCCTTTACCCTCTAAAACAGCGGCACAAACTACAGATGGCTCTTCACCGGTATTAGCTACAATTTGACGGATTGGTTCCTCTAGGGATCTAACTAGGATGTCTATTCCCATTTGCTGATCTTGGTTATCACCCTTCACGGCTTTCGCTTTTTCTTGAGCGCGCAGCATCGCTGTGCCTCCTCCGGGCACGACACCTTCTTCTACGGCAGCTCTTGTGGAGTGTAAGGCATCTTCTACTCGGGCCTTCTTTTCTTTCATCTCTACTTCAGTAGCCGCACCAACCTTGATAACTGCTACACCACCAGCAAGTTTTGCTACTCGTTCATGCAGTTTTTCTCGGTCGTAATCAGAGGTGGTTTCCTCAATTTGTGTTCTGATTTGGCCTACCCGACCTTCTATAGCCTTTTGCTCTCCAGCACCATCAATGATTGTGGTGTTCTCTTTGCTGATCTGCACTTTCTTACAGGTTCCTAAATCATCCAGGGAGGTTTTTTCCAGAGAGTGTCCGACTTCTTCTGAAATAACTGTTGCTCCTGTTAGGATGGCTAGATCCTCTAACATAGCTTTTCTACGATCACCGAATCCTGGCGCCTTCACAGCAGATACTTTTACGATTCCTCTCATGTTATTCACCACTAAGGTGGCGAGAGCTTCGCCCTCAACATCTTCGGCAATAATTAGTAATGATTTACCGGCTTTTGCAACCGCCTCTAAACAGGGCAAGAGATCCCTTATATTTGAAATCTTCTTGTCATGAAGGAGAATTAGAGGATCTTCCAGTTCAGAATTCATCGTTTCTTGGTTGTTTATGAAGTAAGGAGATAGATAGCCCCTGTCAAATTGCATTCCCTCTACAATATCGAGTTCGTTCTCTAATCCTGAGCCTTCTTCCACGGTGATGACGCCTTCTTTTCCTACCTTGTCCATTGCTTCCGCAATGATATCACCTATCGCGTGGTCTGAGTTTGCAGAGATGGTTCCTACTTGGGCGATAGATTTTCCGTCAGTGCAAGGTGTTGAAAGGCCTTGTAAGCCACCAACAGCAGATGCCACTGCCTTATCTATTCCCCGTTTTAGATCCATTGGGTTGACGCCGGCAGCTACTGCTTTCAAACCTTCTCTTACAACTGCTTGAGCGAGAACTGTTGCCGTGGTGGTTCCATCACCCGCAACGTCAGATGTTTTGGAGGCGACTTCTTTTACCATTTGAGCGCCCATGTTTTCGAATTTGTCTGCGAGCTCTATCTCTTTTGCGACAGAGACACCGTCCTTGGTTACGGTTGGAGCGCCGAAGCTTTTTTCAAGAACTACATTCCTACCTTTGGGTCCTAAAGTTTGTTTGACCGCGTTGGCCAAAATATTGACGCCGTTCGCCATCTTTGAGCGAGCGTCATCTGAAAAACGGACTTCTTTTGCCATTTGCTTAATCCTCCGAGGATTCTTTACGTTTTATTGATTGTTTTTTTTAATTGGTTTTCTTAAATTAGCCTTCAAAGACCGCCATTACGTCGTCTTCTCGCATAACCAATAGCTCTTCATCGTCAACCTTTACCTCTGTTCCAGAATATTTTCCAAAAAGGATCTTGTCGCCCGCCTTTACATCAAGCGCGCGGACTTCACCATTTTCTAATATCTTGCCATTCCCAACAGATACAACCTCGCCTTTTGCGGGTTTTTCGGTGGCCGAATCAGGTATTATAATACCGCCGGTTGAGGTCTTTTCCTCGTCCCAGCGACGCACGATTAATCTATCGTGTAAGGGGCGAATCTTCATTATCAAATTTCTCCTCTTGAAAATTGTGACCCTAGAGGGTCTCGCGGTCCTCGCGTTATTCCGAAGAATTATGCTTAAACCAATGAAATTTATTGTTAGCACTCTACTAAGAGTAGTGCTAACAATACCTAATAGCTGGGCCCCCTGTCAAGTGTTATTCTGGTCTAATTATTGTGGATAAGTTTGATTGATACAAAATCTTTCTTATATCGAACCTTATTATGAAATCTGAATTTAGAAGATTATTTTTGCCATTAATTAAGTCTAAGGTGGTGCTGTTTTCAGCCATCAGCTTATATTCCCTTGGGGTTGGGGCCAAGGTTCATGAGTTTGGACCATATCTTATTGAAGTAGAATTAGCTAGAAGTAGTATTTTATCAAAGCATGATTACTCTATAGCAATTGCCAAAGATGGGTTGGTTTTATCTAGATTAACCGTGGCAAGTGATTCTCCGCGTGTTTCAAGTTATGTAACCGATATGGATGAAAACGGATTGTTTGAGCTTTTTGTTGTCATTGGCACAAAGAAAGATGGGCTCCACAGTTTTACCTGGAATGGTGCTGAATTAGCACATTTGAATATTCCTGAGAAGGCTGCATCCGGCGTGCGGGTAGGTGTCCTGCCTGGTGTTTATTCCGTAAGAGCAAATAAGTTACGGAAGTTGTTGTCCAATGAAGGGAACCGGGCAACCGATACTAGCTCTGCAAAGCAGTACACTTATTCTGTAAAACAAGGGGAATGGATAGAAATTAGGTAGCAACTTAACCTGTATATCTTTGATAGCTAAGAGCGCCTTCTTTGATTCCTCCTAGTCTTTGGTTGATTTCTTCGATTGCTTGGAAAACATAATTTACATCTGATGATTGAACCAGCAACCTAAAATGAGGGTTTGGTAATTCTGAGAGCGACAAAAAAACCTCAGCCGCGGCTAAATCACAAGGAAGGAAGTCGTCATATCCGATATCTGCTTCGTTTAGACCGGTGAGTTCTGCTATCACGATACTACCTATTTCTCCGACTAGTGCAATTTCGGCCAAATCTGTTCTTAGACAAATAGCTTCTTCGGCGGTGCTTTCAGCCAGTTTTTTAAAAATTTCGCAAAATTCACCTGTTAGAGAATCTATCAAAAGGAATTGATTTTTTGCGATTCTACCGATTTTTCCTTGATGGCCCAAAATGTGACCGCGAAACATTTTGGGTGGAGAACAGTCAAGGACTTGGGGTATTAATTTCTCAGCGCCGGCACCTGCCAGGACGAATTTAGGAAGATGACTGATATCATAAATTGTATTTACATTTTGTTGGTTACTATGCGATTTCGCTGCTATTAACATGTTGAATTTTGTGCAATATTCAAACTGTTTTGCGGGAAAATTAGTTAGGAGAGGGCTTCGTAGGGAGGCATCGGGCTTGTTTGAATGTGTGTTGTCAGTGTTCATACATTTTGTCTCTCGTTCGTAGGATCATAGAACGGTGTGGTCGTAACATGCGCATTGATAGTGTTTCCCTTAGAACCTTTTATGGAAATAACTTCGTCTTCTCCAAGATCTTCCTCGAGCATCGCCAATCCGATTGTTTGGTCAAGTGTGGGGCTCTGTCCTACACTTGTAATTCTGCCCATTATTTGTGAGTTTTCTATGACTAAATGATTCTCAAGTAAGAAATTTGAGTCCGCGAGATCACACTTAAATCCCACTAGTTTCCGTTTAGTCACATCCTTTAAATACTTAAGACTATGTTTTCCGAAAAATTGTTCTTTTTTTAAGTTTACTCCCCAACCTAGTCCGACTTCGAAGGGATTGGTATTGCCATCCGTGTCCTGTCCAAAAATTAGGTGACCTTTTTCCAGCCTCAATAATCTCTGTGCTTCTACACCGAACGGATGAATTCCAAACTCTTGTCCTTTTTTAACAAGGGTCTCCCATACATCAGCCATAGAGTGATAGGGTAGGTGGATTTCATAGCCCAATTCCCCGACGAAACCTACTCTCATCAAGCGGGCCTCCACTCCAGCTACTCTAGTTGTCCGGATTCCCAAGTAGGGAAAAGCATCTTGGTCTAATTCCGTCTCTGTGAATGAGCTAAGAAGTGCTTTGGACTCTGGTCCCGCTAGGTTGAAAGCTCCGACAGGATCGGTTCTATCTATAATTTCCACATTAAGCTTGAGTTGCTCAGCAAATAAGTGTAACTGTCTGGTTACGGTGTGTGAGTGAGTCGTCGTCGTAGTAAAATAGTAATGCTGTTCCGATAATTTTGCAGCCACACCGTCATCTACTAAGGTACCGCTCGCGTCCACCATGAAAATGTACCTAGTCATCCCAATTTTTAATTTATCAAACTTACAGGTATAGGCGTATTCAAGTAGTTTAGTAGCATCTGGTCCAAAAACCTCAACCTTTCCTAGAGTGGAGACATCGATAATTCCAACTTTTTCTCTAACCGCTTGGTATTCGAGTAGAATTTGTTCTTGTGAAGAGCTTGCATTGTAGGCCATTGGTCTAACCCATGACCCAGCCTCTTTCATATCGGCGTTGTGATAGCGGTGATAATCATCTACTGGAGTTCTTTTCTGTTTTCTTATCCTCTGTCCTGCTAGGTGTCCAATAGGGACTGGATGAACAAATGGTCTAGGAGTAGTCGTTCCAACGGTGGCTACGGGTGTACCCAAGAATTTAGCCATAATACGATTTCCGTTCACGCTAGATGTCTTACCTTGGCTTGGTCCCATCCCTAAAGTGGTAAAGCGTTTAAGAAGCTCAACTGAGTCAAAGCCTTCATTCAATGAGGTTTTGATATCTTTTATAGTGAGGTCCTCGTCAAAGTCCACGAACTCCTTTCCCTTCGTGTGATGAAATATCGGATATGCGTGATTCTGGTTTTCGCCGCTTAGTATGGGATTAAAAGTAGAGGCGTTATGGTTTAAATATTTTAAACATTCGTCAGCTGAACTTTCTCCGTCTTTGATTCTTCCCTCGACGGAGTAAATGCCTCTGATCTTACCTGCAGTAAAGATTCCTTTAGGATGTCGTGTGATTGCTAGCTGATTCACTTCGTCCGAGTACCTTATACCCCCACCTGCTTGTTTTAGTAGGTTGATCGCCGGACTCCAGCCCACGCTCATTATGATTCCATCAGTGCTCAAACGCATTAACTTGTTAGATTCTCCGATTGAGAATTTTATCGCTTTTACTTTTCCTTCTCCTTCAATCGCCTCCAAATTGGTTATATTTGAAAGTATATCTATGCCTAGCTTCTCTACTTTTTCACCTACTTCGCCTCTGCCATCGGCATTTTCTAAATCTAGGATAGCCTGTATTTTGAGGCCCCTAGCTGCTAGGTTCAGGGCTACTTCGTAGCCGTTTTGATTTCCGGCAATAATAACGGGATTGGAGAAAGGCATAACAGAGTAACGATTAACGAGGCGACTGACTGCTGAGCTTAGTATTACTCCGGGTAAATCATTATTTCGAAAAATTGCTGGTTGCTCATATGCTCCAGTAGCAAGTATTACTGATTTAGCATGTACTAACGTAATCCCTGCCATTCCAATTAGGGGTACGGTATTGTCATCATAGAAGCCTGCTGCGTAATGTCCACAGAGAATGTTAGTGGTGGAGTTTTGAAGTTTCTGAACTTGTTCTTTTAATTTGATGTGCTCGGGAGAACCCACCCTTGTAGTAAAATCTCCACTGCCTCCTAGGTGGCGATTTTCATCAGTTAATACCACTTTTTTACCGGAATCCACCAAGGAGTTTGCAGCAGCGATCCCTGATGGTCCTCCTCCTACAACCAATATGTCGCAAAAGAGACTCCGGATTGGTTTTCTATAACGGGTATGGTTTTCGCTTATCTTTCCGAGCCCGGCAAGATTTCGGATTAACTTTTCCCAATAGGGAAATAGTATTCGAGGTTTGTAAAATGCTTTGTAATAAAAGCCAACAGGTAGAAAGGGTGCCAATTTTTCAATGACGTGCGCATAATCTAGAGTGAGTCTCCCAAAAGTATTCACTGCACGGTAATGAGCTCCTTTTATAGGGCTGGTAACATCTGCTCTTATATTTGTCTCCTCGTCAGTCTGAACTAAAATATTGGCATCATGATTGGCCAGGGAAAGTATCCCTCTTGAACGATGGTACTTAAAACTCCTGCCCATTTGCGAAAGTCCTGAAGCGGCCAGGGCGCTAGTTATCGTATCTCCTTCAAAACACGATATTTCTTTTCCTTCAAAAATGAATTGCACTTTTGATTGTCTGTTAATCCATTCGTCTGATTGAGGTGCTAGTCGATAAGATTTCATGTTTCACTAATCAATTTTGTTTCATTTGTCTTGGTGTTGCGCTCTACTAGAAACCACTGTTTTGAGGATCTATGAAACCACCATTCTCGTCTTATCAATGGACGACTGTCCTGTTCGAAGGCCCACCTTCCAGGAGGAATCTCTAGTACCTCGGGTTCGGGCTCTAAAACCCCGCCAAAGTCGAATTCGGTTATTGGTCTGTTACCTAAATGGGGACATTGGATAAACTTCATAATCGTAGTCTATAGACGGTTAGTGTCCAACGGCGGCAGCGCCTTTCTCTCCAACCAGCTGGAAGTTTTCGAACCTGTCCAGATTGAAGCTTTTTATTAAAGCATCGTCAGAATTCCTCGCAATGGTGTTAGCCATAGTTTTTCCACTAACAGGGGTTGCTTTAAAACCCCAAGTGCCCCATCCAGCATCTAGAAAAAAACCTTTGACGGGAGTGGTGCCCATGACTGGTGCGAAATCCGGCGTCATATCTGCCATGCCAGCCCATTGCCGATTAATTTTCAGAGAGCTTAGAAAGGGAAATAGATCAAGGATCTGATCGCTTAAATCGGATACAAATTCAAATGTTGACCTGTTGTTGTGCAATTCCATCGGATCGACGGAGGCGCCCATCACTAATTCTCCTCTAGCACTTTGGCTAATGTACAAATGTAGGCTTCCGGAGACTATTATTGTGTTTAACCACGGCTTTATGGGTTCGGTGACACAAGCTTGTAAAGGATAAATATCTATTGGTGACCGCAGACCAACTAAATTCAACAGTCTAGGGGTGTAACCAGCTACCGCTGAAAGTACAACATTAGTCTCTATCTCACCATGGGAGGTTTTTACCGCCTTAACCTCACCAGATTCAATCTTTACGTCTAGGGCTTCTGTATTTTGGTGTATTTCGACCCCCAGGGCACTCGCATTTTTTGCGTATCCCCATGCCACAGCATCGTGTCTAGCAACTGCTCCTGGGGCATGAAACAAAGCTCCCTCAATGGCATGGTTACCTCCGCAGTTCAGGTCTATTTCAGGACAGGCTTTTTTTACTTCTTCAGGGCCAACGACCTCGCTTTTAACTGATAGGTGCTTATTTACTTCCGCTCTCCATCTCGCGGTTCTTAGAGTAGATTCACTATGTGCTAGAGTATAGTGGCCTCTTTCTGAATAGAAAATATTGGTTTCTAGCTCCTCGGATAAATTTTTGAAAAGTCTCAAGCTCTCATTGTAAAAACTCACTCCTTCGGGGGTTAAATAGTTCGAGCGTATGATAGTCGTGTTGCGCCCAGTATTGCCTGCACCGACATAATTTTTTTCTAGCACTGCTACATCGGTGATATTGTGTTCTTTAGCCAAGTAATAGGCACATGCTAAGCCATGCCCACCTCCGCCTATTATCACTACATCATATTTTTTTTTTAGTGATGTTGGGCGAGGGATCCACTTTTCTTCTGAATGGCCCTCTATAAAACCATATTTGAGGAGTCTAAGAGACATTATCTACTCAGTTAATTAATATGCGATTATATGAATTTCCCATAAGTTTTCCTCAGGTCCACCAGAGGATGTTTCTCTGACATCTGAAATTTTATGAGTAACTCTCGAGCTATCATGTCTCGGTCTTGCTGATTATCAGGTAAATCTATTTCGGGAGGTACGGTGACCCAACCATTGATGTTTCTATCAAAAACCGCGGCTCGGCCTTCCTCATACCCCATGTGCACGTCCTCTAACCAGTTCAGATCTTTCCATCCCATGAATTCCATATATTTTGCTAAAAAGGGAGTAAGTCGGTCATAGTCGGGTAAGAGATTTACGTCATATCGATATCCGATGGTCTGGCCGATCATTTTTTCTCTCTCGGAATCTACACCGTCCGATTTCAGATAATGATCTATATCTTTTAGATTTTTCTCTTTTGTCATTTATTTTTAACCCCTGCTAAATCTGTGTTTCAAAATTATTCTATATCAAAACCTATTCATGTCAGGTCTTCCCACAGTAACTTGGGTGCCTGCTAAAGGCACTTGAGCCATAGCTGAAGCTTCCATAGTTAGGGCGGCTAGGTCCTCAGGTTCCAAAGAGTGGATATTAGTTTTCCCACAGGCTCTGGCCATCATTTGGCATTCAATAGTAAGACAATGTAAGAAATTATAGACTCTTTCTGCGGCCTCATCAGGATCAAGGCGGGCCCGTAAAGCAGGGTCTTGAGTAGCTATCCCAACCGGACATCTGCCAGTGTGACAGTGATAACAGCTTCCGGCACTTACTCCCATCTCTTCCTCGTAGTTTGCTTCTGGGATGTCTTTATTGCAGTTCAAGGCCATCATGGAAGAGTGTCCGATAGCTATGGCGTCTGCCCCTAGCGCTAAGGCTTTGGCTACATCTCCTCCATTCCTTATCCCGCCAGCATAGATCAGGGTGATTTCCCCGCTTTTGCCTACGTCTTCGAGCGCCTTTCTAGCTTGTCTTATTGCTGCTATTCCTGGTACCCCAGTTTCTTCAGAGGCTAGATGAGGGCCTGCACCCGTGCCTCCTTCCATTCCATCTATATAAATAGAATCTGGGTCGGTTTTTGCGGCCATTCTAACGTCGTCGTAAACTCTGGCGGCGCCGAGTTTCAACTGTATTGGTATCTCCCAATTGGTAGCCTCTCGAATTTCCTCAATTTTTAAAGCTAAGTCGTCTGGACCTAACCAATCTGGGTGTCTAGCTGGACTACGTTGATCTATGCCTGCCGGTAAAGATCTCATCTCAGCAACCTGATCAGTGACCTTTTGACCCATTAAGTGCCCACCTAGGCCAACTTTGCACCCTTGACCAATAAAAAATTCACAAGCATCAGCTAATCGGAGGTGCTGTGGGTTGAATCCGTACCTAGATTGAATGCATTGGTAAAACCATTTCTCTGAATAGCGTCTCTCATCTGGGATCATGCCACCCTCCCCGGAGCAGGTAGCAGTTCCTGCAAGTGTGGCTCCTCTAGCAAGTGCGGTCTTTGCTTCGTAGGATAGTGCGCCAAAACTCATGCCTGTGATGTAGACTGGTATGTCAAGCTCTAAAGGTCTTTTGGCCCGAGGGCCTATGATTGTTTTGGTTTCACACTTTTCCCGATAGCCCTCTATGACAAACCTAGTTAAAGTTCCGGGTAAGAATGTTAATTCATCCCAACCAGGTACTTTCTTAAACATTGAAAAGCCCCGCATTCGATATCTTCCCAATTCTGCTTTCACATGGATGTCATTAATGACCTCCGGAGTAAAAATCGGGCTTTTACCTAATAAATATTTTTCATCATCATTTGACACTTTGATTTCCCTCTTCGGCTTTTTTATAAGACAAGCTTTTTCTCGCTAGGCTCTAAACTATCGTAATTCCAGAGTTGTTTTCCAGAGACAATTTTCTTAATTTGACTCACGTTAGTGTGAGTCTCTAGTCCATAAAGTGTAAGCTTTCTGGTTAGCCAGCTGACATCCTCTTGAGTGAGTTCTTCCTCTACCGCATCAACTCCGAGGCTCTTAATATTCCCTCCCACATAAATCGTGCCGTCATACATAGAGTCTCCTAAGTTTTGGCCGGAATCTCCTAGGATAATCATCCTACCGCGTTGCATCATGAATCCGGAGAATGCCCCGGTTTTGCCTCCCACTATTATGGTTCCGCCCTTTTGATCGATGCCTGTTCTGGACCCGACATCACCAAGACATACTAAGTCTCCCCCGCGGATTGCAGCGCCAAAGGTAGAGCCAGCATTTTTCTTAATAACAACCGTTCCGGCCATCATATTTTCTCCGCAAGACCATCCTACTCTGCCTTCGACCACTACATTAGGACCATCAATTAGGCCAAGTCCAAAGTAGCCCAGGCTACCTTCTATCGTAAGATTGAGCCGGTTAAGAATGCCCACGGCTAAGCTGTGCTTCGCGCCAGGGTTTTTCAACCTAATTGAGCCTATCCCTTGCAACATTAATTCCCGGATTTTTTCATTGATTTCACGGGCTGATAAATTAGTCGCGTCGAGTTCAGCTTCAGACTCAAGATTGACTGGGTGCGCGAACGGTTGCTCTAGAGCTTCACTTTCTTCCGATGAAAAGAATCTTTGTTGTGTTCTTCCTTTCAGAAGTTCTGATCTCATTTCTTCTTTCAATGGTGTCTCCTTTACTAAGCCTGCCAAACTCTGACTTCCCCTTCGTAAGGGTCGGTTGTATCTATCTCACCCTCAAAAATTGTCCTGATTGCAACCTCTTCGGAGGCGAGCGCGACAATTTCATCACTTTCGTACAAAACCATTGGCTTGGCCGCCATGGTGTCTTTGGCCATTCCCAATTGGTCAGAGGTGGCAATAAGGTACGTAAAAACTCCATCTAATTCTGTTAGAGATTCATTCATGGAATGTTCAAGACTCTTACCTTGGTCGATTGAATCAGCTATGTAAACTGCTACTAGCTCGGAGTCGCAGTTTGACATAAATCGATGCCCCTTGCGTTCTAGTTCCCTTCGTTTCGTCCAATAATTAGTTAGTTGGCCATTATGGACTACGGAAACGTCTGAAAAAGGATACGCCCAGTAAGGGTGAGCAGATCTTATGTCTACATCCGATTCAGTAGCCATTCTAGTATGTCCTATCGCATGAGTACCAGAAAAGCCTCTGAGGTTATAAGTGTCGGAGACATTATCTGCATCTCCTAAATCCTTGATTAACTCCAGTCCTTTCCCGATAGATAGAATTTCGACGCCTTCTAGGTCCTCGATATAATTGGCCAATTTCCTAAGACTTCCGTCAAATTCGAATTCATAACGACAAGCATAAACTGTCTCCTGAGATTTTTTTTCTACTACCGCCTTTAGTTCCTCCAATCGAGCGTTTACTTTTTGAATTCTCTCTTGCATAAGGCTTTGTATGTCGAAGCCAGATTGAGCTTCGCTTCCCTCTGCGACCTTAAAGCGCATGACAAAATTATTTTTTGGCATCGATTCTTGATATAAAGCGAAACCGGTAGAATCTGGCCCTCTGTGTTTCATTGCTTTCAACATCGTAGTCATTTCAGAGCCGACGGTCGAAGTTTTCCCTCGGTGCATTACTCCTGCTATACCACACATATTCGTTTTTCCTGTAATTAAGTTAGGGTAGGCAATCAAGATACATTTCTTGATCCCAGTCTGTCACAGTGGCCATAAATTTTTCCCATTCATCATTTTTGTACCACTTATAAACTTTGTACATGTCCCCGGGTAGCGCGTTTTTTATTACCTCATCCTCGTCCAGCTTTTGAAGCGCATCACCCAAGGACATGGGTAGTCGTTTTACCAGTTTTCCAGCCTCCATTGCTTCGTAGATATTTCTATTCTCAGGTTCACCGGGATCAATATCATTTTTTATTCCGTCCTCAAAAGCTTTAAGCAGGGCCGAACCAAGAAGGTAAGGATTAACCATTGAATCTACCGCTCTGTATTCAAAACGCCCTGGCGCAGATATTCTTAGTCCGGTGGTTCTGTTCTGGAATCCCCAATCTGCAAAAACTGGGGCCCAGAAACCAGTGTCCCAAAGCCTGCGGTAAGAGTTGACAGTAGAGCATCCTATTGCCGTTAAGGCTCCCAAATGTTTAACTATGCCTCCCACGCACTGCAAACCAACTTTGCCAGGCTTTTGGATATCATCAGTATCTGGCATGAAAAGGTTCTCTCCATCAACTCGGTAGGTAAACACCTGATCAAGGCCAGGAAGCGGTACGTTATGCAGTTTGTTGAGTTCATCTTTGCCACCTCTCCAAAGGGAGATATTTGTGTGACAACCAGAAGCAGAAACACCCATGAAAGGTTTAGACATAAAACATGCGATGAGATTATTTTCCCTAGCTACTTGAGCACAAATCTGCCTGTAGGTCGATAGTCGATCCGCATTTTTGACAACGTCATCAAACATCCAATTTAGCTCTAGTTGGCCAGGAGCGTCTTCATGATCTCCTTGAATCATATCCAATCCCATTGCTTGGGCGTACTCAATTACTTGCATAAAAACCGGTCTTAGGCTCTCGAATTGGTCTATGTGATAACAATAGGGCTCAGTTACCCCGCCATCAGGTTTTCCATCTGGCCCTTTTTTCAACCACATCATCTCAGGCTCGGTACCGACTCTGAATTCAAGGCCGAACTGTTCCTTAAAACTGTCGTGGGCTCTTTTAAGATTGCCTCTGCAGTCTGACGTTAAAAAAGCGCCCGCGTTCTCTCGTTCCTCTCGATTTCTAAAGCAGACACAAAAAACCCTGGCCACTCTTTTATCCCAGGGCAATTGACAAAAGGTGTCTGGGTCGGGCAGCCCAACCAGTTCCATTGCCTCGGGACCGTATCCTATGTACTCATCGTGCCGGTCAATAAAAAGATTTGCGGTAGAACCATAGACTAGTTGAAAGCCTCTATTTGCTGTTCGCTCCCAGTGGTCAGCAGGGATGCCCTTTCCAACAATTCTTCCGGTCACTGATATAAATTGGTAGTAGATGTACTTGATCCCCAGTTCATCGATTTTTTTTCTAACCTTTCGAATTAATTCTTCTCGTTCAGGGTTTTCAACGTAATTTTCTAGATCGGTTTTTTTCACTTTTGGTAGCTCCAGTTGGTTAAAGTGAGTTGGAGTCGACTGAAAGCTCAGATAAACTATAGCCTTATCAGCTCCAGGGGAAAGGACTGTTGGAGATAGGGTGTAGGTCACCTTCGGCATATCGTGAAAATCTGAAGGGTTTTAGAAGTGTAGAATCGGTTCCCATTATTTTTTCGGCAACTAGTTTTCCTACACCGATCATTTTGTATCCATGATTAGAATCTGCTATCACAAAGCAATTCTCTTTGAACACGTCGAAGATGGGAAAAGAATCCGGAGTAAAACATCCTATGCCGCCAGAGGGTTCCTTTTTATATAGCCCGTATTTTCCTTCGAACCTTTTCTGGCAATGCGCTAAAGCAGAGCACCACATATAAGCAAAGTCAGGGCCCACAACAAAATCGGGCGATGCGGGTCCGTACGGATCCACTGCTACCTTATCGGGGTGAGTTTTTACTACGTAAGGAGCAGAGCCACCCTGTATTCCGTTGAAATGAAAATCAGGCTTGTAGTAAATACCCCACATCTCTGTGGTGACCTCCTCACCATCCTCATCCAAAAGAATTGCATCAGAATCAACGTGTATTACGGGTGGCATTTTGCCGTCATTAGTTTTTTGAATGTTAGGATCCACTCCAAGAGTACCTTCTTGCAATGACCAATAAACCCACATCGGTACTTCCTTCGTTGTTCCATCTTCGAGTTTAAGAGGAATGTCTTTTGGTAGCCCAAGACTTTCCCAAAGTCCCTTTATCCACGGTCCTGCGCTTATTACTGCATAATCACATTCAATAGCGCCTCGGTCAGTTTCAATGCTTTTAATGCTGTCAGTCTGTTGTCCAAGTTGAAATCCTGTGACTGTGATTCCTGTTAGGATTCTAACTCCAAGCTCTTCGGCCTTGCTAGCAAGCCCATAAATGGATTTAGAATTATTAGCATAACCACCCCTTTTTTCATGTAGGACAGAGGTTATTCCTTCAGCTTGCCAGTCATCAAGCATATTTTTCATATATTCGGTAGCGGGTTTTTCTCCCTCTACGAAGACAGATTCGTAACCTATATCTTTCTGTTGTGAGTGAATCTGTGCTACATCTTCCCTCATGCTTTCTGGAGAAATCTGAAGATAACCCACGGGGTGGTAGCTAAAGGTTTCAGCATCGCTTTCCCACACTTCAACTGAATGTAGCATCAGTTCTCGCATCGCGGGTTGAAAATAATTATTTCGTATTACTCCACAAGCGATGCCAGAAGCTCCCGCTGCTATCCCTCCTTTATCAAGCACCAGAATATCTGAGCCATCTCCTTTTCCTCTGGCCTTTAGTTCAAGAGCAAGATGGTAGGCGGTGCTCAGGCCATGAATGCCAGCGCCTATGACGACGTAGCGAGCGGATTTATAATAATCCATTTTTTTTCAATCCTTATTTGTCACACCCGAATATAATTGGTCAAAGTACATTCCCTGTTATCGGAGTTCAAGTACTTGTGGCAATTTGAGTGAATATTCTATGCAGATTCTTTGAACACTAGGGAACTGCCGTTGTTACACCAACGTTCATATGTGGGGGCAGGGCCATCTTGAAAAACATGCCCCTGATGACCTCCGCATTTGTTGCAATGATACTCGGTTCTCGGAATAAAAAGCCTAAAATCTTTTTTGGTACCGAGGTGCCCTGAAATACAGGTAAAAAAGCTAGGCCAGCCCGTCTTGCTATCGTACTTCATCTGGGAGGTGAACAAAGCTAGACCGCAAGCTCGGCAATGATAAAGCCCCCGTCTTTTTTCGTTATTTAAGGGGCTAGAGAATCTTGGTTCTGTATGCTCCTCGAATAGTATTTTGTACTGCATCTCGGGCAACTTTTTTTTCCATTCGGCACTTGATAGGGAAATTTTTGGGAACACTCCAATTGGTTCTCCACTCGAAGGGTTTAAAAAGCTTTTCCAATCTGCTCCAGGAGTGTCTTGTTCACTATCTTTCCCATGGCTTCTATGGGCCATTAAAAGAGTTAAACCTAAATAAATTATTACACTTCGTCTTTTCATTGTCGGGCCTTCGATTCTAAATAAAGCATGGCTTTGTTAGCGCACAAGTAACCTCAATTTTCAAGGTAACGTTTTATATATTCTTCCAAAGTTTCACTCTGAGGCTGTTCTAACAATCTAATATCATTGAAGGAATTGACTCCTAATTGTTTCAGCGAATTTTCTGTCTCTACGGATAATTTTCGATTTTTAAGATCTTCTTTATAATCAGTGGATAATTCTAGGGCAAAGCTATGGAATTCTTGCTTTCTCTTTGTTAGTTCATCTAGGATTTTGGCCGAGGGGAGTAAATCTGTGTCGACTGCGGTCTCCCTCAATCGATTAAGAGCGGATGAATACTGTTTGTTTTCTCCGTCCAATAATTCACAGATCGGTATCATTCTTTCAAATATTTCATTGGTCCAAGCCTTCACTGATTGCTGTTTTCCGGCTTGCTCATTGTTCAAAAGGAGGTTAGGTTGGCGCCCGCGCAAAGCGACAGTAATTTCATTATATTCAATCGATCTGAGTTCCTTTTCGGAAATTAAAGGACTCCGCTCCAGTAAACAGTAAATCAAAAAAGCTTCACAAAATAGTAAAGAGTCAAAATTGATGCCGTAGGGGTTGAGCATATCAACATCTAGGCCACGCATTTCCACATACTCTACGCCATTTAACCTTAAACCAGTAGAAGGTCTTTTCCCCGAAGAGTCGTTTCGCTTCGGTCTGATAGACGAATAATATTCATTTTCAATTTGAAGAATATTCGTGCTTAATTGAATTCGGTTAAGGCCGTCATACAACCCAATAGCCTCATATTCTGGATAAGGAGTGCTGATCGCTTTTTTTAAACTATGTAAATAGGAATCTAAACCATCATAAGAAATTTCCAATGCGCTTTGGTTCTTATTTTTGTAGCCTATGTCGCTCATTCTTAAGCTAGTCGCGTACGGTAGGTAATAGGTGCCCTTCAAAAGTTTTTTAAATCTTGCCGTGTTTCCGGATAAGAAAGATTTGCATACTACTGGGGAACTGCCGAACAGCAGCGGAATAATCCAGCTCATGCGGCAGTAGTTTCTTATCAAACTGAAATACCCTTGGTCCCTAAAGCTTTTGCTATGGGCGTCGTTACGACTGTCCCTGGAGTGCTTAAGCAGGTTCCATAATTTATCGGGCACAGAATAATTGAAATGTACTCCGGCTATTGCTTGCATACGCCTACCATAACGAAAATCTAATCCTAGCCTATAAATGTGCTTCATTTTTCCAACATTGGAGTTTCCATATTCAGCAATCGGGATGGCTTTTTCGTCTGAAACCGCGCAGGGCATACTAGCGCACCAAAGCATTTCACTTTCGTCCATATGTTGATAGAGAAAGTGATGAAGCTTTTTAAGGAAGGAGACAGCCTCTTCAGTATCTCTTGATGGCGGTGTAATCAACTCGGGAAGAGCTTCAGAATAGTCCGTTGTAATAAAAGGGTGGGTCAATGATGCTCCCCAGGACTTCGGATGAGGCGTTTGTGCAATGGTGCCATCAATGGTCACTCTTAGGCTTTCTTTCTCTATACCCTTGAGACCTCCAGCTAGCGCTTCTTTTGCTCCCGACTCTACCAGTTCTTTAATGCCGAATAGATCCTGCATAAGCGACTAATTCTCGTTTTTCTTCAAAGTTAAATTTTGACCAGCAAGATCTACCGCTTTAAATATGGCTTTTCCCTTATTCATGGTCTCTTCCCACTCTTTTTCAGGTATTGAATCTGCCACAATCCCGCATCCTGCTTGAACATATAGTCTGTTGTTTTGAACTATCGCAGTTCTTATTGCTATAGCGGTATCCATATCGCCCGTCCAAGACAGGTAACCAACTGCGCCGCCATATATCCCTCTTTTGGATGGTTCTAGCTCATCTATTATCTCTATAGCTCTAATTTTAGGAGCTCCCGATAATGTGCCTACTGGAAGAGTAGCTTTCAGGGCATCAAGAGGTCCAAGTGCTTTTTTAAGTCTCCCTTCCACGGTGGAAGAGATGTGCATTACGTGAGAGTAACGTTCAACTACCATTTTTTGTATGACTTCGACTGAGCCGATTTCGCAAATTTTCCCAATATCGTTTCGGCCTAGATCAATTAACATTAGATGTTCAGCGAGTTCTTTGGGATCCGCAAGTAATTCCTTTTCGAGCAGCATATCCTCTTCATAAGTATTTCCACGCGGTCTTGTGCCCGCTAGAGGTCTCGTTGTAACTACACCATTCTCCACTCGAACTAATATCTCGGGGGAAGATCCAATGATTTCTAGGTCTCCGAAGTTGAAGTAATACAAATAAGGGGAAGGGTTTAGATATCTTAGAGCCCTGTATATGTCGATGGTTTGGCACCTTAGCTCTGTTGAAAGACGTTGAGCTATGACCACCTGCATTACGTCTCCCTCAAGGATGTATTCCTTGATTTTCCTTATTGCCTCTAGGAATCGTTCTCTTTCAAATTCCGTCTGAAAGTCATGTTTGAATAGAACATCTTTTGGTTTTCTTTCTCTAATTTTTTGGCTAGAGGATAGTTGACTCTCCAGTTTGTCCAGATATTTTTCCGCCTCGGTTAATTGATTCGCCTGTTCCTTTTCGACATACTTAACGAGAACCAGCTCGCCTTTCTGGGAGTCGAAAATCACAAAGGAGTCGACGAGTAGAAGATAGATATCAGGGTTTTTTAGGTTATCCTCTGGACAGCTGCCTCTCAGTTTAGGTTCTACGTATCTGACGCAATCAAAACCGAAAAAGCCAACCAAGCCACCCGAAAAACGAGGTAGGTGTGACGCATCCTCTATAGTATACCGATCTTGATATTCTTGAATAAATTGAAATGGATCTCTATCGGATATTTCTTCAACAAGTTCGCCGTTTTCAAAGACTCTGATGCATTGGCCTGTCACCTCTATAGCCTTACTTGCTGGCAAGCCGATTATGGAGTATCTACCCCATTTTTCACCGCCTTCAATAGATTCGAGCAGAAATGAATTTTTTTTATTGCCAATTTTGAGGTATATGCTTAAGGGCGTTTCTAGGTCAGCTAGTACTTTTCTAGTTACTGGAACGAGGTTATATTTTGTCATTTCAAATGATATATTTAATTTTGAGAGATTGATTTTTTTTCAGGGGCGCGATCAACGCTTTTTAGAGTGAAAGACCCCACTGTCGCTATTATTAGGTTTGGTACTACCGCTACGACCCCCGGATGAAAGCCTGCTATTTTTCCATTTTCTACAAAGTCGAAATCTCCAAAGGCCAGAACCAGGGCGGTAATGACTCCAACGATTAATCCGGCTAAAACCGCATCTCCGCGAAGAAAATTTGCTCTAATTCCGAGAATAAATGCGGGCGATAACTGAATTAATAAATCAATTTTTCTGTCGAGCAATTGCACTAGCGAGGTTTTTTCTCTAAGGATAATAGCCAATCCTACTAGGAATAATACTAATGCCCAGGAAGTAAACTTGGCAATTTTAGTTAATGTAGCTTCCGCGAGGTTCGCGCCACCGTATTTTGAAACGATGTCTTTGGTAAACATTGAAGAGACTGATAGCAGAGCGGAATCGGCTGTCGACATCATGGCGGCTAAAACAGCCGCTAAGGTGACTACCACTAGTCCATACCCTAATGCAGAGTGCATTTGTATTTCTCTTAAAATGGTCCCGAAAGCGCTATCAGCGGTTGCGCCCTCCAACCCCGGGAAATAGGCAAGTGCCATAATTCCAGAGATCAGTGCGATGATCATTGTGGGAATAGGCATGAACGCCATCATAGCTAGGCTTCTTCTCAAAACAATCGCAGATTTTGCCGCGTATATGCGCTGAATGGCTTGAGGATATAGGCTCACTCCGAAACCTACAGCTAGGATGTAACTAAGCCATGTTCTGCAAGCGTCGGCATCTGGTCGTGTGGTAAAAGTTGTACCCAGGATTGAATCTCTCTCCATCAAAATTCTAGTCGCGTTCTCCAATGGCCCGAATCTATCTACCATTAAAAAGAGTAGAAACGCGAAGCCGAAAAACAAGATAGTGCCTTGAAGGGCGTCCGTCCAGGCTATGGCTCTTATCCCGCCCAAAGTGCCATATATAACCATAATAAGGGCTAATAGTACGACGCCGGATAAGTATGCAGTATCTCCGTCGGACGCTGAAAGGCCTTGCGCTGCTCGTCCCATAGCCATTAACTGCGCCAACGTGAAATTGCAAAGTACAATAATCATTATAATGCTGATTACTAAACTAAGGAGTTTGCAAGAATATCTATCGTCAATAAAATCAGCCGGAGTCAGATAATTTTTTTCTTTTGCTAAAGCATGAAGCTTCGGAGCAAAGATTAGATAAACCACAACTACAGCTGTCATGAAGTGTAAACTGAGAATCCAACCAAAACCGATTCGATAAGTAGCCCCTGTAAAGGCAAAGAAAGTATTGCCGCTATATTGGGTTGCGAAAAAAGTGAGGAAAAGGACTAAGAATCCGAAGCCATTTCCCGCCAGATAAAAGTCCTTTAAAGTATTACTTTTTTGTGCACCTCTTGCCAGCCAACCAATACCTAGCAAACTCAGTAGATATGTTGAGACGAACAACCAGGCGCCTATTCCTAAAGTCGGTAGATTATCCATCTTGCGTCTTAGATTTTTCATGCGTCCACGGTTTACGCAGTAGATAAGCCGTGAATGCTGAACACAGTACAGATACCACTATAGCGCTTACAACCCATGCTGGAAGCCCAAAGATTAGAACAGAATTACCACTGGGCCAAAACCAAGGTATCCCCAAGGCGAGTAAAATCAAAAATACGATGGGACCAAGTAAATTCATAAATACCTACATTCTTAATGTTGAATCAAGGTCGAGAATTTTCTTAATTCAGACTGCGGTTTTAAGGACCTTCATCGCCCTTTCGAGGCCATCAACGGTAAGGGGAAACATCCTGTCGGTAACGAGTTCTTTCACCATCCCAATAGAAGGGATATTTCCCCAATATTGCTCTGGTTGAGGGTTGAGCCAGACGGCGTAGGGAAAAATAGCAAGGAGTCGAGCGATCCAAGTTGCTCCAGCCTCTTCATTCCAATGCTCAACGCTTCCTCCCACAGCCATAATTTCATATGGGCTCATCGTAGCGTCTCCAACAAACACCAATTTATGGTCAGCCCCGTAGGTGTTCATTACTTGCTGGGTAGGCAGACGAACATTTGCTCTCATGTTGTTATCTTTCCAAACTGATTCGTATAAGAAATTGTGGAAATAGAAATGTTCTAAGTGTTTAAATTCTGATCTGGCTGCTGAGAACAGCTGTTCGCATATTTTGACGTATGGGTCCATCGAGCCGCCGACATCGAGGAAGAGAAGCACCTTGGCTGCGTTCTTTCGTTCAGGCACCATTTTGACATCTAATATTCCCGCATTTCTTGCGGTAGAGGAGATAGTATCAGTAATATCTAGCTCTTCCTCCGAGCCTTCTCGAGCAAACCTGCGTAGTTGACGAAGTGCCACTTTTATATTTCTTGTACCTAATTCAACCTCATCATCTAAATTTCTGAATTGCCTCTTATCCCAAACTTTTACCGCCCTGCCCTCTCGCCCTTTATTTTGACCTATCCTTACTCCTTCGGGGTTGTACCCTTCCGCTCCAAAGGGCGAGGTACCCCCGGTGCCAATCATTTTGCTACCACCCCGATGCGCTTTTTTTTGTTCCTCAAGGCGTTTTTTTAGAGTTTCCATCAGTTTATCCCATCCACCCATCGACTCTATTTGTTTTTTTTCTTCGTCAGAGAGGTTGAGCTGCTTCTGGGCCTGTAGCCATTCGAGTGGTATTTCTCCAATGACTTCTTCGAATAGCGCCTCTTGCCCTTTGAAATAATTTCCAAAAACAATGTCAAAACGGTCGAAAAATCGCTCATCTTTCACCAGAGCGCTTCGTGCTAAAAAATAAAAACTGTCTATATTGAGCCCAGAAATACCTTTTTCCATGGCACTAAGTAGTGTCAGATACTCCGTGACAGACACAGGTACCTGAAATTCCCTTAACTTATAAAAGAGTTCAGCTAGCACCGCTTCTCCTTGACATAAAAACTAATCTTTCGAACAGATGCATGTCTTGCTCGTTTTTTAACAGAGCACCATAGAGCTTAGGAATAGCTTTTTGTGTGTCTTTTTCTCGCAATGCATCTGCGGGTATGTCCTCAGCTAAAAGCAGCTTTATCCAATCCAGTAATTCGGAAGTAGATGGGCGTTTTTTCAGTCCTGGTATTTCTCTGAGTTCAAAAAAGCATTCTAGCGCTTCTGCTAGTAATTTCTTTTTGATTTTTGGGTGGTGGACGCCAACAATCTCTTCCATCGTTTCTTTATCCGGAAAAGCTATGTAGTGGAAAAAACACCTTCTTAAAAAGGCGTCAGGAAGCTCTTTCTCGTTATTGCTCGTGATAATAATTATAGGCCTGTGGGTTGCTCGAACCATTTCTTTCGTTTCATAGACGAAAAATTCCATCCTGTCGAGTTCCCTTAATAGATCGTTAGGAAATTCGATGTCTGCTTTGTCTATCTCATCAATAAGCAGGACCGGCTGACTTTCGGCTGTAAAAGCTTCCCATAATTTTCCCTTCACGATGTAATTCGATATGTCGTGAACTTTAGAGTCTCCCAGTTGAGAGTCTCGAAGCCTGGCGACAGCGTCATACTCGTATAAACCTTGGGCGGCCTTAGTGGTTGATTTTATGTGCCATTCAATAAGCGGTTTTCCGAGTGATCTAGCAACTTCTTCAGCTAACATAGTTTTCCCAGTACCAGGTTCTCCTTTTACAAGAAGCGGCCTCTCCAGAGTGACAGCAGCATTTACTGCCATCATTAAATCCTCTGTGGCAATGTAGCTTTCGGTCCCTTTAAAACTTTCAGTGGCCATGCACGTATCCTTATCCTAAATAGTTGAAGCGTTGAACTTACATATGTTTCCTCGATATCTACAAGACATTGTACCAGGAAATGGTTTTTTTTTGGCGCTTAGTGATATTTTTTGTGAGGTTAAATTTTTCTTATTAAAGTGTTCTCCGCTTCGGATCTTATCAGAGGTTCTAATTCGGCTATCTAGGATTATCAGTAAACTGGTGTTCATTCACCTAGCAATAGGATTAATTGATTCGTCTGCCAAGGCAACGCTGTAGACTAGATAGTACCTGCGGCCTTATGATGTTAAGGGTGATAGTACACTGAAGTTTCTAACATAGCTTAAGAGGTTTGAAATGGGTAGTTTTGAATTGATGTCTCAAAATAAACTTAAATCTGTCGGGGTTACACTCTATGAATTTGAGCACTCCTCAACTGGGGCTAGGCATTTCCATCTTGAGAACTCCGATGAAAATAATGCTTTTATGGTCGCTTTCCCGACGAAGCCAACAGACTCTACTGGTGTGGCTCATATTTTGGAACATACTGTTTTGTGCGGTAGTAAGCGCTATCCAGTGCGCGACCCATTCTTTATGATGTTGAGAAGGTCTCTCAACACCTACATGAACGCGTTTACAGCGGGAGATACGACTGCTTATCCCTTTGCAACCCGGAATAAAAAGGATTTTAACAATCTACTGTCGGTATATCTTGATGCTGTCTTTTTCCCAAATTTAGACCGCCTGGATTTTGCTCAAGAGGGGTGGCGAGTTGAAAATCAAGAAGATCAAAACGGTGGCGGATTATCTTATCATGGGGTTGTCTACAATGAGATGAAAGGGGCAATGAGCTCTCCAATAGCTCAACTTTGGAACCACCTCCACAAAGCACTTTATCCTGACACAATCTATGCTAACAACAGTGGAGGAGAGCCAAGTGAGATTCCCAATCTAGAGTATTCACAGCTGTGTGAGTTTCACAAACAGCATTACAATCCGACTAATGCTGTCTTCATGACCTATGGCGACCTCCCTTTTCAGGATCATCAGGAGCAACTAGAAAAACTGGTTCTCGGGAAGTTTTCAAATAGAAGTCCGATCATTGAAATCACTGGACAAAAGCCTTTTTCTAAAAAGCAAAGCCTAGTCGTAAATTATCAAACTAGTTTAGATCCCGAGAGGTCGACTCATGCCATTTGGGGGTGGGTTTTTGGAAACAGTACAGATGCCGATTCACTCTTGGAGATGCATTTCTTGGCGTCGGTTCTCCTGGAGCACAGTGGTTCTCCACTTAGAAAGCTGCTTGAAACATTAAAGTGCGCTGATGCGCCTTCGGAGCTTTGTGGGATCGATGACTCCACAAGGCAAATAGCATTTATTTGCGGGGTCGAGGGGGCGAATAAAGAGCATTTAAAAGATGTAGAAAAAGAAATTTACGGTTGTTTCCAGAAATTGGCTGAAGACGGTTTGCCATCCGAAAGTATGATTGCATCACTAGATAGGTTGGAGTTAGACCAACGAGACTGGGGTGGGGGAACCTACCCACACGGGCTTAGTTTAATGGGGAGGATACTTTCCTCAACTATTTACCGAAAAGATGCTTTGCAAATGCTCGATTTAACACCAGCTCTTGATAACTTGAGGAGTAGATTGTCTGATCCCGCGTACATAAAGAGTTTAGTAACTCGCGTGTTTTTGACTAATCCACATCACGCGTCGGTTACCATGCTGCCAACGAATATGCCAGATCCTAGAATGGAGGCCCAATCTGCTGAGTTACGAGAACGGTTTGAGAGAATGGGATATTCTGAGATGGACCAAATTCGCGATGCAACTGAAGCGCTGAAAAAGCGGCAGTCAAAGACCGATGACGAGTCTATATTGCCGAAGGTTACTTTATCGGATATCCCCGAAGGGCGTGGTCTTCTAAAGCCCAAGCAGTCCGTTCCCTCTTCATTTACCTACGAAGTGGATTCCAATGGAGTGTTTCGACTTAGGTTGGCTTATCAACTGACTAATTTCAGTGAAGAGGAATTGAAATTATTACCGCTTTTTTGCGGCTACTTGACGGAGTTTGGATGTGGTGATGACGATTATATAACTACTATAGAGAAACGAGGTATTGTGGGCGATTTTTCGGTTTCTTGTTTAGTTAAGCCCGATCTTGCCAACAAAAATAAACAGGTAGGTTTTCTATTAATTAACGGTAAAGGTTTAGGAAAGAAGCGAAAACAGATAGCAGAGATTGCGGCTCAACTAATTGCTAAGGTGAGGTTCGACGAGAAGGGTAGATTGTCTGATTTATTAAAGCAGACTAGGTCGGAACTTGAGCAGTCGCTCACTGCCAGAGGGCATCAACTAGCCATGACTGCAGCTAGTCGAAGCTTTTCTAAAAGAACTGCACTTGATGAAATATGGGAGGGAGGCTCTGCAGTTAGTAGTATCAAAAAGATTCTCTTATCAAAAAATGGCGACTTGCTGGAAAAAGTATTCTTAAACTTTGAAAGGATTAGGATGAAGCTTGCGAACCAACGTCCCAAGATAATGGTGATGGGAGAAGAAAAGCTAATAAAAGGCGCGTCTGAAGAATGTGAGGCTTTTTTCCCACTTAACTACGTTGATCCTGCTCCTCTTGATATCTGCAATATAGGTGAACACAGCCCAGATGCCTGGCTTATTGATTCGCAAGTGAATTTTTGCGCCATGGCATTTCCCGCAGTGGAGGAGACTTCTTCTGATGCTCCCGCGTTATTTGTTCTGGGTAAATACCTGCAAGACGGTTTTCTGCACGCCGAAATCAGAGAAAAGGGCGGTGCCTATGGTTCTGGTTCGGGCTATTTTGCGGATAATGGAACCTTTAAATTTTTCTCTTACCGAGATCCTAGATTGCTCGAGACCGTGACCGATTTCAGGCGGTCACTTGATTGGTTTGCTGAAAATCATTCAGAAAAAAGGCTGGAAGAGTCGATTTTGGGTTCTATTAGGTCCCTAGATCCTTCCAGAACCCCAGTCGCAGAGGCGGATCGTTCTTTTGTAAACGGGTTATTTGGAAGAAGTGACAGTCTGATAAAGTCTTTTAGGGCCGGGGTGATGTCTGTCTCCTGTACGTCGATGTCAAAAGCCTGCGACCGCTACTTAAGCGCGGCAGGTAAGATTGGTATCGTTGCTGGTAAAAATACAAAATCTTCACTAGAGAGAGCGGGCTTAAATTGCAATGAAATTTAAAGGTTTTGCTAGAAATAATGTCAGGTTTTGAGGCTTTGACCCTTCAAATGCTTAATCTATCTTAAATGGATAATCTGCGACAACAAAAATCAAAGGAGGATTTTGGGCGATTAGGCCTAGTCCTTGAAAGCTGGAACTTGCAACTGGTGTCTTTTCAAGTGCTGGAGGCAGGTTTGATCAACAAAAGTTTCAAAGTTGACGTCTCCGACGGAAGAACCTTTGTCTTACAGAAAATAAGTGATCGATTCTCAGCAGAAGTTACCGGGAAAATACATAGACTAACTTCTCATCTAGAATCTAGTGGGTTGAAGACTTTCCATGTTTTGGAGTGTGAAAACGGCCAACTTATAGAGACCTATAAAGGAGAGTCTTGGCGATTACTTAGCTTTCTGGAAGGTTTTTCTCCAACAAGAGTTGAAACCAATCTGCAGGCGTCGGAGGCAGGGGCTTTGTTGGCGAGATTTCATCTGGCTTTGGAAGGATATGAGGACGAAGACTTCAGGACGACCTTGGGCTCACACGACATTCATTTGCACCTAAAGAAGCTCGAAAAGGCCGTAAAAACAAACAAGGCAGGGCCCTTTTATTCTGAGGTAAAAAGCAGGGCAGAAATTCTTCTCGCGGCCGTAAATAAGTTACCCCCGATGACAGGCTGTACCATGAAGGTGTTACATGGAGATCCGAAGATAAGTAATTTTCTTTTTTCAGCAGATGAAAAAAAAGCTGAATGTATTCTGGATTTAGATACGGTGGGACCCGCGTCTTTGTCGCTTGAATTAGGTGATGCTTTTAGGTCATGGTGTAATCCTATGGGTGAAGATGAAGAAAACGGTGTTTTCGACTCCAACTTATTCAAGTCAGCTTTCGAGGGCTATGCAAACGTAGCAGGATGCTTTCTTGGTCAACCCGAGATAGAAGAATTGGTGCTGGGCACTCTATATGTTTATTTTGAGCTGTCTGCTAGATTTTTATTAGATGTCTTAGAGGAGAGGCATTTTGGTTGGGATTCGACCCGTTTTTCGTCATCAGCTGAGCACAATCTCATTCGCGCAAAGGGCCAATTTAATGCTGGCCAAGACTTAATTAAGCAATTTGATTATTTGTCTCGTTACGTGGAACAATATGAGGTCGTGCGGTAATTTGGATTATTGGTATTTTGAATGGTGCCGGGAGTGGGACTCGAACCCACACATGGTTTCCCATACCAGATTTTGAATCTGGCGCGTCTACCAATTTCGCCATCCCGGCACGTTCCCAAATATTATATACTACCGGATTCAAATAGCTTAACTAAATCCAAATGGTTGACAGGTGTTGCTCGAAGATTTTGATTTTCAATTGCCACAAAGCTTAATTGCGCAACAACCGTCTTCCAATCGGGGGGACGCTAGACTTTTAGCTGTAAATATGGGTTCTAGAACCCTAGGAGATAATTTTGTCCACGAGTTACCCTCGTTCTTAAATGAGGGTGACTTATTGGTGCTGAATGATACTAAAGTAATTCCTGCTCGTCTTTATGCTAGAAAAAAGACGGGTGGCAAAGTTGAAATTTTAGTGGAGAGAGTCTTGTCGAAAAACGATGTTTTGGTCCGTTTGCGGGCCAATCGAGCCCTCAAAGTTAACGATCAGCTTGAGGTTATGCCGGTTGGAGAACTGACCATAACTCAAAAGAAAGACCTCTTTTGGATACTTTCGAGTCGTGACCCCGAAAGTTTGGAGGAAATATTTCGACGCTCGGGACATGTTCCGCTTCCGCCCTATATAAAAAGAGCAGATTCGCTGGTTGATATCGATAGATACCAAACCATTTTTGCAAGCAAACCAGGTGCTGTAGCAGCGCCTACCGCAGGTTTGCACATAACTAATGCTTTGTTGGGTGCTCTAGCAAAAAAGCGCATTGACGTGGGGTTTTTAACTCTTCACATAGGCTCAGGAACATATTTGCCCATTAAGAGTGGAAATTTAAATAATCACCAAATGCATGAAGAGCGCATTGTCATAGGCTCAAGGCTTTGTAAGCAAATTACCTCAGTGAAGAAAGAGGGGGGTAGGATATTCGCCGTAGGGACAACAGTTTTGAGGGCTTTAGAAACTATCGCTAGGTCATCAGGGAGGCTTAAACCATACACTGGTGAAACGAGATTGTTTATCCGGCCTGGCTTTCGTTTTAATGTCGTTGATTGTTTGTTTACGAATTTCCACATGCCAAAATCTACTCTTTTCGTATTGCTCAGTGCTTTTGGGGGCATAGGTTTGGTGCAGAAAGCATATGAACACGCCATAAAAGAGAAGTATCTTTTTTATAGCTATGGTGATGCTATGTTAATCCCAAAAAGTATCCAAGACTGAAATCTCTCTAGAATGATTGAAGCAAAATTCACACTGGAGGCGAAAGATGGTCTGGCTAGAGCTGGAAAGATTACAACAACACGTGGCGAAATTAGCACTCCCGTCTTTATGCCTGTAGGCACTTATGCAAGTGTTAAATCCGTTTCTCCCAAAGATTTAAAGGAATTAAATGCTCAGATCATCCTATCGAATACTTTCCATTTGATGCTAAGGCCGGGGATGGAGATCATAAAAAAGCACGGTAGTCTTCATCGCTTCATGAATTGGGATAAGCCTATTTTGACAGATTCAGGTGGTTTTCAAATCTATAGTTTGGGGGCAAATGCTAAGGTTGACGAAGAGGGAGCTCACTTCAAATCTCCGGTCAACGGTGACAAGGTGTTTTTGTCTCCCGAGCAATCTATCGAGGTGCAAAAAATCTTGGGCTCTGAACTGGTGATGTGTTTTGATGAATGCACGCCTTACAGCCATGATGAAACTATGGTGAGGCGATCTATGGAACTATCGATGCGTTGGGCTTTGAGGAGCAAGGAAGCTTTCGGTGCAAATCCTGGCGCGTTATTTGGGATTGTGCAGGGCGGGATGTTTCCCGATATGCGCGAAGAATCGGCAAAGTTTCTTGTTGCTCTGGGGTTTTCAGGTTATGCAATCGGTGGCCTCTCAGTGGGCGAGTCTAAAAAAGAGATGGGGCTGATGACAAGACATACAACGGCATTTTTGCCAGAAGATAAGCCCCGTTATTTGATGGGAGTTGGTTCCCCCTCCGATCTAGTGCGCGCAGTTGATTCTGGCGTCGATATGTTTGATTGCGTTCTCCCTACACGAAATGCCCGGAATGGTCATTTGTTTACACAAAATGGTGTAGTGAGAATTAGGAATGCTGCAAATAGATACAGCCTAAATCCAATTGACGAGAATTGTAAGTGTTATACGTGTAAGCACTTTTCCAAGTCTTATTTGCACCATTTGGATCGATGTAACGAGATGTTAGGAGCCCAACTCCAAACCATTCATAATTTGCATTTCTATCTGGAACTCATGCAAAAAATGAGGGCCAGCATTATCGCTGGTAGTTTTATGGAATTTAAAAACAAATTAATTTCTGTATACGGATAGTTACGTTAGGACATTGTTGTTAGAATAGTAGTTAATACCATATAAGAGCTAGAAACATTCCACCAGCTGAGGTACCAAGAAAAGCCATGGGTTATTTTATTCAAGATAGTGTAGCGCAAACAGCGCCTGCCGCTTCGCAGGGCGCGAGTCTTGCGTCATTCGTTCCGCTTATTATTCTTTTCGTCGTTTTCTATATTTTTCTTATAAGGCCACAGATGAAACGCCAAAAAGAACACACGAAGATGGTAAGAGAGCTCACCGCCGGTGATGAGGCCGTTTCGAATGGGGGCTTACTCGGTAAAATAACTGAAGTAAATGAGCATTTTGTGAAGTTAGAAATCGCGAAAGGTGTTGAAGTTAATTTACAGAAAAATGCTGTTTCGCAGGTATTGCCGAAAGGCACCTACAAGACGAATTCTTAACGATTATTTTGTTAAATTTCTGTTTAAATTATTGGACCTAAAAACAAAGTGAATCATTATCCTCTGTGGCGTTATCTTCTCTTATTCACGGTCTTGTTAGTGGGCGGGATATACGCTTTGCCAAATATTTTCCCTCAAGATCCTGCCCTGCAGATTTCTGAAAGGAGAGGTGGTGCGGTAGACATATCTATTCTGAAGCTGTTAGAAACTACCATAGCTGAGAATAAGTTAAAGGTAAAAGAGGTAAAGAACTCTACGAAGCAAATTGAAATCACTTTTCCGGAAAACTCTGCTAGACGGCAGGCTGCGGAAATCATAAGAGAAAAATTAGGAGATGATTATGTAGTGGCTTTTGGATTGGCTCCAACAAGCCCCGACTGGTTGTCTTACATTGGCGCTAAGCCGATGTATATGGGGCTGGACCTTCGAGGAGGCGTCCACTTCTTGTTGCAGGTAGACACCGCTTCCGTAGAAACACAAAATCTGGAGCGAGTCATCTCTGAATTGCGGGCTGCGTTTCGCGAAGAAAGCATACGGTATCGTTCGATTCGCAGAGAATCTGGAAAGTTACAGTTGGTCTTTCTAGATTCAAGTATGAAAGAACTTGGCAAATCATTATTAAAAATACAATTTAAGGACCTCACTTTAGACTCGGAAGAGGATGAATCAGTCGTTTTGGTTGTGAACGAAGAAGCTATGAAAGAAAGTATTGAGAATGCTTTACAACAAAATCTGACTACTCTCAGAAATCGGGTCAATGAGTTTGGGGTTTCAGAGCCAGTTATTCAACGACAGGGCGCGAGCAGAGTGGTTGTTCAATTGCCAGGTGTGGAGGATACTGCTCTAGCAAAGAAGATCCTCGGTGCTACAGCAACCTTAGAATTTCGGATGGTTTTTCTTGACGGGGACCCTAGACTTGCTGCGCAAAGTGGACGTACTCCCATTGGAGCGAAACTATTGAAGGAGCGTGACGGTTCTCCTGTGCTGGTCAAAAAACGCGTTCTTCTAACTGGCAAATACGTTATAGATGCTTCTTCGGGGTTGGAGCAACAAAGTGGTAGTCCAGCAGTTTTTGTGACTTTGGATGGCAAAGGTGCTCGGATTTTCAGTAAGGCAACGAGGGAACGTATTGGAAAGCCTATGGCTGTTGTTTTTATCGAGCAACGTGATGGGCGCGCAATTGAAGAGGTGATAAACATTGCCACAATTCGTGATCAGCTCTCAAAGCGATTTCAAATCAGTGGACTCGAGTCAACAGATGAAGCGAGAACCCTGGCCCTTTTGTTGAGAGCAGGTTCTCTGGCTGCACCCATGGAAATAATTCAAGAAAGGACGATTGGACCAAGTTTAGGATCTGAAAATATTAGGATGGGAGTGCAGTCAACAGTTTTAGGAATGTTTCTTGTACTAATTTTTATGGCGATTTACTACCGGGGCTTTGGACTGATAGCCAACGTGGCTCTTTTGACGAATTTTATTTTGATTATAGCGCTACTTTCTATGCTGCAAGCCACTCTCACACTACCTGGTATTGCGGGCATAGTCTTAACTGTTGGTATGGCTGTCGATGCAAATGTCCTGATTTTTCAGAGAGTGAGAGAAGAGCTAGCAAACGGCAACTCTCCCCAAATGAGTATTAGCGCAGGTTACAATAAGGCTTTTTCGACAATAGCAGATGCTAACGTTACCACTTTGATAGCAGCTATAGTTTTATTTAGTTTCGGCACGGGACCAATTAAAGGATTCGCTGTCACGCTATCTTTGGGGATTCTAACCTCGATGTTTACTGCCATCATGGGAACTAGGGCGGTGGTAAATTTAGTTTATGGTAAGCAGAAACTTCAAGACCTAAATATCTAGGATGAGAAAATTGATAAAAGCTAAAAGACAATTCGATTTCGTCGGCAAGAGGAAGCTAGCAAATCTTGTTTCGGTTTTTTTATTAGTCTCTGCGGTCATTTCGCTCTTGTTTAGTGGTCTTAACTTGGGTATTGATTTTACTGGAGGAACAGCTGTAGAACTCGCTTATGAGGATGCTATTTCTTTAGAAGATGTGCGGGCTAGTCTCAAGAACTCAGAGTACGAGGGTGCGTCGGTGCAAACGATTGGCTCAGCTAATTCAATCTTACTAAGGTTGCCTCCTCTCGAGAATATGACTAGCGTCGCACTAAATGAAAGAGTGCATGAACTCCTACCAGGTTCGGAAATAAGGTTAGTAGACTTTGTGGGGCCTCAAGTTAGTCAAGAGCTGGCAGAGGATGGGCTTCTCGCCTTGATTTACGCTCTAGGAGGGATACTAATTTACGTCATGGTAAGGTTTACATTTAAATTTGCGGTGGGGGCCATAGCTGCTATCGTACATGATGTGTTAGTGACAGTCGGTTTTTTTTCCATTTTGGGCTTAGAGTTTGATTTAACAGTTCTCGCTGCAATTCTAGCCGTGATTGGATATTCACTGAACGACACTATCGTGGTCTATGATAGAATTCGTGAGAACTTCCGCCGGCTGAAGAAAGATGAAGATGCTGATTTAGTTATTAATGGTTCTCTAAACCAGACTCTGTCCCGGACGCTTGTCACCTCAGGAACAACTCTAGCTGTTGTTGTGTGTCTTTATATTTTTGGAGGCGAAATGATTCGGGGGTTCTCCATTGCTCTTGCCGTAGGAATTTTGATTGGAACATACTCATCTATTTATATTGCCAGCAGTGCCTTGATTACCCTGCAAGTTTCGAGGCAGGATTTGCTATCAGATAGTCGAGAAGCAAAATCGGTGAAAGAGAGTGAGTCTTTCTTGAATAGCAGATAAAGTGTACTCCGTTGGAATCGGCTCAAATTCTTTTTGACAAAAACATAACTGGAATAGAGTGTCGTATAAAAGAACTAGCTTCTGCTAGAAGTTTTGACGGACGGACCATTGATGCTAGTGAACTAGAAGACTGTGAAGTTTTGATTGTCAGATCGGTGACAAAAGTTGATAGAAATTTGTTGGACGATAGTAGAGTTAAGTTAGTTTGCTCTGCCACCGCGGGTCTAGATCACGTCGACGTCAATTATCTGGCAAAATCGGGTATCGATTTTTTCTCTACACAAGGTTGCAATTCCAAGGCCGTAATGGAGTATACGGTTAATTGTATTTTTTCTTATGCTGCTTCTAGGGGAATTTCTCCTTTCGTACTTACAGTTGGTATTGTAGGGTACGGAAATGTTGGGAAGCAATTAGCAATGATTCTTGGTCACCTGGGAATAAAGACCCTGATAAATGATCCTCCTTTGCAAGAGCGGGATGGGGGGTCGTCTACATTCTCTACAATACAGGAAATCTTGGATTGTGATGTTGTAACTTTGCATGTTCCATACAATGAGGTTGGAGAGTTTCCGACTAAGGATTTATTTGATGAAGAAAAACTCAAAAGATTGAGAACATCAGTTCTGATTATTAACACCGCGAGGGGTGGGGTGATAAATGAGTTGGATTTATTAAAGGTGATCAAAGAGAGAGATGATTTGTATGTGGCGCTTGATTGCTGGAGTGGTGAGCCTCGGATAAACAGCCGCTTGGCCCAAGTAGTTTGGAGAGCATCACCCCATATTGCTGGTAGTAGCCTAAATTCCCGAGAGAGGGCCGTCTCAGCATTGGTTCGGAAATTAAAGGAATATTTTGGTTTTACTAATGGAGTACTGAAAAATTCAGACATAGTCGTGCCCCAACGAAAGCCGGTAATTATTCAAGAACCTGAGAACCTGATTAACCTTTTCGAGATAGTAATGCCACTAAGCGATATAACTTCTGAAATGAGGCATATGGCGTCTGATTCTTCAGGTTCTTCCCCAGGGTGGTTGTTTGATGAGCTGAGGAAAAAATATAGTGACCGAAAAGATTTTTGTTTCTACCAAGTGGAAAGCAGTTCAATAAAAGAAGAGTTAATATCGAAACTTGGTTTTTGGAAAAAGGACATAGGGGCGATCAGCATTTAACCCAGGAGTCAGAGTTCATAATGAATAAAAAAACAATCATTGGCACCCCATTGAGTGAAAACGCCACCCGTCTGTTGTTGATGGGTTCTGGCGAATTAGGGAAGGAGGTTGCAATAGAAGCAATGCGATTAGGTTTGGAAGTGGTGGCTGTGGATCGATATGCCAACGCACCTGCCATGCAAATTGCCCATAGAGCTCATGTCATTGATATGCAAGATCCAGACAGCTTAAAGAGGCTGATCGATTTCGAGAAACCAGATTTTCTTGTTCCAGAGATAGAAGCAATTGCTACCAGTGTATTGGTAGACATTGAGGCTCAGGGAGCGAACGTCTGTCCCACAGCAAGAGCAGTCAGCCTCACAATGAATAGGGAAGGAATTAGAATGTTGGCTTCAGAAGAGCTCGGCCTGCCTACCTCTCCTTATCTGTTTGCAGGAACTCAATTAGAGTGTGTCGAAGCTGTTCGAGAAATTGGTGTGCCCTGTATCGTTAAACCGGTGATGAGCTCTTCTGGAAAGGGTCAGGTTTTTCTCGAGGATCAAAGTGATGCGGCGTTGGCTTGGAATAAAGCTTTATCTGAAGGGAGGGGTAATGATGCAAGGGTAATAGTTGAGGGTTTTATTGATTTTGATTTTGAGATAACTCTCCTTACGGTAAGGCATCGCGGAGGCACTCTATTTTGCAGACCTATAGGGCATACTCAGGTGGATGGTGATTATCGTGAATCATGGCAGCCACAGGAGATGTCCCAGGAAGCACTGCAGAAAAGTTACCAAATCGCTGAAAATATCACTAAAAGCTTGGGAGGCTGGGGTGTCTTTGGGGTAGAGCTCTTCGTGAAAGGAGACGAAGTCTGGTTTAGTGAGGTGTCTCCCAGACCGCATGACACAGGTTTAGTTACTTTAGTCAGTCAGCGTTTATCCCAGTTTGCCTTGCATGTAAGGGCTTTGCTTGGCGTGGATCTGAGTGAAGTGGAGCTTGGAGGTATATGCGGCGCAAGCGTTGCCATTTTAGGAGCTGGGGAAGGTAAAGCCATCGAGTATAATGGCTTATCGGACGCGCTGTCGGTACCGTCTTCCGATTTTAGAATTTTTGGAAAGCCGGAGGTTGTCGGCAGGAGACGGTTAGGTGTTGCTCTAGCTGCAGATCCAGAGCTTGGGGTGGCTAAGAAAAATGCAAATCTTGTGGCTGCAAGTTTGAATATAGAAATCAAGCCTTGATGCGAAGATGTAAACTAGCTTGTTGTACCCAATAAAGTAGCCTATCTTCTGGCACATGTGGAATGTTTGCTCCCAAGGTTTAATATCGGCAAAATAGGATATGGATTTTAAAAACGAGGTGAACTTTAATATGAAATTTTTCCCAGTTGTGTTGGTCTGCTTTTTTTCCCTCAATCAGAGTTTTGCGGAAAGCCAGAGTTTCAAACCAGAAACTATCATAAAGAACACCACCGAGCAGGTACTTGAAAGGGTTGCTAGAGATAAAGAATCACTAAAGGAGAATCCTGGAGAGATGTTTAGACTTGTCTCCGATTTGATTTTTCCGCACTTTGATTTTGGTGTTATGTCCCATTTTGTAATGGGAAAGAATTGGAAAGAGCTAACTGACGAAAAAAGACAAGAGTTCATGAATCAGTTCCGTATGCTGCTTGTCCGAACTTATGCTTCAGCGCTTCTAGAGTTTTCTGATCAAGAAATAAGCTATATTCCGGATGATAGTGGGGGTCAAGCGAAGATCGCGAAAGTGCTGCAGCAAATTAAGACAGGGACAGGAGAACCAATGCTAATTACTTACAGGCTCCATAATCGTAATATTGATTGGAAGGTTTTCGATGTTTCAGTAAGCGGCGTGAGCTTGGTAAAAACTTACCGAGCCTCCTTTCAATCCATTGCGAACTCAGAGGGTATAGATGGGCTTATAGGATCTCTCAAGGAAAAAAATGAGAAATTCGGTAATCTATAGTATTGATGGGTTTTTAAATTTTTGAAAAAGTGGAAAATTTTATGGAAAGTTCAGAAATTCAACGAATGATATCCGAAGGTATACCAGATGCCGAGGTACATGTTGATGGGGATGGCTCCCATTTCATTGCTAAAGTGATATGTGAAAAATTTGACGGACTACCGTTGATTAAACAACACAAGATGGTCTACGCAACCCTCGGCGAAACTATGGGTGCCGATATCCACGCCTTGACGATACAGACGTACACCAGAAAATCATGGGAAAAAGCTCAATTGTTTAAGGTCAATTAAGGCGGTATTTTTGAAGTGGATAAACTCATTATCCGGGGTGGTACCCCTCTTACCGGAGAGGTTAATATTTCCGGTGCGAAAAACTCTGCCTTACCTATACTTGCCGCAGCTCTACTAGCAGAAAAACCTGTTAAAATAGGGAATGTGCCTCATCTGCACGACGTCACAACCACAATGGAGCTTCTAGGTAGGATGGGGCTCTCTCTCACAGTGGATGAAAAAATGACTGTTGAGGTTGATAGCGCTTCGATAAACAATTTTTTTGCCCCCTACGAATTGGTGAAAACAATGCGCTCATCCATTTTAGTTCTGGGGCCCTTGCTTACGAGATATGGACGAGCTGAGGTCTCTCTTCCAGGCGGTTGCGCCATAGGAGCTAGACCGGTGAACCTGCACTTGCAAGGTCTGGAAGCGATGGGTGCAGAACTGTCTGTCGAATCGGGGTACATAAAGGCGAAAACAAAAGGATTAAGAGGTGCAGAAATTGTACTTGATATGGTTACTGTGACCGGTACCGAAAATCTTCTCATGGCCGCTACTTTAGCGAAGGGAATCACGATTATTAAGAACGCTGCGCGGGAGCCGGAAGTAGTCGATTTGGCAAATTTTTTGAAGAAAATGGGGGCAATAATTGAGGGAGCTGGTTCCGATACGATTAAAATTCAGGGGGTTTCAAGTTTATCAGGCACAGAGTATCGTGTACTACCTGATCGCATTGAGACCGGAACCTTCTTGGCTGCTATTGCGATGACGGGAGGTAAGGGGAAACTAAAGAGAACAAGACCCGATCTGCTGGTTTCAGTACTATCCAAACTTCGTGAGGCTGGATGTAAAATTGATACGGGTGAAGACTGGATAGAATTAAATATGGTTGGTCGCGAATTAAGGGCTGTTGATATTCATACGGCTCCTTACCCAGGATTTCCGACCGATATGCAGGCGCAATTTACCGCGCTTAACTGTGTCGCAAAAGGAAGCGCTACCGTTACAGAGTCAGTCTTCGAAAATCGTTTCATGCATGTCTTAGAGTTGCAGAGAATGGGTGCCGATGTGAGATTGGAAGGAAATACCGTGGTAACAAAAGGGAGCGGTTCTCTGACAGCAGCACCTACGATGGCTACAGATCTTAGGGCTTCTGCGAGCTTGGTGTTGGCAGGCCTAACTGCTGTTGGGGAAACTGAAGTTGATAGGATTTATCACATAGATCGCGGGTATGAGACAATAGAGGAGAAGCTTTCTAAATTAGGGGCTAAGATTAAAAGAATCCCAGGCTGAAAAGCAGGAAACTTGCTTAATACAAAATCTAGCTAACAAGTATTCATGAAAATAAATAAGAACACCATATCTTCGAACTTAACCTTGGCAATTGCTAAGGGAAGGATTTTTGAAGAGGCGCAGGAACTTCTGGAGAGATCTGGTATAAAGATTTTAGAGTATTCGTCCAAATCGCGAAAACTCACTTTTGAAACAAATCATAAAAACATTCAGGTTCTGGTTGTTAGGGCGGGAGATGTGCCGACATATGTCGATTATGGGGCGGCCGATATGGGTATTACTGGTAAAGATGTGTTACTTGAATCCAGCGCAAAAAATTTTTATGAAATATTAGATCTCGGTATATCAAAGTGCAGAATGATGGTTGCCTGTAGAGAAGGATACAGCGAC